>WBZU01000107.1_pt1 | contig 85561 bp, 76 predicted proteins | sample 5204311 | NCBI WGS metagenome assembly WBZU01 (sample SAMN12344359, study PRJNA552823) | activated sludge metagenome | biome: Activated sludge suspended growth; feature: Nitrification reactor; material: Wastewater; isolation source: activated sludge from nitrification reactor of wastewater...
GGGTACAGCGGGATGAACGTCTCGGGCAGGACCACGAGCTCGGCGCCCGCGGCAGCGGCCTCGCCGATGAGCTGCACCGCCTTGTCCGTGCAGGCCTGGGCGTCGAGGACGACGGGGGTGGCCTGGACGGCGGCCACGCGGACCATGCGCAGCGACGACACGCCGCCGAGCTTAGTGCACGCGTCCGCGTCCCCGGCTCCGCGGCCCGCCGCCCGCAAACCGCTCGCGTACCCTCTCGGCGGTGCCGCCGCTGGCCAGCAGCTTCACGTCCTTCCTGGACTCGGTCGACAAGTTCCTGGCGAATCTCGCCGCGATCGACTGGGTCCCGCTGCTCCTTGGCCTCGTCGCCTTCTTCTTCTACATCTCGATCCGGGCCCGGGCCTACTACAACGTGCTCCGGGCCGCCTACCCGACCGAGACGATCGACTTCAAGCTGATCTGGGGCGCCTACTGGGCCGCCTACGGCTTCAACAACGTCGTGCCGGCTCGCGGCGGGGACGTGATCAAGCTGTTCCTCGTCAAGAGCAGCGTGCCGAACTCCAGCTACCCCGCGGTCGGCTCGAGCTTCTTCGTCGAGGCGGTCTTCGACGGGGTGATGGCGATCTTCATCCTCGCCTTCGCGTTCAGCCAGGGCGTGTTCCCCAAGCCGCCGGACTTCTCGAAGCTCGATGCCTTCGACCTGTCCTACCTGGCCTCGCACCCGCAGTTCACGCTGTTCCTCCTCACGGCGCTCGCCGTCCTCTTCTTCGTCGCGTTCGGCACGCTGTCGGTCCGGGTCAAGCGCTTCTGGGAGCGGGTGAAGCAGGGCGTGGTCATCCTCCGCGACCGCCCCCGCTACCTGCGCGAGGTGTTCGCCGTGCAGTTCGTGGCCTGGCTGTGCCGGTGCGCGGCCTTCTGGTGCCTGCTCGACGCCTTCCACATCGGCGGCTCGGTGCGCAACGTCCTCCTCGTGCTGGGCGTCAACGCGGTCGCGGCGATCGTGCCGTTCACGCCCGGCGGCGCGGGGGTGCAGCAGGCGCTCCTGCTCCAGGTCTTCGCGGGAACCGCCTCGGCAGAGACCGTCGCCGCCTACTCCGTCGGGCAGCAGATCGCGATCGCCGCGTTCAGCTTCGCCCTGGCGTTCGGGATGATCTTCTTCGTCTTCCGGTTCCGGTCGTTCCGGGAGGTCATCGCGCGAGGGAAGGCAGAGCGGGCGGCCGAGGCCGCCGCGCGCATGTGACGCGCGGCGGGCGGGCCGGCTCAGACGGGGGCGAAGCCGGAGATCTGCCAGCCGCCGCCCGAGCGGACCAGGCCGAACCGGCCGCCGGTCACCACCGCGCTGGCGGCGCCGCCGTCGACGCGGATCGCGGTGATGCGCAGATCGCGCGGCGCCGGCAAGGCCGCAAGGTCGATGCCGGCCGCCTCGGCGCAGGCGTTCGCCGCGTCGGCCCCGGTGACCGTGACCGTGGCGCCCTCGGCCTCGAGGCCGCAGAGCGTGCCGGCGTCCTGGGTGGCCGCAGCGTCGACGTAGCTGGTCACGGCGCGGGTGATGACCTGCGCGTCGGCCGACGAGGCGACCGTGCCCGTCGTCGGGATGGTCGCCGGCGGCACGGACACCGAGGCGCTGGTGGTCGCGGAGTCGCTGGCTCCGCCGAGCGAGATCAGCACGCCGGCACTGACGCCAACGACCAAGGCGATCAGCACGGCGACGATCAGGCGTCCGCGGCTCACGGCGCGGCACCGTACCAGCCGCGCGCGGCCCGCCGGGCGCGGGCTACTGGAGCCCCTGCCGGGCCTCGCGCACGAGCGTGACCGCCTCGGGGAAGACGATCCCCATGACGCGGCGGATCTCCTCCGCCTGCTGCTCGGCGTTGCCCTGCAGGTTCACCCGGTTGATCGCCGCGACGGTCATGTCGACCGCGAGCTTGATCGCGTTGTCGGCCCAGGCGATCTTCTGGGTGTCCTGCATCTGCTCGGCGAACTCCGCCATGCGCCGCTGCAGTTCCTCTGGATCGCCGAAGAGCCCTCCGAAGCCTTCCATGGCGTCCATGGTAGCCGTCGCGGCCCGGCGGCTACGCTGGGCCGATGGAACGGCAGGTGCAGGGCGCCGGCGTGGCGCTCGCGTGCGAGGTCCAGGGCGCTGGCCCGCCGGTGCTGCTCGTCCACGGCCTCGGCGACGCGCGGGAGGGGTGGGGCGAGACGGCGGCGGCGCTGGCCGGGGAGGCGACCGTGATCACCTACGACCGTCGCGGCTACGGCGCCAGCGAGGCGCCCGAGCCCTATGAGCGCACCACCGTGGAGGAGCAGGCCGAGGACGCCGCGGCGGTGCTGGCGGCGTGCGCCTCCGGACCGGCGGTGGTGTGCGGGGAGGATTTCGGCGCGCTCGTGTGCCTCGATCTCGCCCAGCGCCACGCGGACCGGCTGGCGGGCGCCGTGGTCGTCGACCCTCCCCTGCACGCCTTCGTCGCCGGGGCCGCGGAGCGGCTGGCCGCCGAGCGCGTGCTCATCGAGGCCCGCCTGCGCGACGAAGGGCCGCCCGCCGCCGCTGCAGCACTCCTGGCCGCCGAGGGGCATGGTCCCGAGCGCCAGGCTCGCGGCGCGGCGCACCACCGCGCCCTGTTCGCTGACTGGGGCGGCCAGCCGGCCTGGGACTACGGTCGCCGCGGCCTGCGCGCGCTCGATCTGCCGCTGCGGGTGCTGAGCAGCCCGCGCGCCGGCCCGCATGAGCGGGCCGCCGCCGACGCGCTCGCCGGCCTGGCCCCGCAAGCGGTGCGCTGGGACGGCGCCACCGCGGACGCGATCCGCGACCTGCTCGGCGGGGTGACCGCTACCCGCCGCGCGTGAAGAAGTAGAAGTCCGGCAGCGCCGCCCGCATCACCGTGGTCGTCATGCGGTGGGCGAGCTCCATCTCGCCGGTGCGCACCGCGAGATCGTGCAGCGTGACGATGCCGGCGAGCCGGTCCTCGTCGAGCAGCGGCAGGCGCCGGATGCCGTGGGCGGCCATGAGATCGGCGGCGGCCTCGACCTCGATGTCGGCCGGCGCGGCGATGACCGGGGCCGACGCGTGCGCGGCCGCCGGCGAGTCCGGATCGGCCCCGGCCGCCACGACGCGGACGGCGAGGTCGCGGTCGGTGATGAGGCCGGCGGGGGATCCGCCGCCGTCGACGAGGACGATTGCCCCCACGTTGTGGGAGCGCATCAGCTCGGCCACCTCGCGCGCCGGGGCCGCGGCGGCGGCGGTGATCACGGCGGCGGTCATGACCTCGCGGGCGGTCATCGGGCGAGTGTACTTGCGGGCGCGCGGGCGGCGACCGCGGCCCGCCGGTACCATCCCCGCCCCGTGGCGACCACCAAGAAACCAAGCGTCCCTGCCCGCTCGAACCAGGCTCAGGTGGCGTGGGAGCGATCCTGGGCGCCCAAGGCCGTCGCTGGCGCGATCGTCGGCGGCCTGCTCCCGTTCATCGGGGCGATCATCAACGCGACGTCCCTGGCCGACACGCCGCAGTCGGAGGTGGGCCAGCTCATCTTCTACAACGCGCATGCGCTGGCCGTGATCGCACCCGCGATCCTGCAGGGCCTCGGTGCGCTCGGAATGGGCGTCGTCCTCTACTACCTCTACACCGCCACGAAGCACCGGCGTCCCGAGCTGCCGCCGCTCGCGCTCTACGCCGCGATCGGCGGCCCCATCCTGCTGCTCGTGGCCCAGGTGGCCTCCCGGGGGTTCCTGCTCGCGGAGGCGAGCAGCTTCGTCTCCAACGGCGATTTCGGCTACCAGGAGGCCAAGAACGCGTTCCGGAGCACCGGGCCGACCGTCGGCGCCTTCGCGACGCTCGTCGGCGTCCTCGCGCTCGGGTTCTCCTTCGTGATCATCTCGCTCAACTCGATGCGTGTCGGCCTGCAGTCGCGGTTCATGGGGGTCCTGGGGATCATCACTGGGGTCCTGCTCATCATCCCGCTCGGCTCGCCGATTCCGATCGTGCAGCTCTTCTGGTTCCTCGGGTCGGCCGTGCTCTTCACGGGCCGCTGGCCCGGCGGGATGCCGGAGGCCTGGACCTCCGGGGCCGCGGTCCCGTGGCCGTCGCGGCAGGAGGCCATGGAGGCGCGCCAGCGGGTCGCCGAGCGCCGCCAGGCGCAGAAGGCGGGCGGCAGCGCGGAACCGGCCAGCGCGAGTCCGGCCCCGGCGAGCTCGTCGCAGCCCGCCATCCCGGCCTCGCAGGCCGGGCGGCGGAAGAAGAAGAAGCGGCGCTGACGGCCGGCCGTCAGGCCGGCATCGGCACGTCGGGCAGGCGCGCGAGCGCCGCCTCCATGTCGGCCTCCGAGAACTCCGGGTCCTCGAGCTTGCCCGCCAGGTAGGCGTCGTAGGCGCTCAGGTCGAAGTGGCCGTGGCCGCAGAGGTTGAAGAGGATGACCCGCTCCTCGCCGGCCTCCTTCGCCGCCTGCGCCTCCTCGATCGCCGCCCGAATGGCGTGCGCCGGCTCCGGGGCGGGGATGATCCCCTCGGTCCGGGCGAACTGCACGGCCGCGGCGAACGTGTCGTTCTGCTTGTACGCCCGCGCCTCGACGAGGCCCGCCTTCACCAGGCCGCAGACCATCGGCGCGTCGCCGTGGTAGCGCAGCCCGCCGGCGTGCACCGGCGGCGGGACGAAATCGTGCCCGAGCGTGTACATCGGCATCAGGGGCGTCATGCCCACCGTGTCGCCGAAGTCGTAGCGGTACACCCCGCGGGTGAGCGTCGGGCAGGCGGCCGGCTCGGCGGCGACGAACCGGGTCGTCTCGCCGTCGCGGAGGTTGCGCCGCACGAACGGGAAGGTGATCCCGCCGAAGTTCGAGCCGCCGCCGACGCAGGCCACGACGACGTCCGGGAAGTCTCCGGCCATCTCGAGCTGGGCGATCGCCTCCTGGCCGACGATGGTCTGGTGCAGCAGCACGTGGTTGAGCACCGAGCCCAACGCGTAGTTGCACTCCGGATCCTGTGCGGCGACCTCCACGGCCTCGGAGATCGCGATCCCCAGCGAGCCGGTCGTGTGCTCGGCCTGCGAGCGGCCCGCCTCCGTCAAGTCGGACGGCGAGCGGTGCACCGTGGCTCCCCAGGTCTCGATCATCGACCGGCGGTAGGGCTTCTGGTCGTAGCTGGAGCCGACCATGAAGACCTCGCACTCGAGCCCGAAGAGCGCGCAGGCGAAGGAGAGCGACGAGCCCCACTGCCCGGCGCCGGTCTCGGTGGCGAGCTTCTTGATCCCGGCCTTGGCGTTCTCGTAGGCCTGGGGCACCGCGGTGTTCGGCTTGTGCGAGCCGGCGGGCGAGACGCCCTCGTACTTGTAGTAGATCCGCGCCGGGGTATCGAGCGCCTTCTCCAAGCGGCGCGCGCGGTACAGCGGCGTGGGCCGCCAGAGCTTGTAGGCCTCGCGCACCTCCTCCGGGATCTCGATCTCGGGCTCCATGGAGACCTCCTGCCCGATGAGGCCCAGCGGGAAGATCGGGGTGAGGTCGTCCGGGCCTGCCGGCTGCATCGTCGCGGGACTGAGCGGCGGCAGCGGCTCGCCGGGGAGGTCCGGGAGCAGGTTGACCCAGTGGGTCGGGATGTCGCGCTCGGACAGCAGGAACTTGGTGGGCTCGTCGGACACGGGGTCTCCTCCGGGGGCGGAACGGTGCGCGGCGATTCTATGCGCGGCCGTGGTGAAGCACAGCGGCTCGGCAAACTCCTCGGTCGCGATGGCCTGATCCCACGTCTGATCTGCCGCGCCGCGCAGCAGCGGCTTCATCATCGGCACGAGGTGCTCGGGCAGCGTGTCGATCCGCTCGCTCCAGGCCTCGGCGGCAGGGAGGAGCGCGGCGTGCGGCACGACCTCGGTGGCGAGGCCGGCGTCGAACATCGCTTGGCCGTCGAGCTCCCGGCCCGAGGCGAAGAGGGCAAACGCGCCCTGGTAGCCGAGGCGGCGGGTGAGCGCCCAGCTCGAGCCGACCTCGGGCACGAGGCCGATCCGCCCGAACGCCGGGACGAGCCGGGCGCGCTCGGACACGACGATGACGTCGCAGGTCAGCGCCCAGGCCAGGGCGACGCCGGCCGCCGCACCGTTCACCGCGGCGACGACGGCCATGTCGGTGGACGCGATGAGCCGTGCGACGCCGCCGAACTGGCGCCGGATCCAGCGCCACACGGCCGTAGAGCCCTGCGCGCCCTCGTCGGTCATCGGATGGGCGTAGCCCTCCATCAGCCGCAGGTCGCCGCCGGCGCTGAACGCCGGGTCGGTCCCCGTGAGGACGACCGTGCGGATCTCGGGGTCCCGATCGAGATCGGTGAGGGCGTCGAGCACCTGGAGGGTGAGCGGGGCGCTCAGGGCATTGAGGTGGCCCGGGTCGTCCATGCGCACAGTGGCCCGAGAACCTTCGCGGGACACGTCCACGAGCGGCGGCCCGGCCGTCCGCTGGTCGGCGACGAAGTCGTGGTAGCTGGGAACGGGCACGGCGGCCTCCTTCGGGGTCATGGGGATACGGCGGACCACGCGGCGGCGGCGAGCACGCGGCGTGCCGCCGCGGCCGACGTGGTCGCGCGCCCCGCGAGGCGGTGGCGCGCGTATTCGTGGGACGGGCCGAGGACCAGCGCCTCGAACAGATCGGGATCCAGGCTGCGGATCGCTCCGCCGGCCACGTGCGGGGCGAGCCAGGCCTGCACCGCGGCGAAGAACGCGCGGTTGGCGTCGCGCAGCTGCGCGGAGCCGCCGGCCGCCGCCTGGGCCTCCCGGTCGGCGAGGAGGAGGCGGGCCGCCGCCGGATGCGCCTCGATCCAGTCGAGGTCGTGGCGCACGACCGCCTCGATCCCGGCCCGGGGGCCGCGACCCGCGTGCAGGGCGGAGAGGAACCCGGCCTGGTAGTCCGTGAGGGCCCGGAGGTACAGCGCCGCGGCGATGCCCTCCTTGCCGCCGAAGTGGTGGTAGATGCTCCCGATGCTCGCGCCGCTCGCCCGCCGGATCTCCTCGACCGTCGTCGCCTCGTAGCCCCGCCGGGTGAACAGGGCCAGCGCGGCGTCGAGCACGGCTTCCCGGGCGGGCGCTGCGGCGGGGGCGGGATGGGCCGGCTCCGGCATAGAGGAATATTCTAGAGGAATCCTCTAGCCGGTGGCTCCGCCGAGCCTGTCCGCACCCGGGTTGTCCTGTCGAGGTGGAACGGCGCGCCGATTCCGGGAAGAATGCCGCTGCGCCGGCGCGCTGCCGGCCCCGACTCGACACGGCAGGAGGGACATCGAGGTGACCGGCAACGCAGCCACTGGCGAGGAGCTCGAACGGCGGCTCGAGGAGATGCTCGAGACCGAGTCGTTCCCGCCGCCCGCGTCGTTCGCGGAGCACGCCCTGCTCTCGGATCCGTCGATCTACGCCGAGGCCGAGCGCGATCCGCTCGGATGGTGGGAGCGCCAGGCGCGCGAGCTCGAGTGGTCAGAGCCCTTCAGCGGCGTGCTGAACGACAGCAACCCGCCCTTCTACACCTGGTTCGAAGGCGGCAAGCTCAACGCGTCGCACAACTGCCTGGACCGTCACGTCGCCGCCGGCCGCGGCCACCGCGTCGCCTTCCACTGGTACGGGGAGGAGGGCGAGGAGCGGGCGGTCACCTACGACGACCTGCTCGCCGACGTGCAGCGGCTGGCCAATGCGCTGAAGGCGCGCGGCATCGGCCCCGGGGACGTCGTCGGGATCTACCTCCCGATGATTCCCGAGGTCGTCGTCGCCATGCTTGCCTGCGCCCGCATCGGCGCGCCCCACAACGTGGTGTTCGGCGGGTTCTCGCCGGAGTCGGTGCACGAGCGCATGGAGGTGTCCCGCGCCAAGGCGCTGATCGTCCCGGACGGAGCGCGGCGCAAGGGCAAGACCGCCCCGGTCAAGGCCGACGTCGACGCGGTCATGGGCGGACTCGCGTCGCTCGAGACGATCGTGGTCGTCCGCAACGCGGGCATCGACGTGCCGATGCAGGCAGGCCGCGACGTCTTCTATGACGAGATCTGCGCGGCGGCCGACCCGGTCTGTCCGGCCGAGCCGTTCGACGCCGAGCACCCCCTGTTCATCCTCTACTCGTCCGGCTCGACCGCGAAGCCCAAGGGCATCCTTCACACGACCGGCGGCTACCTGACCGGCGTGAAGTGCACGCATCGCTACGTGTTCGACCTCAAGCCGGAGAGCGACGTCTACTTCTGCTCGGCCGACGTCGGGTGGATCACCGGCCACTCCTACATCGTCTACGGCCCGCTGCTCAACGGGGCGACGAGCGTCATGTACGAGGGCGCTCCCGACTATCCGCACCAGGGCATCTGGTGGGAGCTGGTGCAGCGCTCCAAGGCGACGATCTTCTACACGGCGCCGACGGCGATCCGGGCCTGCATGAAGTGGGGCGCCGGCCATCCCGCCGCGTTCGACCTGAGCTCGCTGCGCCTGCTCGGGACGGTCGGCGAGCCGATCAACCCGAAGGCCTGGCTCTGGTACCACCTCGTCATCGGCCGGGAGCGCTGCCCGATCGTCGACACCTGGTGGCAGACCGAGACCGGCCAGATCATGATCACGCCGCTCCCGGGGATCACCGCGGCCAAGCCGGGCTCGGCGACCACGCCGTTCCCCGGCGTGGAGGCGAAGATCCTCGACCGCGAGGGCAACGAGGTCCCGCCGGGCGGGCCACAGGGCCTGCTCGCCCTCACGCGCCCCTGGCCCGGGATGCTGCGCACGCTCTACGGGGACGACGACCGCTACGTCTCGACGTACTGGGAGCGATTCGGCCCCCGGACCTACTTCGTCGGGGACGCCGCGCGCCGTGACGCGGACGGCTACTTCTGGGTGATCGGACGCGTGGACGACGTCATCAACGTTTCGGGCCACCGGCTCTCCACGGCAGAAGTCGAGTCGGCGATCGTCGCCCACCCCAAGGTCGCCGAGGCCGCCGTCGTCGCCGAGCCGGACGAGATGACCGGGCAGGCGATCGCGGCGTTCGTGACCCTCGAGGGCGATCGCGTGGGCGACGCCGACATGGAGGCCGAGATCCGCGACCACGTCGCCCGCCGGATCGGGAAGCTGGCCCGCCCGAAGCGCATCATCTGGGCCGACGACCTTCCCAAGACCCGCTCCGGGAAGATCATGCGCCGCCTGCTGCGCGACATCGCCGAGGGCCGCGAGCTCGGCGACGTCACGACACTGCGCGACCCGGCCGTGATGGAGCAGCTGCGCACGCGGATCGCCGCGGGCGGGCACGACGAGGACTGACGATGCCAGCACCCGACCGCTACGAGGAGCTGCGGGCGGCCCACCGCTGGGACGTTCCCGCCCGCTACAACATCGCCGCCGACGTCTGCGACAAGCATCCGCGCGACAAGCTCGCGATGCGCTGGGAGGACTACTCCGGCGCCCAGCGCGAGGTCGCCTGGGGCGAGCTGCAGGACCTGTCCGCCCAGGCCGCCCACGCGCTGGCCGCGGCCGGTGTGCAGCGGGGCGACCGGGTGGCCGTGGTCCTGACCCCCACCCCCGAGACGGCGGCCATCTTCTTCGGCACGTGGAAGCTCGGCGCCCTGCTGCTCTCGATGTCGGTGCTCTACGGGGACGAGGGCATCCGCCACCGGCTCGATGATTCGGACGCCAAGGTCCTCGTGACCGACCGGGCCAACGCGCATCGGTTCGAGCACGACACGATCCTCGTCCTCGACGACGGCCTGCTGGACGGGCACCCGGCCGACCACCCGACCGCCGACACCGCGGCGGACGATCCGGCTCAGCTCTACTACACGTCGGGCACGACCGGGCTGGCGAAGGGCATCGTCCACGCCCATCGCTACCTGCTCGCCCACGAGGAGTTCCGCTACTGCCACGAGGTGCAGGACGGCGAGCGCTTCCACGGGATGGGCGAGTGGGCGTGGGCGGCGGGCATCGCGCCGCTGCTCGGGCCCTGGCGGCTCGGAGCGGTCCAGTGCGTCTACCGCCGCGAAGGCGGGTTCGATCCCGAGCGCCAGCTGGACTTCCTCAGCCGCCACGAGGTCACGAACATGTTCACGACGCCGACCGCGATGCGGGCGATGATGGCGATTGGCGACGCCGGCGAGCGGTTTCCGCAGCGGTTCCGCCGCGTCTGCTCGGCAGGGGAGCCCCTGAACCCGGAGGCGATCCGGTGGTTTCGCGAGCAGTACGGGCTCACGGTGCTGGACTACTACGGGCTCACCGAGTCCTATCCGCTCGTGGCGAACTACCCGTTCGTGGAGGTGCGCGAGGGGTCGATGGGCAAGCCGATGCCCGGCTGGGACGTCCAGATCCTGGATGAGGACGAGCGCCCGGTGGCGACAGGCGAGCGCGGCGAGATCTGCCTGCGCGCCCGCTCCAACCCCCACTACCCGCTGCGCTACTGGAACAACCCGGAGGCGACCGAGGCAACGTTCGGCGGCGAGTGGTTCCACACGAAGGACGCGGCGCGCTTCGACGGGGACGGCTACGTCTGGTACGAGGGCCGGGCCGACGACGTGATCATCTCCGCCGGCTACCGGATCGGCCCCTTCGAGGTCGAGTCGGCCTGCCTCGAGCACCCGGCGGTCCAGGAGGCGGCCGTCGTCGCAAGCCCCGACGTCAAGCGCGGGACGATCGTGAAGGCCTTCGTGGTCCTCGCCGACGGGTATGCGCCGAGCGACGAGCTGGGGCGCGAGATCGGCGGCTACGTGCGCGAGCACCACTCGGCCTACGCCTACCCGCGTCAGGTCGAGTTCGTCACCGGGCTCCCGAAGACCCTCACCGGCAAGATCCGCCGGATCGAGTTGCGCCGGGCCGAAGAGGAGCGGGCCCGCGCGGACAGCTGACGCGTCCGCGCGGGCCCGCTCCTCAGCGGCGGCGCACCGCCGGGGACTCGGTGTCCGCGGCGTCCGACACGGCCCAGCCGACGCGCTCGACGAGGCGCTGGGCGTAGTGGTCGGAGTCGAAATGCTCCGGCACGACGCGCTCCTCGAGGAGCACGCGGCGGTCCTGCCCGTCGGTCGTGACGATGATGCGTGGCACGGGCATCTCCCTTTGCGGTCGTGGAACGGAGCTTCCGAGCCTGGCAGCCGGAGCTTCCCGCCAGGTAACGGGGAGGTGAACGGCGGGGGGGCTACCGGCGAACCGGGCCGGTTGCCACGGCCTCGAAGGCGCTGCCGGGGACCGACTTGAGCTGGTTGAGATCGTCGTCTGACCAGCGCCGGTCCGCGGCCCCGGAAATGAACCAGTCCGAGCCGTTGTCGGCCACGATCATCCCGTAGCGCTTGAGCGCGACGAGGATGACCCGCGCCTGCCCGCGGAAGCGCCCGAGCGGATATCCCGCCTTCAGCCGGAGCCGCAGGCCCATCGGGGGCACGTTCGGGTCCCGCGTGGCGGAGGCGAAGTGGCGGGCCGGGAAGATGTAGCCGCGCTGACTCTCGGACACCGTGAACCGCAGCGCGTGGCGAATCGCGCCCGCTCGCACCTCGTCATACCGGGCCAGGCCCGGAAGGATCGGCAGCCCGGCAGCGTCGGCGGACGTCCAGCCGGCCGGGCGCAGGCGGTTGGAGCGCAGGTCGAACACCGCGCCGTTGCCGGCCCGCCACGCGCCCTGCCCGCGCTGGGCGTGGTAGAGCTCGTAGAGCCGGCACGCCCCGCGCTGCACCACGAGCACGTGCCGGTCGCTGCCGTCCTCGACCGGGGCCCTCAGCGGAATCGGGTACGGCCCGGGGTCGGACTCGTCCCCGTATTCGGTGAACCGGATCGGCAGCCGGGGCTGCGTGGCCGGGACCGTCGTGTAGGGAATGCCGTACTGGCCGTTGCCGCCGAAGTCCGCGTGCAGGAACCGGTCGCCGTGGGAGTTGATCGATGCGATGAACGCCCGCGAACGCGGGTGCACCGGCAGCCGGCTCACGTCGCGGTTCCAGGCATTGGTGGCCGGGAAGACCGGGCAGCCGCCGAGCGTGGGGCCGGCGGCCGTGGCCGCGCCGCCGGCCCCGGCAAGTGAGGCGGAAGCGAGGGCGGTGGCAGCGGCCAGGACGGCGGCGGGCGAGCGCATGGGGAGCACGTTACCTGCCGTGCAGGCCGCGGCGGCGCCGCTGGACGATGGGCCGATCCGCGGCACGGCGCGCAGCCGTGGCGGACTGGGCGGGCTGGCGACCGTGCCTGGCCCGGGCGGGCCTTCGGAGTAGGCCACGGGTCATGGCGGCGGGAACCCGCGATCACGACCCCCCCAGGACGAGGCGGGTGAGATCGGCAGCCAGGCGCCGGCCGTCCGTGACCTGCGGCCACGTCGCCCGAACCGTGGTCCACCCGGCCATGAGGGCCTCGCGGTCACGTTCGCGGTCTCGCTCGAACGCCTCGCGCGTGCCGTGGTGCGCGTAGCCGTCGAGCTCCACGAGCACCCGCGCAGCCGGCCAGGCGGCGTCCGCAACGATCGTCCGGCCCGCGACGGGGATGGGGTGGTTCAGGCGCGGGCGCGGAAGGCCGGCGGCATCGACGAGGGCGAGAAAGCGGTCCTCGAGCTCGCTGCGGGTCGCCCCGTCCGTCAGCCGCGCACGGGCGAGCACCGACCGGATCGCTGGCGCTCCGTGGCGTCCGCGGTGGCGCGCGGCCAGAGCGGCGAGGGAGGTCGGGCTGGCCAGCCGATCGGCCTCCGCGCGGGCCGCCAGGCGCTCGAGCCCGCGCACGCCAAGGGCAGGCGCGAGGTCGAAGAGCGTCCGGGCGACCGTGGTCACCGGAATCCGGTCCACGAAGGCGCGCTCGTCGTCGGCCACCGGTCGCACGTGCAGCCGAATGCCGATGTGGGCGCGGCGCGGTGTCGGAACCGTGACGTCGATGAGCCCTCCGGTCGCGAGGCGCAGGCCCCATGCCGCGGCGGCCGACGCATGGCTGAGCACCGCGCCCGGACCGCAAGCCAGCACGGCGGCCAGGAACCTCCCCGACGCCGAGAGGTGCGGATGCCCGACGGCGTAGACGGCGCGGTGCACGCGGTGCAGCCGCCCGGACCGAAGGCGACGCTGCACGGCATCGCGGCTGAGCCCAGCGGCCACGAGCTGCGCCGAAGTGACGACCCCATGCTGGCTGCCAGCCAGGGCGGCGATCGCGCGCCCGACACGTTCCGGTCGACAAAGGTGGCGGTATCCGCCTGTTTCGTCGACCGGAATGCTCATCGCCCGATCGTGACCCGCTACCCGCCCCAGCGGGCGCGCGGGCCGTGCCGATCTGGTGGCGCGACCGTGGCGGAAGTCCGGAACGCCGGCGCCGCTACACGCCGAGCACGGCGTTCAGACGCCGCTCGAGCGCCGACGACAGCGCCGCGTGGATCGGGCCCTCCGGGAACCGCTCGACCAGCTCCTGCAGGAACCCGTCGATGACCAGGCGCTTGGCCACCGGTTCGGGGAGGCCGCGGGACTGCAGGTAGTAGAGCTGCTCGGGATCGATCTGGGCGATCGCCGCCGCGTGGGTGCAGCGCACGTCGTTGGCCTCGATTTCCAGCCCGGGGATCGCGTCGGCGTGCGCGCGCTTGGAGAGCAGCAGGTTGCGGCACTCCTGGAAGGCGTCGGTCTGCTGCGCGCCCGGATCGACGCGGATCATCCCGCGCCACACGGCGGTCGAGCGACCTTTCAGCAGGCCGCGGAAGGCCAGGTCGGAGACGGTGTTCGGGGCGGCGTGCTCCTGGGTCGTGTCGAAATCCAGGTGCTGGCGGCCGTGGCCGGTGTAGGCGCCGGTCACCTTCGCCGAGGATCCGGCGCCGGCCAGCTTCGTCTCCATGCGCACCTTGCCTCCGGCCGAGCCCAGGCCGAGCGCCACCCAGTCCAGGCTGCCGTCGCGCTGCACCTCGGCCCGCTGGGTCCCGAAGATCCACGACCGCTCCGAGAGGCTCTGCCCGCACACGTAGCGCAGGTTCGCGCCGGCCCCGACGACGATCTCCACGATCGTGTTGAACAGTCCCTCGGTGTCGGCTTGGGCCGACAGGTACTGCTCCCAGACCTCGGCCTGGGCGCCCTCCTCGAGGACGATCAACAGGCGCCAGTTCAGCGCCGTGCCCGCGGCAGCCTGGATCGCGGTGAGCAGCACGGGCGCCTCCAGGACCGTATGGCGCGGGACGTGCACGAAGACGCCGGCCGTGAGGGCCGCCTCGTTGCTGGCGACGAAGACGTCGTCGCTCGCCACGACCGAGCCGAGATGCGGCTCGACGAGCTCCGGGAACCGAGCCGCTGCCTCCGCCAAGGGAAGCACGAGCGCTTCGCCCGGCACGGGCTCCACGCCGTCGGTCACGGTCAGCGCGTCGATCTGGTCAATCGCCCGGCCTCCGGCGACTGGCTCGAAGATCGCCTCGGCCCTTTGGCGCGCGGCGGCGTCGCCGTCCAGGGCCGCGCTGTAGGCGGCGAGGTCCAGGCCGGCCACGTCGGTGAACTCCCAGCCCGGGGTCCGGTGCGTGGGGAGCTCGAGGGTCCGGGCCAGCTGCGCGGCCCGCGCGCGGCGGGCCGCCAGGAGCTCCGGCTCGGCGGTCGCGCTAGCCAATGGAGCCCTCCATCTGGAGCTCGATCAGCCGGTTCATCTCGACGGCGTACTCCATCGGCAGCTCCTTGACGATCGGCTCGATGAAGCCGTTGACGATCAGCTTGCCGGCCTCCTCCTCGGAGATGCCGTGGGTCATGAGGTAGTAGAGCTGCTCGTCGCCGACCTTCGACACCGTCGCCTCGTGGCCGACGTTGACGTCGTCCTCGGAGATGCGGATCGTCGGGTAGGTGTCCGACCGCGAGGCCTCGTCGAGCAGCAGCGCGTCGCAGACGACCTTCGACTTCGCGCCGTGGGCGCCCTTGGCGACCTCGAGCAGCCCGCGGTAGCTGGAGCGCCCGCCGCCCTTCGAGATCGACTTGGCGAAGATGTTGCTCGTCGTGTTCGGGGCCGCGTGGACGATCTTGCCGCCGGCGTCCTGGTGCTGGCCGTCCCCGGCGAAGGCGATCGAGAGGATCTCCCCGTGGGCCTCCTCGCCCATCAGGTAGACGGCCGGGTACTTCATCGTCAGCTTCGACCCGAGGTTGCAGTCGACCCACTCCACGGTCGCCCGCTCTTGCGCGACGGCCCGCTTCGTGACGAGGTTGAACACGTTCTGGGACCAGTTCTGCACCGTCGTGTAGCGGATGCGGGCGCCCGGCTTGGCGATCAGCTCGACGACCGCCGAGTGCAGGGAGTCCGACGAGTACGTCGGCGCCGTGCAGCCCTCGACGTAGTGCACGTAGGAGCCCTCGTCGGCGATGATGAGCGTCCGCTCGAACTGGCCCATGTTCTCGGTGTTGATGCGGAAGTAGGCCTGCAGCGGCATCTCGACCTCGACGCCCGGCGGCACGTAGACGAACGAGCCACCCGACCACACGGCGCTGTTGAGCGCGGCGAGCTTGTTGTCGTTGGGCGGGATGATCGAGGCGAAGTGCTCGCGGACGAGGTCCTCGTGCTCGCGCAGCGCGGTGTCCATGTCCATGAACACGACGCCCTGCTTCTCTAGCGCCTCGTTGACCTGGTGGTAGACGACCTCGGACTCGTACTGGGCGCCCACGCCCGCGAGGAACTTGCGCTCGGCCTCGGGGATGCCGAGCCGGTCGAAGGTCTTCTTCACGTCCTCGGGCACGTCGTCCCAGGACCGCTCCGCGCGCTCGGAGGCGCGGACGAAGTAGTGGATGTTGTCGAAGTCGACCTCGGCGAGCAGCGGGCTCCCCCAGGTGGGCATCGGCCGGGCGAGGAAGTGGTCGAGCGCCTTGAGCCGGAACTCGCGCATCCACGCCGGCTCGGACTTGAACTCCGAGATCTTCTCCACGAGCTCGCGGGTGAGGCCCTTCGGCGCCTTGTACAGGTAGTTCTCGGCGTCGTGGAATCCGTAGCGCTCGGTGTAGTCCGCGTTGATCTCGGCGAGCTCGGCGTTCTCGCCGACGATTTCGGGCGTGGCCATGGTCAGTCGACCTCCAGGGTGATGATGTCGTCGTCGGCGACCGTCACGGGGAACGTGTCGACCGGCTCGTACGCGGGCAATGTGAGGGGCGCGCCGGTCTTCAGGTCGAAGAGCGAGCCGTGGCGCGGGCATTCGACAGTGCAGCGGGCCGGGTCGACGGGGCCCTCGGCGAGCGGGCCGTCGTCGTGGGAGCAGCGGTCCTCGATGGCGTAGAGCGCGCCTCCGACGTTGAAGACCCCGATTTCGAGGCCGTCGTGCTCGACGAGGCGCATCGTGCCGGGCGGGAGCTCGGCGAGCGGGCACACAACGACCTGGTCAGCCACGGGCTACAGGCCTCCCGCGCCGCCGCGCTCACCCGAGGCGCCGGATTCGGGCGTGGCGGCCTCCCAGTCGGCGCTGGCGCCGAGCGCGGCGCTCTTGAGCACCTTCAAGGACAGGAGCGCGCACTTCATCCGGGTGGCGGAGATGTCGATGCCCAGGAGCTCGAGCACCGCCTCGCGGTCCAGCGCGATCAGGTCGGCCACCTTCATGCCCTTGACCTCGTCCGAGAGCATCGAGGCCGACGCCTGGCTGATCGCGCACCCGTGGCCGCTGAAGCGCAGGTCCTCGATGCGTCCGTCGTCTCCGGTCTTGATCTCGACCCGCAGCTCGTCCCCGCACAGCGGGTTGACGTCCTCGAACTCGAGGTCGTGCGGGTCCAGCGTCCCCCAGTTGTGGGGACGCTTGTAGTGGGAGAGGATCTCGTCGCGGTAGAGGTCGTCCATCGTGCTCGTCCGCCCGCTAGGCCGCGGCTTCGACCTCGTCCTTGATCCAGCCGTAGCCTTGCTCCTCCAGCAGGGTGACGAGCTCCGGGCCGCCCTCCTTCACGATCCGGCCCTGGTAGAGGACGTGGACGAAGTCGGGCTTGATGAGGTGCAGGATCCGCTGGTAGTGGGTGATGATCAGGACGCCCATGCCTGGGCCGGCCACCGAGTTGACGCCGTTGGCCACGACCTGCAGGGCATCGATGTCCAGGCCGGAGTCGGTCTCGTCGAGGATCGCCATCCCCGGCTTCTGGAGCGCGAGCTGGAGGATCTCCATGCGCTTCTTCTCTCCGCCCGAGAAGCCGTCGTTGAGGTAGCGGCTGGAGAACTCCTTGGGCACGTCCGTCAGCTCCATGGCGGCCTGGACGGTCTGGCGGAACTCCTTCAGGCTGATCTCGGGCTCGCCCTTGGCCTCGCGGTGGGCGTTCATGACCGTGCGGAGGTACTTCGTCACGGTCACGCCGGGGATCGCCACCGGGTACTGGAAGGCCATGAAGAGGCCCATCTGGGCGCGCTCGTCCGGCGAGGCTTCGGTGATGTCCTCGCCTTCGAAGACGATCTGGCCCTCGGTCACCTCGAGGCCCGGGTGGCCCATGATGACGTTCGCCAGCGTCGACTTCCCGGAGCCGTTCGGGCCCATGAGAGCGTGGGTCTCGCCCTTGCTGACGGCGAGGTCGAGGCCGCGCAGGATCGGCTTGTCGCCGGCGCGGACGCTCAGGTTTCGGATTTCGAGGTCTGCCATGGTCTCCGTGCGGTTCGGGGTCGGTGCGGGATCAGCCGGCGGCGAGTGCCCGGACGTCCGGCGCTTCGCGGTCGCTGCGGGCCGAGAAGTCGACGAGGTCGGCCAGGGTGGTGGTCTGCAAGGCACGGACGATGCCGCCTTGCACGCGGGTCCAGAGCAGCTTGGTGGCGCAGCCCTGGCCGCGGTCGCCTTCGTGCGAGCAGGCCACCCGCTCGGTCGGCGCCGAGACGAAGCACTCCATTGGCGCGATCGTCCCTTCGAGCGCCTGCACGACGGCGTCCATCGTGATCTCCTCGGGCGGCCGGGCGAGCCGGTAGCCGCCGTAGGCGCCGCGGCTGCTCGACACGAGTCCGGCCTTGCGGAGCTTGGCGACGACGTGCTCGAGGTAGGAGAGGGGAAGGTTCTCCGCTTCGGCGATGGCCTTGAGCGACACGGGCTCGTCGCCCGAGTGGCGCCCGAGCTCGACCATCAGGCGCACGCCGTATTCGGCCTTCGTCGAGAAGATCATGGGGCAAATCCTACCATCGAAGTCGGATTGCCCTCGGGCCGGTGCGCCCGTAGGATCGGCCGCATGGACCGACCCGCTCCGCCCGCTGCCGATCGGCCCGGCCCGCCTGCCGCGGGCCGGCAGGCAGCGACTGGCGATCCGGCGGATCCGGCCCGCGCGGCACTGCGTCCGGCGCATGCGCCGTGGCTCCCCGAGGCCGTGGCTCCGGAGCGCGGCCTGCCCCGGTTCTTCCGGACGCGGCGGCGGATCCGCCGCGCCATCTGGCTCGTGCCGGTGGGCTGGCTGGCGATCGGGTACGCGCTCGCGGTCGCGCTCCCCGACCTCGACCGCACCGACCGCGCGGATATCGACCTGGCCCTCGTCAACGTCTCGGCGGACTCGGCGCGGGCGACCCTCTCCTCGATCGCGACCGGCATGATCACGTTCACGGGCGTGGTCTTCTCGATCCTCCTGCTCGTCATTCAGTTCGGGAACACCGCCTTCTCACCGCGATACGTGCAGTGGGTGCGGGGCGATCGGGTCACGCTCCACGCCCTCGGCGTGTTCATGGCGACGGCGATCTACGCGCTGGCGGCCATCAACGAGATCGGCTCCACGACGGTCGAGGGCGGCAAGGAGTTCGTCCCCGAGTTCACGCTGGCCTTCGGGTTCGTCCTGACCCTGACGAGCTTCGGGATGTTCGTGTGGATGACCACCCGCACGATCCGCAACTTCCAGGTCTCCAGCGCCGTGCGCCTGGTCGGGGAGCGAGGGGCCGTCGCGATCAGCGAGCTCTACCCGGCCCGGTTCGAGGCCGACGACGGCGTGGACGACGGACCCGAGATCCCGATCGCCGACGAGGACCCGGTCATCCTGCGCCAGCGCGCCCATCCGGGCTTCATCGTCGCCGTCGACGGCCGCCGCCTCGTCGCGATCGGCCGGCGGGCCGACGCCGTCGTCGAGCTGGCGGCCCCGGTGGGCGCGCACGTGGCCAGCGGCGCCCCGCTCGTGCGGATCCACGGTTCGAGCCGGCGCCCGAACGAGCGCTGGCTGCGCACCTCGATCGTCATCGGGCGCGAGCGCACGATCGAGCAGGACCCCGCGTTCGCGTTCCGGATCCTGGTCGACGTGGCGATCAAGGCGCTCTCGCCTGCCGTCAACGACCCGACGACGGCGGTCCAGGCACTGAACTCGCTCGAGGACCTGCTGCGCCGCGTGGCTTGGCGGCGGCTGGAGGTCGGCCAGCTGCGTGACCGGGACGGGAGGGTGCGCGTCCTGCTGCCCACGCCCGGATGGGACGACTACATCGACCTCGCCCTCACCGAGATCCGCGAGTACGGGGAGCGCTCGGCCCAGGTCATGCGGCGCATGCGGGCGTTGCTCGAGGACCTGAAGGACGGCGTGCCGGCCAGCCGCCTGCCGGCGATCCAGCGCCACCTGATGCTCCTCGGCGAGTCGGTCCAGGACGGCTTTCGCTCGCCGGCCGACCGGGCCTTTGCGCTCGGGCGCGACCCGATGGGGATCGGCGGGGAGACCTAGAGGAGTGCTCGTCACGGCTCGCCGCCCGAACGCCGACTGACGTTTCCGCCAGTCGACGCGAAGTGCCGCGTTCGCTGGCGCACCTCGATTACGCTGCCGTGATGCGCGTCCTTCCTCTCGTCTTCGCTGCCGCGGCCCTGGCCGCCGCGGCCGTTCCCGCTCCCGCTGGCGCTGCAGTCGACGCCGGCTCCAAGGTCCTCCTCCCGGTCTGGGCCAGCTTCGACGGCGACACTCCGATCGGCGGTGCCCGCGTCTCCGTCGAGGCCGGCGGCCGCACCGTGCCGCAGTCGGGCGGCGGCACCGACCGGACCGAGGCCAATGGCATCGCCCTCCTCGAGTTCGACTCACTCCCGCGTTCCTTCACCGTGGTGGTGCAGGGCGGGCGCTCGGAGAGCACGGCGGTGCGGGGCTCGCTGGAGGCCGACGTCCGCGGCTATGACGCCGGGGACGCCGACATCGTCTACGTCAACCCGGTCACGACGCTGATCGCGGCCAAGGACGACCGCGGCTATGGACCCAAGGCCGCCGCCCGCCTGGTCCGGCGCAGCCTCGGGCTCCCGGCCTGGCTCGACACCGGGGCGGACCTGCAGGCCACCGACCGGTGGTTCGGCGGCGACGCGTTCCAGGACGCGGCCGTGAAGGGCATCGCCCCGCTCGTGAACCGCCTGACGCGCCGCGCCGCGCCGCGTCGGGTCTTCCGCGACCCCCGGGCCCGCCAGGCGATCGCGTTCGCGCCCGTCCTGGCCTATCTGAAGGATCCGGCGCTGAGCCTGCTCAAGGACTTCGCGATCGGGAAGGGCCAGGAGATCACCTCGAAGATCCTCTCCGGCCTCGGCCTCGCCTCCGAGGACCTGTTCGACAGCGGCGACATCAAGGAGATCCGCAAGCGCTTCGACGCGGTCGATCGCCGCCTGGTCGAGCTCAAGGAGCTCCAGCAGAAGGCGCTCGAGGGGATTCAGCAGAACCTCTACACGAGCAAGGTGCTCCCGACGATCCAGCCCATCGCCGACGTCAAGACGGCGATCAACAAGATCGACTTCCTGGCCGAGACGGCCCAGACGAACCCCAAGGACGCGGCCAACGCCGCGCTGACGAAGCGGTGGCTGGCGTTCATCAAGAGCAAGCTCGACGACGGCAACGTCCTCAAGGTGCTCGACATCGCGCTCGGCGGGCGCGATGCGCCGCCGCCGCGGTCGTCGAACATCCTGACCGAGGCGTCACGGCTCACGGCACTGCGCACGCGGTTCTTCACCGACGCCGACTCGGCGGCGATCCGCGACGTCTACGACTACTACGCCCTCGTGCAGGCGGAGGCCGCCTTCGCGCTGGCCTTCTCGTGGTACGCCGATCCGGCCACCTACAGCCAGCAGACGATCGAGAGGGAGCTCAACACCGTCGTGGCCGACGTCGCCGAGCAGGAGAAGCGCTGGGTCAAGCCCTCCGTGCCGGCTTCCTTGGTCGTGGACCGCGAGACCGGGCTGACCTGGACTCGCACGCCGCGGGTGATCGACGGCAAGACCTTCTACCAGGAGTACCGCACCTCGTCGTCGCTCAAGGTCGGCTCCGAGGGCGGGTTCCGCCTCCCCACGCTCGCCGAGTGGAGCCGGCTCGTGACGCGCGACGGCAAGCCCGTCGACAAGAACCTGCCGGCCTGGCTGGCGGCGAACGCGCGCATCGCCGGCCTGCAGCGCGACCAGTGGGCCAGCGACTCGGCCTGGGGCGATCCGTTCGGGATCTTCCGCGAAAAGTACCTGCAGGTGAGCTTCTTCGATCTCGAAGACGGGAACCGTTTCGAATACTGCCGGTGGGGCGAGCTGGGCAAGTGCTACAAGTGGTACGGCGAGGCGCTGACCACCAGGCAGCTCCGGTGGATCGAGCGCTTTCGCGAGCAGGCCGAACTCGTCCGGCCGGTGAAGGCCGGGGAGTACTGGTGGGGGTGAGCCGCGGCGCTTGACGGCGCTCACGGCGCCTCGGGCGGGCGGCAGCTAGGCCGGGACGGGCGCGGCGTCGTCCGGGCCGCCGGCGTCCGCGCCGCCCGGCCAGTAGCGGGCCACGGTGAAGCCGATGAGCACCGGGACGTGCACCGCGTAGACGACCAGCGACAGCGTGAGGACCACGAGCGCCCCGCCGCGGACGTGGTTCTGGACGAATGCGTACTCGATGAGGCCGGCGGTGATCGCGTAGGCGAGCAGCGCCCACTTCGCCACCTGGAAGAACTTGCCCCACGCGAAGCCCGGGACGAGCGCGAGCGCGACGAGGTTGCCGGCGAGCAGCAGCGCCGACGCGCACAGCAGGGCGATCGCCGGGCCGAGCGGCACGCGGTCCGGGAGGTGCGCCGCCAGGTAGATCCCGCCGGCCACGATCAGCGCCAGCGAGGTCATGCCGACCGCGGTCACGGGCGGGAAGCGGCGCTCGCTCACCCCACCGCCACCTTGGTCATGATCACGAGCGTCGCGACCTGCATGACCCCGGTGATGCCCGCGGTGAAGATGAAGCGCTTCATGAGCTTCTCGATCACCTTCGGGTTGGGCCGGGGCTTCTTGAGCTCGACGAGCACGGCGATGTTCGCGGGCTCGAGCAGGCCGAGCGCCACGATCGCCATGACGCCCACGACGATGTAGCTCGCCACGATCCACCCGTGGTTGACGTAGTCGTTCTGGACGGTCCCGAGCAGGTTGCCGAGCTGCCAGCCGGCGGCGAGCGTGATCGTCACGACCGTCGGCATGATCACGACCATCTTCGGCATCAGGCGCGTCGTGAACTCGATCCGGGCCGGAATCGAGAGGCGGCCGAGAATCGGGCCCAGGACGAAGCCGAGGAACAGGTCGATGATCGTCCATGCGGCGCCAAAGGCGACGTGGAGGAACTCGAGCGGCCAGAGCTTGTTCGCGGCGATCGCGGCGACGAGCGCGACGAAGGCGAGGCCCACGAACGGGAGCGCCTTGAGCGGGACGATCTGGAAGTCCGGCACGGGCGGGGCGCCGGTCGGCGGGCCGCCGGACGCGACGCTCGGGGGAGCGGCGGTGCTGGCCATCGCGCGAGATTAACGCGAGGAGCGGCGCGGCGCCAGGGGTCCGGTCCGCGTCTCAGCCGCCGGTCCGGGCCTGGGTGCGCATCTCGCTGAGGATGCGCTCGAGCCGCGGCTCGGCGGTGCGGTCGACGTGAGTCATCGCGTCCGCGACGGCCGGGTGGACCGCGGCGATCTGGGCGTGCAGCTCGTGGGCGACCGCCCGGTAGCTCGGATGGCCCTCGCGGCCCGAGCGCAGCTCGATGAGCTGCATGGCCTCGCGTGCGTTCATGTCGAGCACGTAGCGGATGCGGTAGCCGAGGCAGAGCGCGTAGGGAGCGGCCCGCGGCACGCCGGCGGCGGTGAGGCGCTCGAACTCGGCCGCCGAGGCCTCGAGCGCGGCACGGTAGCGGTCTCCCTGGCCGGCGGCGGCGACCTCGTCGGGAACGCCGGCGCCGAGGTCGGGGGTGAGGCGCTGCCACTGCACCGTCAGCATCCGGTGGCGCTGGAGGTCGCGGAAGGCGCCGTAGTCCGAGACGATCTCGAACCGGTAGCGCAGCGCCTCGAAGCCGCGCCCCGGGCGGTGGCGGCGGTTCGCCCGCGTCCCGACGAGGTCGGCGAGCAGGCGGGCGCGCTCCTGCGCGTCCAGTCCGCCGACGTGGCGGCGGGTCTCCTCCTCGCTCACGGTGGCGGCCTCGAACAGCAGCGACGCGAGCAGGGCCTCCTCGTCGCCGTCGACGTGCAGCAGCCGGACCGACGGGCCGGCGTCGCGGTCTGCGGCGTCCGATCGCCCGAGGCCGAGCCGGGCCGCCCAGGCGTCGGCGGCGGCCTCGCGGGCCTCGAGGTAGCCGATCCACTCCCCGCCCCGGTCGGGGCGCTCCACCCGGGCCACGAAGCTCGGCATGACGGCCTGGATCTCGCGCAGGATCATCCGGCCGTACTCCCGCGCCTCGGGCAGGGGGTGGGCGAGCAGGTGGAGGACGAGCTGCTCGTAGGTCTGGCCGGTGGCAAAGATGCCCATGTGCGAGAGCGAGGCGGCCGGGAGCAGGCCGCGCAAGAGGTCGAGCGCCTTGGCCGTGACCGCCCGGGCGTGGGCCGCGGGTGACTCGCCGATGCCGGCGGGGAAGCGCTCCGCCGCCCAGGCGGTCACCTCCGGGAGCGCTGCGGCGTAGGCCGAGAAGAGCCCGTCCATCGCCGCCTCGTACTCTGGCCCGAGCGCCGGGTCGCGGTAGTAGCGGTACCCGCCGCCGGGCATCGGGGCGTCGTAGGCGATGTAGCGGGTCGACTGCTCCAGGTAGGCGCCCAGGCGCGGGCGCTGGAGGATCTTCGTGAGGACGTTCGAGACCCACTCGCAGGCGACGTGCGCGCCCCCGAGCTGGGCGACCGAGTCATCCCCGTACCCGAGGAAGATCCGTTCGTAGAGCTCCGCGGCGCGACCGCCCTCGTCGCCCTCCCAATCCGGCGGTCCCGCCGGGAGCGAGTCGGCGAACTCGTCGAGGAACATGCGGCGCAAAGTGCCCTGGTAGCGCGAGTAGCGGGCGAACAGCGCCCCCTTGACGGTCTCGGGGAGGTTGACGAGCCCGAAGACGGGGCGGTCGAGGTTGGTGACGTGCGGCGCGAGACGCGCGCGCTCGGCGTCGGTGAAGGTCTCGACCGGGTACTCCACGGGCCGCGCAGGCTAGCGGCCGGGACGGTCGGCGGGCGGGGCGGCGCGCGCCGGGCCGGGACGGTCGGGGGCGGGGCGGCGCGCGTTGAGCTGGGACGGTCGGGGGCGGGGCGGCGCGCGCCGGGCGGCGGGTCGTCGAGGACGGTGTCGGGGGAGAGTGGGGCCGCCGGCCAGTCCGGTCGCAGCAGTGCGGCACTTCTGCGGCCAAGACGTCCCGTTCTGACGCACTTCGCTTGCCACGATCGGCGCATGGATGTTCCGATCCAGAAAAGTCACCGTGGAGGTGCGAAAGCTGGATCAGGTGCGCTGGACCGCGCGATCGCCGAGCTGGCCGCCCGCCAGCACGGGGTCGCGTCGCGTCGCCAGCTCCTCGCGCTTGGCCTCACGGCCCGCCAGATCGGCGCCTGGGCCGACCGCGGCCGGCTGCACCGGGTGCACGGCGGCGTCTACGCCGTGGGGCACGCCGCGCTCGGGTCGCACGGCCGGTGGCTCGCGGCGGTTCTGCGCGGCGGTCCCGAAGCCGTGCTGAGCCACCGCTCGGCTGGTGCGCTGTGGGGAGTCGTGCCCCAGCACACGGGCCCGGTCGAGGTGACGGTGCGCAGTGGCAAGGCGGCAAGATCCGGCGTGTACTTCCACCGCCTCCCGCTCGCCGCCGACGAATGCGATTCCGTGGACAGGATCCCGGTCACGGGGCCAGGCCGGACGTTGTGTGACCTCGCGAGCGTCCTCAGCCGGCGGGCGCTTCTCCGGGCCATGCACGAGGCCGAGATCCGGCGACTGGGCGGGACACTCTCGATGTCCGACGTGCTCGCACGCTATCCGCGCCGCCGTGGAGCCGCGGTCGCGAGTGCAGCTCTCGCTGAACAGGCCGAGCCGCTCGGTGTCACCCGGAACGACTTCGAGGCGGAGTTCCTCGCGCTGATCGAGGCCGCGGGCCTGCCCCGCCCCCGGGTCAATCCAGTCCTGCGCATCGCTGGCCGCACGGTCGAGCCGGACTTCGCATGGGAACACGCCCGCGTGATCGTGGAGTTGGACGGTCGCGAGGTCCACCTCACCCCGCAGGCGTTCGAGCGCGACCGGGCTCGGGACCGGGCGCTGCAGGCGCGCGGCTGGCGGACCGTGCGGGTGACCTGGCGGCAGGCGCGGTTCGACGCGCGCGCCGTGGTGGCGGATCTGCGCTCACTCATCCTGGCTGCTTCGTGACGGTTCCGGTCGGCCGACGGCCGGGCTGGCGGGCGGCCGTCCGGGCGGGGCTTGGCGACCGCCTAGGGCGGCGGCGACGATGTCCGTCTGGAAGGGCGCGGCGGGCCGGGCAGGCGTCCGCGGCGCGGCGTGCCGGGTGCGGGCCGGGGAGGCGTCCGCGGCGCGGCGTGCCGGGTGCGGGCCGGGGCACCGAGGGGGAGGCGGTCCGGCAGGACTAGCCGGACCGGGTGTTCAGCGGTTCCGCGGCACCGGGCGTGCACTCCCATCCAGAAAGTTCACCGTGGCGGTGCGAAAGCTGGATCAGGCGACGCGGCCCGGTCAGGCGATGCGGCCCGGTCAGGCCAACGTGGCGCCGCTGCGCCATGCCCGGAGGCCGCGCCGCGCCCGGGTCGCCGTCCCGCCGGCGGCCGACCGGCCGCCGTCACGCCACGCGTCAGCCGCGGCCCTTCCAGCCGACGGACTCCACGAGGTCGCCGCGGACGATCGTCGGCACCTTGCCGGTGCCCTTCGAGAAGCCCATGAGCTCCTCGCGCCAGTCGGCCCGGGTGGTGGCGTCGCGCTCCTCCCACGCCTTGCCTTCGGCGGCCAGGCCGTGGCGGGCCTCCTCGCAGTACGGGCAGCCGGGCTTGACGTACATCACCCGGCCGGTCGGCGGCGTCGGGCCGGCGGGCGGCATCACACCGTCCCCTCGCGGGCCTGGGCGAGCGTCGGCTCGTCCGCGGTGCTCGGCTCCGCCGCGGGGCCCGTCTGGTCCAGGAACTCCATGAGCGCGTCGTTGAAGGTCCGCGGCCGCTCGAGCATCGGCACGTGACCGGTGTCCTCGAGGATGAGCGTCGTGGCGTTCGGGATTCGCTTCTCGTACTCCCAGGCGTCTCCGAGCGGGACGAGGAAATCCTCGGTGCCCTGGACGACCAGCGTCGGGCAGGCGATCTCGCCGAGGCGGTCGACGAAGCTGTAGTTCAGGAGCGCCTCGGTCGCGTCGAGGAACCCTGGCTTGCCGACACCGTGGAACTGCTCGGCGAGGAGGTCCTTCTGAATCCGCGTGGGGTGGCGCATGACGGGGCCGAACGCTGCCTGCACGAAGCCCGGGCGCCGGAGCGTGCGGATCGCCTGCTCCGGATCTCCGCGCTGGAGGCCGGCGAGCAGCTTCGCGAGCCGCAGCGTGACGATCTTCTGCGGCCTGACCACCGGAATCCCGGCGGCGTCGACGAGCACGAGGCGTTCGACGCGCTCGGGGTGCTTGATCGCCAGCTCGGCGGCGGTGAAGCCGCCCATCGAGTTGCCGACCGCGGCCACGGCGCCGAGGCCGAGCTCAGCGCAGAGGTGGTCGACCGTGTGCGCAAAGAGCGTGATCGAGATCGGGTCCCGCGGGGCGTCCGACCGCCCGAACCCAGGCAGGTCCAGGGCGATCACGCGGCGCTCCTGGGCGACGCGCGGCAGGTTCTCCAGCCAGTTCTGCCAGCACCCGCCGAGGCCGTGGATGAAGACGACCGGCACGGTGTCGTCGTGCTCGGCGCCGAGCTCGACGAACGTGACGAGCCGGTCGTCGATCTGCGCGGTGCGCAGCGTGCTCAGCCAGTCGATCCCCCGCCAGTCGGGCGCCGCCGAGAGCCCGTACTCGGCGTCGGCCCGCTCGGCGGTCTTGCGCCGGGCGACTCCGGTCGGAGCCGGGAAGATCTGGCGCAGCGGGCCGCGTCGGTATCCGGTGGCGTGATCGGCGCCAGGCATGGCCACCGAGGGTACCGGAGGATCAGAGCAGGTTGGACAGTGCGCGGCCTGCGTCGACCGCGAGGTCCGACAGCGGGCCGGGGATCACCCCGAGGGCGATCGTGGCCGCCGCGAAGATGACGGCCAGCACGACGAGCTCCGGCTGCGCCTTGGGCTGGTCGGCTTCGGGGGCGCCGCCGGCGATGACCGGACGCCCGGTCCCCGCCGCGTCCGGACGCTCGCGCATCCACATGGTCGTCACGACCTTGAGGTAGTACCCGAGCGAGATCATCGACCCGATGACGATCATCACGCCCAGCCACGCGTAGCCGCCGTTCACCGAAGCGTTGAGGAGATAGATCTTCCCGATGAAGCCGCCGGTGAGCGGGAAGCCGGCGAGCGCGAGCATCGCGATCGTCATCGGCCAGGCCAGCGCCGGGCGGGCGCGTCCGAGATCGGCGTACGCCTTGAGGTCGTCTCCGTAGGCGCTCTCGCGTTCACGGGCGACGACCACGCTGAACGCCGCCAGGTTCATGGCCACGTAGACGCCGAGGTAGAAGACCGCGGCCTCGACGCCGACCTTCGTCGCGACCGTCACGCCCACGAGCAGGTAGCCGGCCTGCGCGACGCTCGACCAGGCGAGCATCCGCTTGACCGACGACTGGCCGAGCGCGCCGACGTTGCCGACGATGATCGTGATCGCGGCCAGCACGGCGAGGATCGGCTGCCAGTCGACCGAGGAGTCCAGGAGCGCCTCGCTCGTGAACCGCAGGAAGATCCCGAAGGCGGCGGCCTTCGTGGCCACCGACATGAACGCCGTGATCGGGGTCGGGGCGCCCTCGTAGACGTCGGGCGTCCACTGGTGGAACGGGGCGATCGAGGACTTGAAGGCCAGCCCCACCACCGCGAGCCCGATCCCGGTGAGCATCAGCGGGTTCTTCGCCAGCCCGCCGCTCGCGGTCAGCGCGGCGGCGATCCCGCCGAAGTCGGTCGAGCCCGTGGCACCGTAGATCAGCGCCAGGCCATAGAGCAGCGTGGCCGAGCCGACCGAGCCGATGATGAGGTACTTGAGGCCGGACTCGAGCGAGGCCTCGCGGCGCAAGTCGGTGGCGCACAGGACGTAGAGCGGGATCGAGAGCAGCTCGAGCCCGATGAAGAGCGTCACGAGGTTCTCGGCGCTCGAGAGCACGAACATCCCCGCCGTCGCGGACAGGAGCATCGCGTAGTACTCGCCGTGGCCGGCCTCGTCGGCGGCGCGTTCGCGCAGCGACAGGATCACCGTCGCGATCGCGCCCGTGATGAAGATGAGGTTCAGCACGAGGCTGAGGTCGTCGATCTGCAGCGCGCCCGCGATTGCCGTGGTGTCGGTGTTCCACTGCCAGATCGTCAGCCCGAGGCCGGCGCCGAGCGCCACGAGCGTGAGGCCCGGGACGACCCGGGTGCGGACCCCCGAGCCGGGCAGCAGGCCGACGAGGAGGACCACGACGGCGCCGCCGAGCAGCGGCAGGAGCGGCGAGATCGCCGCCCAGTCGATGTACGGACCCTTGATGCTGGCGAGCGCGGCGGTCACTGGCCCGTGCCCCCCGGCACCTGGGCCCGCGTCGGCGCCGGCTTGTCGACGGTCAGCTTCGAGGCGGCGATCGTGCGCTTGATCGCGGGCTGGCTGTCCTTCAGCGGCAGCTGCGGGTAGATCGCCAGGGCGAGGATCACGACGATCGCCGGCACGATGGCGAGCCCGTCGGCCAGCGACAGTTCGCGGGAGCGCACCCGCGGCCCGACCCGGTTGTGCATCGCCCGGATGAACGCCCGCAGCGTGTAGACGCTGGCCGCGGCGACGCCCAGGAACGCGACGATCGCGATCGCCGTCTTGGCCTGGAACGTGCCGAGCAGGATGTAGAACTCGCCGACGAAGTTCGACGATCCGGGCATGGCCAGGTTCGCGAGCGCAGCGATGAGGAAGATCGTGGCCAGGAGCGGCGCTCGGAACGCGATTCCGCCCATGTCCTGCAGCCGCGGCGAGCCGCCGGCACGGGCGGCGACGACCGCGACGATCAGGAACAGCGCGACGGTGACCACGCCGTGGTTGACCATTTGCAGCAGCGCGCCCTGAGCGCCGCGCGGGTCGAGCGAGAAGATCCCGAGGGTGATGAAGCCCAGCTGCGCCACGGACGAGTAGCCGAGGATCAGCCGGACGTTCGTGGTCGTGAACGCCATCACCGACCCGTAGAGGATCGAGGCCAGCGCGATGAGCAGCAGGATCTCCTGGTACTCGCGGGAGGCGTCGGGCAGGATCGGCAGGACGATCCGCAGGAACCCGTACGCCGCGACCTTCGACAGCACGCCGGAGAAGATCGCGAGGACTGGGAGCGGCATCGCGCCGTAGCCGTCGGGCATCCAGCCATGCAGCGGGAACAGCGGCATCTTCACGAGGAACGCCGCGGCGAACCCGATGAAGATGAGCTCCTGGGTCCCGGTCGGCAGGCCCACCCGCACGAGGTCGGAGAAGGCGAAGCTCAGCGGCTGGCCGCCCTGGGCGCTGAGCACCGCGAGCGCCACGGCGGCGCTCAGCATCAGCAGCGAGCCGACCAGCGTGTAGATGACCATCTTCTGGGTCGCCCGGACGCGATCGCCCTGCCCCCACATCCCGGTCAGGAAGAAGAACGGGACGAGCATGAGGTCGAAGAACAGGACGAAGAGCGCAAGGTCCTGGGCGACGAGCGCGCCGAGCACGGCGGTCTCCGCCAGCCCGACGTGGAAGTAGAAGGACTTCGGGCGGTCCCACTCGCGGGCCACCGAGAAGCCGGTGGTGACGACGAACGAGAACGCGGTGAGGGCGACGAGCCAGACGTTGAGGCCGTCGATGCCCAGCTTGTAGTGGATCCCCAGGGCCGGAATCCACATCCGGTCGGTCAGGTCCTGGAGCCCGACCTTTGCCGAGTCGAAGTCCGCGATCAGCGAGATCGCGATCGCCAGCGTCGCGACGGTGCCGGCCAGCACGACCTTCGGCGCGACGGTCTTGGGCAGGAGCGCGGCGCCGAGCGCGACGGCGAGCGGCAGCCAGATGAGGATCGAGAGCGGAATCACGTCAGTTCGCCACGATCAGGAAGTAGAGGGCCACGCCGGCCAGGCCGAGGATGAGCAGCGCCGCGTAGGCGCGCAGCGCGCCGCTCTGCACCGAGCGCACGGCCGCGGAGCCGACGCGCACCAGTCCCGTCGGCGCGTTGACGAACAGGCCGTCCACGACGACGCGCTCGAACGTCCGCTGCGCAAAGCGCCCGATCGCCGCGGCGGGCCGGACCACGAGGAAGTCGATCGCCTCGTCGAACCACCACTTGTGGAAGGAGATCTCGTAGAGCGGCCCGATTCGGGCCCGGATCTTGGCCGGCAGCTCGGGCCGGCGCACCCACAGCAGGTAGGCGAGCGCGATGCCGGACAGGCCGATGACCGTGCCGAGCACGAGGCCGAAGTTCGTCAGCGCGTCCGAGGGCTTGACCGTCTCGAACAGCGTTGAGCCGGCGAACGTCGGGGCCAGGAAGTTCTCGATCACGTGATCGACGTAGGGGATCTGCAGCAGGCCCGCGAACGTGGCTCCGAAGGCCAGCACGCCCATCGCGACCTTCATCGGGAGCGAGCGCTCGGCGATGAAGTGGCCGGGCCCGGGGAAGCCGACGTCGGTGTCCTCCTCCTCGCCGGTGGCCGGGTTGACCGGCGGGCCCTCCGCGTGGTGCAGATGGCCGCCCTCGAGTTCCTTCGCCTCCGGGCAGGCCGTGCCCCAGAAGGCCCGGAAGATCATGCGGAAGGTGTAGACGGCGGTAAGGAACGCGCCGACGTAGCCGACGACGTAGAGGACGACGAACCACGAGCCGCGGCTGCCGACGTAGGCGAGGATCTCGTCCTTGGAGAAGAAGCCCGAGAACGGGGGCACGCCGGACAGCGCGAGGCCGCCGATGATGAAGCACCCCAGCGTGAACGGCATGGCCTTGCGGAATCCCGACATCCGGTTGAGGTCCTGGATGCCGGCCATCGCTCCGATGATCGAGCCGGCGGCCATGAAGAGCAGCGCCTTGAAGAAGGCGTGCGTCATGAGGTGGAACATCCCGGCGACGTAGGCGCCGGCCGAGACGGCCATGATCATGTAGCCGATCTGGGACATCGTCGAGTAGGCGATGACCCGCTTGAGGTCGGTCTGCGACAGCGCGATCGTCGCGGCGACGAACAGCGTGAGGCAGCCGATGATCGCGCCGACGTTCGCCGCGTGGGGCGCCCGCTCGAACAGCGGCCACATGCGCGCGATGAGATAGACGCCCGCGGTGACCATGGTGGCGGCGTGGATGAGGGCCGAGACCGGCGTCGGGCCCTCCATCGCGTCGGGAAGCCACGTGTGCAGCGGGATCTGCGCGGACTTCGCGAAGGCGCCGACGAGGAGCAGGCAGCAGCCGGCCACGAGGTCGCCGCTGTTCTTCGTGAACACCTCGTCGACGGTCTGGAAGGTCGCGAGGTAGTCCAGCGTCGCCGTGTGGCGGAAGATGAAGTAGACGCCGAGCGTGAGCCCGACGTCGCCCACGACGTTGATGACGAACGCCTTGATGCCGGCCTTCGTCGCCGTGGTGCGCCGGTACCAGAACGAGATCAGCAGGTAGGACGCGGCGCCGACGAACGCCCAGCCGACGATGAGGAACAAGAAGTTCCCCGCCAGCACGAGCATCAGCATCGAGAAGACGAAGAAGTTCAGGTATCCGAAGAACCGGTTGTACCCCTTGTCCTCCCAGAGGTAGCTCACCGAGTACAGGTGGATCATCGTCGAGATGCCGGTGACCACGAGCATCATGTAGACCGAGAGCGGATCCACGAGGATCGTGAGGTTCGCGTCGACGCCGAACGTGTTCGCGTAGTCGTAGAGCGTCGAGGCGACCTGGCGGGCGTCCTCGGGCCGGTCTTGCAGGTTCACGAGCGTGATGACCGCGAAGACGAAGGCGGAGAAGATCGCCAGCGTCCCGATGATCCCCGGCGTGCGTCCGGGCCAGACGCGGTAGCCCAGGCCGATCACGATCGCCCCGAGCAGCGGCAGGGCGAGGACGAGCCAGGCGGACGTGGTGACGCTCATCCGTGCAGCTCCGAGAGCTCGTCGACGTCAACGGGAAGCCGGCGCCGGTAGAGCGCGACGATCAGTCCGAGGCCGACGGTCACCTCGCAGGCGGCGACGACCATGACGACGATCGCGAAGATCTCGCCGTCCCCGTTGCCCCACATGCGCGAGAAGCCGATCAGGGCGAGGTTGCCGGCGTTGAGCATGAGCTCGAGGCACAGGAGGATCACGAGCGGGTTGCGCTTGATGAGCACCCCGGTCGCGCCGAGCGCGAAGATCAGGGCCGAGACGGCGAGGTACCAGCCGATGTTCACTGGTGGTCCCTCCCGCAAGTGCGCTCGTGCCTGGAGCGGCCGCTGATCGGCGCCTGCGACCGTCCAGCCACGCCCGCACTTCCGTGAGCAACCACTAGGCCCTCCCCCGCGTCGGGCCGGCGGGCTCGAGGTCGGCGGCGCCGCCGGCGCCACCGACCGCCTCGGCGGTCGTCCCGGTGCTCATCGGTCGCGGCAGGTCGAGCGGCCGGCGGTCCTCGCTCGGCAGCTCGAGCCCGCGCCGCCGGCGGGCCAGGATCACCGCGCCGACCGCCGCCACGAGCAGCAGGAACGAGGCGAGCTCGAACGGGAGCAGGAACTTCGTGAGCAGGAGCCGTCCGATCTGCGACGGCTCGCCGTAGTTGGCACCGAGGCTCGACCCCTCGCTGTCGATCGCCTGGAGGCCGGCGCCGAGCGTCGCCATGCACAGCTCGACGAAGAGGACCGCGCCGAAGAGCGGCGCGAGCATGTTCAGGAGGCGGCTGGGCGGGCGCACGGGCTCGTCCTGGCCGCCGACGTAGGCGACGACGAAGACGTAGAGCACCATCACCGCGCCCGCGTAGACGATGACCTGTGCGGCCGCGACGAACTGGGCCTCGAGGAGGAGGAAGAGCAGCGACAGCGAGATGAGGTGCACCACGAGCGCGAGCACGCTGTAGAACGGGTTGCTCAGGGCGATGACCCCGATGGCGCCGGCGATGGCGCCGATGGCGCCGACGAAGAAGAGGACCTCGATCATTCGCCCTCCGTCCGCAGCGGGGTCCGCTCGACCGGGTCGGCGAGCAGCATCTCCTTCGTGAAGATGAGGTCGCCGCGGTTGTAGTCCGAGAGCTCGTAGTCGTGGCCCATGGTGATCGCGTCGAACGGGCAGGCGATCTCGCAGTAGCCGCAGAAGATGCAGCGGCTCAGGTTGATCTCGTAGACGGCGGCGTAGCGCTCTCCCGCCGAGACGCGGTTCTCCGGCGTGTTCTCGGCGGCCACGACGCGGATGCAGTCGGCCGGGCAGGCGGCCGCGCACAGCGAGCAGCCGACGCACTTCTCGAGCCCCGTGTCCTCGAACCGGTGGAGCTTGTGGCGTCCGCGGAACCGCGGGTACACCGGGACCTTCTCCTCCGGGTACTGGATCGTGACGGGGCCTTCGACGATCCGCGCAAAGGTGGTCTTCAGGCCGCGCAAGGTCTCGCCGAAGGCGCGGTAGGCCCCGGCGGGGCCGCCCGGCTGCGGGCCGCGCTGGACCACGACCACGTCGTCGCCCGGGCTCCAGGGGCTCATCGGCGGCTCCTCGCGATCATGAGTCGACGGCGACCACGACGATCGCGGTGACGAGGGTGTTCAGGGTGGCCAGGGGCAGGAGGATCTTCCATCCCAGGGTCATGAGCTGGTCGTAGCGCAGGCGCGGGAGCGTCGCCCGGATCCAGATGAAGAAGCAGACGAAGATCAGCATCTTCCCGAGGACGACGAACGGATCGACCCAGCCGGGCGGGTCGATGCCGAAGGGCAGCAGCCAGCCGCCGAAGAACAGGGTCACCGCGATCCCCGAGATCACGATGATGTTCATGTACTCGGCCAGGAAGTAGGAGCCGAACCGCGTGCCGCCGTACTCGGTCATGTAGCCCTGGACGAGCTCGGCGTCGGCCTCGGGGAGGTCGAACGGCGGGCGGTTCGTCTCGGCGAAGCCGGCGACCAGGAAGATCAGGAACCCGACGAACTGGGGCACGATGTACCACATGCCCGCCTGGGCCTGGACGATCTCGGTGAGGGAGAGCGTGCCGGCGGTCATGATCACGCCGACGATCGCCAGGCCTTGGGCGACCTCGTAGCTGATGAGCTGCGCCGCGGCGCGCATCGCGCCCAGGAACGAGTACTTCGAGCCCGAGGCCCAGCCGCCGAGCATCAGGCCGTAGAAGGCGATCGCGCCGAACGCGAACACGTAGAGCGGGCCGATGCCGACGTCGATCCCGTAGAGCCCGACGTCGGTCCCGAAAATGTCCTGCACGTCGCCGAACGGGAGGATCGCCACGGTGGCGACGGCGGTCAGGATCGAGATCGCCGGTGCCATGTAGAAGAGCGGGCCCACCGACGTGTGGGGCCGCGACGACTCCTTGCCGAGCAGCTTGGCGATGTCGGCCACCGGCTGCAGGAGGCCGTAGAGCCCGACGCGGTTGGGCCCGTAGCGTCCCTGGAAGCGGCCGAGGAGCTTGCGCTCGAGGATCAGCACGAGCGGCACGCAGCTGAAGATCACGATGAAGATCACCAGGGACTTGATGATCTGGATCCACCACGGCTCGACGTAGTTGACGTCGGCGAGGACGGTCATGCGCGCCGGACCTCCACGAGCCGCGGCTCGCCGTTCGTCAGCGCGTTGGCGGCGTCGGGGCCGATCCCGTCGGCGAGGAACACCGAGCCGGCCGGCACGGCCGCCTTGAGCTCCGCCCGGGCCCGAACCGTCGCGCCCTCGAACGACACGTCGACCGGATCGCCGGCCTGCACGCCGAGCCGCTCGGCGTCGGCCGGCGCGAGCTCGGCCCGCTGGGTGCCGGTGAGGAAGGCCAGGGCCGGGGCAGCGGCGACTTCCGGCGCGGCCCACAGCGGCCGGAACGTCCCGAGGCGCAGCGCGCCGTTCGGCGCCAGGGCGCTGGGCGGATCCGCCAGCGCGAACGGGCCCGCCGGTGCGCCGGGCAGGGCGCCGGCGGCGGGAAGCTCGGGCCAGCGCAGCCCGCGGCCGGCGAGGGCATCGAGCGTGACGCCGGCGTAGAACGGCACGGCGGCGAGCAGCTGGGCGGTGGCCGCCGACCCCGTGGGGACGCGCAGATCGAGGCCGAGGCGGCGGGCGATCTCGGCGAGAACCTGCCAGCCCGGCCGCACGTCGCCGGGGCGGCCGATCGCCGGCCGCAGCCGCTGGAGGCGCCCGTCCGGATGCACGAGCGTGCCCTCCTTCTCGGCGTAGGCCTCGGCGGGGAACACCACCGTGGCATACGCCGCGATGCCCTCGGTGAGCAGCGACGCGTGCGCGATGACCGGCGTGGCGCCGCCGAGCGCCCGCTCCCACGCCCCACGGTCCGGGTGCGAACGCAGCGGGTCGGCGTTCAGGAGGTAGGCCGCGCCGAAGGTGCCGTCGGCGAGCCCGGCGGCGATCGCGGGGGCGTCGGCGCCCTCGCGGGCGGGCTCGGAGAGCCCCGGACCGCCGTTCGGGAGCACGCCGGCCTCGCGCAGTCCGCGTCCGTTCGTGCTGGCGGGGATCTCGAGCAGGCCCGCGTGGGCCGTCTCCGCGAGGCGCAGCCGGGCCGCGACGTTGAGGAGGGCCTGGGCGGCGTGCGGTCCGCGGGGGCCGGCGACGAGCCGCTCGCCCCACAGGATCACGACCTCCTCGCCGGTGTCCGAGATCAGGGCGGCCAGGCGGCGGACGGCGTCGGCGTCGGCACCGGCCGCGGCGGCACGGGCCTCGAGGGCGGGGTCGCTGGTCAGCGCCGCGTCCAGGGCGGCGACGAACGCCTCGCCGGCGCCCGGGGCGAAGCGGATCGACAGCTCGGCGTTCGGGTCCAGCGTGCTCTGGCGGCTCGTCGCGACGGCGAGCTTGACCCGGTTGCGGCGCACGCCCTTGCGGATGCGCAGGTCGAGGATCGGGGCGTCCTGCACCGGCTCGCAGTCGAGCACGACGACCGTGTGCGCGAACTCGAGGTCGGGCACGGCCGCCTGCAGCGCGGGCGCGCTGAGCGCCCGGTGCAGGTCGAGCGGGAGCGCGCCGCCCGGCCGGGAGTCGAGCGCCGAGGAGTCCAGCGCCTCGCGCAGGAGCCGGCCGAGGAGGTAGCCCTCCTCGTTCGTGGTGTCCCCGCCGGCCAGGGCCGCGGTGCGCCCCCGGGCCTTCTCGAGCGCCGCTGCGGCCGTGTCCAGCGCTCGCTCCCAGGTGGCCGGGCGCAGTTCGGTGCCGTCCCGGACCAGGGGGGCCGTGATGCGCTCGTCGACGTGGATCGACTGGTAGGCGAACCGGCCCTTGTCGCAGAGCCAGCCGTCGTCGACCTCGGCGTGGTCGCGGGCCAGGACGCGCAGCACGCGGTCGTCGCGCACGGTGAAGGTCACGTTGCACTGCGACGGGCAGAGGGTGCAGACCGAGCCCGACCCCTCGATGTCCCACGGGCGCGCCCGGAAGCGGTAGGCCTGCGACGTCAGGGCGCCCACGGGGCACAGCTCGACGATGTTGCCGCTGAACGGCGCGACGTACGGGTGCCCGTCGAAGGTCGAGACGTGCGAGTGGGCGCCGCGCTCCTGGAGCACGAGCTGGTAGTCCTCGGCGACCTCCTGCGAGAACCGCACGCACCGGTAGCAGAGGATGCAGCGCTCGCGGTCGATCGCGATGAGCGGGGACAGCGCGAGCGGCTTGACGAAGTGGCGCTTGGGCTCGATGAAGCGGCTCTTCCCGCCGCCCCAGCCGAAGGTGATGTCCTGCAGCGGGCACTCGCCGCCCTTGTCGCAGACCGGGCAGTCGAGCGGGTGGTTGATCAGCAGGAACTCCACGACGGCCTGCTGCGCCTCCTTCACCCGGTCGGTCTGGGTGTGGACGACCATGCCGTCCTTGACCGGCGTCGAGCAGCCGGTCTGGAGCTTCGGGATCCCCTCGATCTCCACCAGGCACATCCGGCACGCCCCGACCGGCTGGCCCAGCTTGGGCTCGTAACAGAAGACCGGGATCTCGACGTCGCCGTGCTTGGCCGCGTCCACGAGCATCGTGTTCTCGGGCGCGGAGACCTCGCGGCCGTCGATGGTGAACGTGATCTGGTTCGGCGTGGGCCGGGGCATGGGCGACGCGGGAGCCTAGGGCTTAGGCCACGGACGTGTAGGGGCCGGCCTCCGGTCCGCCCACGATCTCCACCGGCAGGGGGCCTTCGGGCACCGGGTCCAGGCCGTGGCGGGCCCGGGCGGCCTCGATGTGGGCCTCGAACTCGGGGCGGAAGTGCTTGATCATCGAGGAGATCGGCATCGCCATCGAATCGCCGAGCACGCACAGGCAGTGACCCATGATGTGGCCCTGCACCGAGGCCATGATGTCCAGATCCATCGGGGTCGCCTCGCCCCGGTCGATCCGCTCGAGCATGTGGACCGTCCAGTTCGTGCCCTCGCGGCAGGGCGTGCACTTCCCGCAGGACTCGTGGCGGTAGAACCTCGCGAGCTTCAGGGCGACGTTCATGACCGGGACCGAGTCGTCCACGACGATCACCGCCGCCGAGCCGAGCATCGATCCGGCCTTCGCCATCGAGTCGAAGTCGTACGTGAGGTCGAGGTGCTCCTCGAGCAGCACCGGCGAGGACGATCCGCCGGGGAACCAGAACTTCACGCGCCGGCCCTCCGGCGGGCCGCCGGCCAGGCCGTAGATGATGTCGCGGGCCCGCGTGCCGAGCTCGACCTCGTAGTTGCCGGGCCGCTGCACGTTGCCGGAGATCGAGACGACCTTGGTGCCCGTCGAGTTCTCGACGCCGATCTCGGCGTAGGCCGCCGCGCCCATCCGCACGATGTGGGGGATGTTCGAGAGCGTCTCGACGTTGTTGATCAGCGTCGGGCCCTGGTAGAGGCCCTGGTTGGCCGGGAACGGCGGCTTGAGCCGCGGGTTGCCGCGCTTGCCCTCGAGCGAGTCCAGGAGCGCGGTCTCCTCGCCGCAGATGTAGGCCCCGGCCCCGCGGTGCACGACGAGCGAGAGCGTGAGGTCCGAGCCGAGCACGCGCTCCCCGAGGTAGCCCGCCTCACGGGCCTCGGCGACCGCGGCGTCGAGGATGTCGGCCTGCAGCTGGTACTCGCCGCGGATGTAGATGAAGGCCCGGTTGGCCCCGGCGGCGTAGGCGGCGATGATGAGCCCCTCGATGAGCTGGTGGGGGTTCTTCTGCATCAGCTCGCGGTCCTTGAAGGTCCCGGGCTCGGATTCGTCCGCGTTGCAGACGAGGTACTTGTCCATCCCGCCCTGCGGCAGGAACGAGGCCTTCTTGCCCATGGAGAAGCCGGCGCCGCCGCGCCCGCGCAGCCCCGAGGCCTCCAGCTCGGCGACCAGCGCGTGGCGCTCGAGCTTCAGCGCGGCGCGCAGCGACTCGTAGCCGCCGCGCCGCTCGTACACGGCGAGCGTGTTGAGCCCGGGCTCGTCGATGTCCTTCGTGAGCAGGACGCTGGTCATCCGCCCGCCCGCTCCGTGGCACCGGCGTTCGGGCGGCGGCGCAGCTGCTTGGCCGGCAGCACGGGCCGGCCCGCCTGGACGTCCTCGATGATCTCGGCGCAGTCGCCCGGCTCCAGCGGTCCGACGTACTCGCCGTCGACCGAGGCCATCGGGGCCAGGTCGCACGCGCCGAGGCACTCGAACGAGCGGACGTTGAGGCTCGCATCGTCGCCGGCCGCGTCGAGCATCGCCTCGTACACCTCGTCGGCTCCGCGCAGCGAGCACGAGATGTTCGTGCACACGTAGACGTCGTGGCGGCCGGCCGGGCGGGTCTCGAGCATGTCGTAGAACGTCGCGACCGAGATCAGGTAGCCCGGCGTCACCCGCATCACGCAGGCGGCCTGGTCGATCGCCTCGGGCGAGACCCAGCCGTGGTGACGCTGGACGGCGTGCAGCGCCGGGATCGACGCCGAGTGCCGGTCGGGGTAGCGCGCCATGTACTCCTCGATCTCGGCGCGCAGCTCCTCCGGAACCGGCGTCGTGGCCGGGTCGGGAACCTGCGCCGGGTCCTTGGTCAGGTCGGCGGCCTCGTCCCAGCCGGGGATGCGCGAGCCGTGGGTGAAGCGCCGCACTTCGGTCATCGGTCGATGCCACCGAGGATCGGGTCGAGCATCGCGAGCGTTGCGATGAGGTCGGCGATGTAGAGGTCCTTCGACATCGGGGCGAGCGCCTGCAGGTTGGCGAAGCTCGGGTCGCGCATGTGGATCCGTGCCGGCTTGGAGGAGCCGTCGGACCGGATGAAGCAGGTCAGCTCGCCGCGCGGCCCTTCGATCGGCGCGTACATCTCGCCGGGCGGCACGCGGAAGCCCTCGGTCACGAGCTTGAAGTGGTGGATCAGCGCCTCCATCGAGGTCGCGAGCTCGTGGCGCGGCGGCAGGGCCACCTTGCGGTCGCCCGTGATGTGCGGCCCCTCGGGCAGGCCGTCGAGCGCCTGGCGGATGATCTTCACCGACTCGTACATCTCGGCCATCCGGACCCGGTAGCGGTCGTAGTTGTCGCCGATCGTGCCGACCGGGATCTTGAAGTCGAAGTCGTCGTAGGACGAGTAGGGCGCCGCCTTGCGCAGATCCCAGGGGTTGCCGGCGGCCCGCAGCAGCGGTCCCGTCACGCCGTGGCTCAGCAGGGTCTCGGCGTCGAGGGGGGCGACGTTGCGCAGGCGCTGCAGGACGATCTCGTTGCGATCGAGCAGCGCCTCGTACTGGCCGATGCGCCGCGGCATGTCGTCCAGGAAGGCGCTGAGCTTCGTGGCGAACCCGGCCGGGATGTCCTCGATGACCCCCCCGACCTGGATGTAGCGCGTGTGCATGCGCTGGCCGGACGAGTACTCGAACAGGTCGAGGATGGTCTCGCGCTCGCGGAAGCAGTACCAGAACATCGAGATCGCGCCGAGGTCCAGCGCCGAGGTGCCGAGCCACACGAGGTGGGACATGATCCGGTTGAGCTCGAGGTGGATCACCCGCAGGTACTGCGCGCGCTTGGGAACCTCGCACTGCAGCAGCGACTCGACCCCGTGGCAGTAGGCCATCGCGTTGAAGTAGTACGCGAGGTAGTCCATCCGCTCGATGACCGGGATGACCTTCCAGTAGCTCTTGTGCTCGGCCGTCTTCTCGATGCCGGTGTGGACGTAGCCGATGATCGGCTTGAGGTCGCGGACGATCTCGCCCTCGAGCGTCACGAGCAGCCGCAGCACCCCGTGGGTGGCGGGGTGGTGCGGGCCCATGTTGATCGTGAGCAGCTCGCTGTCGAGCTCGCCGAGCTCGGCGACCTGCTGGTCCACCGGCGCGAGCGTGATGCTCGCCTCCTGGCGGCGGTAGTCGCTGATCTCGGTGCTCACTCGGTCCACCCCGGAACGGTCTTCTCGTTGTAGGTGAAGATGATCGGCTCGCCGCCGAGCGGGAAGTCGCGGCGCTGCGGGTGGCCCTCGTAGTCCTCGGGCATCAGGATCCGGCGCAGGTCCGGGTGGCCCTCGAAGACCACGCCGAACATGTCGTAAACCTCGCGCTCCTGGTGGTTGGCCGCCGGGAACAGGTCGGTGACGGTCATGACTCGCGGCGCGTCGGTGCTCACGCGCAGCTTCAGGGCGATGCGGTCGACGGCGTCCATGTCGATGAGCTCGTACTGGACGCCGAGCCGCGGCTCCTCCGGGTAGTAGTCGAGCCCGTGCACGCTGGCCAGGAAGCGAAAGCCGGCATCGCGCACGACTTCGATCGCCCCGCGGAGCTGAGACGGCTCGACGTGGATGGCGGCCTGGCCGCGGAAGAAGGTCGTGTCGAGGACCGCCTCGGGGTGCGCGTCGCGGACCGTCTGGGCGAGCAGCTCGAGCCCGGGCGCGTCAGGCACGCTCCGACCCTCCCTCGCCGAACACGTTCACGGCGTCGACGCGCTGATCGCCCAGCACCTCCTCGGTGCCCTCGGCGTGGTAGCGCTCGCGCCAGCCCGGCGTTCCCTTGCCCTGGATCTGCTCGCGGAGCTGGAGGATCCCGTGCATCAGGGCCTCGGGCCGCGGCGGGCACCCGGGCACGTGGACGTCGATCGGCATGAACTTGTCGGCCGGCACGATCGCGTAGTTGTTGAAGACGCCCTGCGAGGAGCAGCACGCGCCCATCGCGATGGCCCACTTGGGCTCGAGCATCTGGTCGTAGATCCGCCGGATGATCGGCGCCATCTTGATCGACACCCGGCCCGAGAGGATCAGGAGGTCGGCCTGCCGGGGCGAGGCCCGGAACGCCTCGAAGCCGAAGCGGGCGATGTCGAGCCGGGCCCCGACCAGCGACATCATCTCGATGGCGCAGCAGGCCAGGCCGAAGGTCATGGGGAACATCGAGTTGGAGCGGGCCCAGTTGAGCGCGTCCTCGAGCTTGGTCGTGAAGACGCTCTGCTCGACGTACTCCTCGAGCTCGCCCTGTGCGAGGTCCCCGCGGAGCATGTCGCGGGCGCGAAGCTGGCGGATGCGGAAGTCCGACGCCGCTTCCGTGGCCCCCTGGGTGCTGCGGACTATCTCCATTCGAGGGCGCCCCGCCGCCACACGTACACGAAGGCCACGGCGAGCAGGCCGATGAACACGATCGTCTCGATCAGGGCAAACGATCCGAACGCCCGCAGCTCCACCGCGATGGGGTAGAGGAAGATCACTTCGATGTCGAAGAGGATGAACAGCATCGCGATGAGGTAGAAGCTGATGCCGAACCGAAAGCCCTGCTGGACCTCGGACGGAAGGCCGCACTCGTACGGGTCCTGCTGGGACTTGCGGTGCCGCTGGCGCTTGGGGCCCAGGACGTGGTTGAGCGTCGCGAACGCCCCGCCGACGACGGCGCCGAGCAGGACGAAGACCACGGCTGGGAGATAAGACTGCAGCACGATGCGCACGGTGTTCTACCACCGGCTCGTAACACTTCGCTACTTAGTGACCATTCGCGCGCACTTCCGGGGCTGTCCCGGCCGGTGATCCGGAGCCGGCGCGAGCCTCGGAACCCACCCATGTCCACCGTCCACCTCGTCCTCGGCGTCACCGTCATGGCCGCCTTCGTGGCGGTCGCGGCGTGGGGTGCCTGGTGCTGGTGGCGGGTGGTGCCGAGCGAGAACTTCTGGCGGATGCTGCGCGCGGCCCAGGTGCTGCTCGTCGTGCAGGTCCTGCTCGGCGGGGTGCTGCTGGCCGCCGGGTACGCGCCCAAGGGCGACCTGCACGTCCTCTACGGGCTGCTGCCGGTCGTGGTGCTGTTCTTCGCCGAGCAGCTCCGGGTCGGCTCGGCCCAGGCGATCCTCGACAGCCGCGGGTTCGACAGCGCTCAGGACGTCGGCACCCTGCCCGAGGATCAGCAGCGGTCCGTGGTCCTGGCGATCGTCCGGCGCGAGATCGGCACGATGACGCTGGCTGCGATCGTCTGCGCCGGCCTGGTCATCCGGGCCGGCGCGGTGTCGGGGCATCTGTTCTGAGCCTCAGGGCGGCGATGCCACGCATCCAAGAACTGCCACCTACGCCGCTGGCAGCAAGGCGTAGGCACCGCGGTACCACAGCAGCGGCGCCCCGTGGCCGTGGTGCAGCGCGGTGACGGTGCCGATCGCGATCGTGTGATCGCCGCCGGGCAGCAGCTCGCGCACGTCGCAGGCCAGCCAGGCGAGCACGCCGTGCAGGATCGGCGGCCCGTGGTCCAGGGAGTGGCCGATGCCGGCGAACTTCGCGTCCACGGGGACCTTCGAGGCGAACAGCCGCGACAGGTCCTCCTGGCCGGCCTCCAGGATGTTGATCGCGAACTGGCCGCTGTCCCGGATCGCCGGCAGGGTCCGCGCCGCGTTGTCGATGCACACGAGCATGAGCAGCGGGTCGAGGGACAGGGACGTGACGGCGTTCGTCGTGAGGCCGCGCGGCCCGTCCGGCCCGCTCGCGGTGATGACGGCCACGCCGGTGGCGAAGTGGGAGACGACCTCGCGGTAGCGGTCCGAATCGACGGTCACGACGGCATCGTTTCACGCTCCGGGCGCCGGGCTGGCCCGGATCACGACCTCCCCGTCGAGGCCGAGCGTGTCGTCGCTCCCGACCGGCGAGAACATCCGGTAGGTCCCGGGCGGGAGCGTCACGACGAGCACGGCCCGTCCGCCGGGCGGGATGACCGGCGTGACGCGCAGTGCCGACCGGGCCTCGCCGATCGCGAGTCGATGGGCATCGCGGCCGCGGTTGACGACCGTGAGCCGCAGCCGCCCGGGGGCGGCCTGGATGCGCTGCGGAGTGAGCCGATACTCCGTCAGCGCGACCGTGGCCCGGCCATTCGCCGCCGAGCGGACGTCGTCCCGGGCGCACCCGCCGGCGGCCGCGGCGAGCGCCAGCACGGCCAGCAGGAGCAACCGGACGCGGAGGGGCCGCTTCACCGGCGGGATTATCTCGTAGTATCTGCGCCGCTCATGAGCCGCAAGCGCGTCGCCGCCGCCCTCGTCCTCCTCGCCGCTGCCGCGGTCGCCACCGCCTGCGGGGAGGCCGGGATCGAGCTGAAGCCCAACGCGACGGCCAGCATCAAGAACGGGGCCGAGGTCTTCAACCAGCGCTGCGGCGGCTGCCACACGCTCACCGCCGCCGGCACCGAGGGCTCCGCGGTCAAGGTCAACGACCGCGAGCGGACCGACGGGCCGAACTTCAACCAGCGCAAGGAGACGGCGGTTCAGGTGCTCTACGCGATCGCCAATGGCGGCTTCTCCGGAGCGATCATGCCCCAGAACATCGTGGTCGGCCAGCAGGCCCGCGACGTCGCCGCCTTCGTCGCGCAGTACTCCGGCGTCGACGCCAAGAACCCGCCGAGCCCCGGCCCGCCGCCGCCGGGCTTCTAGCCGGACCGCGCGCCCCGGGAGACTCCGGCGCCGTGCTCGACCTCAAGCAGATCCGTTCCGAGCCCGATGCGGTGCGGGCCGCGCTGGCCCGGCGCGGGGCCGACGGCCCGCTGGACCGGGTGCTCGAGCTCGACGCCCGCCGGCGGGCGATCCTCCCGGACCTCGAGGGGATCCAGGCTGAGCAGAATGCGGCGTCCAAGGCGATCGGCGCTGCCAAGCAGCGCGGCGAGGACGCCGGGGTGGCGATCGCCGCCATGCAGGACGTCGCGGCGCGCGGCCGGGCTCTGAGCGACGAGCTCGCCGGCGTCGAGGCGCAGCTCGACGCCGCGCTGGCCGAGCTGCCGAACCTCCCCGCGCCCGATGCGCCGCTGGAGGACACGGTCATCAAGGAGGTCGGGCCGGCGGGCCGCGCCGGCCGTGACCACCTCGAGCTCGCCGGCCCGATGATCGACATGGAGACGGCGGCCCGCGTCTCCGGCTCACGGTTCGCCTACCTCAAGGGCGGCCTCGTGATGCTCGAGCTCGCGCTCGTGCGCTTCGCGCTCGAGACCCTGACGGCGGAGGGCTTCGAGCCGGTCATCCCGCCGGTGCTGGTGCGGGAGGCGGCGCTGTTCGGCACCGGCATGCTCCCCGACACCGAGCAGCAGATCTACGCGCTCCCCGAGGACGAGCTCTACCTCGTCGGCACCTCGGAGGTCGCCCTCGCCTCGCTGCACGCCGGAGAGATCCTCGGCGCCGGCGACCTGCCGCGCCGCTACGCGGGCTTCTCGCCGTGCTTCCGCCGCGAGGCGGGGGCGGCGGGCAAGGACACGCGCGGGATCTTCCGGGTCCACCAGTTCGACAAGGTCGAGATGTTCGCGTTCGTCGAGCCCGCCGCCTCGCCGGACGAGCACGAGCGGCTCCTGTCGATCGAGGAGGGCATCCTCCAGGCGCTCGAGATCCCCTACCGCGTGGTGAACATCGCGGCCGGCGACCTCGGGGCATCGGCCGCCAAGAAGTACGACTGCGAGGCCTGGCTCCCGGGCCAGGAGCGGTTCCGCGAGCTGACCTCCTGCTCGAACACCACCGACTTCCAGGCCCGGCGGCTCGACATCCGCTTCCGCCCCGAGGGTGAGAAGCGGCCCCGCACGATCCACACGCTCAACGGCACGGCGGTCGCCGTCGGCCGGACGATCATCGCGCTGCTCGAGAACGGGCAGCAGGAGGACGGGAGCGTCGTGCTCCCCGCGCCGCTCGTCGCCTGCGGAGCGCCGCCGACGCTCGGCCCCGCGAGCTGAGCGGCGGCGGGCCGCATAGGATCGCGGGCATGACCTCCTCCTTGCGCGAGCACCCCGTCTGGCAGGCCCTCGAGGCCCACCACGCCCACATCGAGCCGCGCCATCTGCGCGAGATGTTCGAGACCGACCCCGGTCGCGGGACCCGGATGACGCTCGAGGACGTCGGGCTCTACCTGGACTACTCCAAGCACCGCGCCACCGACGAGACGATCGGGCTGCTCGTCGCCCTCGCCAAGGCCTGCGGCGTCGAGGAGCGCCGGGATGCGATGTTCGCCGGCGAGAAGATCAACGTCACCGAGGGCCGCGCGGTCCTGCACGTCGCCCTGCGGGCCCCGCGCGGCACGGTGATCGAGGTCGACGGCCACGATGTCGTGCCGGACGTGCACGCGGTGCTGGACCGCATGGGCGCGTTCTCCGACCGGGTCCGCTCGGGCGCCTGGACCGGCCACACCGGCCGGCGCATCCGAAACGTCGTGAACATCGGCATCGGCGGCTCCGACCTCGGGCCGGTGATGGCCTACCGCGCCCTGCGCCACTTCAGCCAGCGCGACCTGCGCTTCGAGTTTGTCTCGAACGTCGACGGCACCGACTTCGCGGAGAGCACGCGCGACCTCGACCCCGCCGAGACGCTCTTCATCGTGGCCTCGAAGACGTTCACGACGCTCGAGACGATGACGAACGCGCACACCGCCCGGGCGTGGCTGCTCGACGGCCTCGGCGGCGACGAGTCGGCGGTCGCCAAGCACTTCGTGGCCGTGTCGACGAACGCCGAGGCAGTGGCGGCGTTCGGCATCGACACCGACAACATGTTCGGCTTCTGGGACTGGGTCGGCGGCCGCTACTCGATGGACTCGGCGATCGGGCTCTCGACCATGCTGGCGATCGGGCCCGAGGGGTTCGCCGAACTGCTCGCCGGGTTCCACGCCATGGACGAGCACTTCCGCACCGCCCCGCTCGAGCGCAACCTCCCGGCGATCATGGGCCTGCTGACGGTGTGGTACCGGGAGTTCTTCGGCACCCAGACGGTCGCGGTGCTGCCCTACGACCAGTACCTCGAGCGGTTCCCGGCCTACCTCCAGCAGCTGACGATGGAGTCAAACGGCAAGCACGTCACGCTCGACGGCGCCCGCGTGGACTACGCCACCGGCCCGATCTTCTGGGGCGAGCCGGGGACCAACGGCCAGCACTCGTTCTACCAGCTGATCCACCAGGGCACGACGCTCATCCCGTGCGACTTCATCGCCTTCGCCCAGACGCTGAACCCGCTCGGCGACCACCACGACCTCCTGACCGCCAACGTCTTCGCCCAGGCCCAGGCGCTCGCCTTCGGCAAGACGCCGGAGGAGGTGCGCGCCGAAGGCGTGGAGGAGCGGCTCGTGCCGCACAAGGAGTTCGACGGCAACCGCCCGTCGAGCGTGATCATGGCCGAGCGGCTGGACCCCCGGACGCTCGGCACGCTCGTGGCGCTGTACGAGCACAGCGTGTTCGTCCAGGGGGCGATCTGGGGGATCGACTCGTTCGACCAGTGGGGCGTCGAGCTCGGGAAGGTGCTGGCGAAGGCGATCGTCCCCGAGCTGCAGTCCGGCAACGAGCCCGCAGGCGCCCACGACAGCTCGACCAACGCGCTGATCGCCCGCTACCGGGCGCAGCGCCGCGGCGGCTGAGCGCGGGCGCCTAGCGCGGTCCCGGCGGGTCCGGGCGCGCGGTGCGGCAGGAGACGCCGGCGCAGCGGCGCAGTTGGGCCAGCTCGCGGGCGAGCGCGGCGCGGGTGCGCGCGTAGCGGGGGTCGGCGTGCCGCGACCGCAGCTCCTGCGGGTCGCGCGCGAGGTCGTACAGCTCACGATCCTTGGTCGTGTAGTACTCGACGTAGAGGAAGCGGGGCGTGCGGATGGCGGTGTACCCGGGGAGGGCGGTCCCCGTCGCCGAGGGAGGCGCGGTCCCGTCCTGGTCGTTGTCACCCGCCGGGGAGGGCGCGAGGCCTTCGTGGAGTATCGGGCGCGCGGTCCGCCGGGCGGGGTTCCGCGCGAACGGGAGCAGCGAACGGCCGTCCATCGCCTTCGTCGGACGCGCTCCGGAGGCTTCGACGATCGTCGGTGCGAGGTCGACGTTGCTCACGAGCTCGGCGGAGCGCTGTCCGCGGGCCAGCCCCGGGCCCCGCATGAGCAGGGGCAGATGCGACGAGGCCTCGTGCACGAGGTACTTGCCCTGCGGCACGCGGTGCTCGCCGTGGAAGAACCCGTTGTCGGACGTGAAGATCACGTACGTCCTCCGCAGGCTCCCGGTCGCGCGCAGGGTGCTGACGATCGCCTCGACCGCCTGATCGACTGCGAGGAGGGCCTCGCGGCGGGCGCGGAAGTTGCGGGTGATGCGCCGGATCTGCTGGGCCGTCAGGCGCGGGGCAGCCTGGACGAAGCTGGGCTTGTCCGAGACGTCGACTTCGTCGAAGGATGCCGGGCGCGGCAGCGGCATGGCGGCGAACCGTCCCCGGTGCCGGGGAGCGGGGCGAACGGAGACCTCGCGAGGGCGCTGGCCCGCCTCGGCGTGCGGCGCCAGGAAGGCGACCGAGAGGTAGAAGGGACGCCCGGTCGCGGCCCGGCGGCGGATGAAGTCGACGGCCTTCTGCCGATAGACGTCGGTCTGGTAGAGGGCCGGATCCTCGACCGTGCGCTGTCCGTAGGTCCGCAGCGTGCCGTTCTCGTTCAGCGTGTAGCCCCACATGCGGTAGGTGGAGCCGTCCACCGACCCGTACCACTCGGTCCAGCCGGGCGGCACGTCGGCGGGGACATCGCGGCCGTAGCCGTTGAGGTACTTCCCGATGTGCGCGGTCGCATAGCCGGCGCGTTGCAGCCAGACCGGGAGCGTGTTGGCCTTGTCGAGCCGGCCGTAGCCCCCGTTGGGGGGCTTGTTCGAGCGGACGTTGTGGTTGTGGGCGTAGCGGCCGGTGAGGAGCGTGGCCCGGGACGGGCAGCACAGCGGGTAGGAGGCGTAGTCGCGGGCGAAGGTCACACCGGCCTCGCCGATGGCCCGCCGCGTGCCGGCCATGACGGCCAGATCGCGAAACGTCTGGTCGTCGGTCATCAGCATCACGATGTTCGGCTTGGGGCTCGGTGCGGCGCCCGCGCGGGCCGGCCCGTCGGCCGCGCCAGCCGCGGCCACCGCCGCAACAGCGAGCAGGAGCGCCGTTCCCGCCGCCATGGCTGCGCCCCTGCGGTGTCCGGCACTCCGAGTCATCTGTTCCTCCCGAACGGTTCGCGGCTCGATCGCGCCACGGTTCGCTGCCAAGAACCCGGACGGATGGCCGGAGTTTCGGGAAACGTCAGCCGTGCGCCGGCGGCGCGCCGGCGTATCCTCGCCTCGCCGTGGCCGACATCTTCACTCCCGAGAAGCGCAGCGAGGTCATGGCGGCGATTCGCAGCAGCGGGACGAAGCCCGAGCTGCGCCTGATCGCGATGGTGCAGGAGCTGGTCGGCGAGGACCTCGAGGTCGACTGCAACGTGCGCACGCTCCCGGGCACGCCCGACGTCGTGGTGCCCGAGCTCGACCTGGCGATCTTCGCGGACGGATGCTTCTTCCACGGCTGCCCAAAGCACGGGAAGGTGCCGAGCTCCAACGTCGACTACTGGGCGCCGAAGCTCGCCCGCAACGTTCAGCGCGACACCCGCAGCCGCGCCGCGCTGCGGCGGCGCGGCTACGCGGTCTGGCGGTTCTGGGAGCACGACCTCACCGGCCGGCGAGGCGAGCGCACGCTCGCAATCCTCGCCAAGCGGCTCGAGCGCCGCCGCGCCGAGGTCGGCCGCGCCGGGTGAGCCGGGCCCTCTCCGCTCGGAGGCGGGGTCCGGCTCACCCCCGCCGCAGCGTCGGCAGGACGGACGGCCGGCGTGGGATGCGCCCGAGGGGCGGGGGGGCGCCGTCGGCCTCGCCGTCCGGTGCGGGCCAGCGGTCGAGCCAGCGCACGAGCTCCGGGAAGGGCAGCGGCCGGGCGATGTGAAAGCCCTGGCCGAGATCGCAGCCGAGCTCGCGAAGCCACTCGAGGGCGGCGGCGTCCTCGATGCCCTCGGCGACGATCGGGAGGCCGAAGGCATGAGCGAGCTCAACGGTCGAACGCACGATGGCGGCATTGCGCCCGTCCTCCGGCACGCCGTCGATGAACGAGCGGTCGAGCTTGATCGCGCTGAGCGGGAGGTCCCGGAGATACGACAGCGAGGCCTGGCCGGTGCCGTAGTCGTCGACGGAGATGGCGACGCCGGCGTCGCGCAGGCGGCGCAGGACCTTCAGGCCGCGCACCCGATCGGCGAGGATCGTCGATTCGGTCACCTCGACCAGGAGCGCGCCGGACGGCATGGCGTGCGCGGCGAGGCGCTCCTCGATCCGCTCGGGCAGCCGGCCGTCGATGAGGTCGGCCGGCGAGACGTTCACGGCCACGGCCACGGGGAAGCCCGAGCGCCGCAGCCGGGCGCAGTCGCCGAGCGCGCGGTCCAGCACGTAGGAGGTGAGGCGCGGCATGAGGTTGGCCTGCTCGGCGGCGGGGAGGAACTCGTCGGGTGCCAGGAACCCGCGCGCCGGGTGCTCCCAGCGCACGAGGGCCTCGATCGAGACGACCGTCCCGGTCTCCAGGTCGAGCTGCGGCTGATAGTGGACGTGGAACTGGCCCTCGGCGAGCGCCGCCCGCAGCTCCCCCAGCAGCGCGAGCCGCTCCGGGCTGGCGATGTCGCGGGCCGGATCGAAGATCTCGACCCCGGTGCGCTGGCGCTTGGCCCGGTACATCGCGATGTCGGCGTGCGACATGAGCTCACCGGCCGTCGTGCCGTGGCTCGGTGCGGCGGCGACGCCGAAGCTCGCGTCGAGCGGAATGGTGCGGCCGGCGACCTCGAAGAGATCCGAGAGCGAGCGCCGCAGCCGCTCCGCGAGCTCCGCCCCGGCCTCGGGCGACGCCCCGGGGGCGACGACGGCGAACTCGTCGCCGCCCAGCCGTCCGAGCAGCATGTCGCCGGTCACGACGGGGGAGAGCCGCCGCGTCACGGCGCGCAGGATGCGGTCACCCGCGGCGTGGCCGAGCGAATCGTTGATCTCCTTGAATCGGTCGAGATCGAGGATGACGAGAGCGCCGCCCGGACCCGGGCGCTCCACGGCCTCCGTGAGGCGCTCAACGAGCTGGCGGCGGTTCGCCAGGCCCGTGAGCTCGTCCGTGCGCGCCTCGCGCCGGCTGTTGGCGAGCGCTTGCACCTCGCCGATCGTGAGCAGCGTGCGCACGAGCGCGATCACGAGGGCCGCGGCAGCAAGCCCGACGGCGACCGGCGGCAGGTCCTGATCTTGTCCGTAGACGAGCAGGCCGAGCGACGTGGCCCCGAACACGGCGGGAATGGCGATCTGTCCCGTGATCGGGACGTCGGAGGGGGCGGGATCGCCCCGGGTCGTGGCCGCCCAGCCGATGCAGGCAACCGCCACCGGCCAGACGACGTCCAGCAGCCCGCCCTCCTGGTACGAGCCGGCGGACTCCTCGAAGAGGTAGGTGATGTCGCCGCTGGCGAATGCGGCCAGGCCGATGGCGAGCAGCCACCACGAGGCATCGCGCGCCCGGACCGCGGTTCCGGCACTCACGAGCAGGATGATCAGGAAGATCTCCACCGTGGGATACGCCAGGTTGGTGGCCACGACCTGGAACTCGCCCTGGGTCTCCGCCAGGACTGGGCCAAGGGCGAACGCGACGACGAGCGCCGCGGCCCCGAACCCGGCCACCGCGCCGTCGAGCCACAGGCTCGGCAGGAAGTGGTGGATCCGCCGGCGGACCATCAGCACGATCGCGACGTAGATCAGGCCGTAGAACGACAGCCACATGGCGTCGGCCGGCGACGGGTAGATGTCCTGATCGCCGACGACGAGGCTGCCGTAGACGTTCGCCATCGTGAAGAGGACGATCCCGCTGGCGATCAGGCGCCACGCCGTGCGGTCCACGGGGTCGGCGGCGGCGCGCAGCCAGCAGGCGGTCGCAGCCAGGACGAAGGCGAGGTTGTAGACCCCGGCGTCGAGCCACGGGTCGAACCGGGGCGGCGAGCGCAGGAGGACCGACGCCGCGAACGCGGCGACCGCAAGCACGAGCAAGGCCCGAATGACGACGAATCTGCGTGGAACCGGCCCGGGCATCGCTTTCTGGCGCACGTCGCCGAGTGGGAAGGGGTCAGAACAGGTGGTCGGCAGTGCCGACGCCGGTCTTGAGCGCGGTTGCCGTTCCGCGCGGGCACACCGCTAGCTCGGGCAGATCCATTTCAGCGCGGTCGGTGCGCGTGCCAGGCACGTGACCTAGACTCCTTCGCGCGATGTTCGGGCGTGGCCGTCGAACCGGCGATGCGAAGGTCATCGCGCGGCGCTACGACCCCGGGTCGACGTGGACTGCGCGGCGCGTTGGCTACGACACGTACGTGTACGTCCTCGACGTCACGCCGGATTCCGGCGAGGCGCCGTTCCGGGTCGAGGCGCACATCACGCTGCGCGATACCCCTGAGTTCACCGCGCCCGGAATCGGCGACTCCGCGCGGGTGACGTTCAACGACAAGCACGAACACGTCGAGTTCGACGTCGATGCGCTCGAGCGCGCGACCGCGGCGGCCCATGACCAGCGCGATGCCGAGTTCGCCGCACTGGCCGCCGCGCCGCCCGGCACTGGCGTGCCCGCGTCGGCAGCGGCCCCGCTCGACCCCGAGCTGCAGGCGCTGATGGACGCCGAGGAACGGGACGCGGCAGCCGCCCAGCCCGGCGGCCCGGGCGCCGGCCCGGCGCCCGCAGCCCCCGACCCGGTCGCCGGGCTCGAAGAGCTCGCGGATCTCCATGCGCGCGGCGTGCTCACCGATGCCGAGTTTGCGGCGGAGAAGTCCCGGATCCTGTCCGACTAGCCGTTGCCGGCGCCTCCCGCGGGACTCCCCCGCTGGCCCGCGGCGTCGGCTGTCGGCGGGTGTTGCCGTTTCGGCGTGCCGACGTGAGCGGAGGGGGCGGGATTCGAACCCGCGGTCCGGGGTTGCCGGACTCCGGTTTTCAAGACCGGTGCATTCGACCGCTCTGCCACCCCTCCGGGTGCCAGCCCGACGGTAGACGGTTCGCGGTCAGGCGGGCGCGACGGAGGCGCCGGACCGCGCTGCCGCGGCGCCCGGGACGATCGTCTCCGCCCGGGAGAGCGCCCGCTCGTGGTCGAGCACGGCCAGCAGCGCGTCCACGACCGCGGGGTCGAACTGCGCGCCGGCGTTTCGGCGCAGCTCCGCGCGGGCCTCCGCGTCGCCCATCGCCACGCGGTAGGGGCGATCGCTCGTCATCGCGTGGTAGGCGTCGCAGGCGAGGATCACCCGGGCGCCGAGCGGGATCTGCTCGCCGTGCAGGCCGTCGGGGTAGCCGCTCCCGTCCCAGTGCTCGTGGCCGTGCCGCACCAGGGGCCGCACGCCCGACAGGAACTCGACCGGGGCGAGGATCTGCTCGCCGACCACGGTGTGGCGCTCCACGATGTCGCGCTCCTCGGCCGTCAGCGGCTCGGGCTTGTTCAGGATCCATTCCGGCACCGCGATCTTCCCGATGTCGTGGAAGATCGCCCCGTAGCGCAGATCGCGCAGTTCCTGGTCACCGAAGCCCAGCCGCCGCCCGACCGCGGTGGCGTGGCGGGCGATCGCAGGAGCGTGCTCGGCCGTGTAGGAGTTCTTTGCCTCCAGCGCAGCGCTCAGCGCTTCGGCCGTGCCGAGGTAGGCACGGTCGAGCTGCTCGTAGAGATCGGCGCCACGCAGGGCGGCCCCGATCTGGTCGGCGATCGCCCGGACGATCTGCGCATCGTCCTCGTCGAAGGCGGCGCGCCGGCCGTCCTCGAGATTGACCGCGCCCCACAGCCGGTCCCCAAGCCAGATGGGCGCGACGAGCTCGGATTGCGCGCCAGCGAGGCTGTCGTGTGCGACGAAGTCGTGGTCGGCGGCGGTGTCGTCGACGATCACCACGCGCCGCTCGCGCAGGGCGCGCCCGATGATGCCCGCGCTCCGGGGCATCGCCCACGGAGTGGCGGCAGCCGTGGCGGTCCGGGCGGTCGCACCGGCCGCGTGCTCGACGTAGCCGTCCGGGCGGATGCACGCGACCTCGCTGAGGTCGAACCCCAGCCCGTCGCGCAGCTCCTCGACCGCCGCCTCGAGGATCGGCTCGACCTCGGTCATCGCGGCGATCCGCGTGCCCAGCTCGCTGGCCACGGCGAGCTGGCGGGTGCGCTTGCGCAGCCGGTCGGACTGCGTCGCTTCGGCGGCCGGCCAGGGATCGGCGCCGGGCAGCGCGGCGGCGACGCGCTCGGCCCGCCCCGCGGCGGGCAGGTCGCTGCCGTCGTCCGGCACCGTGCTGGCCGGGATGACCGTGCCCTTGCGCCCCTCGAGCTTCCCGAGCAGCAGCGCGCGGTCCGCGCGCTGGATGAGGCCGACGACCGACATGCCGGGCGACCACTCGGCGACCCCGGCGGTCGCGGCGACCGGCGTTCCCGACGCGGCGCGCCCGACCCGGTTCAGCGCCCGCCTCGCGACGTCCTGGGCCGCCCGCTCGTCCGCGTCGGCCGCCACGATCGCGAACTCATCCCCGCCGTAGCGCGCGACGGCGTCATAGGGCCGGATCGACTGGCGCAGCGCCAGGCCGACCGCCCGAAGCACCTCGTCGCCTCCCAGGTGGCCTCGGGCGTCGTTGACCTGCTTGAAGTCGTCGAGGTCGATGAGGATGAGCGACACGGGCCGCCCGCCGCGCTCGGCGCGGTCGATCTCGCGCTCGATCGCCTTGTGCATCGCCGCGTGGTTCAGGCAGCCGGTGAGCGAGTCGGTGTGCGCGGCCCGGGCGAGGCCGGCGATCTCGGACGCGTTCCGGTACGCGGAAGCCACGAGCTCGGCAAAGGGCTCCAGGATTCGCAGGTGCTCGGAGGTGACGGTGAAGGGGCGGGCGTAGGCGGCGGTCAGCACGCCGCGGATCTGCCCCTCCCACTGCAGCGGCACCGCCAGGCAGCTGCTGATCCGGGCGAACGGGGGGCCGGGCGGCGCGTTGGCGATCCGCTGGTATTCGTTCGTGAGGATCGAGCGGCCGATCTCGACCGCCTTGGCGGCCATCCCCGAGCCGGGCCGCTGGTGGTAGCCGATGATCTCCGGCGGGACGTTCCAGGCGGCGTCGATGGTCACGCCGTCGCGGGCGTTCCCGCGGTAGACCGCGGCGGTGTCGGCGTCGAGGATCGCCGCCGCTTCGCGGCAGATCGCCGTGAGCGCCTCGCTCATGTCGAGGCTGTCCTTCAGGGCAGCCGCCGCGCGCGTGAAGGTGGCCTGCTGCGCCCGCTGGGCGGCGCTCTGCTCGGCGAGGTGCAGCTGCGCCAGGCTCGCGGCCGCGGCGTCGGCGAGGGCGCTGGCGACGTCGAGCTCCTCGGTGCTCAGCTCGCGGCCGCGGGCAGTCGCCAGGGCGAGCACGTGCCCGTCGCCGCTGTCGGCCCGCATGGCGAGCAGCACGATCTCGCCGTAGCTGTGGGTGTCGAGCCCGATCGCGGCGGCCAGGCCGGACGCCTCGCCGCGGCGAAGCCGCAGTTCGGTGGCCCGGCCGTCCACGATCTCGGCAACGGCGGGGACCGTGACGAGGTCGATCGGCGCGGCGCTCGGCGTCCGCGGGGCCGAGGCCGCGACCCGCATGTGGCGCTCGCCGCGTCCGGCCGGAGAGGGCTGGAGCACCGCGCCGGCCGGCAGATCGAGGACGCTGGAGGCTTCGCGGAGCAGCGCGCGGCGCACGACATCCGGGCCGCTCGCTTCTGCGGCGGCTCCGAGCAGCCTGGAGACGGCAAGTACCGCCTCGGCGGTCGACGCGTCGATTCGGTCCAAGGGAGCTGGGGGGTTGGCCTGGCCGGGCCGCTCTGCGGACGTCCGAGCCCGCACGGCCTCACATGGGGTATCGGCGCGAACGGCCGGCGGCTTGACCGCTCGTGCCTACCGGGTCATTGCGATGACGCGGTAGGGCGATGTCGCCTTGAAGGCCGGGGGATCCTCGCTGCCGGCGGCCAGCGTGCGGACCGTGGCGGCCCGCAGCTCGGCGAACTCGGCGGTCGCGAGCACACGCCTGGCCGACCGCCAGGACGGGTGGTACTCGAACAGCCCGTCTGCGACCTCGTCGGCGGACGCCCCGGTGAGCACGAGGTCGGCGTCGCTGATCGTGATGGCGGCGGCTCCGGCGAAGAGCGTGCCGATGGTCGCGGGGTCGCTCCAATCGGTTGGCGGCGGTGCGTCGGCCGCCGGAGGTGCCGCGGCGGCGATCGCCGCCCGCAGCAGCGTCGCGGCGGCAAACATGACGCCCGCGCGGGGCCAGCTCGTGACCAGGATGCGGCCGCCGGGCCGGACGACGCGCAGCAACTCGGCGGCGGCAGCCGCGGCGGGCTGAGCGAAGATCACGCCGAAGATCGAGACGGCGGCGTCGAAGGCTGCGTCGGCGTACGGCAGGGTGGTGGCGTCGGCCACCGCCCACTGAGCGTCGAGACCCGCCGCCGCGGCCCGTTCCCGGGCGACGTCGACCAGCCGCGGTGTGATGTCCGCGCCGGTGACCCGCGCCCCGCGGGCGGCGGCGAGGAGGGCGGCGTTGCCTGTCCCGCAGGCCACGTCGAGCACGCGGTCGCCGGGCGCAGGGTCGAGCAGCTCGATCACATGCTCGGCGGCGGGCTCGAGCTCGGCAGCGGTGTGTTCGTAGACGCCGTCTCCCCAGTCCTCAGGCATGGCCTAATCCTCTCAGGGCCGGTCGTGCGAAGCCCGTGGCGGCCGTCGAGGCCGGCGGGCCAGCCTCTACACTGGCGGCCTGCCCGGAGAGGTGGCCGAGTGGCTGAAGGCACTCGCCTGCTAAGCGAGTATGGGGTTCACGCTCCATCGCGGGTTCGAATCCCGCCCTCTCCGTTTCCCGGTCGCGGGCTCACCGGAGCTGCCGGGCGGCGAGGATCGCCCGCAAGCGCGCCGCCTCCCGCGCCGGGGCCCGGTCGAGGCGCTGCCAGGTGATCCGCAGGACTGCGAGCCCGGCGGCCAGGAGCGCCGCGTCGCGCTCGCGGTCGCGCTCGAAGCGGTGCGCGTGGAACCGGCGCCCGTCGAGTTCGACGACGAGGCGCTCCGCCCGCCACAGCATGTCGACTTCCAAGCCGGCGACGCGCGCATTGACCTCGGGGCGGGGGAGCCCGTGCTCGTGAACGAACGCGAGGAACCGGTCCTCGAGCGCCGAGCGGGTGGGGCCTTCGTCGGGCCGGAGGAGCGATCGCAGGCGGCCTGCACCCCGGCGCCCGGACGCCCGGGCGAGCAGCGCCGCCAGGTCGCCGGAACCAACGAGGCCCAGCACCCGGGCCTCGTTGACCGCGCGCGCCAGGCGCCGCTCGTCGAGGATTTCGGCGAGGTCGAGCAGGGTCCGCGCGGGCGCCGTGACCGGGATGCCGCGCTCGATTGCGACGTCCGCAACCCCGAGCGTGCGGGAGCGGTGAGCGTGGACTCCCCGCAGGCGGTGCCGGTGGCGGGCCGTCACCTCGATCCGGCCCGGCGACGCTGGCAGGAGGCGCCAGAGCGCGGCGGCCGAGCGGTGGCTCAGCACGGCACCCGCGCCGCAGGCAAGTACGGCGGCGAGCGCCTGTGCCTCGGGCGTCGCCGCCCCGAACCCGACCGCGTAGACGCCGGGGTGGATCGGATGCAGGCGCCCGGCCCGCAGCCGGTGGTCGATCGCACCCGGCGACACCCCCACGCTGGCCAGCTGGACGCGGGTCACGATGCCGTGCTGGCCCTGGGCGACCGAGCCGATCGCCCGGTCTGCCTGCCGCCAGCGCGGGGGCGGGTGCACCGGACCATCCATGTCACGTTCGACTGACCACACCCCCGCGAGGGTGCCGGACGCGGCGCCCGGCGAGCGGCCGGCGCGCGTGGTTCGCGAGCGTTTCGCGGGCGATCTGCGGTGCCGGCGTGGTGCGCCGCGACGATTGGGCGCCGACGGGGCGGCGTGGCACCATGCCACCCATGTCCGACGAGAACGTCTTCGCCGACCGCTGGGACCGGGAGCTGCCCGACCCGCCGTTCCGCTCGCGCGGCCGCCTGGTCGGCCGCCACGCCGGGGCGACGGAGCTGGGCGCCACCGTCTACGAGATCGATCCCGGAGGTGTCGCCGCGCCCTACCACCTCCACCACGGCAACGAGGAGCTGCTCATCGTCCTGTCCGGGCGGCCGAGGGTGCGCAGGCCAGACGGCGAGCGGGAGCTCGGGCCAGGCGACGTGGTCGCGTTCCCCCGTGGGCCGGACGGCGCCCACTGCCTCCGCAACGCTGGCGACGAGCCGGTCCGCTTCGTGATCATCTCGACGATGAGGTTCCCCGAGGTCGCCGAGTACCCGGACACGGCCGACACCCTCACGCTGACCGCCCCCGGCGAGGGGAAGGTGTTCCCGCACGGCGCCGACGTGCCCTATCAGGAGGCCGTGACGTCGGCCGCCACGGCCGCAGCCGGTGGGGGGCCGGCATGACCGCCTGGACCGCACTCGGTGTTCCGATCGACAGCGTCGGCCGGGCCGGCGGCACCGAGCACGGGCCCGCCGGGCTGCGTGCGACCGGGCTGCTGGACCGGCTCGGCGCCCGCGACGCCGGCGACCTCGACGTGCGCATTCGCGGCGAGGAGCGCGACCCCGGCACCGGCGTGGTGGGCTGGCCCGGGGTGCGCGCCACGACGGTCGCCGTGCGCGCCGCGGTCCGCGACCTCGTGGCTGCCGGCGAGCGCCCGCTGCTGCTCGGCGGCTGCTGCACCCTGCTGCCCGGCGCGCTGGGCGGCGTCCGTGACGCGATCGGCCCGGCCGGTCTCGCCTATCTCGACGGGCACCTCGACCTCTACGACGGCCAGACCTCGCCGACCGGCGAGGCCGCTGACATGCCGGTCTCGGTGATCCTCGGCGGCGGCCCGCATCCGTGGGGCGACGCGGCGGGCGGCGCGCCGCTCCTGGAGGCCGCCGATGTCGAGATCCTCGGCTTCCGCGATCTCGAGCAGGCGCTCGCCGACGGCCACCCGCCGCCCGAGGCCTTCCCCGGCCTGCGGACCGTCGATGCCGCCGCGCTGCACGCGGGCGATCCGGGAGCGGCCGGGGCCGCTGCCGCGGCCCAGTTCGCCGCCGACGGCCGGCGGTTCTGGCTGCACCTCGACGTGGACATCCTCGACGAGGCCCAGATGCCGGCGACCGACTACCTGTTCGCGGGCGGCCTCGACTGGGACCAGCTCGGCGCGCTCATCGGCCCGCTCGGCGCCGCCCCCGGCCTGCTCGGCGCCAACGTCACGTGCTTCAACCCGGAGAAGGACCCCGACGGGGTCTGGGGGGCCCGTCTCGCCCGGCTGCTGGCCGGCGCGCTCGCGCCCGCGGCCTGAGCTCAGCTCTCGACGAAGTACTCGCCGCTGCCCTGGCCCGACGAGAACCAGCGGCTCGTGACGGTCTTCTTGCGCGTGAAGAAGTCCACCGCGTCCGGGCCGTGGGCGTGCAGGTCGCCCAGGAACGAGTCCTTCCATCCCGAGAACGGGAAGAACGCGACCGGCGCCGCGACGCCGATGTTCACGCCGATCATGCCCGCCTGGATCTCGTGGCGGTAGCGGCGGACCGACGCGCCGGACTCGGTGAAGATCGACGTGCCGTTGCCGAAGCGCGAACGGTTGACGATGTCGATGGCCTCGTCGAGCGTGGCGGCGTGGATCACGGTGAGCACCGGCCCGAACACCTCCTCCTGGGCGATCGCCATGTCCGCGGTCACGCCGTCGAGGATCGTCGGCCCCACGTACGCGCCGTCCGGGCTCAGGCCGTCGCCGCCCACCTCTCGCCCGTCGACCACGACGCGCGCGCCGTCGGCCACGCCGCGGTCGATCCAGTCGCGGATGCGGTCGCGCGCGGCGCAGGACACGACGGGCCCGACATCGGTCCCCGCGTCCAGGCCGTCGCCGACCGTCAAGGCCTCGGTCGCCTCGACCAGCGGCGGCATCAGGCGGTCGTGCGCGGCCCCGACCGTGACCACCACGGAGCCCGCCATGCACCGCTGTCCCGCGGCGCCGAACGCCGAGCCGAGCAGGCCGGCGACGGTCTTGTCGATCACCGCGTCGGGCATGACGACCATGTGGTTCTTCGCCCCGCCGAGAGCCTGGACGCGCTTGCCGGCCTTGGCCGACTGCTCGTAGACGATCTTCGCGACCGGCGCCGAGCCCACGAACGAGACCGCGTCGATCCCGGGGTGGGCGAGGATGCCCTCGACGATCTCGCGTCCGCCGTTCACGAGGTTGACCACGCCGTCGGGGAGGCCGAGCCCGTCGAGCACCTCGAAGGCGATCTGCTGGGTCAGCGGCACCTGCTCGGACGGCTTGAGGATGAAGGCGTTCCCGCAGGCGATCGCGAACGGCAGGAACCAGAACGGGACCATCGCGGGGAAGTTGAACGGGACGATCGCCGCGCAGACGCCGACCGGCTGGCGCACGGTCTCGGCGTCGATGTTCCGTGAGACGTCTTCGAGGATCCGGCCCTGCATCGTCGTGGGGATCGCGCAGGCGGCCTCGACCATCTCGATCATGCGCGAGACCTCGGCGCGGGCGTCGCCGATCGTCTTGCCCATCTCGACGGTGACCGAGCGCGCCATGTCCTCGTGCCGGGCGGTGAGCTGCTCGCGCAGCGTGAACAGGCGGCGGGCCCGCTCGATCGTGCTGACCGCCCGCCACTCCGGCAGCGCCGCCCGCGCGGCGGCGACGGCGGCGTCGAGGTCGCTGGCTGCGGACAGCGGGACGCGGGCCAGGGTCTCGCCGGTCGCCGGGTTCGTGACGTCGAGCTCCTCGGCGGCGGTCGCGGGCGTCCAGTGACCGCCGATGTAGTTGTCGAGCAGGCGGGTCGAGGCAGCGGTGGCGGACATGGGGGACGGTCTCCTGAGGGTTTGCGGACGGGTCAGCGTACAGCGGCGACGGGGGCCGCTGCGACCGCGTCCGGCTCGCGCCGCCCGCTCAGCGTCCGCGCACGAAGTTCCACTGGAAGAGCAGCTCGATCCCGCCGATCGAGTAGGCCTCGACGCGCGGATCGTTGATCCGCGTGAACGGGTACCAGAAGCTCACCCACGGCAGGCCCGACTGGAACGAGCCGGCGCCGCGCAGGACGCGGACCGGGAGCGTGCCCGGTCCCACGGCGGTGAGCGCGACGACGTCCGTGGCCACCACGCCGGTGCCGGTGTCGACGGTGCGCTCGACGCGGATGTTGGTCCGCAGGCGCGTGATCCGGTTGGCCCGCGGCCGGAACACCGGGCCGAACTTCCGCGCCGTGCAGCACGAGCCCAGCCGCCCCGGGCTCGAGTTGAGGATCGTCACGCGCAGCGGCGCCGGGTTGCGGCCGGAGCGCACCGCGATGCTGGTGATCCGGCCGTTCGCCGGCACGAGCGAACCGTCCCTGGCGACGACGTTGCCGAACGTCCCGAGGCTGCGCCAGGTGCACGTGCGCTGGCCGCTGCGCTGGAGGACCACGCCGCCGCCGAGGACGTCCTGGACGGGTGCGGCCTCGCAGCCGAACGACGTGTTGGGCGCAAAGCGCAGGCTGCTGCCGCGGCGCTGGGCGCCGGCCGTGACGGGGAGCGCGAGCGCCGCCGCGGCGGCGGCGGCGACCGTGAGGAGCCGGAGCATGCGCGGGATCGTGGCGTCCGGGACGGCGGGCGTCAAACCCCAGCCGGCGTCGTGGCGCCATGCCGCGAGGGGGGCGCGGCCCGGTCGAAGGCCGCAGTAGGGCAAGATGGGGGGGTGTCCACGAACCCCTCCACCCGCAGCGTCAAGATCTCCGACGACGAACGAGGCGGGTGGTCCTCGGACCGCCCGCGCCGCGACGGCGCGCCGCCGCGCCCGCCCGATCTCACCGTTCGCTGCCGCATCCTGGCGCCCTCGGACCGCCTGCGCTACACCCCGGGCAGCCTCGTCGTGATCGTGTCGCCCTCGGCCGAGGCCCGCGAGGCGTTCGTCGCGCGCGTGCTGGAGGACCGGTCGGCGCTCTTCTCGCTGGCCAAGGTCCGCGGCCTCCTGGCCGGCCGCGTGCCCGAGGCCGAGGCTGAGGCCAAGGCCCACGAGCTCCTGGCCGCAGCCGTGCAGAAGCGGCTCGAGGCCGGGGACTCCGTCGTGATCGTCGCCGACGGGCTCGGCGCCGACGAGCGCGAGCCGCACGTGCGCGCCGCGGCCAAGCTGCGTCGCCCGCGCCACGTGATCCTGCTCGACACCGGGCGCGAGGGGATCGCCGAGGAGGACCTCGAGGCGCTCAACGAGCTTCGGCGCCGCCTCGATGCGGGGGAGCTCGGCGAGGAGGGCGTCCAGACGGCGTTGCGCCTCGGCGGCCCGACCATCGCCGAGGCCAAGCGGCTCGTGTTCCGCCCTCCGCCCAAGGACGACTGAGGGTCCGCGGCCGGGCGCTCAGCCCCGGGCCGCCAGCACTTCGCGGGCGGCGCGCTCGCCGCTCTCGACCCCGCCGTTCAGATAGCCCTGGCTGTGGGTCGAGGTGTGCTCGCCGGCGAAGTGGATCCGGCCTTCGCGCCGGCCGAGGTAGTGCCAGTAGCGCGTGTACTGCCCGGGGCCGAAGCCGGCGTAGGACCCGCGCGCCCAGGGGTCGTCGACCCACGAGTCCAGCCAGGACCGGCCGGTGTGCGCCGCCCGCAGGCCGGGCACGGCGGCGTCCAGGCGCTGCAGCTCGCCGGCGACGACGCCCGCCGGGGCCGGGCCGTGCGGCCGGGAGACCGGGTACCCGGCGCCCACTCGGCCGCCGGTGAACACGGTCAGCAGCCCCGCGGCCCCGCCCTGCGTGAGTGAGCTGTCCCAGGTGGTCTGGTTCGGACGCTCGGTCGCGTAGGTGCCGTCCCAGCCGAAGGCCGAGAAGCGCCGGCGGAACTGGAGCAGGAGCTTGGCGTTCGTGCCCATGGCCAGCTCGGCGATGGCACGGCGGCGCCGCGCGCTCAGGCCGGACCTCGTGAGATCGACCTCACGCAGCGCCGGGAACGGCAGCGTGAGGACGACGCGGTCGGCGACGACCGGCCGAGGGCGTCCGCCGAACTCGAGCCGGTAGCTCCCGTCGCTGCGGCGCACGACGGCTTCGAGCGGGCTGCCGAGGTGCACCGAGCCGTGCGGCAGGCGGGCCGCGACCGCGCGGGGAATCCGGTCGTTGCCCCCGCGAACGTGGTAGCGGTCATCCGCGGTGCCGTCGTCCCCGAGCAGGCCCTCGATGAGGTTGATCGCGCTCATGCGGTCCAGGTCGAGCCCGAAGAACGAGGTGAGCAGGATGGCCAGGCCGGCGCCCGCGACGCCGGCCGTCCCGCCGGCGACGTGCTCCTGGACCCAGTTGCGGGCGGACATCTCGTCGAAGGCCCGGGCGGCCCGGGAGGCCTGGTCATAGCGGTAGCTGCCGATGCGCTTTGCATCGGCGGCTAGTCGCGTGAGCGCGGGCCCGAGCTGCGCGAAGACCGCCGCCTGGTCCTGGGGGACGCCGCCGATGACGAGGATGGAGGCGGACCTGCCGCCGTTCTGCTGGCCCGCGGCCTGACGGTCGTCGAGTGTGATGCCAAGCTGGCGGGCGAGGCGGCGCAGGTGCACGTGGCGGGTATCGATGAACTCGCCGCCGTGCTCGGCCACCTGGCCGTCGGCGAACGCGCGGGCGGTCCAGCACCGTCCGCCGACCCGGTCGCGGGCGTCGAACACCTCGGCGCGCAGGCCGTGCTCGGCAAGGCGCAGGGCGCAGGTCAAGCCGGCGAGCCCGGCGCCGACCACGGCCACCCGTGGCGCGGTGGCTGCCGGACGGGCCCGCGTGGCGAGCGCGCCGGCCGGCCCGGCCAATGCGGCGGCGGTGCCGAGGGCCCCGGCGCGGGCGAGCAGGTCGCGGCGGGACAGGCCGGCAGCCGGCTCGGCGCCCGGCGGCCCGGTCGCGGGCGGCGGGGCGATCGGCGCGGCGGCGCGACGCAGATCGCGCAGCAGCGGAGGCACACGTCCGGGCATCGCCAGACCCTAGCCCGGCCAGACCGGGCGTGGCGCCGGTCCGGCCCGCCGGCCGCTACGGTCCCGCCGTGCCCGCACCCTCGGTCCTCATCATCGGCGCCGGCTTCGGCGGCCTCGCCGCCGCGATCGAGCTGCAGCGCCACGGCATCCGCTCCTACACGGTGCTCGAGCGCGCCGACCACGTCGGCGGGGTCTGGCAGGCGAACCGCTACCCCGGCGCGGCGTGCGACGTTCCCTCGGTCATCTACCAGTTCTCCTATGCGCTCAAGCCCGACTGGTCGCGCCGGTACGGCACGCAGAGCGAGATCCGCGACTATCTCGACGCGGTCGCCCGGGAGTTCGGCGTCATGGAGCACATCCGGTTCGGGGCCGAGGTCGTGGCCGCGGCCTTCGACGAGGGGGCCGCCGCGTGGACGGTGCAGCTCGCGGGCGGCGAGACGCTCACGGCGCAGGTCCTCATCTGCGCCACCGGCCAGCTCAGCCGCCCGCGCCTGCCGGACGTGCCGGGCCGCGCGTCGTTCGGCGGCGCCCAGTTCCACTCGGCCGAGTGGGACCACGACGTCGATCTGGCGGGCAAGCGCGTCGCGGTCGTCGGAGGCGGCGCGAGCGCGATCCAGATCGTCCCGGCGATCGCCGACGAGGTCGCGCACCTCACCGTCGTCCAGCGCTCGCCGAGCTGGATCGCGAACAAGTACGACTGGCGGCTGTCGAAGGCCGAGCGCGCGCTGATGGGGTCTCCGGCGGCGCAGCGGGCCTACCACAACGCCATGTGGTGGTGGTTCGAGTCCCGCTACCCGGTGGTCAAGCGGTCGATGGATCCCGTCCGGAAGCTGTGGGAGGTCGAGCGGCGCTGGACGATCCGCCGGATTCTCAAGGACCCGGAGAAGGTCGCCGCGGCCACGCCGGACTACCCGATGGGCTGCAACCGCCTGCTGCTCTCCAACGACTGGTACCCGACGCTCGCCCGCGCCGATGTGGACGTGATCGGCGCCGGCGTCACCGGCGTGACCGAGACTGGGCTCGTGACCGCCGACGGGCGGGAGGTCGCGGCGGACGTCATCGTGTGGTGCACCGGGTTCACGGCCACCGAGTACCTCGCGCCGATGTGCATCACGGGACGCGGCGGAGTCGACATCCGGTCGGCATGGGCGGACGGCCCCGAGGCGTACCTCGGCCTCGCGACGCCCGGCTTCCCCAATCTGTTCATGGCCTACGGCCCCAACACCGGGTCGCTCACGAACACGATCGTCTACCTGCTCGAGCGCCAGGCCCACTACATGCGCCTCGCGATCGAGCACATCGGCCGCTCGGGCGGCTGGATCGACGTGCGCCGCGACGTCAACGACCGCTTCAACGCGCGGCTGCAGGAGCGACTCCAGGGGACGGTGTTCACCGAGGGCTGCCCCGGGTGGTACACGACCGAGGCCGGGAAGGTCACGCAGGTGTGGACCGGCAGCCACGTGGAGTACGGCTACCGGACCGAGGCGTTCCATCCGGCGGCTTATGAGCACGGGGCGGTCACGGCGAACGGCGCCGTGCCACGTTCGTCCAGAACCGGCGAGGTTCCGCTCACGTAGCCCGTAGGCTGCCGCCGCGATGATGCCGAAGATCCTCGCGCTGGCGGCGGCCGCGCTCCTCGTTCCCGCGGCGACGGCCGGTGCCGCCGACACCGTGTTCAGCCCGTCAAACGTCGCCGCCTGGGCTCCGGACGACCTCGACGCCACGCTCGACCAGATCGACGCCCTGCGCTGCCCCCGCCGCGCGGCCCTGCCGCGCCCGCCGGCGCGCGCCGCGGCGATCCGCGCCGGGTGGAAGGCGCTCGGGCGGCTGGAGCGGAGCTCCGCGCTGCGCGCGTTTCGCGCGAGCAAGGCCAATCGCCTCGCCGCCGCCATTCCCGCCGCCGTGATCACCGGCGTGGCCACCGGGCGGCCCGGCGCGGCTCTCGCGGCCAGCCTGCGCGGCGCCGAGCTCGAGCCCCGTCAGCAGCGCCACCTCGTGAACGCCGCGGTCCTCCTGCTCGGCTACGGCAAGGTCAGGGAGGCCAACGGCCTGCTCGCCGCGGCCGGGCGCCTGAAGGCCTCCGGTACGCCGTTCGGGATCGGCGGGGCGGCGGCGCTGACGGCGGCGCAGGGGGAGGTCGCGCTGGCCAGCGGCCAGTTCGCCGCGGCCGAGCGCAGCTACCGGTCGGCGGCCCGCCAGGCGCCGCTGCTGGCCGAAGCCCGCCTTGGTGTCGCCCACGCGCTCAAGTGCCAGGGCAAGCGCGCCCCGGCGGCGCGCTGGCTGCGTCGCGGGCAGCGGCGCATCGACAAGATCGAGCCCGGCCAGGGCACCGATCCCGAGCCTGCGGTGACGGTCGAGGACCTCGCCGATCCCAAGGCGCAGCTCGACATCGCGCGCTTCGGGAACTACCACCGGGCCTCGAGTCCCGTCGACGCCGCCGCCAACGAGCAGTCCTACAAGAGCGCCTTCGAGTCGGCGTCTGCCAGGGTGCTGTCGCTCGGTGAGCAGGAGGACGCCGCCTTCCCCGTGAGCTCGCCGCTCTACTTCAGTCGCGCGGCGACCCGGTGGGGTGGCTACGTCGCCGCGCGAATCGACACCGACGCTGAGCTGCGCCGCCTCGAGGCGGAGGAGGTCCGCCTCCAGCAGGAGTGGCTGGACCTCACGGGCCTCATCGAGTCGCGACCGGCGTGCTACTACTCGGCCCAGCACGCCCAGATCTGGAACCTGCACGCTCGCCGCTACGCCAACTACGAGGCGATCGCGCGGCGCTCCCACCGCCTGCTGACGGCCCTCGCCGCGAGCATGGGCATCCCCGGGCAGTCGCGGAAGTACAACCTGCGGGCCGACGCCAGGGTGGCGCAGCAGTTCAGCAGCTTCATGCAGCTCGTCTATTACACGGCCCGGACCGAGGCGGCCGAGGTCGCCCTCAATCCGCTGGAGTGCGGCGGGATCGCCCCGCCCGGCGGCGGCGGCGGCGAGAACGCCCCCGAGGACGCATCCCCCGCCAGCGATCCCTGCAAGGCTGCGCGCGTCGAGCGCCTCAAGATCAAGTTCGGCTCGGTGGTCAGCGCCGAGCTCAACTGCGAAGGCGGCAAGGTCGAGGTGGTGCCGGCCAAGTGGGGGATCGACCAGGCCTACGTCGGGGCCTTCGGCGAGGTCGGCGTCAAGTGGAAGAACGGCGACGTCACCGCGGTGACTGGCGTCAAGGGTTCGATCGGCACCGACGGGATCACCGGCCTGCCGACCGTGAGCGTCGGCGCAAAGGCCGGGGTGTACGTGACCGCCGGGCGCGGCAAGGGGCTGCCGGAGTTCGGCGGCGGCAGCAAGACAACGTGGACGGTCAAGGACTACGGCGTGCGCGTCCAGGCAACCGCGGAGATCCCGGGCGGGAAGCTCGGCCCGGTCGCCACCATCACGAAGTTCGACGACAAGACCGACATCTCCCTCGTCGGCGTCTTCGGTTCGTCCGAGTAGCGCAGCGGGTCCGGCCGCCCGCCCGCCATCGGCGCCCCCTCGCTACGATCACCCTGCGGGCACCGCCCGCCTGCGCCCGTAGCTCAGCTGGATAGAGCGTCGGTCTACGGAACCGAAGGTCACAGGTTCGAATCCTGTCGGGCGCGCTTCGTGATGTGCCGGGACATGCGCCCCCGGTCGATGGGCCTTCAGTCCGCGGCGCCGGGCCCGCGGCCGGGCGCTTCGTGTCAGTCGGACGGGCACGGCGTCCAGCGTTCAGCAGGGAGGTGAAGTGCTGTCGGCGCGTTCAGCGGCAGGCTGGAGGCCTTCACCGCCCACCGTCATCCGCCCGGTCGACGTCCACGATCGGCCGGACCTCGCCGTCACGCAGCCGGTGCGAGCCCGTGGGTCGGTCCCGCGGATAGGCGAGCCCGAATATCGACGTCAGGTGCACACCTTGCCGACCCGCAGCTTCTTGCTCTTGGAGCCGGCCAAGCGGACCTTGGCCTTGAGTGCGACTCCACGCGTGCGGCCCACGGCCAGGTCGTAGCGGACCCCGGCAACCTTGATCGCCGCACTGATGCCGCTGGGCACCTTCGGGATGCGCAGCGCGCGGCACCGGCCTCCGAGGTCGAATGCGAGCTTGCGGCCGTCGGAGAGCTGGGCGGACGCGGCGTAGCGCGAGGCGCCGGACGACGGCGAGAAGAGGACGAGGATCCCGCCCTTGCTGCGCTGCGCGCGGATCAGGCTGACTCGCGACGGCAGCTGCGGCTTCGGAGCGCGGAAGGTCGCGACGCTCTTCTGGAGCAGCGGGATGCCGTCGCGCATGACGACCGCCTGCACGTGCCGCGTGCCGCCCCGTCCGGGCGCCGGACGGAAGGTCAGGGTGGCGCAGAGGATCTTCTGGCCCGTGCCCGGGCGCACGGTTGGGAGGCCGGCGCAGCGGCGCCCCTCGAGCCCGCGGGTGAGGATGCGGTTGAGGCCCTTCGCGCGCTCGACGAGTTGCACCGTGCTTCCGGCCGGCACCGAGTAGGCGACCTTCACCGTGCGCGAGCCGCCCTTGGCGATCACGCGCGCCGCGACCGTCGGCGGCGCCTGGACGCTCGCCCGGTCGATCCGGGTCGGTGACGACTTCGAGCCCGTGACCTGGCTGACGGTCCACGTGCCCGCGGCGGGCCGGACCAGCATGACGTTGGTCGTCCCGTTCGTCTTGTTCTCGGCGAGCAGGTACCTGCCCTTGCGGAGCAGCGCGTCCTGGCTCACCGGAGAGGTGATGGTCACGCCGCCAGGTCCGCGGAGGACCACCTTGGGCGGCCCGTCGCTGCCGTGGATGCGCAGCGACACGGCCCTGGTGCCAGGCGTGACACGGAAGCCGAGCGCGCGGGCGCCCGCCGCCGCCTGTGCCGTGAAGACCCGCGTGGGCTGATAGGGCGCGAAGTTGCACGATCCGCCCAGGAAGTCCGCCGACGACGCGCCCCAGACATAGCCGAAGCCCGCGGTCAGGACATGGGTGCGCGTGTCCAGGTATGGCGCCCGCCCGTCGAGCGGGATGATGAGGTCGTAGGTGGGCAGCGAGGTGCCCACGGAGATGCACCCGGCGACCCCGACGCTCGAGAGCGTGCCACTGGCCGTGGCGCAGGCGTCGCCGAGGCAGCCGCGGCCCGAGCCGCTCACGACCCACTGGCTGCGCGGCGGGTCGACCCAGCCCGACACCTCAGCGGTCAGGCTCGCCGCGCCGTCGAGCACGACGACGCCGGCCTTGAGCCCGAAGTCGACCTGGCTGCGCCCGTTGAAGCCGAGTGTCCCGCTGCCGATCGGCACGTCGCCGACCTTGACGCTGCCGTCGACCAGGAAGCTCCAGGGGGTGTAGCCGATCGCGTCGGTGTAGGTGAAGCCGCCGTCGACGCTGACCAGGTTCTTGTTGCCGAGGAAGTTGACGCCGGCGTTGGCCCTGATCTTGAACGGCGGCGGGCTGAGGCACAGGCCGAACGCGACGTGGTCGAGGTAGACGCCCTGGGCGATCGGGACCCGCTTGCCGAGGTTGGCGATGTTGGCACCGAGCTTGGAGATCTGGCCGTCGGCCAGGCCGCCGAACGCTCCGATCTGCAGCCCGGTGGGCACCTCGATCTGGGCGCTGGCGTCCCACCGGTTCGTGGTCGGATCGGTGGCGCACGTGATGAACGGCGCCTCCCCGCCAGGCTTGCCGAGGAGCTTTGGATCGTCACCGAAGGACGGCGGGTCGCACGGGGCGGTCGACGTCCCGCCGGCCGGGATGTACGAGAAGCAGACGCTGCGGACCTTCAGCCGGCCGAGCCAGACGTCCTTGGCCTGCAGCCGCAGGCCGTTGTAGTGCACGCCGGAATCGTCGATACGGATCGATGCCGCTCCGGTCACGCCGCCGAACTGGGGGTCCGGGCCGGCCTTGAACGACACTGGAAGCTCGATGTTCACGGGAACATCGGCGAAGAAGGTCTTGCCATCCGCGTCCAGGCCGAGCTTGAGCGAGACCGAGCCGCGCAGCTTGAGCCCCAGCATCGTCGCTCCGGCGGCGACCGCGAAGGTGCGGCCCGGGAGGGCGACCTCCTGGCCTGCGCCTCCGTCGGGCAGCGCCCAGTCGATGTTGCCCGAGAAGACCGTGAGCGTGTCGAGCTTCATCGTGGAGTCGGGGGCGGTGAGGTGCCCGCCGGGCTCCCCGGGCGTCGGGCCCGCGATCTGGAAGGTCTGCCCGTAGTCCGGCAGGGCGATGCCGTTGAGCGTGATCGCCGACCGCGTCTGCCAGCGGTCCGGCGTGGTCGCGGTCTTGACCGCGGTCTGGGTGAAGCAGCCGGCCGTCTTGAACTGCGACAGCTTGAAGGTCACCGTCTTGATGCACGGCGGCGGGGGCGGCGGCGGCGTCGACGATCCGGTCGCGCTTACGCTGATCGTCTTGCTCACCGTCACCGTGTGGGCCGGGTTGCCGCCCGCCCCGGTGTCGGTGATCCGGACCTTGACCACGTGCGGGCCCGAGGTCGTGAACGTGTAGGCCGCGTCGTAGGAGGTGGCGTCCCCGAAGGTCCCGTCGTTGTTCAGATCCCAGGTGTAGGTGTACCCCGGGTGGCCTCCCGTCGGCACCGCCGAGAGCGTCGCGGCCTGGTTGACCGTCGGCGGATCGGGGGAGACGGAGATGCTGCCGCCCAGCCCGGCCGTGACCGTGAACGTGGTGGTGTAGTCGTGGTGCTGGTTGTACGTGGAGCCGTCCGGGTTGTTGATGCAGTAGAAGTCGATGTCGCCCCGATAGTCGCCCGCCTGGGTGACCTGGGCGCTGTAGTGCCCGCTCGACGAGATCGGCGCGCTGGAGACGGTCGTGTACGAGCCTCCCGGCTGGCGGAGCTCGAGCTTCCCGGTGTAGACAGCCGTGTAGGAGGTGCCGGTGTAGCACTCGCTTCCAAGTCCATCGACCGTGACGGTGTCACCCACCACCGGGTTCGGCGGGCTGAAGGTCGCGGCGCGCGCAGGCGCGACCGAGCCGGCCGCGGCGGCGGCGAGCAGCAACGAGACGGCGCACGCCCGCCGCGTCACAGTCAGGCCCCTGGCACTCCAGCGTGCTGCGTGCATCCGTACGCCCTTCGATTTGGGACGCTCCCCGCGTCCAGATGAAGCCTGACCCCGTAGAACGTACACAGACCTGGAGCGGCGCGCTACCGATGTCAGTGGGATGACCGCGTCGGCCTGGCAACGCCCTGAGGGTGGGAGCCCAATCTTCAGCCGACCCTGCCGAGCGGCTCGGCGGATTTGGGACGCCGCGGTGGCCCCGGGCGTCCCGTCAGGCGCTCGCCCGCGTCCGGGTCACCCGACGACGGGGAGCAGCAGCTCGGAAGATGCGAGCACCGTGTTGACTGAGCTCGTGCCGACCGGGGCGTGCCGGAAGCCCATGATGGCGGGCTGCGCCGGATCCTGGTCGTCGCTCGCGAGGTGAAGGCGTATGCGGTGCCCGGCCGCAAAGCGCCGGGCGTTGGCGACGAGCGGCAGGCGGTAGCGCACCACCGCGCCGGGGGAGACGGCCTCCGGCGTGCGGCACGGCAGCGCGGGCGCGCCGTCACGGCTTGTCGCCTGGTCGACGGCGCGCAGGCTCGCGCGCAGCCAGCCGGCGGTCACGTCGACGACGGCGCCGTCCGGTGCGACGTCCTGCAGCGTCGCGATCCAGCCGGTGTCCGACGCGGTGGCGCGCGCGTCGAGGCGCAGCTCGATCTCGCCGACGACGTCGAGGTCGCCTTCGAGCGGCGCCGTGTCCCACTCGAGCGTCGACGGCGGGTCCGCCTCGCTCGGCTCGGCGCGCCCGAGTCCGGAGCCGAGGACCATGTACGACCGCTCGCCGCCGGCCTCGCCGCCGAGCACGCCGTCGCCGGAGAGGGGCAGCCGCCGGTGCCTTGCCTCCGGCGGCGGCCACGCCGCGGACGTGCGCCACTCGTCGGCCTCCGGCAGCCGATAGCGGATCGGCGGCCCGTCGAGGATGCCGGTGTCGCGTCCCTTCAGCCACTGGTCGAACCACGCCAGGGCCTCGACGTGCAGGCTCTCCCAGGGCCACGTGAGGCCGTACTCGCCAAGCATCGTCATCCGGACGTGCGGACAGGAGCGCAGCTCGTTCCAGGCGACGAACGTGCCGGGGAGATGCAGCGGCACGTTCTGCCAATCGCACCCGAGGTAAACCGGCACTGTGATCCGGTGCAGCAGCGGCCTGAGGTTGCGGGCATCCCACCAGGCATCTCGCGCCTGGTGCTCGACCGCTGCCGCCCGCCAGATGTCGTCCCACGGGTGCGGGTCGTGGTGCAGCTTGAGCAGCTCGTGCATCGCCGTGACCGAGGCCTCGCCGTTCATCGTCGCGAACTTGGCGTGCAGCACGGGCGACTCCAGGACCTTGCGAGCGACCCCGACCAGCTTCCCGCGCCACAGCGAGTCGCCATGCCCGGCGGTCATCCCGACCATCGCCAGGAACGGAGTCACGAAGCCGCTGCAGAAGAGGCCGTGGTGGACGGCGGCCTCGTACAGGTCCGGCGACGTCGCCACGGGGAAGATCGCGCGCAGGTGAGACGGCTGCTCGACCGCCGCCTCCAGCTGGCTCATCGCGAAGTAGCTGATGCCGACCATGCCCACGTTCCCGTCCGACCACGGCTGCGTCCCCGCCCACTCGACGAGGTCGTGGCAGTCGTGGCGCTCCTGCTCGTCCATGAAGCCGAACGTGCCGCCAGAGCCGCCGGTGCCGCGCAGGTTGGCGATCACGTGCACGTAGCCGCGGGGCACGAAGAAGTCGCTCGCGCCGGCCTCGATGAAGCCCATCGGCGCACCCAGGTCCTGAATCTGCCGGGGGTACGGCGAAGCCGCCACGAGCACCGGGTACGCGCCTGGGGTCGCGGGCCTGTGCACGTCGACGAGCAGCGTCGTCCCGTCGCGCATCGTCACGGCGACATCGAGATCGGACGTCATGTCGTGCTCCGGGGCCGACAGGTCCCGGTAGTCACGCCCGCTCGTCTGCGGACCGTTCAGCTGCCGCTGTCCCGGCTCGGTTCCGGCCACCTGTCCCATGGCCAAAGCATCTCAGCTGATGCGCGTTCTCGATCGGGGAGAAGCGACGAAGCCGCGGGCCGGGCCGCTTCCAAGCACCCGAGACATGAGGCACACTCCGCGGCCATGAGCACGCCGAAGCCTGACGCCGACCTGTTGCGCAAGGCGCTCTCGGGCGACGTGATCGCCCAGGGCGAGGCGGGGTGGGACGCGGCGAGACAGGCCTGGAACCTGGCCGCCGACCAGCGCCCGGCCTTGGTGGTGCTGGCCGAAACGACGAAGGACATAACAGCAACCGTGCGGTTCGCGGTCGCCAATAGCCTGAAGGTCGCTCCGCAGTCGACGGGCCACGGCGCGACGAGCATGGGTGATCTCGCCGGGCGATCCTGCTCAAGACCTCGCGTCTCACGGGAGTCACCGTCGATCCCCCGACGCGCACGGCGACTGTGGAGGCCGGGGCGCTGTGGAGCGACGTGGTCGCGCCGGCGGCCGAGCACGGCCTGGTCGGCCTGCACGGGATGTCGGCCGCGGTCGGCGTCGCCGGCTACGTCCTCGGCGGCGGGATCGGCTGGCTGACGCGGGGCCATGGCTTCGCCTCCACCCATGTCCGCGCCTTCGAGACGATCGGCGCCGACGGCGAGGCCCGCCGGGTCGACGCGACGAGCGACCCGGAGCTGTTCTGGGCGCTGCGCGGCGGCGGAGGCCAGCCGGTCGTCGTGACCTCCTTCGAGCTCGAGCTGTTCGAGCTGCGCGAGGCCTTCGCCGGTGCGCTCATGTGGCCGATGGACGAAGCCGAGGCCGTTGTCGGAGCCTGGCGCGAGTGGATCGCCACCGTCCCGGAGGAGCTGACCTCGACGATCAAGCTGCTGCGCTTTCCGCCGCTGCCGGCCGTCGCCGAGAAGCTGCGAGGGCGAGCCCTGGTGGCGGTGATGCTCGCTTTCACCGGGACTGCCGAGCGGGGGACCGAGCTGGTCGCACCGCTCCGCGCGGTGGCCACCCCGTACCTGGACACGCTGACGACGGTCACCGGCGCCGGGCTCGCCGACATCGCCGGCGACCCGACCGAGCCGACGCCGGCGCTCGGCCAGGCTGCCCTCGTCGACCGGATCGGCTCCGAAGAGACCGACGCGTTCCTGGCGCTCGCCGGGCCGGGCGTGGATACCCCGCTCGTCTCGGTGGAGATCCGCCACCTCGGCGGTGCCCTGCGCGATGCCGCCCCGGATCCGGGTGCCGCCGGCACCCTCGACGCCGAGGGGCTCCTCTATTCCACCGCCCCGGTCGCCTCGCCCCAGGCCGAAGCGGCGATCCTGGCCGCGCAGCGAGACGTGGGCGAACGCTTCGCCCGCTTCTCGGGCGCCCGCGACACGATCCTCACCTTCGACGAGCAGCGGCCGATGCGGCACGCATTCGCGCCTGGGATCGCCGACCGCCTGGAAGCGATCAGGAAGGCGCGCGATCCCGATGGCATCGTCGTGGCGAACCACGTCCCCGGCTGATCCGCGCCTGAGCGGCCGGGGGCTGGCTGCTCCAGCGGGGCGCGGCGGGGCAGAGATCGAACCGTGGCATCGCGACCGTGCCGTTCACGCTCAGGAACCTCAAGGAGGATCTCGAGGATTACGGGTCCAACTCCGACGGCGCGGCGAACCTGGAGTTCCGTCTCGCAACAAAGGTGCTCGAGCTCGAGCAGTCCGGCCTTTGCTATCAGCGCATCCGCCCGGCTATCGCTTCCCGTACGGCCACACGCACAGAGAACGAGGAGGTGTACGTGGTCGTGCGCGGGAGCGGGCGGATGAAGCTCGACGACGAGATCGTCGACGTCACGGAGTGGGGCGTGGTGCGCATTTCCGCCAGGCATGTGGCGAGGCCACGAGAGCGGGCCGGAGGGCCTCGAGATCCTCGTCTTCGGCGCGCCCAATCTCGGCGAGGATCCGCGCGAGGACGTGGAGGGCCAGCGCGGCTGGTGGGCCGACGAGCGCCCGCCGCGCGCCCGCGGCTTCGCGCAGAAGTCCTACGAGGCGACGATCCACCTCAAGTCGCGCCGCGTCGTCGCCGACGAGCCGCCGCGGCGCGCCGGTTCAGCCCGCCAGCAGCCCGAGCTCGGCGGCCCCGAAGTTCGCCTTCTTGAGCTGGTCGAAGTCGGCGGCCCCGCCGCTGGCCGCAGGCGTGCAGGGGACGAACGCGAGCGCCTCGGTCTCGGGCAGGCTGTCGCTGACCTGCACGGGCAGCCGCACGCCGCCGGCGCCGGCGGGGTTGCTCACGGGGGCGTTGGCGAACGCGCCGACGATGTCCGCGATCGCGTCGGCATTCGGCCGGTGCTGCGCCATGTAGTCGGCCTCCCAGTCGGCGCCCTCTCGTGTCGCGAGCAGCGTTCCGTGCCGCGCACACGGCAGCTCTGGCTGACGTTAGGCTTGCGGCATCTCGCCCCGGAACAAGGAGTGTTCGTGCGCCCCCTGCTTCTGAAGTCGACCTGTGCCCTCGCGCTGAGCGGACTCGCGCTCGCCCCGGCCGCCGCCGCGAAGCTGCCCTCGAACCGCGACCGGACCATCGTTCCGGGCACGTCGATCGGCGGGGTCGCGCTGGGAGCGACAGCCCAGCGGGCCGTGGCCGTGTGGGGGCCGTCGCGATGCGCCGAGGTGCCCGCCATCACCTGCCACTACGAGCCGTTCGACACCGCCGCCAACTACTACGCGGGCTACGCGGTGTTCACCACGCTGCGAAGCAAGGTGATCTCCGTGGGACTCAGCCTGCCGAAGGACACCTCCCGGCGCGACCTGCCGTACAAGTTCACGCCGTCGCAGCTGACGCGGTACAAGACCAGCAAGGGCATTGGCCTGGGCAGCACGCTGGCGAGTGTCCGCCGCGCCTATCCCCGGGCCACCGGGCGGACGCAGGGCGCGACCGCGAACTACAGGCTCACCGCCGCCGGCCGGACGACCGAGTTCAGATTCGGCATCGGCAACGGGACGCTGAAGGTCACCGGGATCAACATCACGTCGTCGCGATCCGGTTAGGACGCCGCGCCTCGACTCGTGCCCGACTGGACGACGGCGCGAGCATCGGGGCGCTCGGAACGGCGCGTTGGAAGCCCTCGCGCATTGGGATACGGTGCGCGCCATGCGACCGCTCACACTGCTGCTGGCCACGATCGTGGCGCTCGTCCTTCCGGCCCACGCGTTGGCCGCGTTGCCAAGCCCGAAGAGCAAGCGGATCGTCATCGGGACGTCGGTCGGCGGGGTGAAGCTCGGTGCGTCGCTGTCGGCGGCGAAGCGCGCGTGGGGCAAGGGCGGCGTGTGCCGCTCGGGACTCGTCTCTGGCACGACGCAATGCTCCTGGGCCGACAAGCGCAACGGTGTCGCCTCGTTCACCACGCGCCGCGGCAAGGTCATCGGCCTGGCGCTGTCCCCGCCGTATGACGCGTCGAAGATGACCTACTCCTACCCGAAGGCGATCCGCGCGTTTCGCACCAGCGGCGGCGTGTCCCTCGGCTCGACGCTCGCTCAGCTGCGGGCGGCCCTGCCGGCGGCTGGCGATCGCGGCCAGAACCGCTGGGCGATCGCCACCGCCGCGTCGATCACGGCATTCACGATCAACGACGACGGCCGCATCCAGTCGATCACGATCGACGTGATCGCCCGCTAGCGGCCGCGCCTGACGTGCGTGGCCCCGTGGTGTGAGTCATGTGTCCGTGGCGAGCAGGATCGCCGTTCCCGTGTGGCCCCGTCGCTGCTGCTGTGGCCTCGTGCGGGAGAGCGGATCCGCCTGCTCGAGGCGGTCGGGCACGATCGGCACCTTGAAGGCCGGTGTCAGCGCGACGGTGCGGTTCGTCCTGGTTCCGGGCCGCCGGCCGTACCTCGATCTCAGTGCCTCGGCTCGCTCCGTCACTGCCGATCCGATCCCCGCCAACAACACGGCGCGCGCCGCGTCGAGCTCGGCCCCTGGCTGGCCGTGTTCCTGAAGGGCGCGAACGTCCTCGTGCGGGGCGGCCAGCGGCTGGCTATCCGGTCCTCGACGTCACGACCAGCGAGCCGGCGTCGGTCACCGTGGGCCTGTGCCGCCGCGCTCTGGGTCGCCGCCAGCCCGTCCGGTTTGCGGTCTTCACCGGAACCGTGAGGCTGCAGAGGCGTTACAGCGGCCTGTTCGCCCCAGGCGCGATCTTCGGCAACCTGTCGCCCGGCCGGTGCTCCCTCCGAGTCCAGGCCAAGGACCGCCCCGGGAACACGTCGCGCGTGGCGAGCATCCCCTGCACGTTCGGCTCGCCCTGACCACACGCCCGGTCGCGTGCGCCGCGCCTCCGTTGCGCATTCAGTGCCCCCGCGCGGCGCACGGCCCGCGCTGGAGCTCCTGGTCGTCGGCACGCCCAATCGCGGCGAGCAGAGCGCGGGCCGGCCGCGGCTGAGGGCGGCGAGACGTAGCCGGCCGTGGCGCGGTCGCTGCCGTCGACGCGGCGGACGATCGGGCCGGTGGTGGTGACGCCGATGATGGTCAGTCGTTTCGTCGCGACCACGGGTCCTCCGGGTCGGGGGCGGCGACGGTCTGGCGCACGCGAGCGTCCTGCTCGCGGGCGATGGCGGCGAGCCCGGCCTGGGCTCGCTCGACAGCGGCGCGCAGGTCCGGGTCGGCGGTCGCCAGGATGCGGGCGGCGAGCAGTCCCGCGTTGCGCGCGCCGCCGATTCCCACCGTGGCCACCGGCACCCCGGCGGGCATCTGGACGATCGAGAGCAGCGAGTCCAGCCCGTCGAGACGGGCGAGCGGGACCGGGACGCCGATGACCGGCAGGGCCGTGCTGGAGGCGAGCATCCCGGGCAGGTGGGCGGCGCCGCCGGCACCGGCGATGATGACCTGGAGGCCGCGGCTGGCCGCGTCGCCGGCATAGGCGAGCATGTCGTGCGGGGTGCGGTGGGCGGACACGACGCGCACCTCGTGCGTGATCCCCAGTTCGGTGAGCACGTCCGCGGCGGGCCGCATCGTCTCCAGGTCGGAGCTGCTGCCCATCACGACGCCGACGAGCGGAGCACTCACCGTTCCGCTCCTTCGAGCCGGGCGGCCGCGAGCCGCGCAGCCTCCCGGGCCGGCGCCAGGGCCCGCCCGCAGACGGTGACGTGGCCGAGCTTGCGGCCGGGGCGCGGCGCCTTTCCGTAGAGGTGGACGTGGGCGCCGGGGACGGCAAGAGCGCGACCGAGGCGGTCGGCGGGGTCGCTGCCGTCGGCGGGACCGACGACGTTGACGGTGGCGACCGCGGGCGCGAGCAGGGCGCTCGAGCCCAGCGGCCACCCGAGCACCGCCCGCAGGTGCTGCTCGAACTGGGAGGTGACGCAGCCCTCGATGGTGTAGTGGCCGGAGTTGTGGGGGCGCAGCGCGAGCTCGTTGATCAGCAGCTCGCCGTCGCGGGTGTGGAAGAACTCGACGGCGAGCACCCCGGTCGCGCCGATCTCGTCGGCCAGCGCCAGCGCGAGGTCGCGGACCCGGGCCGCGACGCCGGGATCGATGGCGGCAGGGGCGAGGATCTCGCGGCACATCGCGTCGCGCTGCACGGTCTGCACGACGGGGTAGGCGATCCGGTCTCCGCTGGCGGTGCGGGCGATCAGGATGGCGAGCTCGCGATCGATGGCCAAGTGGGGCTCGAGCAGGAAGCCGTCCGGGAGGCGGCTCAGCGCGCGATCGGCGGCGCGGGGGCCCTCGAGCGCGAAGACGCCGCGACCGTCATAGCCTCCGCGCGGCGCCTTGGCCACCAGGGGCCAGCCGTGCGATGCCGCGAAGTCCCGGGCGTCCTCGGGCGTGCCCGCGCGGGTGAACGGCGGAACCGGGAACCCGCGGGCCGCGAGCTCACGGCGGGCGTGGAGCTTGTCCTGAGCGAACCGCTTGGCGGCTGCCGCCGGCGCCATCGCGACGCCCTCCTCCTCCAGCGCCGCCAGCAGGTCCGGGGGCACGTGCTCGTGGTCGAAGGTCAGCACGTCGGCGCCCGCGGCGAGTCGGTGCAGATCGCCGAGGTCGCCGGGCGAGCCGGGCACGGGCCAGGCTCCCGCGTCCACGGCGGCATCGCCGTGGACGCCCAGAACGCGGAGTCGCAGGCCCAGCGCGATCGCCGCCTGGTGGGTCATGCGCGCCAGCTGGCCGGCGCCGACCATCGCCACGACCGCCGATGCTCGGCCCGTCGCCGGGACCGGCTGCTCGGTGCTGGCCGCGGGGCTCATCGGAAGTAGTCGGGGCGGCTGACGTACGTGTCCGAGACGAACATCACACCCGAGCGGTCCTCGAACAGGGCGCGGAGGCCGGCCAGGACGGCGTCGGCGCGATCGTCGGGCATCACGGCGATCAGCAGGGCGAGGGTGTCGGTCTCGTTGAACAGCAGCCGGCCCTGGTGGTAGCCGTGGTGCCCGAATCCCGAGACGCCGCTGAGGCTCGTGTATCCCGTCACGCCCGAGTTGGTCAGCAGGTTGGAGACCAGGGCGGCGTCGGCGCCGCGAACGACCACCTCCAGCTTGGTCATGCGGGTCAGGTCCTCGCGGCTCATGCTGCGATCTCCTCCGGGGTAGGGGCGAGAGCCGGCTGCCAGGGTTCCCAGCCGCCGGACGGGATGCGGCGCTGCCAGGGTTCGCCCGGCGCCTCGCGCAGGACGAGCGCAACCCAGGCGCCGTCGATGTAGTGCTTGAGCAGGTCGTTGCGGGCGATGAGCATCTCGACCCGGTCGCGCGGCGCCTCCACGACGAAGAGCATGCGCATCGGCTCGTGGTACAGCCGCTCGCCGGCAGCGACCGACTGCCACGGCAGCCCGAGCTGCAGGTCGCCGGCCTGGCCCTGGAGCACGCCGACGTCCCCGACGACGTTGTGCAGCGTCTTGTCTCCGGCGCCCAGGACGTCCGGGTCCACGGCGGCGAAGTAGTACTGCGCGTTGATCCACTGCACGACCAGCCCCGGCGCGGTCAGGATCGTCTCCAGCGCGCTGGCGTCGGGGTCGGCCCGCCAGTCGTAGGAGTGCAGGAACGTCCGCGCTTCCAGGTCCAGGCCGGACACCATGGAGCCCGGCCCGACGATGAAGGCGGCGTGGCGAGCCAGGCCCCACTCGGGGCGCACCTGGGCCCAGTCGCGCGCGCGGCGGTCGGGATGGTCGCGACCGGGCAGCCGGCGCTGGCGCTCCCGGGCGAGTGCGGTGCCCGCCGACTCGAGATCGGCGTGCAGGCGGCGCAGCTCGGCGGCGTGGCTGGCGGGAATGGCGTGGCCGTCGAGAATGGTGACGCGGTCGGTGGCGGTGTCGTGCTCGGCCGCCACGAACACCGTGTCCGCGGGGATATGGATGCCGCGCTCGGCGAGGCCTGCGCGGACAGCAGGGCGGTTGAGCATCGCGCACGAGATCCGCGCGTTCGGCCCGCCGCGCTGCCCGCCGCAGGCGCCGCAGTCCAGGGCCGCCTCGTACGCGTTGTTCTCCGTGCCGCTCCCGTGCCCGGCCAGCAGCACGAGCCGCGCGAAGCTGTCGACGAGCCCGAAGGAGCGCAGCGCGAACTCCGCCCACAGCACCTGCTCGTCGGCGGCGTAGCCGAGGCGCTGCGCCTGCCGGACGCGGTCGGCGTGGCCCTCGGCGGTGAGGCCCAGCTCGCGGGCTAGCCGGGGCTCCGCCCCGTCGATCGCGCGCCGCCGCAACGCCTCGCAGGCGTCCTCTGGCCGGTCGAGGCGCCCGAGCAGCGCCCGGATCGCCTGGCGCTCCGCTGCGGCAGCCAGGTTCTCGGCGGCTCCGGCATCCGGGATGTCGACCGTCGGGTCGGTGGTCCGCCGGTCGGCCCGCCGGGCCAGCCGTTCCCGCAGCCGCGTGAAGGGCCCGGGCGCCGCAGTCTTCGCCGCAGCCAGCGGCCCGGCGACCCAGCCCGCCGCCTCGGCCAGCGCGAAGGGCGATGCGAGGCCGTCCTTGGCACCGTGGAACGCGCTGACGAGTGCGTTGGCGTGGCGCTCGAGCGCCATGTCGCGGGCGGCGGCGACCTCCGTCCCCGGGACCGGCAGCTCGGTGATCGCCTTGGTGGGTGTGAGCGGCACCGGGCACAGCCGCGCCTCGTGCGCCGAGCCGAGGGACCGATAGCGAACGACGAGCTGGTAGAAGCCGGCGAATCCGAAGGTCTCATACGGTCCGCGCGACTCCAGATGGCGGCGCAGCCCCTCCGAGCGGGCGTCGATGCAGAACACCGCCTGCGCGGCCGGCCGCGGTGCGGGCCGGGCCGCCGCCGGACGATCGAGTGCCGACAGGAGCCGGTCGCGGTAGTGCCACTCGTAGGCGTCCAGCCACACCCAGCCGCGCGCCGCGGCGGGCAGGTGCTCCAGCACCGCGGCCAGATCATCCAGCGCCCGATCGGCGGGAGCCGATGCGCCGAGAGCATGGGCGACCGCGGCGGCCCGCGCGCGGCGAGCGGCCGCGTCGTTGCCAGGCGGCGCTGCGGCCAGGCGCTGCTCGATCAGGGCGCGCAGGCCCGCCACGCCGGTCGGCAGCGCCGCGGCGGCGTCGGTCACGAGCGCGGCCTCGTACGTGAGGCGGATCGCAAGCAGATCAACCAGGTCGGCCGGGTGGGGCGCCTGATCGGGATGCTCGGCCCGCCACTTGATGTGGCTGGCCCAGCCCGGCAGCCGTGCGAGCTGCGCCCGGAACTCCGCCCGCCGCTCGCGCGCCGGGATCTGCAGCGTCGCGAGGGCGTCAAGGATCGCGTCCTCCGGGCGCTCCGGCAGGCTCGCAACGCGGGCGCGGCCGATGCCCAGCCGCCGCAGCGCAGGGTCGTCGGCGACCAGCGCTCGCCACGCGCCGTAGAGCCCGCGGTCGCGGAGGGGCATGCGCCAGCGCGCCTGGCGGGTGTCGCAGAAGGCTGCGCACCACTTCGCCGCCTGCTCGTCGACCAGCGGCGCGGCCTGCGTGCCCAGCAGCGTGTCGCACCAGGCGGCGGCTCCGCGCGGAAGCCCCGGGGCCGGGGCCAGTTCCGGGCCGTGGAGCAGGTCGGCCTTCAGCGCATCCACGGGGTCGGCGGCCACCCGGCCGAGCGCGACCGGCGCGAGCGATCCGAGGGCGGGCACGCGGCGCTGCAGCGCGGCATCGAGGTCGGCATCGGTCACCCTCCCGGCGGCATGCAGCGCCCGGAAGCTCGTAAGCGGCAGGTGGCCGCGCAGCCCGAGCAGGCCGCCGACGAGCTCCACCGCCTCTTCGAACGGGCGATGCTCGACCCCGCCGAGCGGATTGACCGCGACGAACGTCTTGATCGGCCACACCGAGAACAGGATCTGGCCGGCGGACCCCGCCTGTGCGCGCACCTCGGCCCGGCTCTGCGGGCTGTGGCCGCTCATGCCGTCACGTTCCCGGGCGCGTCGAGGGCGGTGACGGAACGGTGGGCCTGCCGAACCCGGCGCCGCTGCCGGGCAGGGCGCCGGGCTGCGACGTGGCCGGCGTCCAGCGCGCGCACGTACAGCGCACGCCACAGGCCGGGCGCGGACCGATGCCGCACGGCCAGCGCGACCGCAAGCACGGCCGCCGGCACGACCGCAAGCCACGGAGCGACCGCCGCGGGCGCGTCGGAAAGGGCAGGTGCGAGGAACTCGCCGGCCCCGGCGATCAGCGCCGCGTAGGCGACACAGGCGCCGGCGAGCGCCGCCAGGCCGGCGGCTGCGCGTCCGGGCGTCGCTCCCAGCCACGACCACGCCGCATGCGCCGCCGTCGCCCAGGCAAATCCGACCAGCACGGCTGCGCCGGAGTGCTCGAGCGCGGACGCCGCAACGGTCGCCAGGGCGAGGCCGAGCGCCGCCGCAGGCACGAGCGCCGAGACGGCCAGCCGCACCGGCCGCGGCCAGCGCACGCCTGCCGGAGCGGGCCGCGGCACGGCCTGCCGGCGCTTGCCGTTGTGCACCACCGAGTCCGCGCCGAGGAACAGCGTCGCCTTGTACATCCCGTGGGCGACCAGGTGGAAGATCGCGGCGGCGAACGCGCCCAGGGCGCAGGCCATCACCATGAACCCCATCTGGCCCATCGTCGAGTGCGCGAGTTCGCCCTTGACGTCGGGCTTGGCGAGCATCAGCGCCGTGCCGTAGAGCGCCGTCAGCGCGCCGGCCACGAACGCGATGTGCGTCGCCGCGCCGGAGAGGCCGAAGACCGGAGCCAGGCGGACCAGCAGGAAGCCCCCGGCGTTCACCAAACCGGCGTGCAGGAGGGCCGAGACCGGAGTCGGCGCGGCCAGCGTCGCCGGCAGCCAGCGCTGCAGCGGGATCTGCGCCGATCGCCCCATGGCCGCGACGGCCAGCAGGCAGGCGAACACCGTCCCCACGCTCAGCCCGAACACGCCGATCGGCTCGCCCATGAGGCGCGGCGCCTCGGCGCCGAGCTGGCGGAGGTCGAGGTCGCCGACCGCCGCCCACACGATCACGGCGCCAGCCACCAGCGCGAGGTCACCGACGGCGAAGGCCGCCGCGGCGCGCCGCACTCCCACCCGCGCCGGGAGCAGATCGGCGCGCTGGCCGAGCATCGCCAGCAGCCCGGCGCCGCTCACCAGCCAGGCGACGACCAGCCCGCTCAGCGTGGCCGCCGTGACCACCGCGGCGACCGCGCTGGTCGTGAGCCCGGCGGCGGCGATCAGCCGCGCCAGGCCGGGATCCGCCGACAGGTAGCGGCCGGCGAAGAGCTGAACGATCGTGCTGATCCCGAGCACAAGCAGCAGCATCACGACCGACACGCGATCGGCGAACAGGCCCGCCGCGGCGCTGCCATCGCCATCGGCGGCCACCGCCGACACCGGCCCGGACCCGATGACCGAGACCGCCAGCCCCACGGCGAGGCAGAACGCCAGCGCGGCGGCGCCGGCGCCCAGCCGGCTCGCGCCGTCGCCCAGCTTCGCCCCGCCGAGCGCGCAGGCGAGCGCCGCCACGCCGGGCAGCGCGACGCACAGGACGAGCACGAGGCTCATCGGGGCGGCGCGCCCATCGCGATTGGCGCCAGGCCGTGACCCGGTCGAATCGTCCGCTCCGGCGCGAGTGCCAGCATGCGAAGGACAATAGACGAATCACAAAACGTATGTCAAGACATCGGAAAAACTTCGCGCGTGTGCTTTCCAAAGCGCGCTCTGGGGCCTCGACGAAGCTCCGGTGCGGTCGCATCCGCACGGCGCCTGGCGGGCGCCGCCGAGCGCCGTGGCGATCGCGGCGTGCACCGCGGGCGATCAGCCAAAGCCCGCGAGCAGCGCGCGCACGCCGGCATCCCACCGCCGCTGGACCGCGGCGTCGGCGTGGCCCAGCCGGCTGGAGCTCTCCGCAGCGGCAAGCCCGTGGATCAGGGCGACGTAGGCGTGCGCGATGTCGGTCGCGTCTCCGCGCAGCTCGCCAGCATCGATGGCCGCTTGGACGGCTCCGACGATGAGCTCCCGGACCGCGGCGCCGGCGGCCTGCTCCTCCGGCGCCGGATCGAAGCTCGCGAACGGCCGGGAGAACATCACGGCGGCCAGCGCCGGGTGCTGGACGATGAAGGCGCGGTAGCGGGTCGCGAGGGCGTGCAGGGCATCGAGCGGATCGTCCGGCATCGCGCCGCTGGCCAGCTGTTCGCCGAGGCTCACGAAGCCCGAGAAGAACATCGCCCGGACCACGCCGGCCTTGTCGCCGAACAGCTCGTAGATCGCCGCCGGCGACGTGCCGGCCTCCTGCGCGAGGCGCCTCGCAGTGAGCGCCTCGACGCCCTCGTCGCTCAGCAGCCGCAGGCCGGAGCGCAGCACAGTCTCGGCGAGCTCGGGGGTCCGCTGCTTGGCCCGGGGCATGTCGAGACGCTATACCAATCGGCAGTTCCCGATCAGCGTTTCGGAACAGCGTTCTGATATACGTGCGGCCATGACCGAACTCGCGACCTACACCCACGCCGACGGCATCGCCACGATCACCATGGACGACGGGAAGGTGAACGCCCTCTCGGCCGAGATGCTCGCCGTCATCGGCGCCCAGCTCGACCGCGCCGAGCGGGAGGAGGCGGTCGTCGTCATCACCGGCCGCGATCAGACGTTCTCTGCCGGGTTCGACCTCAAGTGCGAGGCAGAGCGGTGGCCCGAGATGCTCGTGGCGGGAGCCCGCCTGGCCGAACGGCTGCTCGCCTTCCCGCGCCCGGTCGTCGCGGCCTGCAACGGCAACGGGATCGCGATGGGCGGATTCCTGCTGCTGTCGGCCGACGTGCGCGTCGGGGCCGACGGCCCGTTTCGCATCGGGCTGAACGAGGTCGCGATCGGCCTCACGCTGCCCTGGTTCGGCGTCGAGATCGCCCGCCACCGGCTCACGCGGCCCGCGTTCGACCGCTGTGCGGTCACCGGGGTGCTGCTGGCCCCCGCCCAGGCACAGGCCGCCGGCTTCCTCGACGAGCTCGTCCCCCCGGCCGAGCTGATGCCGGCGGCCCTCGCCGCCGCCCGCCAGCTCGCCGGCATCGACGCCGCGGCGCATGCGGCGACGAAGCTGCGGGTGCGCGAGCGCGCCCTCGCCGGGGTGCGTGACGGAATCGACCGGATCACGGGGACCGGGCGGGAGTGGTGAGGCGCGGCAGTCGGCCCGGCGCCTCGGCTGGCCCCGAACGCAAGCGGGGCGGCCAATGGCCGCCCCGCTCGGGTCCGTCAGATGCTGCGCAGGACTACGAGCACTTCACCTTCGCGGTCGCGCTGATGACCTTGTTGACGACGGTGTTGCCGTCGGTGGTGCGGAACTTCGTCTTCGCGGTCGAGACCCAGCCGCCCTTCGGGCAGGTCGTGGAGGCCTTGACGACGCCGCCGATCGGCGCGTCGAACTTCGTGACCGAGATGGTCAGGCCGGCGACGACGATCTTGTAGACCGGGATGCGGATGATCGGCGAGGAGCCGCTGATCAGCTGGCCGGGGAAGGTCCGCTGGTCCTGCACGGGCTTCTCGGCGTTGGACAGGATGAAGAACTTGCTGGGTCCCGAGAGGTAGTTCAGGATGCCCTTGTTAGCCGGGACGTTGCCCTTGATCGGGGCCGTCGTCGCCGGGATGCTGACGGTGCCGGCCGAGGCGATGAACGATGCGCTGCCCGCGCCCAGGAGGCCGGTCCGGCCGCACGTCTTGGCGGCGAGCACGCTCTCCTTGCACGTCTTGAAGCCCTTCGTGACGAACTTGAAGCCCTTGGGCAGGATCAGGTCCGTCGAGCCGAGCGGGTCGACCGTCTTGGTCGAGTCGACGTTCGCGTACTTGATGATCGGGTTGATCGACACGGTCCGCAGATTCTTCGACGAGACCGACTTCTTCGCGGGGGAGATCTTCAGGCTGTAGGTGACCTTGTTGGCGGCCATGGCATCGGCCGAGAACGCCAGCGGCACCGCCGCGGCGAGCGCGACGAGAACGAACTTACGCATGCATCCCTCCTGGG
>WBZU01000108.1_pt1 | contig 85301 bp, 67 predicted proteins | sample 5204311 | NCBI WGS metagenome assembly WBZU01 (sample SAMN12344359, study PRJNA552823) | activated sludge metagenome | biome: Activated sludge suspended growth; feature: Nitrification reactor; material: Wastewater; isolation source: activated sludge from nitrification reactor of wastewater...
TGGATTAGGACCGGGCGATAGAGGTTATAAATTCATAAAAAAAGTTTTCGCCAATCCGGTTTGTCAGTGGTTGTTTGCAAGGTTGCATCCTAATTTTGGAATACGCATGGCTAATTTTTGGAGTGGTAAAAGCCGCTTACACACCGGCTCTAGTGACGAAAAATTTTTGGGAGAAGACAAAGAATGGTTGGTAATTTATTCAAAAGAAGTATTACAAAAAAAACAGGTCGACTATTTTATTTTCGGGCACCGACACTTACCTCTGTATATTTCTTTAGGTTCGAACAGCAAGTACATCAACCTTGGCGAATGGATGAATTACTGCAGCTACGCGGTATTTGACGGAGAAAAAACCGAACTTAAGTATTTCAAAAAATAACTGCAATTAACTTAATGGCAAGGGGCTCGAAGTAATTGGTTTGAGCTTTCTCGCAATTAAAATACATGCAAAGGTTGCAACAATTGAAATGTAACCTATCCAGTTGTAATGTAACAAAGGGCCTTCAGACGATTTTATTACAATATTACCGGCAATAAAAGCCGCCAAACCTGTTGTGATTTGTTGTAAAGAAGAGTTAATACTCATAAAGCTACCACGCTGTTGTGGAGTAACTACTGAAGATACTAGTGCCATAGAGGGAATCATTCTACCTCCCGAAAAAACAAAAAATCCTGCTGTGATTGTTAATGCTACATAGAGCGGAACAACACCAATATGGGTAATAAAAAACAAGGGCAACAAGGCAATAAAACTAAAGGCAGTTAACACACTATGCTTTCCATATTTATCGGCTAGTTTACCAACCAAGGGTGCCGAAAAAATTGTTAAGGTTCCACCTACCAAATAAATATAAGTTAATTGATGCTCGGTAAATCCCACATTAGCTACCATAAACGGAGATAGTAGTGGCACAATGATAAAATGTGCAAACATGAGTGTACTGGTAAGCATTAAGGCTCTTAATTGATTGGTATTGCTTAAAATATTGGTAATTACAGCAAATGGATTGGGCTTAGTTTCATGCTTTTGGATATGATCAACCATGTTGGGAATATAAAAATATACCAAAGGAATGATGATTAAGCCTAGCGCTCCTACTATCATAAAAGGGTATTGCCAATTATACACTGTTGCAAAATACAAGCCCAATGGCACACCTACCACTGATGCTACCGAAAAGGCTGCCATTAAAGTACCCATCGCCTTTCCACGACGTTCAAACGGAAAAGTATCAGCAACAATCGATTGTACTTGTGCACTTATTAAACCACCAAAAGTTCCAGCTAAAATTCGCGAGGCCAACAATAAATGGTAAGTAGGTGAAAAGGCACAAGCAAAAGTTCCAATAATAAAACCAGTGTAACCAGTAAGTAACACTTTTTTTCGATCGTATTTATCTACAAAAAATGCAGCTGCAAAACCGGATACGCCCGCACTAAAGGTATATGCCGATACCAAATAACTAAACTGCAAGGGACTTATATGCATTATTCTAATTAATTGCGGTCCCAAGGGCATCATGATCATAAAATCAGTGATGTGCGTAAAATTAATGCAGGCAAGAATTAGCAGAATCAGTTGTTCTTTTTTCAAAATAAAAAATTTAGTTCACCATGTTTTGAGTGAGCAGTGTGTTTAAAACCTTTTAAAGGAGGAATGCTAGTAGGTTGAAATCTTCTGAACCAAATCGACCAATCGATTTGAATAACCACATTCGTTGTCGTACCAGCCAATTATTTTAACCATATTACCTAATACGTGGGTGCTTTCAGAATCAAAAATACAAGAATGTGGATTTCCAACAATATCAATAGAAACCAAAGGTTCATCCGAATATTCCAAGATGCCCTTTAATTCACCGGCAGCTGCTTTTTTAAATGCTTCATTTAGTTCTGCCACAGTAATATTTTTTTTGAATTCGCAAGTAATCTCTGTGAGCGAACCATCAGGAACAGGTACACGAACCGAGGTTCCTCCTATTTTTCCTTCTAAGTGTGGAAATATTTTTGAAATAGCTTTTCCGGCACCAGTAGTAGTAGGAATAATCGAAACTGCAGCAGCTCTTGCTCTACGTAAATCTTTGTGAGGAGCATCGTGCAAGCGTTGATCGCCAGTGTAAGAGTGTACGGTGTTTACAAACGCATATTCAATTCCCCAATTATCGTTGAGCACTTTCAACATCGGAGATGCACAATTGGTAGTGCAAGAAGCATTTGAAATAATTTGGTCTTTGCTATCAAGTATCTCAGCATTACAGCCCAGCACAACTGTTTTAATGTCGGCATCGGCAGCAGGAGCTGAAATAATTACACGTTTTGCACCTGCTTGCAAATGCTTGCCTGCGCCTTCTTTGGTAAGAAAAAAACCGGTACTTTCAATCACTATATCAATGGCTAAATCCTTCCAAGGTAAATTTGCAGGATCCTTTTCCTTGAATGCCAGAATTTTTTTTCCGTTTATCTCAATGTCGTTTTCACCATGTGCTACAGTTCCAGAAAATTTACGGTGTACCGAATCGTACTTAAATAAATGCGCAAGTGTTTTAGTGTCGGTTAAATCATTAATTGCAACTACTTCTATATTTTTATTTTGCTCTATCAATGCACGTAAAAATACCCGTCCAATGCGTCCGAAACCATTAATTGCAATTCGTGTTGTTCCCATTAAGTTAATTTTTTTATGAGCGACAAATATAGAAAAAGCCACCGTTACTGGTGGCTTTATTTTAAAGGTATTTAACTGTTTTTTTGGAATTAATTAGCGAAGCCAAAGTTTAGTTTAGGAGTTCGACTGCTAAGTTAGAGCTATTTTACAACTACAAATTTAGCTACAGCAACATTGCTTCCTTGTTTAATCTGAATCAGATAGGTACCTGCATCATAATTTTCGGTAGAAATATCACATCCCGTTGCATTTACAAATGCTGAATTACTAAGTTTTTGCATTAATTTTCCTTGCAATGAATAAATACTTCCTTCCACTTTTTCGCCGGTAACTTTGGTAAAATTAACTCTTATTTTATCGCTAGCCGGATTTGGACTTAACAGCAATTGAAATTTGTCACCAGCTTCACTGGATGGATTTTCTTTAACTCCAACAAGTGAATTGGTTTTAAAAACTCCTCGTCCATGTGTACCTGCATAAATATTTCCTGTGCTTGAAACGCTTGCTGAATAAGGGAATAACTGCTGTCGCAAACACAATACTGGCACAAAAGGAAATCCACTACTTTGACTCCAACTTGCTCCATTATCGTCTGATGCCCATACTCCATATTCGGTACCGAGCAAAATATTATTGGTGTTGTTCATATCAATTAAGGCATCGTATACAGGCATTGGCGGCAAACCATTTTGAATTACTGTAAAAGAAGGTGCTGCAGAAGTAGCATTTTGGGTAACATACACATAATTAGCATGCCCATAGTTACCTAAAGTAACAACTACCTTATCATTGTTTTTGGGATCAATTGCAATTCCACACAATGCACGATTGGTGAAGGAGGCGATTTTTTTACAATCGACCTGACAATTCGGATTTCCTATCTCACCAGTTAATGTATCGTCATAGGTGATAGATTTTAAATTTGAAAAACGAAATAAATCTCCAGCAAATGTACCAACATACAAATAATCTCCATCTGCTGAAAAACGAAGAATTTTTGCTTGTCCAAAAAATCGCAATGAAGCAGGATTAGCGGTACTTGAACCAATTGGCATCCAGCGAACAGGACCACTTTCGCTAATTGCATCCTTCGTAATCCAAACACTATTTGTAAAACCAACCGCGATGCGCGATTGCAAATAATCACGAACTTTTACTGTTTCACCAACACTGTGTGCTACTTTGTTGGTATCGCTTAAATACAATTTATCAGGACTGTTAGCACTTGTAATCTGACTTTTAATTAAATTAACTCCACCCACGGCAAGGTTATCGGTTGCTTTGTATGTATAAAGAACTGAATCGGGACTTAAAGGATCATTAAAACTTTCCCACAATGAAATAGGAGTAATGAAACTGGCAAAACCGGGTTGGTTATAATTGGGTAAATTTTCAATTCTTTTACTATAAAAACTTGATCCAAAAGAGGCATTAAATGTTCTTCCCAAATAGCCATAATAAACAGTGGTAAAAAATACCTTTGGTAGTAAAAAGGACGCTTCTGTATAGCCTCCATCGCCTCCACCAATAGTTTGTGCACTCTGAGAAAAACCTCCTTGCGAAACAATGTACTTAGACCCATTGTCTTGGCAACCTCCAACTACATCACCAATTGCAGTAGGTGCAATGGCATAATACTGGGTTACATTGTATCCTTTGTTCATGCTTCTAAAATCTGGACCGTCGGTAACGTTGGTACTTGAATTAAGTGTTTTATAAATTCCGCCATCATTACCAACATACATAATATCTGCATTTAAAGGATTAAACACAATTGCATGATTATCGGCATGAAGGTTTGAAGTAGCTGAATTTCCAATGTATTTCCAGTCGGGTAATGGTTGTGCTGCAGTATTACATACGCAAAACGATTGTCCTCCAACAAATATTCTATCTTTGTTTGCCGGTGAAACAGCTATAACATTATCATAGGATCCTTGATTACCAAGCGGATTAACTCCGGCAACTGAAATATTACTCCAGTAATTTCCTTTGTTTATTGATTTGTAAACACCATAAAGCGACCCATTATTAGCCGCCATACAAGCATAAATATAATTTGGATCTTGTGCCGAAAAAGCAAATTCAACGCGGGAACCTCCGGATTCTGGCAGTTTACCAGTTCCAGTACCGGATTTATAAACGAAGGTATTGTCGTTACCGTTGGGAGATAAATACACATGACTATCGATGGAAACGATTACAGTTCCATCACTACCAACTTTAACATCACCCGAACTCTGATTGGCTTCGGACGTATGGATTGGATTTATCCAGGTTTGTCCGCCATCATCACTGACACGCAAACCATTATTGGTACTTGCATATACACGTTGCGCATTGAGCGGCGATGTAGCAACCTCATTTACAAAAGCAAAAGCTGCAACATAATTATTGGCGGTTGAAGGAATTGTAGATGTTAGTCGTGTCCAGCTGGCACCGCGGTTGGTCGATTTCCAAATTCCTGAACCAATCATCCCTCCTGCTCCTGTACCGTTAAATGAACCCAAACTATAATGACCTTCGCCAGTTCCTACATAAATATCTCCATTTATCGCTTGAGCAATACAAGAAACGGTATTGCTCTCAAATTTGTCAAACAACACTCTCCAAGTTTGCCCGCCATTTGTTGATTTCCACAAACCACCTGCAACACCTCCGGCGTATACCACCTCTACCGAGTCCTTATCCAGCATCAATGCACGCGTTCGTCCACCAACATTATCCGGGCCCATTTCTGTCCAATTAAGCATTAAACCGGCTGCTGTACGGTTTTGTGTTGCTGCTTGTATTGCAGCTCGTGTTTTGGCAACATCAGCCAAATCAATTTTACCGGTCTTTCGATTGGCCGTTAATTGTAAAATATAATCAATAGCTCCACCTATTTGTTCTTTAAAAATGGTGGGGGTTTCGGTTCGTGCGGTGTAGCTTGTTTTACCAACAATTAAATAAATGCTAACGGTGGTTAGAAGTAGCGCAAATGATAGAATAATTTTTTTCATTTAAAGGGTATTGGGGTTAGGTATTTCTTAGTTAAAATAAATGTTTTTCAGCATGGTAAGATGAGCGCACCAAGGGACCACTTTCAACAAAGCGGAAACCCATTTCTAAACCCTCCTTCTTTAATTTTTCAAAGAGTTCAGGTTTAATATAGGTCACAACCGGCAAGTGTTTGGTAGTTGGTTGAAGATATTGACCCAAGGTTAAAATATCAACCCCAACCGCTCTTAAATCCTGCATGCTTTCTTTAATTTCATCGTAGGTTTCCCCAAGTCCGAGCATCATACCCGACTTGGTTTTGATACCTGCTTGTTTCAGTCTTTTCAATACTTCTAAACTTCGGTCATATTTAGCTTGAATACGCACTTGTTTAGTTAATCGGCGCACGGTTTCCAAGTTGTGACTCACAATTTCGGGTGCTGCTTCAATTATTTGTTGCAAATTTTCCCATTTACCTTGAAAATCCGGAATTAGTGTTTCCATGGTTGTGCCCGGACTTTGCTTACGCACCTCTGCAATAGTTTGTTTCCAAATGGTTGCACCTCCGTCTTTTAAATCATCCCGATCAACCGAAGTAATTACACAATGCTTTACACCCATTAGTTTTACCGATTGTGCAACACGCATTGGCTCGTTCAAATCAACGGCTAATGGACGTCCGGTTGCAACTGCACAAAATCCGCAAGAACGAGTACAAATATTTCCTAGAATCATAAATGTTGCCGTTCCTGCACCCCAACATTCGCCCATATTTGGACAATTTCCGCTTTCACAAATGGTATGCAATTTATGATCACTTACTAATTTTCGAACTTGGGCGTATTCCTTTCCGGTTGGTAGTTTCACACGCAACCATTCTGGTTTTTTTCTGAACTGTTTTTCTTCAGTTGATAGTACTTCTTCGAATGCCATGCTGCTAGTTAATTCCATCTGCGACCAAAAGCCAAGCTCGCATAGAAGGTGGTAAATAAAGGATTTGCTTTGTTGTATGCCATTAGCTGAATAGAAGTAAGGTAGTAATCAGCAACTACACCTATTTCAAGGCAGCGCAACTTTTCTTCGTCGCTTGCCCATTCAAAACTAATTCCTGCTTTGGCGTATAAACCGGGGTGAACAATGGTTTTTTCAAGACCATATCCCAAAGGTGCTTTTCCATAAATTATATCGATGGGGTGTTTGTCGGGATTGTATTTCTCAATAACTTTATTGGGACTATAAGGATCGTTTGATTCTTCCAAAATATACAAGTAAACAGGTTTCGCAAAACCAAGTGAAGCCCCTCCATAAATGCTGTAGCGTACCTCCACATTTCCCGGATCTTCCTTTTGATAAAGTGTGCGTTGTAAACCAATTCCTCCACGAAGTATAGCTAAACTGTTCAATTTGCCGTAGACAAAACTTCTGGTTTTATCGTAATATTGGTTGAGTGATTTAATTTCCTTAGGATGCTTCATCGTAAGCAAATCAATTTCAAAAATGCGTTTGGATTTACCGGTAATGTGCTTACCATTGTGATAAGTTAAACCAAATCCACGGCTATGCAACGAAATTCCCAAACTACCTTCATGTCGGTACAATACACCTTCATTTTCTGAGGCAGCAACAGTTTGTGCTGAAAGCCAATGAATGTGACTCAAAAAAATTGTAATTATGCAGAGCAGTTTTTTCATAAGTGATGAAACACCTTACAAATATACATCTTAAACATTTAAAAATTAAATTTGTTCATGGAAACAATTAAAATTCATTATCCCGGAAATTTGCGAACACAGGCTACTCATGTCGCTTCTGGAGTTGAAATAATAACCGATGCACCACTTGATAATCATGGAAAAGGCGAATCATTTTCACCCACCGATTTGCTTTGCTCTTCACTAGGCAGTTGCATGCTTACACTAATGGGAATTGCTGCCAACACGCATTCAATAGATTTGGATGGGACAGATGTTTCCGTAACTAAAATTATGGCCAGTAACCCCCGCAAGGTTGGTGAAATTAAACTCACTATTTACTTTCCAAAAAATAACTATTCCGATAAGGAAAAAAAGATTCTTGAATTGGCGGCACTTACCTGCCCTGTATATCTAAGCTTGCACGATACGGTAATAAAAACTGTAGAATTTATTTATTAATTGAACCACAAAAAAATAGCTTTTTGAGCATGAAAAAATACACCGTATTACTTTTAATATTCATTTTACTTAGCTGTGAAAATAAAAAGGCGGGAAAGGGAATTCCTGTAATTGGCTTTATGGATGCATTTGAGGATGCAACCCTAGCACAAGCTAAACAAGGCTTTTTTGACGCTTTGGCTGAGAATGGTTTTAGTGAAGAGAAAAAAACCATACATGTGATTTATCGTAATGCTCAAGGTGATATTCCCACGCTTACTCAAATTTGCGATTACTTTGTTTCCGAACAAGTAAATTTACTTGCAACAAATACTACCATCAGCACCATAACAGCGGTTCAAAAAACCAAAACAATTCCGGTATGTATGATGGTAGCACCCAGTCCTGAATTAGCCGGTTTACTGGATGCATCAGGAAAAGCTCCGGCTAATTTATTTGGTGTTTACGAGACCCTTCAGTATATCGATACTTCTGTTGCCTTGATAAAAGAAGTTTGTCCTACGGTAAAAAAATTAGGTTTAATTTACAATCAGGCCGAACCTCAATCAGTAAGCGCTTTTTCGCACTTGCAGCAACAATGTAAAGTTTCAGGAATTGAAGTTTTTGCGCAATCCGTATCCAATTCTTCCGAAACACAATTAGTGGTGCAATCGCTGATAGCAAAAAATATAGATGCTTTTTTTGCCATGCCAGATAATTCCGTTTTTGCTTCCTTTGAAACCATTGCTAAAAGTTGTGCAGACGCGAAAATACCTGTGTTTACTAGTGAATCAGGATTAGTTGCCCGTGGTGCCTTAGCAGCCTATGGTGCCGATATGTACCTTTGGGGATATCAAGCAGGTAAACAAGCCGTTAGTTATTTAGCTAATCCATCAAACAAATTACCATCCGCGGAGCTTGTAAAAATCCGCAAAAAAATTATTCATAAAAAAGTTGCTGAAACACTTGGTATTACAGTAGATAAAAGTTTTTCTGTGTATTAATTTAGAGGCATGAATTTTTACCTTACCGCATTACTTTTAGGTTTAAGTTTAACGAGTCTTGGGTTAGGCTTGTATATTAGTATGCGTATTTTTTCGCTACCCGATATTACAACCGATGGCTCATACACCTTGGGGGCTGCAATTACAGGAGTATTACTAAGCCATCATTTTCCTTTTGCCCTTGCTTTAGTTATCACACTTTTAAGCGGAGCATTAGCCGGCATCTTAACAGGAATAATACACACTCGACTAAAAGTAAATGCCTTACTTTCTGGCATACTGGTGATGACAGCTTTGTATTCTATAAATTTGTTGATCATGGGTAAATCCAATATCCCCTTGGTTTCAGTTAGCAGCATGTTTAGCCCGGTACAAACGTTTGTTTCGGCCGAAATTTATCAATTGTTAATACTGCTACTAGTTGTTACACTTGTTTGCGGAAGTTTATTTTGGTTGTTAAAAACAGATTTTGGAATAGCTATGCGGGCGAGCGGGAATAATGAAATCATGGTGCAAGCGCAAGGGATTAATGCATCGCGCATGAAAATTATTGGCTTGGGAATTTCAAATACATTGGTTGCTCTGAGTGGTTTCTTAGTAGCGCAATTGCAAGGTTTTGCTGATATCAACATGGGAATAGGTATCGTAATTTTAGGATTAGGAGCAGTAATGATTGGTGAAACAATAGTGCAACTTCTTGGAAAAAAGTCAATACTCTCAAGTATTTTAGCAGTTGTTGCGGGTTCGATTGTATTTAGATTAATATTGGCTTTTACATTGTCGTTGGGAGTAAATCCAAATCTTTTAAAGCTTATTACTTCGTTAATTGTATTACTTTTTGTTGCAGCTCCTGCATTAAGAAAGAAGAATAAATTGCTGTGAGAAACCTTGTTTAAAATTTAACTATTCAATTTCCATTAAACAGATTTATTGAAGTATTTTTGCAGTATGCGTAGAAAAAAAATGAAGTACCTACTTATTGTAATATTATTGCTTCTAAGCCATTTGGGAATTGCACAATCGTTGGTAATTAATGAAGTGCAAGCATCCAACAAATTAGGAATAACAGATGAAGACAATGACAATACCGATTGGATAGAAATTTACAATGCAGGTACTGATATGGTTTCATTACAGGGTTTAGCGCTTAGCGATGACTCAACTCAATTATTAAAATGGATTTTCCCAAATAGAACGCTTGCTGCCGGGGAATTTATACTTGTTTTTGCTTCCGGCAAGGACCGTAAATTAGGCTATTATTTGCACAGCAATTTTACTTTAAACTCGGGAGGTGAAACGGTATATTTAAGCGATCCCTCGAAACACCTGCTGAATAAACTTAAGTTTCCTTTTTTAAATGACAATGTTTCCTATGGCCGAAAACTCGATGGTTCGGCTGCTGCTGCTTACTTCCAGGTTCCAAGCCCAAGAAGCTCCAATAACGGTATTGCGTATTTTGATGGAAATTTGTTAAGCCCTGATTTTTCTTTACCGGCCGGATACTATTCAGACACTATAGATTTATTTATCGACCATGCCGACCCCGGTGTAAGTATACGCTATACCCTTGATGGATCGGAGCCAACTAGTAATTCGCCACTCGTAAGCGGCCCAATAAAACTTAGCAACCGAGCATCAGACCCTAATTATTTTTCTATGATTCCCACTAATCCCGGGCTAGATTTAACAAAACCAAATTTTGATACTTCTAAATCAAATACACGAGGTTGGTTACCTCCTTATGGAAATGTTTTTAAAATAAATGTGGTGAAGGCAAAAGCTTTCAAATCAAACATGATTGCCAGTCGCACCAAAACACGTACATACATTATTGATCCCTTACTTGAAGCTCGATATAGTTTTCCGGTAATTTCAATAAGTACCAATGAAGGTAATTTATTTGATAATGATACAGGTATTTATGTGTATGGAAATGTTCGTGCAAACGACCCATTTTTTGAAGGAAATTATTCTTACAATTCCGATGAATGGGCGCGAGATTTATATCTTGAATATTTTAACAAAGATGGCTCACTTGCATTTGATCGCTATGTGAAAGGTGAGATGAATGGAAACGGTGGAAGGCATGCCCCTCAAAAATCTTTTCGATTATCGAGCCGAAGTTTAGAAGGACGCGATTTATTTAAATTCAAGTTTTTTGATGAAAAAGAAATTGGTGTTTTTGATAAACTGGTTTTGCGAAATGGAGGTCACCGTCCGGATTGTTTTCCGCGCGACAATTTGGGTGATCGCATTTGTGAAGGATTAAAACTTGAGGTTCCAAATTATAAGTTAGTGACTGTTTTTATTGATGGTGAATACTGGGGAATTCAGTGTATTAAAGAACGTTTTGACGATGCCTATTTTCAATACAATTACAACATCAAAAGCGAAAATTTTGTAATGGTTGAGCTTAAAGGAACCTTAACCGAAGGTAACGAAGGGGATGAAGATCCGTATTTACAATTGGTTGATTTTGTATCCTCTGCCGATATGAATAATCCGGCAAACTACGAATATGCTGCTACCCAAATGGACCTAGAAAACTACATGGATTTTATTATCGCTGAAAGCTATATTGGGAATATCGATTTTCCAAATAACAACACGCGTTATTGGCGAAAAAAAACTGCTCACTACGAACCCAATGCTGCCTATGGACATGATGGTCGTTGGCGCTGGGTAATATATGATATGGATGGTGGTTTTGGCGCCTCTTGTGGAAAAATAGCCAGTACTTTCGGAGGTTTAAAAAGAGCTACATCTGCCGAACCTGAATATGTTCAATATACCCGTCTGATACGTGGATTGCTTACCAATAACACTTTTGAACGTGATTTTATCAATCGCTATGCGGATGTGTTAAACAGCACCTTTTCAGCGAGCGTTGTAAGTGCAAAAATCGCAGATGAAGAAGCTAAATTATCGAACGATATTTTAGAACATGTTAGGCGCTGGGGTTATCCTAGTATTGCTGAAAATTTGCCCGACCGTTATCTGGAAACTCCGAGTCTTACGAAGTGGAATTCAAACATGACTGAATTTTTACAATTTGCCAGTTATCGTCCGGTTAATGACCGCATTCGGCTTATGGAAAAATTCCCTCAATTAACAGATACAGCTCGTGTAACCTTAAATGTAAACAATAAAAATCAAGGCGAAATACAAATAAATAGTATACAAGTAAATGCGAAGCTTGATGGAATTAGCAGTTCGGTGTATCCTTGGAAAGGAATTTATTTTGAAGGAAATCCAATTCGTCTTAAAGCCATTCCAAAACCGGGTTATAAATTTGTCAACTGGACCGGTACACAAAGTGGAACAAGCAATCCGATGATAGTTAACTTAACCGGCAATTCGAGTTTTACTGCTGTATTTGCGCCCGACACAAATTTCAAGTACCGTAAGTCTATTGTCATTAATGAAATAAATTCCACCAATAAAAATGTACTAAAAGACCCTTACAACGAAAACGATGACTGGATTGAGCTCTATAATCCCACTGATTTTCCAGTTGATTTGGAGGGCTATTATATAACCGATCAACTTTCAAATTTAACCAAATACACTTTTCCATCAGGTAGCCGTGAAACTATTATCGAACCCAAAGGATTTCTATTAATTTGGGCTGACCATCAGGAAAATCAGGGGATTTTACATACACCTTTCAAACTTCGCTCAAGTGGTGAAGTACTAGTATTGGTTGCTCCCGATGGAAACAGCATTGTTGATTCTCTTTCTTTTGCCAATATTCCTGCCGATGTTTCTTATGGCCGCTTGCCGAATGGTTCTGATAATTTAGTACAATTTAATCAACCAACTCCGCGTGCATCTAATTCAAGTGATGTTGAATTTGCACCTCCTGTATTTGTTGAAAATTTTGTGATTTATCCAAATCCTAATACCGATGGCCCTTTGTATTTTACTAAAGAAACAGATGTTCGACTCTATTCCGTGCAAGGCCAACTTTTATTGCAACAAAACGGTGTGAAGCAACTTGATGTATCTTTTTTACCTCAAGGTATTTATTACTTGAAATCGGCCGATAGCCAAACCGCAAAATTGGTAAAACTGTAAACCGGTTCATTCATACTCTATGATACAATTGGTGAATGCTACAAAAGTATTTAATGCAGAGAGCTCATCTGCTGTAGTTGCATTAAATGAATTTAATTTAGAGATATCAGAAGGCCAATTTATTGTTGTTGTTGGAGCCAATGGAAGCGGAAAATCAACACTGTTAAACCTGCTTGCAGGAAGTATGTTTGTTGATACTGGTCGTATTCTAATCGACGGTAATGATGTTACAGCAATGAAGGAATACCAGCGAAGTAAATTTATTTCACGAATCTATCAAAACCCCGTAACCGGTACAGCTCCTGATTTAAGTATACTCGATAATTTTCGCATTGCTTCCTTGCGTACTTCAAAAAAGCAGCTGCGTATTGGAATTGATGAGACATTTCGAAAAAAAGTTGCGGATAAAATATCCGTGCTGCAAATGGGACTCGAAAACAAATTGGATGTTGAGATGGGCCTATTATCGGGTGGACAGCGACAAGCGCTAACATTACTTATGGGTGTAATGGATACTAGCAAGGTGCTTTTGCTCGATGAACCCACTGCGGCTCTTGACCCCAAATCAGCGCTTAAGGTAATGGAACTAACCCAACAACTTGTTAGCGAATACAAACTCACTGCAGTGCTCATAACGCACGAAATTAAATTTGCACATCACTATGGAGATCGAATTATACAATTGGCAGAAGGGCGTATTAAACGTGATTTAAATAGCAGCGAAAAAAAGGCTTTGAGCATTCAAGAACTTTTTGAGTGGTTTTTATAATTTTAATCCCGCTTTTGATTTTTTAACATCAATCTGTATTTGTGCCACTTTGATGCACTTTTTTATTCGGTTTTAACTGTTAATTTTACCCCACAATATTACCCGAAGATGCAACTAAAAATTACGAAAACACTAGTTTTCTTAGCAGTTTTGTTAGGAATAAACCTTGCACAAGCACAAGTTTTTTCTCCAGTAAAATGGAATTTTTCGTCAAAAAAAATTAGCGATAATGAAGCTGAAGTAACACTAAAAGCCAGTATTGATAAAGGTTGGCATGTTTATTCTCAAAACATAGCTAACGATGGACCGGTTCCAACTTCTTTTAATTTCGAGAAAAACGCTAACTATTCGCTTGTTGGTAAGGTAACAGAAGGAAAAGCTATTGAAGAACAAGATGTAAATTTTGGAATGCTTTTGAAATTTTTCGAACACGAAGCAATCTTCAAACAAAAAGTAAAATTGCTCAGTAACAAAGCATTTACCATTAAAGGAACATTGGAATATATGTGTTGCGACAATACAAAATGCCTTCCACCTGAAACTGTTGATTTTGAGATAAAACTAGATGGAGCAAGCGTAACCGAAGAAACGAAAGCAGCTAGTCCTGCTGTTGTTACCCCTCAAGCAACAGAACCAGAAACAACCTCACCAGCAAAAGACAGCAGCACAAGTCCGGCAGAAGTTAAACCTGCTGAAAAAAAAAACACTGAACCGGTAAAAACCCAAGTTGAAGAAAAGAAATCGGCATTGGGAATTTTTATTGCCGGTTTTTTAGGGGGATTGCTCGCATTGCTTACTCCTTGCGTATTTCCGATGATTCCGCTTACCGTAAGTTTTTTTACCAAACAAAGCAAAACGCGCAAACAAGGAATCAGCAATGCTTTGTTGTATTCATTCTCAATCATAGCTATCTACGTTAGTTTAGGAATGCTCATTACTTTGTCGTTGGGCCCTGATGCGCTGAATGCCATGGCCAGTAACGTATGGGTGAATATGGCCTTTTTTGTCATTTTTGTAATATTCGCCATATCATTTTTAGGTGCATTTGAAATAACCCTCCCAAATTCATGGATAAATAAGGCAGATGCCGCCAGTGAAAAAGGTGGAATGATTGGGATATTTTTTATGGCTTTCACCCTTTCGCTGGTTAGTTTTTCGTGCACCGGACCCATCATTGGTAGTTTATTGGTACAGGCCGCTGTTGGAGGAAATGTGATAAATCCTGTAATTGGTATGATTGGATTTTCATCAGCTTTGGCATTGCCCTTTGGCTTGTTTGCTACCTTTCCTGGATGGCTCAATTCCTTGCCCAAATCAGGTGGATGGCTCAATTCGGTGAAAGTTGTATTAGGTTTACTGGAATTGGCCTTGGCACTTAAATTTTTATCAAACGTTGATTTGGCGTACCACTGGGGAATTCTGAAACGAGAAGTCTTTATTGCCTTGTGGATTATAATTTTTGCGCTTTTAGGATTTTACCTCTTGGGAAAATTAAAATTTTCGCACGACAGTGAATTAAAATATGTATCCATTCCTCGCTTACTTTTTGCAATAATTACCTTTTCGTTTGTGGTGTATTTGGTGCCGGGAATGTGGGGAGCGCCTTTAAAATTGATCAGTGGATTTCCACCTCCCACCTTTTATAACGAAGGATGGACAATAGCAAGCGGTAATGGCGGAGCCGAGAAAAAAATTATTGAAGGTACCTCTCCCGAACATTGCCCACACAATTTAAATTGCTTTCACGATTATACACTTGCATTGGCTTATGCAAAAAAAGTAGGCAAGCCACTAATGGTCGACTTTACAGGTTGGAGTTGTGTAAATTGCCGTAAAATGGAAGATCAGGTGTGGGTAGATCCGCGCGTATTACAAAGGCTCAACGATGATTATGTGCTGGTATCTTTATATGTTGACGATAAGACCGAACTTCCTGAGGCTGAAAAATATGTTTCACCCACAACAGGTAAAAAAGTAAAAACGATGGGTAATAAATACAGCGATTTTCAAACCAGTCGCTTTAAAACCAATTCTCAACCCTATTATACCTTGCTCGATCATAACGAACAATTGTTAACTGAGCCACAGGGTTATGATCCGGATATAGAAAAATTTATTTCTTTTTTAGAGAAAGGGAAGGAACAATTTTCATCACGCTAATTTGTTGTTTTTCATTTATTTATATGAAATAATTAGCTGTTGCTTTTTTTTTAAATGGTAGTTGATTTTTTTTAAATTTGTTAGACGATAAACTAAACCCTAACTACAATGGCCGGAATAAATAAAGTAATACTATTAGGCAACTTAGGCAAAGATCCTGAGGTGCGTCACCTTGAAGGTGGAGCCACAGTTGCAAATTTCCCACTTGCAACCTCTGAAAGTTACAAAGACAAAAGTGGAAACAAAGTTGAACAAACCGAATGGCACAACATAGTTCTTTGGCGCGGTCAAGCTGAATTTGCCGAAAAATATTTAAAAAAAGGAAATACTATTTTGTTAGAAGGTAAGATTAGAACCCGCTCCTGGGAAGATAAAGACAAAAATAAACGCTATACAACCGAAATAGTAGGTGATACTGTTTCTATAGTTAGTACAGCCAATACGCGCCGTGAAGAAGGAGCGGCTAATCCGGTGCAGCAAGGAGCTGTTCACACAGAGAACACAGCAAATGCAACAAACACAGCAACTGACGATTTACCATTTTAATTTTTTGATTTCGTTTTTTAAGAATCCTGTAACTAGCGTCAAATTTTTATCTTTGCAGCCTACACCCAAAATACACTTTTAGATTGGACATTCCCGTCAGTACATTTTTTTCTAAATTCTTATTTATAAATAGTGAGGCATTGCTTAGTCCATCGGTAGTAGCCGGGTTCTTAGTAGTGTTGGGATTGCTTTTCCTTTCAGCCCTAATTGCAGCTGCAGAAGTAGGATTTTTTTCGCTAGTACCGAGTCAAATCAGCCAATTAAAAAACACTTACACACCTGCCAGCCAGCGCGCGCTTCAGCTACTCGAAAAACCCAAAAAACTATTGGCAACTATTGTGGTGGCGCATAACTTAGTTAACGTTGGAGTAATTGTAATTTCTGAAACACTTTTTCATGTATTATTCGATTTTACAGCGAATCCAACGCTTGGATTCTTAGTGCAAGTGGTGGTTGTAACCTTTTTAATTTTACTAATTGGAGAAGTAATTCCTAAAATTTATTCTACCCAAAATGCACTTAATGCAGCTATTCGCTTAGTGTATTTCTTACTAGTACTTCAAAAATTATTGTGGCCACTGAGTTCTATTTTAATTTATTTAACCTCATTAATTGAAAGCCGAATTAAACATAGAGGCCATAATATTTCGGTTGATGATTTATCGCATGCGCTTGAGCTTACCAGCAACGAGCATACCCCTGAACAAGAGCAAAAAATTTTGAAAGGCATTGTTGAATTTGGGAATACAGAGGTGCGACAAATTATGAAAGCACGCATGGATGTGGTTGCCTTTGATGTTGACCTGGATTTTGAAAAACTAATCGCAAGCATTGTTGAGTCAGGCTTTTCGAGAGTTCCTGTGTATAAAGATTCGTTGGATAATGTGCAGGGAATATTATACATTAAAGATTTGTTGGCGCATTTAGATGAAGACGCAGCATTTAATTGGAAAACATTAATACGTCCTGCCTTATTTGTTCCTGAGAACAAAAAGATTGATGACTTGATGAAAGAATTTCAAACCAAAAAAAATCACTTGGCGGTGGTGGTTGATGAATATGGCGGAACCTGTGGTATTGTTACTTTGGAAGATATTATTGAAGAAGTAGTTGGCGATATTAAAGATGAATTTGATGAAGATGATTTAACTTATTCGAAACTGGATGAATTTAACTATGTATTTGAAGGGAAAATATTGTTGAATGATTTATACCGTGTATTAAGTATAGAAGCTGAAGAATTTGAAGAAGTAAAAGGTGATTCAGATACCCTGGCGGGTTTTATTTTAGAATTAGCAGGAAAAATTCCAAATAAGTTTGAAAAAATAGTACACCGTGAATATGTGTTTGAAATTGAATCGGTGGATAAAAGGCGCATCAAGCGGGTAAAAATTACCTTGCCTAAACGCGAAAAAGATAAGGAGGAAAGCAATGAACCACGTTTGTTTAACAATAAATTAACCCTTCTATTTCCCTTCCTATTACTTAGCTCCTTTTATTTTTCATCCTGCGAAAACGAATATACACCCAAACCCAAAGGCTATTTTCGAATTGATTTTCCTAAAAAAGAATATACTGCTTTAACTAGCGATTGCCCCTTTAGTTTTGACCTACCCGTTTACAGCAAAGCATTGCCGTACACCGGAACTCAGCATGAAAAATGTTGGATGAATTTAGATTTTCCAACTTTTCGGGCAAAAATTCATTTAAGTTATTTTGACCTTCATGACGATTTAGCCAAACACCTCGAAGATTCACGTTCTCTGGCTTATAAGCATACCGTAAAAGCCGATGGCATTGAAGAAACTCCATTTATAAATCCGGTGAAAAAAGTTTATGGCCTGGTGTATTCAATTGAAGGAAATGCTGCCAGTAGCTTGCAATTTTACATTACCGACAGTGTTTCTCATTTTGTAAGGGGAGCACTGTATTTCAATGCTGCCCCCAATAGCGATTCTACGGCACCTGTTTTAAAATTCATTAAAGCAGATGTAACCAATTTGATAGAAACTTTTGAGTGGAAGTAGGAGTTTGACTCTTTTGTTTACTTCGAAATAAAACCTTTTGAGTGCGCTAGCAGCTATGAGGAAAACTTTTCTCCATGATCGATTGCATTAAACAAAAAAGCCAATCTTTCGATTGGCTTTTTGCTCTCCCTCTTGGGCTCGAACCAAGGACCCTTTGATTAACAGTCAAATGCTCTAACCAGCTGAGCTAAGGAAGAATCTTTACTAAAATTGAAAAAGAATTAAATTTTAGGTGCGCAAAAGTAGAAAAAAAAATAAATATACAATATCTTTGCAAAAAATAATCTTAAATAAAATATCTTATGAGTTTACTTGTTGTGGGTACTGTTGCGTTTGATGCTATTGAAACTCCTTTTGGAAAAACCGATAAAATTGTGGGCGGTGCAGCAACCTACATCAGTTTATCAGCATCCTATTTTACCAAAAAAATTAATCTGGTATCGGTTGTTGGTGGCGATTTTCCTGCTTCAGCTATTCAACTTTTAAAAGACCATCGAGTTGATACAGAAGGCTTACAAATCAAACAAAACGAAAAAACGTTTTTCTGGGCTGGTAAATACCACAACGATATGAATTCGCGCGATACAGTTGATACCCAGTTAAATGTACTCGAAAACTTTGATCCGGTAGTTCCTGAAGCTTTTCAGGATTGCGAATTTTTAATGCTAGGAAATTTGGTGCCTTCGGTGCAAAAAAAGGTAATATCTCAATTAAAAGCCCAACCAAAATTAGTAGTAATGGATACCATGAATTTTTGGATGGACAACTGCTGGGACGATTTAATGGAAGCCATTTCATTAACCGATGTTCTTACCATTAATGATGCAGAAGCACGTCAATTATCGGGTGAATATTCCTTGGTAAAAGCTGCTCAAAAAATATTGAAAATGGGGCCTAAGTATTTGATTATTAAAAAAGGCGAACATGGAGCTTTATTATTCAACAACGAACAAGTATTTTTTGCTCCTGCCCTACCCCTTGAAGATGTATTTGACCCAACGGGAGCCGGAGATACCTTTGCCGGTGGATTTATAGGTTACTTATCAGAAACGAAAGATATTTCATTCGAAAACATGAAACGAGCAATTATTTATGGCTCAGCAATGGCTTCGTTTTGCGTTGAGAAATTTGGAACCGAACGTATCGCTAATCTAACACAAACAGAGGTAGAAGAACGTGTACAGCAGTTTATTGACTTAGTACAGTTTGATATTTCTTTAGTGAGTTAAGGAAGGAATATTCCTTTATTAATTCTTCTAATTGTTCACACTTATTCGATGTAAGCGCACTTTGTCGTTGGCATTGGTTTTTACAAAATAAATTCCATCGCTAAGCGAGCTTACATCTAGTTGAACCACTTCGGTACTTGCTTCCTTGCTTAAAACCAGTTTTCCTTCTGCATTAAAAACCGAAACAGCAGTAATTAAATCATCGGCTTTAACTGTTAGCATATCCTTGGCGGGATTAGGAAACACGCTAACTTGAAAGGCATTTTCTGGTTCAACTTCTTTCACACCAATAGTATTGTCAACTTCAAGACATACATAGGCTGTTTGGGATAAACTAACACCATCAAATAGGCTATATTCAAAATAATCGGTCCCCACATAGCCCGGATCGGCAACATAGGTGTAAGAGCCATCAAAATTTAAGCTTACCGAGCCATGGTGCGCATTTCCAATAAGCAAGGCCTGCATACTGTTTCCATCCAAATCGTAATCGTTTTTGAGCAAACCGTTCACAGCATTCACTTGATAAGGAAAGCTATCCACATTTAAATAGGTATCGCTAATTGCCATAGCCGCAGTATTAAAGGCTGCTAATCCATTTTTTACAACCTGGTAGGAAGTTTTTTTATACTCAACCAGATCCTGCACCGTATTCCAACTTGGCCAACTATAGCGGTTGGGAGGTATAGCTTTTTGCTGGTGATAAATAGCTGTAATTTGAATTCCATTGGAAGTGGTGTCTTCACGCAGCGGAGTTGATCTGTAATCGTTGTAAACTGTCATTCGGCTAGGATCGGTAAAATGAAGCAGCGTCCAAGGAATTCGAATGTGTACGGAATCATCGTAAATAGTAATGGCATCGTCGGATGCTGGTGGCAGGAATGAATTTTTCACTTTCAGATTTCCAACATAAACGAGTAAACTAACGGCATTGTTGGTTTTCCAACGCTCAATATTCCAAGGTGCACCATCGGTGGGTATTGAGTGATACAATTGATTGGGTCCGGAGGTATTTCCCCATATTCCAAAAATATCGTATGCCTCGGTTACATAGAGTTGTGCTGCATAATTGGTGATGTGCAAGGCAAACTCTGCACGGTTTGAAATGGTATCACCATTGGGTAAAATCGATTCACCTAAATCGGCACGATAGGTATCTAAACCAATCCAAATATCATCGGGATTATTGATTTGCTCACCGAGCGCTAAGTTTATTCTAAAATAATCGTAATCGGCTGAAGCTGTAATTTTTGAAATAGGTTGATTGGGAGCAAAACTAGCCCAGTTTTCCATGACAGTAGGCTTGGTAAAGCCAATGAGTCCGTAATTTTGTTCCGGACTCATTACGTTGTGCCACAAAATGCGACGATCAATATCGTAATCGAGTGGATAGGTAATCCAAGTACTCTTAAACCATTCATCAATCCAAGCAAAATCAATAGCTCCACCGCATTTTGTATCTTTTACATTGTGAAACAAACGAAGCATGGTTTCGCCTTGCAGTTGTTGATTGGCCCCTCCGTGATGCATTCCATTTGTAGCGTAGTGCGCAATACCCCAGCTTGAAGGCACACCTGTTTCGGCAATAATTAGCGGCATGTGCGGATAATGACTCTTTAAATCGGTGAGGTATCCAACATAGCTGTTATTCCCTAGCAAATCGGTATAAGTTTGATAGGTTGAATCGTCGGCAACAAAATCGGGGTAATATGGATAGGCATGAAAACTTGCAAAAACACCTGCCGGTGCTAAATGAAAATCAATGTTGCTAAAATCAATAGAAGCTGTATCCTCATATCGATAAAGTTCAGAAGCATGGTGCAAAGGATCAAGCGTTGGCCAGCTGCTGTAACTCACAGGTCGTTGCGTTTGATAATGGGTTTGCTCATAATCGGCCACGTGATCTAATTTTCCGGCTACAAATACATCGGCTGGTTTGCCAACAAGTGAAAAATGCACTCCGTTATACACCGTATCGTTTGGATGTGTTTGATTGGTCATGAGCACTTCTTCAGGAAAAGTTTCTCGCCCAATAATGTATCCAATGTTCCATTTGCTCACATTCGCAGTATAGGTTCCATAGGCCTTTCCAAAGCGTTGTGCAATGATGCGGTTGCCATGCACACAATCCACATTTTCTTCAATTTCGTTTTGAAAAAAACTACTCAAGTAAAATAAATCTTGGTTGTAACCGGGCAACTCTTCCTCGAGCCAAATACCTTGAAAAAAATAGAGAGGATTAGTAGGATTTGCTAAATTAAAGGAATCCAAAACCTGATAAAAATTTGGATAGTGCAAAGTATACAATCGGATGCAATTGAAGCCGGCTTCTTTAATCAAGCCAAACCATCTTCCGTATTGAGCGTTGTTTACCGCTAACTCACCCGGAAACTTACCCGGCACGGCAACACCCATGTTCACACCTTTAATAAAAAAAGGAACGTACTCAGTTTTGTTCCAAATTTTTATGTGAACACTGTCTGTGGTAAAAGGATAGGCAGTATCCTTTGCGCAAAATTGTTGTGCAAAGGATGCTGTTGAGACTAAACTCAAAAGCAAAATCCTAAGTAGTTTCATAGTTCAAGAATAAAGGTGTTGCAATTTCAGTAATTTATTGCACACATTTAAGCCTAAACGAATTCAAATACAAAAAGTTATCTTCTGCTAATTGTTTATTTATTTTTTCCAGTTAAATTCTCTTCCGGGCGTGTGTGGTGCCCCATCCTGCTCCAATTGTTTTTCAATTTTAAGGATGGAGGTTTCAAGCGCTTTTAATTCATCCGGTATTGGAGCAAATAATTTTGCAGCTAAGGCAAAAGATTCCTTATTAGTTTCGGTTGGAGCTTGGGTACTTCGCCACAAACTATACTGCATATTCCCAATTCGAGAATTAATTCCAGGAAGTGCCTCAAACTCTCGTTTAGTAAGACTAGCGTCGCCATTCAATTTCACATTAATATCTTTTAAGACATTTTCTATACGTTTTACTTCATTGAGCAATTCAATCGGAGACTTTGGTGAATCGAGAATTGCTGCTTTCAAGTACTTTACTTTGTTCACCAATTCTTCGCGCAAATTATCGGCTGCACTCGCAACTCTGCTTAACTCACTTACTTTCTCATAAAATACTTCCAAGGCAGCACGATCGGTCACAGGAAAAGTACCGGCATTAAGTGCAACACAAGTAAATGCACTAGGTTGAATTAACTGGGTAACGCTTCCATTTTCAATTTTAGAAACCGAAACATAATAAGTTCCGGGCATAACCATGTGACCAAAATTTGGCTCATCGTACAAATTATCTTCATCGCGTACCCGAAAACTAATAGGTTCGAGTGGGGTATGCCGCATGTCCCACACAAGGCGATGCATTCCCTTTTTGGCAGGTTCTTTCAGTCTTCTAATTACATTGTTTTTTTCGTCGGTAATGGTAAAAATTAAACTAACCTCATCTTCCCTATCCTCCATGCGCAAACTATCCATTGAAGGGTAGTATACATTTTCTCCTTTTTTAATTTTTTCCTTCTCAAGTTCTTTTCTTTTTTGCTTCAAATTTTTCAAGTTATCGGCAAGATAATAGGTAAATACGGCACCCAATGCAGGATTGGGAGAACTAAAGAAACTTTCACTTCTAAATCCTTTTCCTCTGTGACCTAAAGGTTGTGCTTCAACGTACATCAATGCATTTTTAATCGGGAACAAGGCGATTGGTTTTTCGAGGTCTTCCTTCTTAACTGTTCTCAATAAAGAATAATTATCGAGTATGTAGAATCCTCTTCCGAAGCTAGCTAACACCAAATCATCCTCGCGTTTTTGAATCGCAATATCGCGTATTGCAATTGTTGGCAATCCGCCCTTTAGTTGAATCCATTTTTGACCACCATCGTTGCTGAAAAATATGCCAAATTCAGTTCCGACAAACAATAAGTTAGCACTTACATGATCTTCGGCAATGCTATACACAGAGCCACGTGTAGGTAAATTGGTTGCAATGCTCGACCAGGTTTTACCGGCATCAATTGATTTCATCAAATAGGGCTTAAAATCGCCATTTCGATGGTTGTTGAAAGCGGCATATACTACCTTTTCGTTGTGTTGTGAAGCCATCAAAGCACTTACCGGACTACGTTCAGGTACCCCTGTTAAAGTTGCAATTTTAGTCCAGCTATTTCCACCATCGGCAGTAGTTTGTATAAGTCCATCGTCGGTTCCCACATAAAGCAATTTTTCATTTTTTGCAGATTCGCTAAATGAGATAATATTTCCATAAATAGAAGTGGATGCATTTTTAGCGACAGCATCTACGCTCCACACTTTTCCCATTACAGGCAATTTATTTCTATCGAGCTGGCGCGATAAATCAGGGCTAATGGTAGTCCAAGTGTTTCCACGATCGTCACTTTTAAACAATCGGTTTGCAGCAAAATACAAACGTGTATTACTAAAATTGCTGATGTGTAAAGGAGCATCCCAATTCCAACGATAAGCGGCTTCACCTTCCTTTTCAACCGGTTTAATATCTACAGCTTCACCACTCTTTTTATCAAAGCGAATCAAGCCACCGTATTGCGATTCAGCATAAACCACATTGGGATCGGTTGGGTCAACTTTTGAGAAAAAGCCATCGCCACCATTCGTTACAAACCAATCGCCATTTACAATTCCGCTTGCATTTTTGGTACGTGAAGGACCTCCTAAACTAAAATTATCCTGAGTTCCACCGTATACATTGTAAAAAGGATAATCGTTATCGGTGCACACTCTGTAAAACTGTGTAATGGGCAAATTGTCTTTAAAATCCCATGTTTTAGCAGCGTCGTAGCTTTCGTAAATTCCACCATCGCAACCGGATAAAATATGGTTTACATTGCTATCGTCAATCCATAGTGCATGGTTATCGACGTGTTTGTTTTTTTCACCAATGGGTTGAAAATTTTTGCCCCCATCTATTGAAACCATGATGTTGTAATCCATTGCATACACTTTATCTGCATTTTTAGGATCGCAAAAAAGTTCTTGATAATAATTACCGGCGGTACTAAAGGTTCCACGCTTTTCCCAATTAGCACCTTTATCGGTACTTCGGTAAAGCCCTTTTGATTTTTCGTTTCCTTCAATAATGATGTATACATAGTCAGTATTAACAGGTGATACAGCTATTCCAATACGCCCCTTTTCATCTTCGGGAATTCCACCTGCGAGTTTATTCCAGGTTTCGCCTCCATCTATACTTTTATACACTGCCGATTCGGGTCCGCCACTGATGTAGGTCCATTCGTGACGACGACGTTGATGAGCTGTTGCATAAAGTATGTTCGAATTTTGAGGGTCCATCACCACTTCGTTGCAACCTGTATTTTCGCTGATAGTTAAGGTGTTTTTCCAAGTTTTACCACCATCGGTTGTTTTGTAAATTCCTCGCTCACCTCCTGCACTCCACAGCGGTCCGTAAGCGGCAGCAAAAACTATGTTTGAATTACGTGGATCGATGCAAATTTTTCCGATGTGTTCGGAAGTTTTTAAGCCCATATTTTTCCAGCTTTTTCCGCCATCTTCTGATTTGTAAATACCATCGCCATAGCCGGCTACGCGTTGATTGTTGTTTTCGCCGGTACCTACCCAAACTACATTGGTATTTGTAGGATCAATACTAATACAAGCAATAGAAAAAGAAGCCTCTCCATCAAAAACAGGGAAATAGGAAGTTCCAGAATTCACAGTTTTCCAAACTCCACCGGAAGCAGCTGCCACATAGTATTCGCTTTTATTTTTAGGATTAACAACAATGTCAACCACACGACCGGAAGTAATTGCAGGTCCGATGTTTCTAAACTGTAAGCCACTGAAAGCATCTGTATTAAAGGGATCCTTAGGAGTTGGGCTTGCTGTTTTATTTTGAGAAAAAACTACAGTATGCAGTAATAGTCCAAAAGAGCAAAACAAAAATGATAAACGCTTCATAAAAAGAATTGAATTAGTTAACAATCAATAGCGCTTTAATAAAACGCCGACTAAAAATTTATTTAGGATTTAAAAGTATAAAAAAAAGCGCTTTAGTCAAGTAACCCCTACAGATAGCAGACAACAACCTATTAATTCTATATAAAACAGGCAGAATGAACGATGGTAAATTGCCTGCTTTGCTTCTTATGAATGAATTTTGATTTAGCAATTTAGTAAGGTTTTGAATTTGCAAATTGGACTTTTCGAATGCATTTAGGTAACTATTACTTGTTGGAAAAAACAACACAAGTATTCATAAAGCGTATGGTACTAAAACGAGGAAAATTAGGGTTTTAATTTACGTCATAGTTTGGCGCTTTGCAAGAACACTTTTGTAAAAAAAAACAACATGAACGAATATATTTTTTTAGCAGGTCTTGCCGCTACTTTGTTTGCGGGAATTTATTTTTTAAAGAGCTTAGTAATAAGTGCCTTGTTTGTGATTAAGGTGTTGATTGGATTTTTTAGTTAGCAGGTTTTAACTAAAAACACAAGACTCATTTATAGTGAACTACTTTCAGGAATGGAGACTGAGCGTAGATGAGGTTACAATAAACAGTCCTTGCAATAGTTGCCAGCAAGGGCTGCTTATTTGCCTACTTAATTTATTTTATTTGACGCATTGAATTTTTAAATAAATGAAGTTGGTCTGCCGAAAAACTGTCGGGATCATAGTCATATCCCAACCAAGCTTTGAATTCCTTTATTGCTTTTTTATTTTTAGTGGCGATTGCTTCCAACAACAGATTATATCCCTCAACTTCACCAATATCTTCAGGAGGGTCTTTTCTTGCTCCGGCAGTGCATGCGGGATAACCGAATAAGTTGGTATCGTATTTACAGCCTTTAAAAATTACTTGATGCAACCAATTATCGCTGTAACCCAGATATGACAAGACACTCGACACAATTTGACATCTTAAATTAATAATAGTTGCACATTCGGACAACTTAGCTTACATTTGTTGCGTATGAATAATGAAAAAGTTAGAACAATAATTTTATACAAAGATTACTTCACTAGCTTCTTAGATAACCAGAAGCAGAAAGTAAAGGACAAAATAATTTGGACATTTAGACTGATTGAAAATATTAGACAAGTACCGGAAGAATACTTAAAACATATTGAGGGGACAGATGGACTTTATGAAATCCGAATTCAGCAAGGCAGCGATATTTTTCGAATATTCTGCTTTTTTGACGGAGGAAAACTTGTAGTGCTTGCAAACGGGTTTCAGAAAAAAACACAAAAAACACCAAAATCAGAAATTGAAAAAGCTCTTAAAATAAAACATGAATATGAAACAGAAAAGTAATTTAAAAACACTAGACCAATTTGTTGAAGAACAATATGGAAAAATTGGAACTCGAAAACGAGATAAGTTGGAGAAAGGCTATGAAGCATTTAAACTTGGGGTTCTTCTCCAACAAGCTCGCTTAGAAAAAGGTTTAACCCAAGAAGAACTAGCTGAAAAGTGTGGGACAAACAAAGGTTATATTTCAAAAATTGAAAACAATATTAAAGAAGCGCGCATCTCAACTCTTCAGAAAATTGTTGAGCTTGGTTTGGGAGGACATTTAGAGCTTTCCATTAAACTTTGACAATTTCCCTCCGAACAAAAACCTCATATAACAGCTAGCACCAATTTTTTTTATGAGCCCAGTTTGGATTTTTGTAAATTTGAAGAACTAAGTAAAACGCAATGAGCACAACCGAAATAAAAACAGAAATTCAAAAAGTACTGGACAATGTTCCTGAAAGTGTCTTACAATCTGTTTTGGATTATCTTAAGAGCATTATTCATACTAAGACCGAAAGCGTTCAGATGACTAATAACTTGAGAAAAATTTTACTTGAAGACAAAGAATTACTTCAAAAACTAGCTGAATGATTAATCTCAATGAGGTTTTAGCCATTCACAATTTGCTTATTGAAAAATTTGGAGGAGCATAAGGTGTGAGAGATGGTAAAGCTTTAGACGCAATCATAAATAGACCCAATGCAACTTTTGAAGGAAAAGATTTATATCCAACTGCTATTGACAAAGCTGCGGCTGTTTTAGAAAGCACTTTGATTAACCATCCGTTTATTGACGGGAATAAAAGAATTGGTTATGTTTTGATGAGGCTTATTTAAATGTATCAGGGTTTCGATATTTCTACTACACAAGATGAAAAATATGCGCTAGTGATTGCTGTTGCAGAAGGAAAAAAGAATTTTGAAGACATCAAAGCATGGATTTCCGTTCACATTAAAAAGCAAGTTTAAAAAAACAACTGCTAACAGCGAGCAAAGCGGTATTCGATGCTTTCGCCAACATTAAAACAGTTCATTCAGCTTAAAATTGCAAGGGTTATTTCCCACATAAAGCTCCGAATTCATGGCAGTTTCGGGCAGCGCATAGTCAATTGTTTTTTCCTTAGTTATTAAAAAAAACGAATACAACTATGTATTATTCCATCCCATCGCCACTTGAATTACACGGTGAAAATCATGGAGGGTATGTTGCTTTTAAGTTCAATAATGCGCCAAACCAATGGTTGGGTATTGGCAAGTTGCACTTCAAAAATATAGATGCTAGGTTTCAAAGTCCTTCCTATTTCAAAATACCGAAGTTTATTTTGCACTATAAGTACAACTAAAGTCCCATGTTATCGACAAAATCTGTTCATTCAGGTGAACACAGTTCGAATACATTTCAACAAATTCTGCAACAACTTACACCTTTTTCACAAATTCTGATTTCAGTGCCATGGCACCAAATCCATCAATTTTGCAATCGATATTATGTTCGCCGTTAGTAAGGCGAATATTTTTCACTTTTGTACCCGCCTTTAAAGCTTTGGGAGCGCCTTTTACGGCTAAGTCTTTTATTAACATTACCGCATCTCCGTTTTTCAATTCAACGCCATTGGCATCAAGTATTTTTTCACCTGTGTTGCTATCAGCACTTTCAACTTTTTCTTCAGGATTCCATTCATGAAAGCACTGTGTGCAAATCATCAGGTTATTGTCGGCATAAGTTAAATCCGATTTGCATTGAGGGCAAGGAGTATTTTCGTTCATTTTTAGCTTGATTTCAGTTTTCAAAGATAAATTAATACTGCTGAATTTGGGATTTCAATTTCGATGCAGTTTGCATTAATGTTTTTGTGAATGAAGGTCTACTGGAATTGATTAAATAACAAAAGCCCCGAAATTGGGGCTTTTGATTGGGCTTTTTTGTTGTCCGACTAGGTTTCGAACCTAGACTCTTCTGAACCAAAATCAGACGTGTTGCCAGTTACACCATCGGACAATACTAACACGTATTTGTGTTTATTGGGCTGCAAAAGTAAAAATTTATTTAGAAAATGAATACTCTTGCCCGATTTTTTTCTGTATTCCTTTAAAATCCCCCATTTAAGGCTAGTGACGCAGGATACTAAACTTTGCCCTGCTAGCTAAATTGGATTTTGAACTAATGTAATAAATTCCTGCAGGCAAATGAGCAATGTTTATGCTGAGTTTGTGCTTAGCCGCTTCAAATTTAAAATTCATTACCGGGCGACCTTCTGCATCAACAATTACCATACTTTCAGAAGCAGTAGCTAGGCTGCGCTCAATAGTAATTTGCTCGCTGGCAGGGTTAGGACTTAGTTTAAAATGAGTGCTAATTTGTTCTTCTATGGAAATGGCCAAGTCTACCTCCACATTCAACCAAACGGTATCGCTTGCACAACCCAAGGCATTGATTTCAATAACACCCACTTTAGCAGTTGTGGTTGAATCCCATTGTACGGTTAAACTATCTGTGTTTGCTATAACCTGACCTCCAAGCACCAACCATTGCAGCGTATTGCCGGGTGCAGGCACATAAGTATAAACGCTTGTATCGCCTATTGATACTGTTGTATCGCCAAGCAAAGCACTTGTAGTAGGCGCATCAATTGCATAGGCTATTACCGCTGTTCGCTTGCTTTCGCATTGATAACTGAAGGTACTTACGTAAAAGGTATCATTCGTTAAAAGCTGGGGAACTAAAAAGGCATTTGCATATTTTAATTCAAGTGTTGAACTACTGTCGGCAAACCAATGTAGGGCAACAGCATTGGAGGAGAGTAAAATTGCATCCTTTCCTTTACAAACACTATCGCCAACAGCATAAACTGGGTTAGGGCGTGTAGTAAAACTAACGTAAATAGGCACCCGTGCACTTTCACATGTTCCATTGTAGGATGCCACATAAAAAGTATCGCGCTGTGTGAGCAGTGGCGTGGTGTAAGTGTTGGTAGTGTCTAAAACAATATTTGATGTATCGCTGTTATACCAATGGTAAGTAGTAGATCCACTGACGGTAAGCACTGCGGCTGATGAATCGCAAATTACAACATAGTTGTTTGCTACTTGCGGCTGTTGCATCAAAGTTCCTGCACAACTGCTTAATACTATGCTAGCTTGGGAATTATTGCAACATCCATATTGTATGGTAACTGAGTAATTGCCCCCGCTTGAATCGGGCAGGTAATAATAAGCGTTGGCACCAGGTATTAAGGCAAACCCTTTTCGCCATTGATATAAATACTTCGGGTTGTAAACCGAAAATAAGGTATCGTTTCGGAAAGTAATGGATGCCTTTGCATCGTCGTAAACTTCGAGTGTTGTAGTAATGGAATGGTGAATAGGCGAAGTAGCGGTACTTCGTATTCGCGCATGATGCAAACCGCTTGAAATGTTAGGAGGTAAATTAAAATACCAATAACCGGCAGTAGTATCGGCAATGGCACTCACAAAAATAGCATCTTGAAAATCGCTGCCTGTAGTATCAATTTCGTAAATAAAATGATTGCCCGGTAATATGTTGATGCCCGAAGCCAATACAGGCTTTAAAGCACCTGTGCCTCCTTTGCATGCGGTAGTGTAAGCGTTGTGCGATTTCATGGGATCGAAGTAAAGTCTGCTATCCAAACCCCCGACTATATAACCGGTAAAGGAATTTCTAAACGCAATTGATTTACCGGTGAAATTAATATCGCCCAATTTCCAATTGTTTCCACCGTTTGAGGTAATCAACATATAGCCACCATCGAGTGTTACATAGCCATGCAAGGAATCGCGAAATGCAATGCCGAAATAAGTAGCAGTTGAAGGCGTTGCAAGCTTTACCCAAGTTGTACCTCCATCCAAGGTACGCAACAAGGTTCCGCTTTCACCACAAGCAAAACCTTTTAATGGGGTTAAAAAATAAATACTCCATAAAAATTTGGTTACACCGCTGCTTTGACTTGTAAATGTAGCACCTCCATCAATCGATTTGCGAATTGCTCCACCTGAACCACAAATCCATCCGATTTGGCTGTTTACAAAAAACACATCGTAATACGAAAAACTACTTCCGGATGATGAAGTGGTAGTCCAGGTTTGACCACCGTTGGATGTTTTCGAAATAGTATTCTGTGAGCCAACTGCAATTCCTTTATTCTTATCAAAAAAATGAATTCCAAAATAATAGCAACTAGCAGGCGCATTCGTAACTTGGGGAACAAAACTCTGTGCACCATCGGTAGTTTTCAAAATTTTACCCCCTGTACCACAAATGTAGCCGGTATCTTGCGTTGGAAATGCACAATCGTACCAATTTGGAGCTTGTCCCGGATGTTGACTGGTCCAATTAAATCCTCCATCGGTTGATTTTCTAACAATATCATCCCCTACGGCAATTAAAGTTGTATCGTTTAAGTACTTTACCGACCGCAATTCAGGACCGAGCTTATACCAGTTTATCCCACCATCAGTGGTTTTGTAAGCATCAAACTGCACCATTAAATACCCAATAGAATCGTTTCGAAATTTCACATCAAACACATCGTAAAAACTAGAGAAAGGAAATGTAATCCAGCTCTGCCCTCCATCAACTGTTCGTTGTATAACACCATCATCGCCCACCATCACACCATGGTTAACATTGGTAAAATCAACTGCTCTTATTTTAGTTGTAATTCCGGTACTTACTGTATTCCAAGTTATACCTGCATCAGTTGTTTTTAGCATAAGGCCATTCATTCCAACAGCATAACCTGTATCGTTGCTGGGGAAATCAATGTCGAGTAATGCATTTGTAACGCCCGTGGTTAAAGCATTCCAAGTAAGTCCTTTATTGGTGCTTTGCAAAATAGTTCCGTTAGCACCACAGGCCAATAAAGTACTATCGGGTTTAAAGGCAAGGTTATATAAGCTCGAGCCAGTGCCACTTGTTACAGCATTCCATTGTGTTCCATTATTGGTGGTTCGTAGTATTTTCCCGTTTTGGCCAACAATTATCCCTGTATTTAAATCATAAAATTTTACACTAAACAAGGTATCATTTGTTCCACTCGTTTGAAAAGTCCAGGAGCCAAAAATTTCGCAGGCACTGTTCTTTGTGATTAATCCATTTCGTCCAACTAAAAATGTATTGGCAATAGCAGGAGAGCAACCTCCATAAATATCGTTTGGTGTATAACAGTATCCATTCCATGTAATTTCGTTGTTGATGCTACCGCGAATATTGCATGAGCCAACAAAATATACTTCATCGGTATCGCCAAAAAAAACTTCTTTAGGTTGATAAGCAGTATATCCGTAAGCTACAACGGCAAAATTATTTTGTGAAAATACTGAAAGTGCTATGCTCTGAAGCAAGCAAAAAAGAAACAAGAAAATAGTATTAAACTTCATTGGTGTTTGGGTTAATTGGTAAACAGGGCAAAGATAGCTTTGTTCGAATTAATTTTAGTTAAACAAAACTAAATTAAAGATACACCTGTATACAGAATTAATGCGACCGTTGGATAAGAAATTATCACAAGTCAATTACAAATTAATCGTAGATACTAATAATGAATTACTTTTGCGAAAATCTTAACCCAAAGCAAATGAAAAATAAATTAATTCGAATTGCATTGCTGGTATTCTCGAGTTTGATAATACTTGGTTCATGCAAAAAAAGTGAGGATGAAGAAACTACTGAAACCAGCACAACCCGCGAAGCTAGTTTCAAAATTGGGACAAGTTCCTTTACTGTTACCAAACCTTACATAGGTATATTCAACGACAATGGTACCATTAAAAACACCATGAAACTAACTGCAACGGATGGTTCCAAAGTAGAATTTTATTTTGTTGGCAGCAGCCCTAGCACTTATCCCTTGATGTCGTATAGCAATGGATACTACGTGAATGCTTCGGGTAAGCAATTCAACTCCACCAGCGGTGAGCTTGTTGTGAGCAGCTATACCATTGATGGAAGCACTTACAAAGCCAGTGGAACTTTTCATTTTAAAGCCAAAGCTATTAGCGCACCATTTGATTCTCTTGAAATTACGAGTGGGGTGTTCACCAATGCATCCAACGAAAATTAATAGCTAAATTGCCCTATTATTCAATGCCTTGCCACTCATCAAGGCATTTTTTATTTCCTAAAATAATTTAAAAGATACCTATTTTTAGCGACCTACAAATTTATAAATGACTTCGTTTATCATAAAAACATTTTATACAATTATGCTTAATTATATGCTTATCTTCAATTATACCTCAACAGCAATTTATTATTACAAGTTTAGATAAATCTTACTTTCGATTTCTTTTAAAGTTGAAGTTCAGCACTATGAACAAAAAGTTTTCACTAATAATCAAATTGAGAAATGTAAAACAACTTCTAAGTTAATTAGTAGTGGAAATGTTTAATTTGAGTTAATTATAAAGGATAAACAATGTTGAGGATTGCTTTTAATAATTCAAATAAAATAAAAACTCAGCTTACCATTTGTTTAATCATATTGTATTATATGAGAAATAACAAAGAGTAATTGTATATGAAAATTGATTGGGATTGTGTACTCTAGCGTATTGACTTAGAATTTATCAGGTTCAAAAAAATAACTAAAGTGCCTATAAACAGTATGCAGGCTGCGAGTAACAAATATTGATTTGAATAAGGAATACTAATAGATTGCATTGCTGCCACGCCTTGCATCATCAATAAAAGTTCGTTTAGGATGATACCAGAAGCAAAGGTAGCTGCACCAATCACCAATCTCTTACTTTGAAATAAATATAGTTTGGCACAGCAATATCCAAGTAGGAATAAGCTTATAAAGCCCAACAATACCAAATGCAAATATCCAATAACAATGGGTCGAAATCCATAAGCCAGCTGATTAAGTGAAGGTATTGTTGAAAATAATTGCAATAACAATTTAATACAAAGAGCGAGCATTGCCAAGGCAATTAAATTAAAACCAAGTTTAGGTGTTTGATACTTTAGTTGGGTTGAGTTTTTTACTAAAAATAGCATCAAATAATACATACCTATCACTTGCATGGTTGCTGAAATAATAACGGTTAGGTAGATAACTAAAGGTAATTTCATCCATAAGGTAGACAAAAAATAACTAGGAATACAGGCCAAAACAAACAGAAAATAGATGCGTTTCTCAAACGGGATTTTCCAGCCCAAGTCGTTTAACAGTGCATACAGCAATCCAATGCAAGCAAAGAAAAACCATCCATTGTATTGAAAATGTAAAAAGAAATATACGGATGCTAAGTACCAGTTTTGGTGAACAATTTTATTTGCCATTAGGTAGGCTAAAGCAAATGCACCAAGTGATGAAATACCATTAAACACTAAACCTGCTTTTATCCATTTTACTGATATTTCAGATAGGCTTAAGCGCTTTACATCTTTCCAAAAATGCAGTGTAAACAGGTAAGCAATTAAGACCGAAAGAGTAGAAAAAGTTATTGAAAACAATCCATAGCCTTGAATCGGAAAACAAATGAGCATGCCATAAGCAGCAATCAAATTGAACAATAATAAAGCATGGTATTTTTTAAATGCATTTTCCATTCCACGTTGTGAAAGAAATGCTACTATAAGCACCAATAAGGTTTGAGAAACCCATCCCGCAAAAGCAAAATGAGAATGCCCTTGCAAGAGATGCTTTTGATCAATAAAAGGTAATGAATACGCAATTTTGTAGCGCAGTAAAAATCCCAACGTAGCAATTACAAGTAAGTTGAACAAAGAAATGCGAAGCCAAGATTGGAGGGTAAAATGCATATTTTTTGCAACAAATTAGCTTACAAATTTTCAATAACTTGTATGATTCGAGTCATATTGTTACAAAACTCTATTGAAAGGTAAGCCTTAAACAATATTCCTTTAGGAAATGAAAATTTTTCCATTTTCAATTGACAAGCTTTCTTTGTTGTCTAATTTCTTAATCGCACGAATAACAGTTTCAACCCGCAATCCTGTCATGTTTGCAATTTGCTGGCGTGTGAGTAGTATTTCAGTTTTATCGCGGCCTTTGCAATTTCTTTTTTTGAGATGGTTCAACAAAACTGAAATTCTAGCAGTAGGATTCTCAGAAGCAATAGTTTTCAAAATCAAGAATTTATAACGCATACGTTCTGCAAACATTTTAGTAAACTTAAAATGTAATTCAGAATTTTCCTTTAGAATAGAAAGAAAGCTTTCTTTGGGTAAACGCAATATAATCGAATCTTTATCTGCGAAACAGGAAGCGGCATAAGGTTCATTGTCGAACAAAGGTAATTCACCAAAACACTCGCCCGGCTCAATAATATTTTGAATAAATTCCTTTCCTTGTTCATTGATGTTTACCCAGCGAACTCTTCCCTCAACTAATTGAAAATAGTATAAACAGTGGGTTCCTTCTTCAAAAATCAGTTCATCCTTTTTTACTTTTTTAAACGATGCACCATTGGCCAGCAGCACTTCCAACTCAATTGCGGCCTTTCTTTCAAGAACCATATTTGAAGCTTCCATCGTAATGATTTTAGCACTATTTAAATCGTTCAACACCTATCATTTCAACAACAAAATTAAAAGTGACAATTGCACAGATTTCTGATATTCAACAGGGACTAGTATGATTAACATCATGTTTATTCATAATGATGAATTACAAGATGCGCAATGTATCAGTATTATCAAGGTTTTAAAGAGGAAATTTTACTTCGCAAAAAGTAATTTATTTACTAAGGTTTCAATGCTTATGATTGAACGCATAAATCTTAAAACTCCTTGCAAAGTAATATTGCATCAACAAAAAATACAGCATATGAAAAAAATACTCACAATTAGCTTACTCGCATTAATCATAGCTTCATGCGGTGGAAATAAAGAAAATAAAACTCCGGAAAATTCCGGTCCTATATCAAACGGAGATGAAGGTAACAAAATCGAAAATGGAAATCCAGCATATGATCCCAATAGAGGTGAGGGTAAATTTAAAGATGTACAAGTTGATGTTAAACTAAATACTACTATGGCTGAAGCAGGCAATAAAACATTTGATGTTAAATGTTCATCGTGCCATAAACTAACAGATGAAAAATTAGTTGGACCAGGATGGCTTGGTGTAACCCAAAGAAGGCAAAATGCTTGGATAATGAATTTTATTACCAATACAGATGAAATGTTGAACAAAGATCCGCAAGCACAAGCACAACTTGAAATTTGTTTGGTACGCATGCCCAACCAAAGTTTAAGCGATGATGAAGCCCGCAACTTATTAGAATTTATGCGCAAAAATGACGGAGTAAAATAAACAATGAAAAAAAAGTAAAATGAAAACAAAACAATTAGTATTCGCATCGCTACTTGCAGGCTACACTGCAATTAGTTTAATAGCATGTAAACCCAAAAACACCTCCAATGCGGTAAGTGGTGATGCTGCTGCAAAGGCATATGTGGCTCCTGGTAAATATGATGAGTTTTACAATTTTGTAAGCGGCGGATTTAGCGGTCAAATGAGTGTGTATGGATTGCCATCCGGACGATTACTTCGTGTAATACCTGTATTTTCTCAGGATCCTGAAAAGGGTTGGGGGTTTTCGGAAGAAACTAAACCCATGTTAAACACTTCACATGGAAATATTCCTTGGGATGATTTACACCACACGCAATTAAGCAAAACTGCCGGTGAAATTGATGGTCGTTGGTGTTTTGCCAATGCTAATAATACTCCTAGAGTTGCTAGGGTTGATTTAAGTACATTTCGAACTGCCGAAATTATTGAATTGCCGAATAGTGGAGGAAATCACTCTTCGCCTTTCATTACCGAAAATACTGAATATGTAGTAGCCGGTACTCGTTTCAGTGTACCACCCGATGATGTAAATGGCGATATTCCTATAAATTCGTACAAGCAAAATTTTAAAGGAACCTTAAGTTTTATAAGTGTTGCCAAAGAAGATGGTGCTATGGACTTGGCATTTCAAATACAATGTCCTGGTGTAAACTTTGATTTAAGTCGAGCCGGAAAAGGTGTTTCACATGGTTGGTTTTTCTTCTCATGTTACAATACTGAACAAGCTAATACACTTTTGGAAGTAAATGCTTCACAAAAAGACAAGGACTTTATAATGGCTGTAAACTGGAAAAAGGCTGAAGAATATTTGAAGGCAGGAAAAGGCAAAAAGCAATCCGTAAAATATGCTCACAATGTGTATAGTGATAAAACACATTCTGCTACTTCAGAAATAAAAACAGAAGTAACTGTTCTTGATTCAAAGGAGTTAAGCGACATTTGTTATTTTATTCCATGTCCTAAATCACCTCATGGATGCGATGTTGACCCAAGCGGGCAATACATTGTTGGCAGTGGAAAATTAGCCGCTTTAATTCCGGTGTTTAGTTATGATAAAATACAAGCTGCCATTGCTGCCAAAGATTTTGCAGGTGATTATGATGGAATTCCGGTAATAAAATATGAAAGCGCATTATATGGAGAAGTTAAAAAACCGGGACTAGGTCCACTTCATACTGAGTTTGATGGTAAAGGGAATGCATATACCTCTTTCTTTGTTTCATCGGAAGTTGTAAAATGGAATATTAAAGATTTGAAAGTAATTGACCGTGCACCTACCTATTATTCAGTTGGACACCTGTGCATACCGGGTGGTGATACTAAAACACCAAATGCGAAATACCTAATTGCTTACAACAAAATAACCAAAGACCGTTATTTACCTACCGGTCCAGAACTTTCTCAAAGTGCTCAGCTATATGACATCAGTGGAGATAAAATGCAATTGATTTTGGATTTTCCAACAATTGGAGAACCGCACTATGCGCAAGCTTGTGCCGCGGATATATTGAAATCTAAATCATTGAAGATATTTAAAATTGATGATAATCAAAACACCTATGTAGCCAAAGGTGAAAAAGAAACCAAGGTAGTTCGTGAAGGAAATAAAGTGCATGTTTATATGACTGCAATTCGATCGCATTTAACTCCTGATAACATTGAAGGAATCAAATTAGGCGACGAGGTTTATTTTCACGTTACCAACCTTGAACAAGATTGGGACGTTCCGCATGGCTTTGCAATAAAAGGTGCTTCAAATGCCGAATTGCTAATTATGCCAGGTGAAACTCAAACCTTGAAATGGATACCAAATCGTGTTGGCATTTCGCCCATGTATTGCACCGATTTTTGCAGTGCATTGCATCAAGAAATGACTGGATACGTGCGAGTGTCCCCATCAGGAAGTAATGTACCGCTACAATTTAGCACCGGAGATAAAAAGCCGGCCTCTGAAACAACCGGGAAATAAAAATTAACCGGGAAAGGTGAGTTCTGTTTTTAACACATTTACAATCTAATTAATTCATTGTTGTGGTAAATTGATTTAGGTTGAAAATGACCGGCAGTTCTCACTTTTCCTTTTTAAACACTCAACGTGAAAATTAAGAAACTAACAGTCGGGGTGCGCTTACTTTTGGTACTTTGCGGTTTATCATTAATTGGTGTATTGTATGTTCCAATGTGGCGCATTGATTTGGATGCACCGCAATATCCGGAGGGATTAAACCTGCTGATTTATGCCAATAAACTGGGAGGTAATGTTGATATTATAAACGGCCTCAATCATTATATCGGCATGAAAACACTGCATACAGAAGATTTTATTGAATTTAAATTATTGCCCTATTTGATACTATTTTTTAGTATCAGCTTTTTGGTGGTGGCTGCGATAGGCCGGCGTTCATGGATGAATGCATTGTTTATTTTGTTTATACTTTTCGGAGTTACAGCAATGGTTGATTTTTGGAAATGGGAATACAACTATGGGCATACTCTGAGTCCAGATGCGGCCATTATTGTTCCCGGCATGTCGTATCAGCCACCACTAATTGGCTTTAAACAATTATTAAATTTTGGAGCCTACTCTATACCTGATACTGGAGGCTGGATATTTGTTGGAGTTGGCTTAATTTTAATGGCTTGCATTATATATAGTATTAAGAAAGTTGTCAAATGAAAAGTCTACTAGTTAGTTTCCTTCTAATATTTAACTTAATGTTAGTGTCTTGCGATAGAAATCCTGAGTCTATAATTGTTGGAAAAGACGTTTGTGCCTTTTGCAAAATGACTATAAGCGATGCTCGATTTGGTGTTGAAGTTATTTCCAAAAAGGGTAAAATTTATAAATACGATGAAATTCATTGCTTTATTAATTCTATTGATAAATCACAAATTGATAGTGCCACTGTAGATAAACTATATTTCAGTAATTTTTGCTTAAACCATACACTTGTACCTCTCGAAAAATCATTTTTTTTAGCTAGCGAAAATTTACGTAGTCCAATGGGCGGCAATATTGCAGTATTTTTAAATCAAGATAGTTTACTCAAAACACAACAGAAAATTGGGGGAGAAAAGTTAACTTGGGATGAAATTTATCCTTAAGGTGTGATGAAGTATTTATTACAAATTTCACTAGTATTTATACTCCTTGCCTCTATTCATTATAGCCATGCAAAGTGCATACGTGTAGGAAAAACTGAGTATTTCAAAAGCATTCACAAAGCACTCGAAAAAGCAAATAACGGCGATACTATTTTAGTAGATGCCGGTGTTTATCGCGAAAAAAACATTCTTATTTCAAAATCCATTTCGCTTATTGGCGTGAATTATCCGGTGTTGGATGGTGAAAATAAAATAGAGGTACTTTCTGTAAAAGCGAATTATGTATTAATTAGTGGATTTAAAATTATACATACAGGAAGCGCTACTCTCGATGATCCTGCCGGAATAAAATTGTACGATTGCAAGTATGTAACCGTAAGCAACAATCAATTGGAAGATACATTTTTTGGAATATACGTTCAGTATGGAATAAATTGTAAGATTAAAAACAACACACTACTTGCTTTTGGCAAAGAAGAACAGGAAATAGGAAACGGTATTCACTGCTGGAAATCAGATAGTTTGCAGGTTTCCGGAAATCGAATTGAGGGGCATAGAGACGGTATATACTTTGAATTTGTTACCAACTCTTTAATTTGGATGAATACTTCAACAAAAAACTTACGTTATGGATTACATTTTATGTTCTCTAATAACGATAGCTATATTGGAAACAGGTTTATAAACAACGGTGCAGGAGTAGCGGTAATGTTTACCAATAAAGTTAAAATGTTTAATAATTTGTTTACTCAAAATTGGGGAGATGCATCGTATGGTTTGCTACTTAAAGAAATTTCTGACAGTTATATTGAAGGAAATGTTTTTGAAAAAAACACAATTGGTATTTTAATGGAAGGTACCAGTAGGATTTCGGCAAAAAAAAATAGTTTTATCAGCAATGGCTGGGCAATGCAAATTCAGGCCAGTTGCATGGAAATTGAATTCACAAAAAACAATTTTATTGCGAATACATTTGACGTTGCTACCAATGGTTCTTTAGTTTTAAATAGCTTTAATGGTAACTATTGGGACAAATACGAAGGCTATGATTTGAACAAAGATAATATGGGTGATGTTAGTTATCATCCCATCAGTTTGTTTTCGATGATTATTCAAAATAATCCACCGGCAATATTGCTATTCCGAAGTATTTTTGTTTCGTTGTTGGATAAAATTGAAAAAGTAATTCCATCACTTACACCCGAAAATTTAAAAGACGAGACACCTTTAATGTGTGCTCTTTCACTATGATAACTGCTACAGACATCAATAAAAATTTTGGAAAATTAAAGGCGCTCGATTCTGTAACGCTTCAGTTTCAAAGTGAGTCGTGTGTTGCATTTTTAGGCCCCAACGGAAGCGGTAAAACAACTTTTATTAAAACTATTTTAGGCATGGTTGTGCCCACCTCTGGAAAACTACTCTTTAACAACAAAGACATTCAACATGATTATTCATATCGCTCAAAAATTGGCTATATGCCTCAAATTGCGAGCTATCCTGAAAATATGACAATCGGACAACTCATTTCTATGATGAAGGATATTCGTAAATCAAGCAAACAACAATTAGACGAGGAATTGATTCATCAATTTAATTTAACACAAATGCTTAACAAGCGAATGCATACACTTTCGGGAGGAACTCGTCAAAAAGTGAGCGCAGCTTTAGCATTTCTTTTTAATGCACCGGTCTTAATTTTGGATGAACCAACTGCGGGTCTTGATCCTCTTTCGTCCGAACTTTTGAAATCAAAAATAATTGCAGAAAAACAAAAAGGGAAATTAATCATAATTACTTCACATGTACTAAGCGAGTTGGATGAAATGGTAACAGAAGTTGCTTACATGCAAGAAGGCAAATTACAGTTTCATACTTCCATTGAATTACTTCGTGCTGAAACTAGTGAAAATAAGCTATCCAAGGCTATCGCATCAAAAATAAGTGAACGAAAAGTCAGTACTAAACTAGTTGAAGCTACCTTAATTGCGAATGAATAAACTAATAAAATATGTAATCACCGACATACTGCGAAACAAAATTGTAAGCATCTACACTTTGTTGCTTTTTATCATTTCATTTGGAGTATTTCAGTTAGATGATACTACCAATAAAGGAGTTTTAAGTTTATTGAATTTAGTGTTGTTTATAGTACCCTTGGTTTCGTTAATCTTTTCGACCATTTATTTGTACAACAGTGCTGAATTTATTGAGCTTTTGGTAAGCCAGCCACTTGGAAGAAAAAGCATCTGGCTGAGCTTATACTCAGGTGTTGCTGTATCTTTAAGTATTTCATTTTTACTCGGTACAGGTATTCCAATTTTACTTTACAGTTCAGATACAACAGGAATAATTTTGATAATAGCTGGCACTTTACTCACCATTATTTTTGTAAGCTTGGCCTTTTTAGCAACTGTTCTAACTCGCGACAAGGCAAAAGGAATGGGTACTTCGATATTTATCTGGTTGTATTTTTCACTAATTTTTGATGGGTTGGTTTTGTTTCTGCTCTTTCAGTTTGCTGATTATCCGCTCGAAAAAATTATTGTTGCATTAAGTACGTTGAATCCTATTGACTTGTGTCGAATTTTGATTTTACTTCAAATGGATATTTCAGCCTTAATGGGATTTACTGGTGCTGTTTTTAAAAACTCGTTTGGATCTCAGTCAGGTTTAATCTTTGCCTTTGCTTTATTAGTCTTGTGGGCGCTTGTTCCTTTGTTACTTTCTTTAAATAAATTTATAAAAAAAGACCTATAAAGAATTGATGAGCATTGCAAATAGCTTTAATACTCTACACCAACATAAGCCATGAAAAAAGACATTCAATCAAAAGATGATATTAAAATATTAATTGATTGCTTTTATGAAAAGGTCAAAACAGACGATACCATTGGATATTTATTTACAAATGTGGTACATGTGGATTGGGAAAAACACCTTCCAATTATGGTAAATTTTTGGGATAATATTCTGTTTTATACCGGAAATTACAGAGGCCAGCCAATGAATTTGCATCATCATTTACATCAACTTAGTAACCTAACGCTTGAACATTTTGCTCGTTGGAATAAATTATTTGACTCAACTGTTGATGCTCTTTTTGAAGGAGAGAATGCTGAAAGGGCAAAACAAAATGCACATAGTATTTCAACAGTTATGCAACTAAAAATTTTAAATAAACACAATCCACTTTAATTTCAACTTATATTAATTAAAAAAGCCAACTCTGTTGAAAAGAGTTGGCTTTGCTGTTTGGTAGAAAAATTATTTTGCGGGAGAAGGTGGTAACAACACTTCATCAATTACATGCACTACACCATTACTAGCTTTAATAGAAGCCAAAATTGTAGCCTTTCCATTTATCATTGTTTTGCCATCCTTAACCGAAATGGTAATATTTCCACCATTAACTTGTCCTAACGATTGCCCGTCAGTTAGTTGATCGGTATTGTATACTCCAACACTAACATGGTATTGTAAAATATCTTGCAACGATTCTTTGGCTTCCGGCTTAAGCAAACCATCAACGGTGCCTGCAGGTAACTTATCAAAGGCAGCATTGGTTGGAGCAAAAACTGTAAAAGGTCCTGCATTGCTAAGCGCATCCACCAATTCACCTGCCTTTACTGCTGCAACCAAGGTTGTATGATCTTTACTACCTACCGCAATTTGTACCACATTTTTTTCAGAGGTTTCATCTTGAACACCTGATTGCCCTGTTAATGGGGAAGCCGATTCAGTAGTGTTTTCAGAACTAGCAGCAGGTTGATCGCTAGGCGAATTGCATGCAACAAAAAGTATAATGCTGAATCCGCCAATAATTAATTTAGAACTGTTTTTCATGTTAAAATATATTGAATGAATATAATTTTTATTGGCGAAAATATAGTAATGGAAAGCCTTTGGCTATGATTGCAATCATACTATCAAATCTTTTTTGTGATACTTAGCAGCTTTTTCTAAAAATGTAATTTGGGCAGCTAGATGCATTTTTGTTTTCTTAATTTAACCTAAAAAAAAGCGAGCAATAAGCGACCTGCAAATATTTTCCTAAATTCGCCAGTTCATATAAAAAACTAGTGCATTCAATTATGAAGAATTATCAAAAAATTAACACGCTTGTTGGTTGGTTTACCTTTGCTATTGCAGCTTTTGTGTATTTAAGTACGATGGAACCCACTGCCAGTTTTTGGGATTGTGGTGAATATATCGCTACCTCGTTTAAACTTGAAGTGGGTCACCCTCCCGGTGCTCCCTTGTTTAATTTGATGGGACGCTTTTTTACCTTGTTTGCCGGCGATATCAGTAGCAAGGCCATGATGGTAAACAGTATGTCGGCTTTGGCAAGTGCCTTTACCATTTTGTTTTTATTTTGGACTATAACCGCTTTTGCTAAAAAAATTGCCATGCGTTCGGGCGAATTAACGAGCGCAAAAATGATGGCCATAATGGGAAGTGGATTGGTTGGGGCTTTGGCCTATACCTTTTCAGATTCGTTTTGGTTTTCGGCTGTTGAAGGGGAAGTATATGCTTCGTCCTCATTTTTTACTGCCGTGGTATTTTGGGCCATTTTAAAATGGGAAAGTGTTGCCGATGAGCCGCATTCAGAGCGTTGGATTGTGTTAATTGCTTATTTAATGGGATTGAGTATTGGAGTGCATTTACTTAATTTATTGGCTATTCCGGCAATTACCTTTGTGTACTACTACAAAAAATTTACTCCTACACGCAAAGGTTTTATACTTACCGGTTTGTTGAGTGTGGTTTTGTTGGTGTTGATACAAAATGGAATAATTCCAAAGGTGGTAAGCTTCTCGGCTAAAACCGAATTGTTGTTTGTAAATACTTTGGGATTGCCTTTCAACAGTGGAACTCTTTTCTTTTTTGCTTTGTTAATTGGAGGAATTGTGTGGGGATTAAATTATACCAACAAAAAAAACAAACCCATTGCAAACACCGTCATTCTTTGCTTTAGTGTTATTTTAATCGGGTACTCATCTTTTTTCACCTTGATTATTCGCTCTCAAGCAAACACCCCAATGGATGAAAATAACCCTGAAAACGCAGTAACCTTATTAGCCTATTTAAATCGTGAACAATATGGCGATTGGCCAATAGGTTATGGACAATATTTTAATGCTCCACTTGATCCGGCTAATCCTTACAGCGATGGAAATCCGGTGTACACCAAAGACGAAGCTAAAGGCGAATACGTTATTACCGACGATCGCAAAAGTTCAGTTCCCAATTACGATCCTGCATTTTGCACTCCTTTCCCACGCATGTGGAGCAGCCAAGGCAATCACGTTTCGGGATACAAAAGCTGGACTGATTTTAAAGGAACTCCAGTGCGTACTACCAATATGCGTGGTGAAGCCGAAACCATTATGAAACCTACCTTTGGTGAAAACATGTCCTACTTTTTTAAGTATCAAATAGGACATATGTTTGTGCGCTATTTTATGTGGAATTTTAGTGGTCGACAAAACGATGTGCAAGGCCACGGAAGTATTCTTAAAGGAAATTGGATCAGTGGTATTCCCTTTATTGATAATGGAAGAATCGGTTCACAAACACATGTTTCTGAATCGTGGAAAAATAACAAAGCCCGCAATACGTTTTATATGTTGCCTTTCTTATTAGGGGTAATTGGATTAATTTTTCATATCCGCAAAGACACACAAGATGCATTAGTAGTAGGTCTATTGTTTTTCTTTACAGGATTAGCCATTGTAATTTATTTGAATCAATCGCCGTATCAGCCGCGTGAACGGGATTATGCCTATGTAGGTGCATTTTATGCCTTCGCCATTTGGATTGGATTAGGTGTGTATGCGATTTTTGATTTGATTAGCAAAAAAGTTTCAGGGCAAGGTGCAGCAGTAGGAGCAACAATTATTGGATTATTGGCCGCTCCAACTTTGATGGCAAAAGATGGTTGGGATGATCACAGCCGTGCACACCGTTATACAGCACGCGATTTTGCCTTCAACTACTTAAATTCCTGTGCCCCAAATGCTATACTATTTACCAATGGCGATAACGATACTTTCCCTTTGTGGTACGCCCAAGAAGTAGAAGGTATGAGAACCGATGTGCGTGTAGTAAATTTGAGTTTGGCACAAACTGATTGGTACATCGATCAAATGCGTCGCAAAGCTTATGATTCTGATCCTGTGCCGATGACACTTACTGCCAACCAAGTGCGTCAAGGTACTCGTGATTATGTGCCCATTTATAAAAATCCAAACATGGGTATTGATACTTCTAAATACTACAACATTAAGGATTTGATAAAATTCATTGCCAGCGAAAATCCGGATGATAAAGTGGAAATGCAATCAGGTCAATTGTTTAGTTATTTGCCTACCAACAAAGTATTTATTCCTGTTGATTCGGCACAGGTTCTTTCTGATGGAACTGTACCTAAAGAGTTGGCAGCAGGTGTTTCAAAAGGAATTACTTGGAACATTCGTAAAAATTATATCCTTAAAAACGACTTGGTAATTTTTGATATTTTGGCAACCAACAATTGGAAGCGTCCTGTGTATTTTGCGGTTACTGTAGGTGATGACGCATACATGAATTTGGAACCTTATTTTCAGTTAGAAGGATTGGCTTACCGAGTTATTCCTGCTCGTTTTCCTCAACCGATGGATGGACAATCAGGTCGCGTTAATACCGATTTGATGTACAAAAATGTGATGGAAAAATTTGTGTGGGGAGGTATGGATAAGAGCGACATTTACATGGATGAGAACAACATTCGCATGACCATGAATTTGCGCAATAATTTTGCCCGATTAGCCGATCAGTTAATGGCAGAAGGTAAAAAAGAACAAGCCATTAAAGCACTGGATAAATGTATGGAAGTAATGCCTGAAAAAGTAATTGCTTACAACTTTTTTATGATGCCTGTTGCTGAAGCCTATTATAAAACCGGCGAAGTTGATAAAGCCAATAAATTGGTGAAACGATTAGCTGCCATATACAAAGATGATTTAAACTATTATTATTCATTACGTCCGGCACTTTCGGCAACCATAGATCAAGAAAAACAACAAGCTTTGAGTGTAATTTCGCGTTTAATGATGATGACTAAAAATTACAAGCAAGATGCACTATCGAAAGAATTAGAAGGTGATTTTGCTAAGTTGCAAAGTAAGTACGGGGTTTAATTAAAATTTGAATTATCGTCCTTTTCATCAGCTTTAGAAAAAGATTGTTTTAGTCGTTACGCACTTCTACCGTTATTGCGAGCGAAACGAAGCAATCTTTTTCTATTAAAAATGAATTCATTCTATTGCGAATAAAAGGTGTACACATTAAAAAATTGCTTTTGATGCTACACAACTTTTCGATATAATCGTTTGTAAAAGGTTCTTCTTTTGCTACTAAAACAAAGCATTTCTCTAGTATATTTACGAAAAATTCATTTTCGGCATTTATGCAATTGCTTACATCCAATTTTCTCATACGTCGGCTATACGCTAGCCTTGAATGGAAAATTTTCACAGCCGAAAAAAAATTATTCCTCAGTTTCGACGATGGCCCAATTCCGGAAATTACACCTTGGGTATTAAAACAACTAAAAGACTTTAATGCAAAAGCCACTTTTTTTTGTGTTGGAGAAAATGCAACAAAACATCCAGAAATTTTGGCCCAACTAAAAGCTGAAAATCACCAAGTAGGTCACCATACTTTTTCGCACTTGAATGGTTGGAAAACAAAAAACGATGCCTACTTTTTAGATGTTGAAAAAGGAAATGTTGCTTGCCCTTCAAATTTATTTCGACCACCTTATGGAAAAATAAAACGTTCGCAAATAAAGGCATTAAAAAACAAGTACCGCATTATTATGTGGGATGTATTGAGTTATGATTTCGACAAAAATTGCAGCCCCGAAAAGTGCCTTAATAATGTACTAAAAAATTGCAGAAATGGCTCTATTGTAGTGTTTCACGATAGTCTTAAAGCTGAAAAAAATCTACGCTTTACTTTACCAAAAGTGCTGGAACATTTTAGTAAACAAGGTTTTGTTTTTGAAGCCATCCCTTAAAAAATTGGAATCCAAATAAACCTGCCTATTTCATTAAAACCACCCGGCAGGATGCTGAATAAATCGATTTGATTTTTGTACAATAAGCTTCTCTTGGCGATAGTGGTAAAGCTTGGAAATTTAATGAAGCGAGGATTTTAACCACTAAGGTCACGAAGAAAAACACAAAGGACACGAAGGTTTTAGAGAACGTGCATCCTTTGTGAACTTTGTGAAAGCTTTGTGTTCCTTGTGGTTATTCATTTTTTACCACAAAGGGCACGAAGAAAAACACGAAGGACACGAAGGTGTTACAGAACTTGCATCCTTTGTGAACTTTGTGAAAGCTTTGTGTTCCTTGTGGTTATTCATTTTTTACCACAAAGGGCACGAAGAAAAACACAAAGGACACGAAGGTGTTACAGAACTTGCATCCTTTGTGAACTTTGTGAAATCTTTGTGTTCCTGGTGGTTATTCATTTTTTACCACAAAGGACACGAAGGTTTTAGAGAACGTGCATCCTATGTGAACTTTGTGCAAGCTTTGTGTTCCTTGTGGTTTTTCATTTTTTACCACAAAGTGCACGAAGAAAAACACGAAGGACACAAAGGTTTTAGAGAACAAGCTTCCTTTGTGAACTTTGTGAAAGCTTTGTGTTCCTTGTGGTTATTCATTTTTTACCACAAAGGGCACGAAGAAAACAAAAAGGACACGAAGGTTTTAGAGAACTTGCATCCTTTGTGAAAGCTTGTCTTCCTTGTGGTTAAGAAGCAAGAGCGTTAATGTTGGCTTGGATTACAAACTGTAGCATAACCCTCTTAGTGCAGAAAGCATTACTACCAATAAAAAGCGTATCTTGCGCAAAAATTCACACTGAATTTTATTTTCAACTTAAATTTTCCCTCCCTACTTTAATTTTATTACATGTCATTTGAATCATTAAACCTTATTGCGCCCATACTTAAAGCGGTGCAGGAAGAAGGTTATACTCTTCCAACTCCAATACAATCGCAAGCCATTCCAATAGTACTGCATGGTACCGACTTATTGGGCTGCGCTCAAACCGGTACCGGTAAAACAGCAGCCTTTGCTATTCCTATACTTCAAATATTACTAGCAAGTGCTTCTAACCAAAAAAAGAAAAAAATTAGAAGCTTAATTGTAACACCCACTCGCGAATTAGCCATACAAATTGGCGAAAGTTTTACCGCTTATGGAAGACATACCGGATTAAACAACACAGTAATTTTTGGAGGTGTTACACAAGGTTCACAAACCAGTGCCCTGCAGCGAGGTGTTGATATTTTAATTGCTACACCGGGCCGATTGCTCGACTTAATGAGTCAAGGTTTTATCAGCTTAAACGATATTGAAATATTTGTGTTGGATGAAGCCGATCGTATGCTTGATATGGGTTTTATACATGATGTAAAAAAATTGTTGAATGCCCTTCCTAAAAAAAGACAATCACTTTTTTTCTCGGCAACCATGCCTCCCGAAATTGTGAAGCTTTCGCATACCATTTTGGTAAATCCTGTAAAAGTTGAGGTTACACCGGTATCTTCAACTGCCGATACCATCAATCAATTTGTTTATTTTGTTGATAAGGGAAATAAAAACTCCTTGTTGGTAGAGGTTTTAAAAGATGCTAAAATTAAAACCGCATTAGTATTTACCCGCACCAAACACGGAGCTGATAAAGTGGTGAAAATTCTTGTAAAAAATCATATTAAAGCAGAAGCCATTCACGGGAATAAGAGTCAAAATGCGCGTCAGCGTGCTTTGGGAAATTTTAAAACACAAGCTACCCGTGTTCTAGTTGCTACCGATATTGCAGCCAGAGGTATTGATGTGGATGATTTGCAATTTGTAATCAACTACGAAATGCCCAATATTGCCGAAACCTACGTGCATCGTATTGGCCGAACCGGAAGAGCAGGCGCAAAAGGTACGGCATTTTCATTTTGTGATGCAGAAGAAAAGGAATACCTGCGTGACATTGAAAAATTAATTTCGAAAAAAATTCCTGTAATTGATGCTCATCCATTTCCACTGCTTGATCATAATCCGATAGCCACTCCTAAACAACAACATCAGCGTGCTCCACGACCTCATGGCAAAACCTTACAAGCAAAACCTGCAGGTCATAGCAGAGAAAAAAAATGGGGTTCACAAAGAGGGCCTAAGAAATAGCACTATTGCGACTATTTGTATAAGGTTACTTGTCCGGTAAAATCGTGGCCTTTTCTTAAGTTATCTTCACAATGTAGTTTGAATACATAGGTATCTATTTGTGAATTACCTTTTAACATTAAGTTGGAGGTGCGTCCATCCCAGCCCTTTTGCGGATCAATACTTTTAAAAATTAGTAATCCCCAACGATCAAAAATTTCGAATTCATAATTGTTGTTTGAAATACCAAATCCTCGGGGCAAAAATACTTCGTTGATTCCATCTCCATCTGGAGTAAAAGCATTGGGAATATACACCACAAAATCTCCATTGATGCAAACCAGGTGATAAGCTGTATCTATACATCCATAATCATTGTATGTAATTAACTCAACAGGATAACAAGCTGTATCCAAATAAGTATGTGTGGGATTCGCCTCCGTGCTTTTGCTTGCATCTCCAAAATCCCACTGATAACTGTTAGCATATAAACTCGTTTGCTCGAAAAAAATGGTTGAATTTAATATTGTAGCAGGGTTGGGAGAATAGGTAAAATCAGCCTTTGGTCGAGGGAGTACTGTTATTTTAAACGAGGCATCAGTTCCCGGACAGGAGGCAAAAGTAGGACGAATAGTAACAACACCTACACTTGAATTACCCGTATTATTTTTAGCAATAAAACCAGGAATAGCTCCATTACCTGATAGTGATAAACCATTAGCAGGATTAGAATTTGTCCATGTTAGTGAAGCAGCAGAAGGAATAAGTTGAACCAACTGAGGAGGTATGAATTCATCGGCACAAGTACTAATGTCTGCAGGTGCTATCACCTTTGCTTTGGGTTGTATAGAGATAGTAAATGATTGCGCTTTACCTACACATCCATTCAAGGTGGGAACTGCAGTAATGTTGGCAAGTTGAACAAGTGTATCGGTATTACTGCTTATAAAAACCGGAATGTTTCCTGTACCTGCTGCAGCTAGTCCAATACTTGTATTTGTATTACTCCAACTATAGCTGGCTCCCGATGGAATGCTGCTAAATACAGGTGTCGCCAGCATCGTAGCATCACATGCAATACTATTTTGTGGCACAAATACTTGAGGCAAAGGACGAACCTGGTAGGTAAAATTTTGTGCCAATCCGGAGCATCCATTTAAAATTGGTGTTACCGTTAAATTTGAATTAAGCGTAATTGTTGTTGAATTATGCGCAATAAAGGCTGAAATATCTCCAATTCCTGATGAGCTTAATCCTATGTTTGTGTTACTATTTGTCCAGTTATATGTGGCACCGGCTGGTGTACTTGTAAATATAGTTGTTGGCATGGATGCACTATCGCATACACTTTGATTCGCTACAGCAGTTACAACAGGTTTGGGATGAATCGTTAATGCATAACCTTGTGCAATACCTTTGCATCCTGCTAAAGTTAAATCGATGGTAACTGCTGCAGCTAAAGAATTACCTGTGTTGTTTACAGCAGTAAAGGTAGGTATGCTGCCCGCACCACTAGCACTTAAGCCGATGGAGCTATTGTTATTAAGCCAAGTAAAATTTGCCCCAGGTGGATTACTGATGAGTGGAATGGCAGGTACAAAAGCGCCTTCGCAAATGGTTTGATTGGGAGGAGCAACAAACGAAGGTATTGGTTTCACTTGCACCGTATAGTTTACGGCAGTTCCAATACATGAATTAAGTTGAGGTAATACACTTATGGTTGAAGTAAGAAGGATATTTCCAGCATTTACTGCAACAAAGGAAGGTACAACTCCCATACCGTTTGAGGCTAATCCAATAGTTGTATCGCTATTGGTCCAACTGAATAGTAAACCAATGGGAGAACCTGTAAAACTCAGAGCTGGAAGCGTATCTCCCGAACAAACACTTTTATTTTGTGGAGCGATTATTTGTGGACTAGGCTTTACATCGATGTTGTAACTCACTGTATTTCCTATACAAGAAGCAAGGTTGGGAATAACCGTAATTGTAGCACTTAAGAAAGTGTTACCCGAATTTTGAGCAACAAACTGTGGGACATTTCCACTCCCATTGGAAGCCAAACCTATTGCAGTAGATGAATTATTCCATGTAAAAGTAGCACCCTGTGGAACGCTAATTAAATTACTTGCAACCAAGGTAGTTCCTGCGCAAACTAGTTCATTTAAGGGTGCCGAAATTAGTGGAAGTGGTTTAACCGAAATGCCGTATGATTGACTAGTACCGGTGCATGCATTCAAAACCGGTGTAACAGTTATGGTTGAAAATCGTGTTACAGTATCAACATTGTTAGCCATAAAAGCAGGTACAGCGCCACTGCCCGAAGCAGTAAGTCCTATAGTAGTATCGCTATTGCTCCATAAAAATGTTGCACCCGCAGGAATACTAGAAAAGCTGGTTATTGGAGCTATTGAGCCACTGCATACTGTAACAGAGCTAAGTGGTAATAAGCTGGGACTAGGTTTTACTGCTATAGAAAAAGCAGCAGAAGTTCCAACACATCCAGCTAATACAGGGATTACTGAGATGGTTGCTGTAACTATAGATGAAGAAGAATTCGTTGCTTTAAATGCAGCAATTGCACCAGTCCCACTACTAGCAAGTCCGATAGAAGTTTGTGTATTGGTCCAATTAAATGTAGCACCCAATGGAGTACTGCTAAAAGTTAGTAGTGGAAGTGAATCGCCATCACAAACAGCACTCGTTAAAGGAACTGTAACTACAGGGGTTGGATTAACAGTAATTGTATAATTACCTGTTACACCAATACATCCATTAAGTGTTGGGGTTACAGCAATTGTTGATACAAGCGCTGCCGTTGTTGAGTTTGTTGCACTGAAAGAAGGCAAACTTGCGTTTCCTGAAGCTGCTAAACCAATGTTAGAATTAGTGTTAGTCCATGTAAAGCTTGCTCCGGTGGGTGTGCTGCTCAAAGTTGTTGCTGCAACTGAGGAACCTGCACAAGTTACTAAAGAACTTGGTATGTTAACTAAGGGTGTTGGTTTAACAGTAATTGTATAGTTTACTGAAGTACTGCTACACAATGCAGTTTGTGCTTTAACAGTAAGTGTTGATACTTGATTCTGAGAGCTACTATTTTGAGCCGTAAATGTTGCAAAATTACCGGTACCACTTAAAGGCAAACCTATAGAAGTATTGCTGTTTGTCCAAGTAAATGTACTTCCGGCAACATTACTTGTAAAAGTAGATGCAGCTACTTGGGCACCTTCACAAACAAGTACAGCACTTTGTGGATTAACTACTAATGCCGGTTCAATAATAATGGTGAGTTGTGCGGGTGATGACGAACAGGGTGTTGCACGGTAATTTATTTTTACAGTAACGGTTCCATTTGTTGTATTAACAGCAGTAAATGCAGGAATATTTCCAGTTCCGCTAGCAGCCAATCCAATGGATGGCTTAGGGTTTTGCCATGAAAAAGTTGCTCCGGGAATATTCGCTGAAAAAGCAGGAACGTGAACTGTATCGCCGGCACAAACGTGAATTGTAGTGATTGGATTGGGAATTGCATCCGGATTAACTGTAATAAGATAATTTACGGGAACTCCTGTACATCCGTTGGCGATGGGTGTTATAGTAAAGTTAGCTTGTACCGGAACATTTCCTGAATTAATAACACTAAGGTCGGGAATAAATCCTGTTCCGTTTGCAGGTAAAGGGTTTCCAGAAGGGTTTAAGCTGGCGATAGAAGTATTGGAACAAGTCCAATTATATAAAGTTCCCGGCACATTAGCAGCAAAACTGGTAATTCCGGTATTGTCACCATTGCAATAGGTAGCTCCGGTTACCGTATTTGTTTGTGGTATTGGATTTACCGTAATAGTAAAAATAACAGGAACACCGGCACATCCTGCAAAATAAGGAACAACAGTAATGGTAGAAATTAGTGGTACATTACTAGAGTTAATTGCAGTAAAAGAAGCAATATTACCATTGCCAGCAGGGCCTAACCCAAGAGCAGCTGTGGAATTACTCCAGGTAAAAGTGGTGCCTGCAATAGGACTGGTAAAAGCAGGTATTGTTACTGTTGCGCCTGCACAAACTGAAACATTAGCTAGTGCATTAACAGAAGTTAAGGCAGTTCCACCAATAGTTACAGTGCTAACCGGACCTTGATTACAAGTGGATGCATCGTTTACTGTTAAGGTATAAATTGCACCTCCGGACAATCCCGAAGCAGTTGCAGTTCCTTGTCCTACGGGTGGTGCAGGGTTCCATACATACGTAATCGGAGGAGTAGCATTTGAAACGATTGCTGTTGCTGTACCATTAGACGATCCACAAGTTGCTGTAGTAGATGTTAAGGCAAGTGTAGTGGCGGCAGTACATTCTAAAAAATCAATAAATACGCCCGAATCATAAGCACAATCGCCTGCATCAGCAATAGCTAATTTAAAATGATAGGTGAGACATGGAATTAGGTTTACACTTGAACTTATTTGAGTTGTAAGTCCATCGTATTCAATGGTTGTGCTGTTTGCATTGTTTATATAAAAAGCATTATTCGTTGTACTATTAATATTATCAATACTTGCAATGGTTCCATTCGGAAGTTGGGCAATATTTAAACTGTTATAATTCCCTCCCAATGGGTTTGGCCCGCTGATAAAAAAACCAAAGGCATCATTATAACCTGAAGATACATATTCGGGGTATTCTTCAGATCCAAATACATAGCGAATAGTGAGTTGATTGCACTGTGGCACCATATCAAATTCGATGATACAGGGATCAATAATGGCAAGTGGTTCGAGTGTCGACAAATCTGCATCTACAAGTGTATCGTTCCAGCAATCTGTTTGTCCGGTATTTGAATTGGTATCGGCAGCTAAGGTGGCACCACCCGTGGTTAAAAGCAAACCATTGTTTAATCCAATACTGCTTGTTGCGCCATTAGTAAATGTTCCATAAGCAGCAGTATTGCAATGCATGGATATATTCGAAATTGATATACCTTGTCCGGCTAAATTTGATATTAGTGCAGCATTACTTACACCGGGTGTAATTACAATTTGACCTTGAGCCAAAATTGCATACACTAGTATAAATACCTGCAAAAAAACACTCCTTAACCACATTCGCAAATTCTTGAAAATCAGTAGAAAGCTGAAAAATAAAATTTTATTTCTACTGAAATGCGAATATAAGTTACATTCCAATACGGTAAAATTATTACTAGATGAACAAGCTAAAAGCCTTGCCGAATGGGGTTAGGGGCAAATACTGCCTAACTATTTCTGAATCGAATTACTACCTTTTGCAGTTCGCGCTTAATGATTAGTTCGGTTAGTTGAGAAGCATATTCCTTGTTTTGCGAATGTTGCAATGCAACACTTATTTGACGCTCATTAATGTCAACTCTGTTGATGATGTAATTTAATTTAGAACGGTTATTTTTTTCAAGGTCTTGAACTATGGGATAAATAGCAAGATACAGTTGATTAAAAGCGGTTTCATTGGGAAGTATGCTGCTTAAATCAAAATTTTCTAATCCAAAATCTTTGGTAATTTGAGCACACAATGCAACAAGTAGGCGCTCATTCGCCAATTGTATCTGCACAGCGCTCATCTTTAGCCTTTAATAGGTTTGCTTTGAAGTATCAATCGCTCTACAGGACGATTGTTCATCAAATGTTCATCAATAATTTCATCCACATCACTGAGTTGTACTCCCACATAAAAAACCCCTTCCGGGTAAACTACTAGTGTTGGACCAAAATCACAAATATCCAAACAACCGGTTTTTTGAGTGCGTATTGTTATCTTACTCTCTCTTTTAGCAATTCCTGCTTTAAAAGCTGCAACCAGCTCTAATCCGTGCGCTTCGCCACAACTAAGGCGGGTAGAATTTTTTCGTTCGTTGTTGCAAATAAAAATGTGCTTGTCGTATATCATAAATTATCGTGAATTAGTGAACCAGATTTCTTCTGCAAAAGTGCTGAAAAAAATGATGCAAGCATTTAAAGATTGTAGCTATGGTCCTTATTAATTTTGTGAGTATTTGATTCTTGCTACCTTTTCAAAATAATAAACGATGTGCAAGTCCTGTTTTCAAAAACAAAAAATTATATTTGATTCACAAAAATTCTAACTCATGAAAAAATTTCTTCTCTCATTACTTGGATTATCCTTGGTACTTTGTGCTGATGCGGGTTTGCAAAAAGGCAAAAAAACCGCTAAAAAATCTACCACTAGTGCACACAAAGCAAAAGGTAGTGGCGGAGGAGAAGAAGATTCGAAAAAACGTGCTGAGTGGGAATTTAACCGATTAAAAGATCCGGTTAGTGGAAAAATTCCGGATAACATGCGCGAAAAAGAATTGGCGTATGGTGCAACGCTTCCGCACGATGCAGGCTATGCCGCTGCTAAAAGTGCTAATGCTGTGACTTGGGTTTCGCGTGGTCCTTTCAATTACGGTGGTCGTACCAGAGCACTGGCCTATGATATTGACGATGAGAACGTGTTGCTCGCCGGTGCTGTGTCCGGAGGTGTTTGGCGCTCAGTGAATGGAGGTAGTTCATGGACGAAAGTTTCTGCTCCAACTTCCAATCAAAGTGTTACCTGCATTGCACAAGATAAACGAAGTGGACATAGAAACGTGTGGTACTATGGTTCAGGAGAGGCATATGGCGCTTCTGCCAGTGGAGGATCGGCTTTTCATTTAGGTAGCGGTTTATTTAAATCAACTAATGGAGGTCAAAGCTGGAGCAAACTGAGTTCTACGGGTGCCAATACACCGCAATCATTCGACAATGTATGGGATTTGGTTTGGAATGTAGCTACTGATTCGAGCAATGCAACTCAAGAAGAAGTGTATGCTGCGACTTACGGTGCGGTATTTAGAAGTATTAATGGTGGCACAAGTTGGACATTAGCAAGAGGGGCTGCTTCAGGTAGTTCATTTTCTTATTTTACAGATGTGGCGGTAAGTCCAAGCGGAGTGGTATATGCCACTTTGAGTACCGAGGGAAATACACCGGGAGTGTGGCGTTCAACTAATGGTACCAGTTGGGTCGATATTTCTCCTTCATTTATTGATACTGCCAACCGAATGGTGATTGGAATAAATCCAAACAATGAAAATGAAGTATATATTTTAGCAGAAACGCCGGGCTCAGGTAAAACAACCACGAATTATGCAGGAAAACCTGAACAAAATTCGTTGTGGAAATATACTTATGTAAGTGGCACAGGTGCAGGAGCTGGTGGTATTTGGACCGATTTATCTGCTAATTTACCGGACAGCGGTGGAATTTTTGATAAATTTAACTCACAGGGAGGCTACGATTTAGCTGTGAAAGTACAACCCGGGAATTCAAATGTGGTGATTATTGGAGGTTCTAATTTATTTCGCTCGACCGATGGTTTTACTTCAAAAAACAATACCACACAAATCGGTGGATATGGCATAGGCGCAACCATTCCATTTTATCCGCTTTATCCCAACCATCATCCTGACCAACACTCTATACTATTTTCAGCAAGCAATCCAAGTGTTATGTATTCAACTTGCGATGGAGGTATATTTAAAACAACCGACATTAGCACTACTCCTATCACCTGGATTTCTCTAAATCAGGGCTATCTTTCTACTCAATTTTACACACTTGCTATAGACCCCGCCTCTCCTGGAGACAGTGTAATAATAGGTGGTACACAGGACAATGGTACATTATTTACCAATTCCTTAAGCAGCTCATTTAACTGGACTCATCCATCCTCCGGAGATGGTTCCTATTGTGCAATATCTGATGGAGGTTCAAATTATTATTATTCCCGTCAACAAGGTCAATTAATTAAAACTACTATGGATACTAGTGGAATGACGAGTGCTTTTGTACGCATAGATCCATTAATGGCCGATACTACAAAATATGGCTTTATTGCTCCTTTTGTACTCGACCCTAATAACAATAATGCGGTGATGTATTTAACCTGCGGTGATATGATTTACCGAAATAATGATCTTTCACAAATTGCTGTTACAAATTCCTATTACAAAACCAATCAAAATTGGGATTCTCTAGCATTAACAAGAGATTCAACAAGTGAGATTACTGCCATTGCAATTTCCAAATCGAGTCCGAATCGTTTGTTTTACGGTAATAATAAAGGAAAAATTTATCGGGTTGATAATGCGAATGTAGGAAATCCTGCACCAGTAGCTATTTCAGCAGTTACCTTCCCTTCCAGTGCTTACACCAGTTGCATAGCGCTTGATCCAAGAGACGCTGATAAAATCCTAGCGGTTTTTTCAAATTACAATATTTACAGTTTGTATTACACAGATAATGGTGGTTTAACCTGGGCAAAAGTTGGAGGAAATTTGGAAGCTAACACAACAGGAAGTGGTGTAGGTCCTTCCCTGCGTTGGGCATCCATTTTACCGGTTGGCAATCACACCGTGTATTTGGTGGCAACTAGTATCGGATTATTTGCAACCGATACACTTACTGCTTTAACTACAGTTTGGACACAACAAGCAACCAACACCATTGGAAGTGTGGTTTGCGATTACATTGTTTCGCGTGCATCCGATGGATTGGTGGCAATTGGAACGCATGGCAATGGGGTGTATTCAGCTAACATCACCGACATAAATCAATTAGTTACAGGAGTTAAATTTAGCGCTTCTACTAATGACAACACTTTTAAAAACTATCCCAATCCATTTTCACAAAACACAAGTTTGGAGTTTAGCTTAAAGCAAAAGTCAACAGTTAAGTTAGTGCTCCTTGATGAAACTGGCAAGGAGTTAAGAACTTTACTAAACACTACCTTGGATGCAGGAACTTATCACGAAGAGTTATCCCGCAAAGGATTGCCATCAGGTATTTATTATTGCATGCTTCAACTTAACGATTCAAAAATTACTCGAATGCTTCTAATTGAATAAACACCGGAGTTGCTTATTTAACCATGCTTACTTTGATTGACTCGCTGTTTCTTTCGGTGGTCAATTTTAAAAAATACATTCCGTTGCTTAATTCATCCGGAGTATTTATTTGGTGCTGTTGAATTCCGTTGCCTGTAGATTGTATCGTTTCGCGATACACTATATCGCCGGTAGCAGTGCTAAGTTCGAGGTAACAATTTTGCTTTGAAGAGGTGTAAAAACTAATTCCCAATTCAGTATGAAAAGGATTGGGAACAGCAGTCAATGCTAGAATTTTTGATTGTGCAGCAGCTGACGAAACAGTACAAGTACCCGGCATACTAGCGTCTAACCAATTAATGCGCGAATTTAAAAAGTTTTTTAAAGTTGTTATTTCCGCTGCATACGTTGCAGGAATCGGATTAGGGTTCGGCCAAACATACACACCTAAAATGGGATATAAATCATAGTGGCGTGTTCGTGCTTCGGTCGTTAATGTAGCAATCGAATCGATGTAGTTGTTTAAAAAGGTAGTATTTAAAAGTGTCGAACGTAATTCGAGCCAACGACATTTTAAATCATTTTTAAAGCTTGCATCTTGCATAAATTTATTCCACCAAAAAGGAACTTGCTGATCGGCAGTTCCGCACAAAGCACCAAAATCGTATGCCCATCCAGAGGTTGTGTTTCCTCCACAGTAATTGGCATTTTTGTAGGCAATATTAAAATCCCAAACCGGCCCGGCATTTAACTGGCCTCCTTTACTTTCTTTATTTTTATAGAGATAGGTGCTCAAACGATATCCATCTACATTTTTACTCAGCTCATTGATGATGAAGAAATCGATAAATGAATTTACATCGATAAAATGGCGGTAACCATTGATGCTATCGGCAAAACTGATGCTATTTAAAGCATACTCAAAACTATCAACATAACTTTGAATATAGGATTCTTGTTGCACAACAATTTCATCATCTTGTGGATATTCATATTGATAAAAAATAGTTTGGCCGTTTGGATGGGCTGCCGGCAAATAATTGGAAGTCCAACCTCCTCCACCACTACCGGTGAACTTGTCAATCTTAATCACATAGCCACCGGTGAGGTCGTCTCCGGCTAGGTCATTTGAATCTAACTCAGCGATGTTGATGCGGTGCTTATCGCGTTTCAATTTTTCCATCAGCACATATATTCCTTGATATTGGCCATTCACCACAAGCTCACAAAATTTTGTTCGTGCAGCATAGTGGCCCATACGTCGGCTTAAATCGTAGGTCATTACATTTCGTGCAAAACTCTTATCGTTGTAAGGAGGATACAAAATCCAATCATGCTCTGAAGGCAAACCCAACAAAGATGTATCTAATTCAGCGCCTGAAGAATCGCGCGTTTCCAATCCATAAGGCTTTTGTGCAAATCCTTGTGAGGTGCTTCCACGGTACTCAATTCCAATTTTATTGTTGTAATTGTTGAAAGGGTCGCTAAGGTTATTTCTTATTCCAACCCCATTATAAATAATGCCCATATCGGCAGTTATTTTGGGTTCATCTAAAATTGTTTGACCATTTGTATTGATAACAACTATCGGCAAATCGGAAGAGGTAAATATTTTTGCTTTCGCAGGATTGCTGCTAAAAACTATACGCCAATTTAATAAAGTACCGGCATCGGGAGTTGAAGAATCGAGAATGAGCAATTTCCAGGCTCCATTTCCAACCTGACCGTTATTTACGATTCCTAACTGACCTTGTGGTTTAAAACTACCGCTATAAGGAGGGTTTCCATTAATAATACTTGTTGAGGTATTATTGTTAAAGCAAGTATTGGTATAATTATTCCCATTTCCGCCATTGGCAATTGATAAATCTACCACAGTTCCATCCGGCGACATCAAACGAATATTTAAATCGCCAACATAGTTATGTGCTATATTGAGGCAAACGCTCTCAACACCGTATACAGTATCAATTGTACTTATGGGTAAATTGCTGACATTAATGGTAAAACTTGCTTGAGGTCCACCATCCGGAATGCTTCCACCAATTCCGTTATAGGTTTGAGCAAATGCATAATAATTCAGAACACTAAGGAGTAATGCAGTTGTAAATTTTTTAACCATGGTGCTTGGGTTTAATAATAGTTTTTAATAAAACGATATAAATTAAAATCAGGTTTGTTCAGTTCTTGTGCAAGTTCGATAGCAAGCGTTACTTTATTTACTTCTTTCATTCGGTAATTTTGAATGAGTTGAAAAGCTCTTTCTGCAAGCAACAATGCTTTATTTTTGTTCTTATTAGTAGATTGATGTTCTTGAATACAAGCTGCTAATTCCTCAATACCTTCGTGCTCGGTAGCCACTGATTTTACAATTTTAGGAATCCAGCTATCTGGTGCATGTTCGTGCACCAATAAGTGCAAGTTTTTTAGGAAAATACTTGCGCCCGGTCGATCAGCTTTGTTCACCACATAAATATCGGCTATTTCCATTATTCCCGATTTGAGACTTTGCACTTCGTCTCCTGCTTCGGGCACCAGCACTAAAACGGTTGTATCGGCAAGTCCAACAATTTCAATTTCCGATTGGCCCACTCCAACTGTTTCTACAATTATATAATCAACACCGGATGCCTTCATAACATCGGTTATTTCAATTGTCTTTGCCGACAAACCTCCTAATGAACCTCTTGTAGCAAGCGAACGAATAAACACATTTGAATTAAGAAAATGCTCACTCATGCGCACTCTGTCGCCCAAGAGTGACCCGTGATTAAAAGGGGAGGTTGGATCGATTGCTATAACACCCACACGAAAATTTTGCTTCGTAAGATGTTCTATCAACCCATTAATTAAGGTACTTTTACCGGCACCGGGTGGGCCAGTAATTCCAATAATTGGAATTGTTTTTCGAATGTTCAAATTCAGTAACAAATCTTCATAACCGGGCAAGTCATTTTCAACTATGGTGATGCACCGCGCCAATGCACGCATATCGCCATTTTGTAAATTTATTAATAGGGTATCGGTTTGATTCATGGTACTGAAAAGCAAATATAATCGGAATTCTCAAAAACAGTGTACTTCTCACTAAATTAGGGATTAGAAGCAACTAGTACAACTCCGGTAAATTGATACTTTTGCAAACAAATTCTTAACGCAAAACTGCATGACACAGTTATCAGTTGTGATTATTACCTTTAATGAAGAACGCAACATTTCACGTTGCATTAACTCGGTAAAAGATATTGCTGATGACATCGTTGTGGTTGATTCATATTCGACTGATCAAACCAAAACTATTTGCATGCAACTTGGGGTGCGATTTATTGAACACGCATTTGAAGGCCACATTGAACAAAAAAACTGGGCAATAACTCAGGCATTGTATCCACATATTTTATCGCTTGATGCTGATGAAGCGATTGATGAAAAATTAAAAAAGGAATTGTTAACTGTAAAAGCAAACTGGCAATTTGATGGTTACGAAATGAACCGGCTTACCAATTATTGCGGTAAATTTATTTATCATTCGGGCTGGTATCCCGATCGTAAACTTCGTTTGTGGGATAGTCGCAAAGGTCGTTGGGGTGGCACCAATCCACACGATAGATATGAATTAAATTCACCCACTTCAAGCAGCGGTTATTTAAAAGGAAATATATTGCATTATAGCTTTTATACAACCGCCGAACATGATAAACAAGCAGCCAAATTTGCATCAATAGCGGCATCTGCAATGTTACAAAAAGGTAAAAAAGCGAGTCGATTAACTATTCTACTTTCGCCCATTGCGCGCTTCTTTTCTTCCTACATTTTGCAATTGGGATTTTTAGATGGGAAAGCGGGCTTTAGAATTGCGTGGGTTTCGGCAAGGTATACTTTTCAAAAATACACCCAGCTTAAGCAATTACAAAAAAAAGCTAATTAGCTTTAATTAATTTTGAGAATAGCTCGGAATATTGCTTACTGATAACCTCCAATGAATGCTTGTTGAGTGCAGCCTCATGTGCATTTTTTACCAATTTATTTTTTAATTCGGGATCGTTAAGAATGCGGTTAATATTTTCAGCCAAGGCTTCGGCATCCTTTACCTTGCTTAGCAAACCATTGCCTTCAACTACATCGGCCAAACCTCCGGCATTGGTAGATACAACTGGCACCTTATACATAAACGCATCAAGCACACTGCTGCCTAACCCTTCTTCTTCTGAGCTCATCACAAACACATCTAACACACTAAACACATCTTCCACATTTTTATGAAAGCCTCCAATAATGTATACATCATTTAACTTGTGAGCAGTAATAGCCTTCTTGGTTTCATCCATTAAAATTCCATTCCCAAAATGATAAAAAACAAAATCTTGGCGCAGTTGGTAAAGCTTGTGAATAGCCTTCACCATGGTAAGTGGATCCTTGTGTTGCACAAAGGCAGCAGTAGTACCAATTATTTTTTTGCCTGCATTGTCACCACCGGAGATTAATTTTAATGCTCTTTCTCTGTTCAATGTCTTTTGCTCTACTACCTCGGATATTAGTGCAGTGTTCGTGATATTGGCAGCAGCAAGTATTTTTTGTATGGCCGGCGTTATCGCTACAATACAGTCGGTAAATTTGTATTTAGTGATAGATAAAAATCCCTTTGGAACAAAATCGAGTCTTCGCGTGTATACCACCTTTTTACCGTGAAACCATTTTGTAAACACGGCTAATTGCTGAGTTTTGCTGGTTTGGCAATGAATAATATCAAAACTTTTTGACTTAACTATCAAAAAGTAAAGTAGTTGAAAATGGTTATTAATAGTTTTGAAAGGTAAATTATTTCCAATGCAGTGTTCTGCCAATGGGTAGCCGGCTCTACAAATGGTGAACGATTCGTTCCCTTGCATGCGGTATCCTAGTAAATCATAGATTGTTTGCCGTTCGCCACCTCTCCAGGTTTTTTCGGTATTTAGTTCAAGTATACGCAAGCTTAAAATTTCAGTTAATTTGAAAATCTAGTTCATTAGTTTAAATCGGCCAATACCTTTTTCACAGCTGCTAGGTTAGGTATTTCGCCTGCATTTTCAAGTACTTCAGCGTATTGTATAATTCCTTTTGAGTCAATTACAAAAGCCGAACGCTTTGAAACACCAATCATATTTCCTAGTCCAAAGGTTGGATAGAGAGAGTCATAAGCCTTTGAAGTTTCCTTATTGAAATCAGAAAGCAAGGTAAAGTTGAGACCTTGTTCCTCCTTATATTTTGCTAGCGAAAACATTGAATCTACTGAAATTCCAACCACTTCGGCATCGAGGTTATTATAGTCAGAAATTTCATCGCGTACCGAACAAAGTTCTTTGGTACAAGTGCCGGTAAAAGCAAAAGGGAAAAACAAGAGAACAACTTTTTTTCCTTGAAAATGTTGCAAACGAATCTCCTTTTTTTCGCTGCTGTAAAGTTTAAATTCAGGGGCTTTATCCCCAATTTTTAGCTGCATAACTGAAGTTAAATGGTTCTAATTTTTAAACGAAATAAAATTCACTATCCGATTTGAATCAGGTGGACTAAAATACAATTTATTATTTAGCAAGCTATGCAGTTACTATGTAATTTAAGAATCAATATTGTTAGTTTGATGCGTTACAAAAAGAAATAATTTCATCTTTTTTAAAGGCGATTGCTATGAATTAATGAGCGTTATGTAGTTATGTGGTGCTTATACTTATTACTTGTAAATTAATAGTGCGCTCTAAAAGTTCGCTTGTAAGTAAATAAAAAGCAGCGCAAACAATAAAGTTTGCGCTGCTTTAAAAATGCTTAAATGACTATTTAGATTTACGTTTACGTTCGTTTTCGTCAAGAATTATTTTACGCATACGAATGGAAGCAGGGGTTAATTCAACGTATTCATCTTCCTGTATGTACTCCATAGCTTCTTCCAAAGAAAACTTAACAGCTGGAGCTATTTTCATTTTTTCATCAGTTCCGCTTGCGCGCATGTTAGTAAGCTTTTTTGTTTTAGTGATGTTTACTGCTAAATCATCTGGTCGTGTATGTTCACCGATAACTTGTCCTGCATAAATTTCTTCGGTAGGATCAATAAAAAAGAATCCTCTATCCTGTAATTTATCAATTGAATAAGCAATTGCAGTTCCTTGTTCCATCGAAATAAGCGAACCGCTGATTCTTCCGTTAATTTCGCCCTTCCAAGGTTCATAAGCTTTAAAGCGGTGTGCCATAATAGCTTCACCGGCTGTTGCAGTCAATACTTTGTTTCGTAATCCCATAATTCCACGTGATGGAATAGAAAACTCCAAGTGAATCATATCGCCTTTTGGCTCCATAATTAACATATCGCCTTTACGTTGACTTACCAATTCAATAACCTTACCCGAAACAGGTTCTGGCACATCTACAGTTAAAACTTCAATTGGCTCACATTTAACGCCATCAATTTCTTTAATTAAAACCTGGGGTTGTCCAACTTGCAGTTCATACCCTTCACGACGCATCGTTTCAATTAAAATAGATAAGTGTAAAATCCCTCGTCCAAATACAAGATAGGCATCTGCAGAATCTGTTTCCTCTACGCGCAAAGCGAGGTTTTTCTCAATCTCTTTAAATAAGCGATCGCGCAAGTGACGGGAAGTAACAAATTTTCCTTCCTTACCAAAAAAGGGTGAATTATTGATTGTAAACAACATGCTCATAGTTGGCTCATCAATACTGATTGGGGGCAAGCCTTCGGGATTTTCAAAATCGGCAATGGTATCCCCAATTTCAAAACCATCAATACCGGTTATCGCACAAATATCGCCGCAGGCAACTTCTGCCACCTTCATTTTACCCAAACCTTCAAACGAAAAAATTTCCTTAATTCTCGATTTCACAATGCTTCCATCACGTTTTACTAATGATACAGGCATATTTTCGCGCAATGATCCACGTTTGATTCGTCCAACAGCAATACGACCTACAAAAGAAGAATAATCGAGTGAGGTGATTTGCATCTGGGGCGTTCCTTCATTAACAGGTGCTTCTGGAATATTTTCAATGATGCAATCCAACAAAGCAGTAATATCAGTTGTTGGAGCATTGTAATCGGTGCTCATCCAACCTTGTTTTGATGATCCAAAAATAGTTGGAAAATTTAGCTGTTCTTCGGTTGCATCCAAATTAAAAAACAAATCAAACACATTGTCATGCACCTCATCCGGTCGGCAGTTTGGTTTATCTACTTTGTTGATAACAACAATTGCTTTAAGTCCAATTTGCAAGGCTTTTTGCAATACAAAACGTGTTTGTGGCATTGGTCCTTCAAAAGCATCCACCAACAATATTACTCCATCGGCCATATTCAATACACGTTCAACCTCACCGCCAAAATCGCTGTGACCGGGAGTATCAATGATATTAATTTTAACACCGTTGTATTTTACTGATACGTTTTTAGATAAAATGGTAATACCGCGTTCACGTTCAAGGTCGTTATTATCGAGAATTAATTCACCAGATTGCTGGTTTTCACGAAATAATTTTGATTGATGCAGAATTTTATCAACCAGGGTAGTTTTTCCGTGGTCAACGTGGGCTATAATCGCGATGTTTCTTAGGTTTTGCATAATGTATATGGCTCCTTTTTATTTTTTGAGGCTGCAAAAGTAGTCTTTTTAATCTTAATTAACTCTATCGAATAGTTTTATTTACTTTATTTGAGATAAATAAAAGAATGGAAATCAATACTTTTGAGACAAATTTCAGACATGACTTATATATTTGTTATTTCTAAAATAAATGTTTTATATTTGGCTTTTGAATGAGAAACCACTATCTCTTTCAACTAAATAAACAACTTTAGTAAAGTTGGATTAAATTAAATAAGACATAAAATACTTGTTGAGATACGAGCTAGGAAAGAAAAATTTCAGAAGGCAACTAAAACAAATTAACAACACATGAAAAAAATTATCTTATCAGCATTTATGATTTTAGCCGGTGTAGCCTACACGCAGGCGGGTGTAATTGTTATTGAAGGAAACTATCAGGGTAAAAACTTATACATACAAAATCCTTACGCAGGTTCAAATGTTGGTTTTTGTACTTTTGAAGTTACTGTAAATGATGAAACAACAACCGATGAAATAAATACCAGTGCTTTTGAGGTAGATTTTACTGCTTACCAGATTAAATTTGGAGATAAAGTAGTGGTTAAAATCAAACACAAAGACGATTGTAAGCCCAAAGTATTAAATCCGGAAGTATTGAAACCACGCAGTACATTTGAGGTTGTTCCCGGTTCAATGAAAATTGATAAAGAAGGTAACTTATCATGGACAACCACAAACGAAACCAGCAAAATGCTTTATACTGTTGAGCAGTTTAAGTGGAATAAATGGGTAAAATGTGCCGAAATAATGGGCAAAGGAACTGTTCAAGAAAATAACTATTCAGTTAAAGTAACCCCGCATTCAGGCGAAAATAAATTCAGAGTTAAACAAACCGATTTTAGTGATAAACCACGTTTGTGTGAACCTATGAAATACCGTGCAGTATTGCCGGAAGTGACTTTTGACAAAACTAAAATTGATAAGCAAATTACTTTCTCTTCAGCTACTGCCTTTGAATTATACGACTCTTACGGAAATATAATTAAAAAAGGAACCGATTCAAAAGTAGATATCTCTACCTTGAAAAAAGGAACATACTACCTTAACTACGATTACAAAATGGATAGTTTTGTGAAGAAATAAGTAGTAAATAAAACTTTAAAAAACCGCTTTAGTTAATTCTGAAGCGGTTTTTTTTTGCAGCTCTTCATAGTTGATTAAATGAGCTAGTCTTTAACTCCCACTAAACAGATAAAAATGATAAAATGAAAAATAATTTTTGTAATTCATTTGTTTATCGTAATATTGCAATATTAAAATTAATTATGGGGGCAACTAAAACTGATTACTATAGCGACACACAAAATGAAATTGCGATTTTAGCAAAAGCCTTGGGGCATCCTGCCAGGATTGCAATAATAGAATACATTTTAAAAGCAAACACTTGTATTTGTGGTGACATAGTAAACGAGTTATCGTTGGCCCAACCTACCATTTCGCAACACTTAAAAGAACTCAAAAATGCAGGATTAATAAAAGGTAGTGTTGAAGGGACTTCGATTTGTTATTGCGTGGATGAAAAAGGATTTGAAAAAATCAGAAAATTTTTTGAACGCATCAACTTGTCTATTGAAAAAAAGAAAAATAAATGTTGTTAATATAAAAATCAAAATCATGAAACTATCCCAACTAAAAAATATATTAGCTACTGTTGAAACAGTGAGCTTTCAATTGCCAAATGGAACATTTGTTCCTCAGCATTTTCATGTTACTGAAGTTGGTTTAATAAACAAAAACTTTATTGATTGTGGAGGTACAGTTCGTAAAGAAACACGTGTTAATTTCCAACTTTGGGAAGCAAACGACTTTGAACATAGATTGCAACCACAAAAACTATTAAAAATAATTGAGTTATCCGAAAAGGTTTTGGGAATTGAAGACTTTGAAATAGAAGTCGAATATCAGGATACAACCATAGGGAAATACGATTTAGACTTTAACGGAAAGAATTTTCAATTGGTGAACAAACAAACCGCCTGTTTAGCAAGTGATCACTGTGGGATTCCACAAGACAAACAAAAAATAAAATTGACTGAATTAGTAGGAGCATCCAATACTTGCAAACCGGGTGGCGGATGTTGTTAATTTAATTAAACAGTATATAATGACGTCAAAACATGCTATGCTTTTTTCGGAAATAGCGGCAGTGCTGCATAATTTAAAAACAGACACAATCGCAATTGAACGTAAGGAACTACTAAAACCATTAATTGACTACATTCAAATTAAAGTAGCACAACAAAAAGATATTCGCTTAAATTTTATTTGTACCCACAATTCAAGAAGAAGTCATTTAGCGCAAGTTTGGGCGCAAGTTGCCGCTGCTTATTGTTCTATTCAAAATGTTTATTGTTATTCAGGAGGTACAGAAGCAACTGCACTATTTCCTCAAGTTGCAAAAACCTTAATAAATCAAGGTTTTAAAATAAAGCCAATATCAATCGGTAATAATCCGGTTTACACAGTAAAATTTGCAGAAAACAATCCGCCAATCATTGCCTTTTCTAAAACCTATTTCGATGATTTTAATCCGGTAGGTGAATTTGCTGCAATAATGACTTGCACAAATGCAGATGGCGATTGCCCTTTTATTTCCGGATCAGAAAAAAGAATTTCTATCCCATTTAACGATCCAAAAGAATTTGACAATACTCCCTATCAAGAAGTAAAATACATAGAAAGAAGTTTGCAAATTGCCACTGAAATGCTCTATGTTTTTTCACAAATCAACTCCTAATTATGTCAGCTACTAATTGCGCCCCGACTTTTCAAAGAAAAAAATTAAATTTTCTTGACCGCTTTTTAACACTCTGGATATTCTTAGCGATGGCTATCGGCGTTTTAATTGGCTATCTAATTCCAGCAAGCAGTGGTTTCATTAATTCGTTCTCAAGCGGAACTACCAATATACCGCTTGCACTTGGTTTAATTTTAATGATGTATCCTCCGCTAGCAAAAGTAAAGTACGAACAAATGGCTGAAGTATTTAAAAATGCTAGGGTGCTCGTTGCTTCTTTATTTCTCAATTGGATTGTTGGTCCTATTTTGATGTTTGCATTGGCATTACTCTTTTTAAAAGGTTATCCGGAATACATGATTGGACTTATTTTAATTGGTTTAGCTCGTTGTATTGCAATGGTTGTTGTATGGAACGATTTAGCTGAAGGAAACAGAGAATATGGAGCGGGTTTGATTGCGCTTAATAGTATTTTTCAGGTTTTACTATATAGCGTTTATGCGTATGTTTTCATTACCATTTTACCTCCTTATTTTGGTTATACCGGCTTTGAAGTATCCATTAGTATTGGTCAAATTGCTCAAAGTGTTGGTATTTATTTAGGAATTCCATTTGCTCTTGGAATTATTAGTCGATATACTTTGCTAAAACTAAAAGGCGAAGCATGGTTTCAAAATCGCTTTGTTCCATTAATATCACCAATTACCTTAATTGCATTACTGTTTACCATCGTTATTATGTTTAGTTTAAAAGGTGAATTAATAATACAAATTCCGATGGATGTTGTTCGCATTGCTATTCCATTGATAATTTATTTCGTGATCATGTTTGTTATCAGTTTTTTTATTGGGAAATATTTCGGTGCCGACTATTCAAAATCTACTGCAATTGCTTTTACTGCAACAGGTAATAACTTTGAATTAGCAATAGCGGTTGCTATTGGGGTTTTTGGTATAAACAGCGGACAAGCATTTTCTGGGGTAATTGGCCCATTAGTTGAAGTGCCGGCATTAATTGCATTGGTAAATGTTGCTTTTTGGTTTAGAAAAAAATATTTTGCTACACAGTAATTATTTGTTCCATTAGTTTCGAATTATTGATTTCTTAATCGATTCAAATTAACAATACTTTCAGCTCGTTCAAAACAAATCTAAGTTAAAGATACTATTCAGCAAACTGTATAATTACTAGCATACAAATCTTCATTTGGTATCATAAAAAAAGCCTGCGAGAAATCGCAGGCTTTTTTTATGATTTGTGTTTAGCGTTATTCAACAACAAACTTCTGTACTGAAAATTCGCCGGCAACAGTCATGCTTACGAAATAAATTCCTTTTGCTAAAGAATGTACATCGATAGCAAATTTATTTTCACCTACTTGCAAATCTTGAGTTTTTTCAACTACAACACGTCCAAGCGCATCAGTTACTTGAACAGTAGAGTTAATTTCTGAATCGGATGAATATAAAATATTCAAAGACTCTTTTACAGGATTTGGATATAAAGAGATTCCATCGCTACTAGCTTTACCTGATAAGTCAACATCTTCACCCGGTAAAATACGGAAATTAGTAGAGCTTGTGCTTACACGCAAGGTATAGCATTGGCTAGCATTAAATGCGCTTGAATATCCATACACTTTTAAGTAAAGCGTAGTTGCACTAGTTGAATTACGAATAATTTGTTCTGAAGTTGTTCCACCGTTTTGAGAAGTATACAACAAGGTTACTTTTGAATTGTACATTTTCATATCGTAATCAGCAGGCAAATTTGTAAGTGTTACTTTAACTTTAGTATTCGGAGCCACAGTCGTAAACTTAAACCAATCCACATCAGTTGAAGTACCAATTAAGCCGGTAATGTCGGTATTCATTGGAATTACTTTAGCTGCTGAAGAAGTATTATTTGCTTCATAAGCATCGCTACAAGTAACAACAATAGAAGAAGTAGTAAAGTTAGAAGATGCTGAAAAAGCACTTGAAGCTCCTGTACAAACACTTTGTACTTGGAATTCATAATTTGTAGCAGCAGCTAAACCTGTAAGGGCTATTGAATTAGTCGCACTGGTTGTAGAAGTCCAAGAAGCAGCACCAACAACGCGGTATTGCACGTTGTAGCTATTAGCACCCGAAACAGCAGTCCAACCTAATGTTGCACTACTTGAAGTAATTGATGAAGAAGTTAAACCTGATACTGCTCCACAAGTAACAACTGATGATAAGGTAGTAAATGTAGCAGAAGAAGAGTAAGCACTGCTTAAAGATGCACACACTGTTTGAACTTGGAATTCATAATTTGTAACTTCTGATAAACCGCTTATTGCCAATGAATTTGTTGTTACAGAAGCAGCAGTCCATGTAGAAGTACCAACTACGCGGTATTGAACATTGTAGCTAACAGCACCACTCACAGCTCCCCAATTAAGAGTAGCTGAAGTTGTTGTTACCGCAGAAGCTGATAAACTAGCAGCAACACCACAAGAAGCAGTTGGAGCCTGACATCCTAATGAACTTAGTAAACTAGCACGTGCCCCGCCAGTAGCAAAAAGTGCTTGCATGCGAGCAGTCTGACCAGCTGTAAACATGTTCATGCAACCATCGTCGGTATAATCCATGTAATTCATAAACATATCGCCATTAGCGCCATTGCTGCATGTTACATGTGGGAAAGTTGGGCACCCGAAATTTGAAGTTGATTGTGTAGGAGTATCGCTTACTAAGTCGTTTCCACAACTAGCATCACCCCAAATGTGACGTAAATTTAACCAGTGGCCAACTTCATGCGTCATGGTTCTTCCTAAATGGTAAGGAGTAGCAGTACCAGGAGAAAGTACACTTCCTACAGATGAATACAACACCACTACACCATCGGTAGAAGCAGTACCACCTGGAAATTGAGCATATCCTAATAACCCACCACCTAGGTTACACACCCAAATATTTAAATAGTTTGAACTACTCCAAGCATCATCACCACCATTTGCACTTCGCTTAACATTGTCGTTTGAAGTAAAGGAAGCAACTGTCGTAGATTTATGAATAATACCGGTAGTTGCATTTCCTTGAGGATCTCTTTGAGCTAAACAAAATTGAATTTGTGTGTTTGAAGCAACACCTGTAAAAGCTGAAGGAGTGCTTGATGCATCTGTATTTAATCGAGCATAATCAAGATTTAATTGATTCAATTGAGCGATACATTTAGCATCAGAAATATTTTGAGAGGAACTATTGTATATTACGTGAAACACAACCGGAATAGTAACAATGGCAGATGTTTTATTTGCCATGTTTGAAACAATTTGTTGAGTTTGTTGCTCAATTTGTTGCATTCGCGCAGCAAGGGTTGGATCAGCTGCTTCCATATCAGCAAGGTGCTGCATGGTTCCGCAATTACGTACTGCCGTACTCTGCGCCATTGCAGAAGTACTCATCAATGCACTAATTCCAAGTGCCCAAAGTAAATTCTTTTTCATGTGTAATAATAGTTTAATTTGTTTAAGGAAAATCAAACCTAACGATTTTAAGTTTAACTTTCAAACTTTGCTTACTCGAATATTCACAATTATTAGTTGAATAAGTAAAATCAACAGGCGAATGGGAAATGTGATATAAATCACAGCTAGAGCCACTTTGCATAAAAGCTTTTGTTACTTTTGTCGGTTCCAAAAAATCAGCAAGGGTTATTGCTTAGGTGTAAGCTAGTTGATTCGCTGATTTTACAAACATTGGTGTGAGGATATGATTGCTATAGACAATGAAAATGGTTCGGTTTTATTGCTGAACAAACCTTTAAAATGGACCTCGTTTGATGTGGTGAATTTTGTGCGAGGAATTGTAAAAGTAAAGGTTGGTCATGCAGGAACTTTGGATCCACTTGCGAGTGGACTATTAATTTTGTGTACCGGTAAAATGACCAAACAAATTGACAATTACCAAGCACAAGAAAAGGAATATACTGGGGTAATTACGCTTGGCGCCACTACCCCATCGTTTGATTTAGAAACTGAAATTGATGCACGTTTTTCGATTGACAATTTAAATGAAACAACTATTAAAGAGGCTGCGGTTCAGCTAACCGGAGTTTTACATCAATTACCACCCGCACATTCAGCAAAGCGAATTGATGGGGAGAGAGCTTATTTAAAAGCTCGAAGGGGTGAAAAAGTGGAAGTAAAACCGCGAGAAGTACACATCAGCAAATTTGAAATTACTTCAATAGAATTTCTTGAAACCATTGTGCATGTTTCGTTTCTGGTGGTATGCAGCAAAGGCACTTATATACGTTCCTTAGCACGCGATTTGGGTGAAAAACTAAATAATGGAGGTCATTTAACTCAATTAATTCGTACCCGTATAGGCGATTTTCAGTTAAAAGATGCAGTTTCAATTGAAGAATTGCGAGCACACTTTCCAAAGCCAACAGCTTAATTTTTAGCACTAAGGTTAGGTCATGCTATTTTAGTTTGCGAACATTTGAGTATTTTTTATAATTTCGCAGCCTGTTTATAAGACAGTGTATTAATAAGAAACCCGTAAGTTTCCTACCTCCCTTTACTGAGCGGACAATTTTCGGGAAATTGTATAACGCCAAAATCAACAAACAATTATGAAATTATCTCAATTCGGCTTTCATTTGCCTAAAGAATTACTGGCAGAGCATCCGGCTAAAAACCGTGAAGATGCAAAGCTGATGGTATTAGACCGTAAAAAGGGGACCATCACCAATAAAAAATTCAAAGACATTCTAAGTTATTTTGATGATGGGGATGTGATGATTGTGAATGACACCAAAGTATTTCCTGCCCGTTTATACGGAAACAAAGAAAAAACAGGAGCTAAAATTGAAGTGTTTTTATTGCGCGAGTTAAACCGCGAAAGCCGCTTATGGGATGTATTGGTTGATCCGGCACGTAAAATCCGTATTGGTAATAAACTCTATTTTGGGGATGACGATAGTTTGGTTGCGGAAGTAATTGACAATACTACTTCACGTGGCCGTACACTCCGTTTTTTATTTGATGGAACTTATGAAGAATTTAAGGATACCGTGGTATCACTTGGACATACACCACTTCCTAAATACATTAAGCGAAAAGCTGAACCTGAAGATGCTGAGCGTTATCAAACCGTTTATGCAAAACACGAAGGTGCTGTTGCTGCGCCAACTGCGGGTTTACATTTTAGTAAGGAACTAATTAAGCGACTCGAAATTAAAGGAGTTAATTTTGCTCCGGTTACTTTGCATGTTGGATTAGGTACATTTCGTTCGGTTGAAGTGGAAGATTTAACCAAGCACAAAATGGATTCAGAACAAATGATTATTACTGAAGACGCTTGTAAAATCATTAACAAAGGAAAAGAGAAAAAGAAGAAAATTTGCGCTGTTGGTACAACCACCATGCGTGCAATTGAAAGCAGCGTAAGCACTACCGGCATGGTAAAACCTTACGATGGTTGGACAAACAAATTTATTTTTCCACCCTATGATTTTAGTGTTGCCAATTGCATGATCACAAATTTTCACATGCCTGAATCTACTTTATTGATGATGGTTTCTGCCTTTGCAGGATATGAGTTTTTGATGGAAGCATACAAACAAGCCATCAAGGATAAATACAAATTTTTCTCCTACGGTGATGCAATGCTCATTCTTTAATATTAATTAAATTAGTGCACCCTTCAGAAGCTTCACTTGCTTTTGAAGGGTGTTTTATTTTTACAGAACAGTTATTTTTAAAATGAATATTGCAATTTTTGCTTCCGGAAATGGTTCAAATGCTCAGGCAATTATCCGTCATTTTGAACATTCAACTAAGGTTTGCATCAAATGTATTATTACTAACAATTTCAAAGCAGGTATTATCAATAATGCTAAATCACTTGCTGTACCTTCCTTTGTATTTAGTAAAGAAGACCTTAACAACGATGCCTTGTTACTCGATTTTTTGAAACAAAACAACATTGAATTCATTGTATTGGCAGGATATCTCAAAAAAATTTCTTCGTTACTTGTTAGTGCATTTCCCAAGGGGATAGTAAACATACATCCTGCCTTATTACCGCAATTTGGAGGAAAAGGTATGCATGGCATGCACGTGCATGAAGCTGTACTAAAATCAGGAAGTAAAAAAACAGGAATTACCATCCATTACGTAAACGAAGCGTATGATGAAGGGCAAATAATTTTTCAAGAAAGTTGTGAGGTGTTGCCAAACGATACAGCCGAAAATATTGCAAAAAGAGTACTCGCACTTGAACATAAAAACTATCCGCTGGTGCTCGAAAAGTTATTCCTTCAAAAATTAAAGTAGCTAGCTTTTAACTCCAAATCGAGCAATATTTACATCCGGATTTAGTTCGGCTTTGCATATTAAAAATTGCGTAAATTGTTTAGCGTAATAAGGTGCCAACAAAATAGCTTTCGTTCCCATACCGTTAAAAATTCCAATTTGCTTATGTTCAGGATGCAATCCAATCATTGGCCGTCGATCTTTTACGGTAGGTCGTATTCCACTTTCATGCGCTACAATGCTAAAAGGTACTTTGAGTACTTGTTGTACTTTTTGAAGTAATTGTTGCTTGCCTTGTTGGGTAATTTGTTCCGTTAAATCTTTCCATTCATATGTAGCTCCTACTTTATAATTTTGATTTCCTAGCGGTAAAAAAAACACCCCTTTGTTGAGCACACTTTCAGTATCAAAATTAGGAATGTGTAAGGTTAAAACTTCTCCTTTAGTGAGTACAAATGGCAACCAATTGAAGTAAGGATTTTGTGTTGCCTGATACCCTTCACAAAAAATAATTTTATCTGCATTAAATTCTTTCCAGGTTACACCATTTGCACTTAACGATAATTCGCTAAAGTTAAACTGTTCTTCACGGTAAGCGGATACTTGCTGTAAAAATTGCTGCATGCAACCAAGTAATTTTCGCACATCACAATTACCTGATTGCAGCACTGCTGCTGCGCCAAATTCATTATGTATTTTATCGACCAAGAAATTTTCTTCAACTTGTTGTGATAAATAATGTGACACGTCTTTTTGAGCAGCCTTTGAAAACCAAAATTCGCGTTCATCCTCGGAAGCAAACAACTTAATTATAGCACGTTTGTGATGAAATTTTTGTTGAAATTTTTGTTCCATTCTCGCATACATTTCATTGGCAACAGGAAGCACTTCATCAACCATCCACGACTTAACAATTCGTTTAAAAACGATAGGATTATAAAGACCGGCAGCAACTTTAGAAGAAGTGATGGATGCATTCGCATCAACAACAACTACTTTTTTTCCTAGCTCTATTAATTCAAATGCGAGTAAAGAACCGGCAATACCTTGACCAATTATAAGGTAATCAACTTTCATAAATTACTGTATAATTCAGGGTAGTTTACAAGATTAACGCCCGAGCGATATTCATAAAATAATTCAATTTGTTGCATACGCGCTGAATCAATTAAATTTAGTTGCTAAAGTAATCATTCAAATTGTGCTGCGATAATTACTTACCTTTATGCAAAAAAAAACATGCGCTTTTTATACTTCCTATTTTTATTGTTTGTAAGTGGCAATTTATTTTCTCAAAAACTCACAGTTTCTAGTAACCAACTTAGTTTTGGTACCACCTATGAAACAGTTACCGATAGTTTAGCAATTACACTTACCAATACCACGAATACCAATCAACAAATAAAAACAATTCGGTTTTATCAACTATATAACAGCAATTCATTTTCGGTAAACGACAGTTCCTTTGCCATACCCGCAAATGGCAATTATACACTTTGGGTTAGGTTTAAACCTGTTCACAATGTATTTTACAACAGTGAAATGGTACTCATTACCGATACCTATGAAGGAAATATTTCGATTGACCTGAACGGTCAAGGAAGGTATTCGATGGTGTATTATGACCACACTCAAAATCTCAGCGAACAACAATTAAAAGACACGTTAAAAGCTATTACCGGAAGAGGCTACTTGTCGCTTGGCTACAATGGAGCGCGTGATAAAATGTTTATGAACGTTGACAATAAAAAAGTAAACGGACAAGGGGCTTCAAGCAATACGCTTGAATGTGTGTATACCGGTAGAAACGCGGTAGGATATACCAGTAGAAGCAATTGTCAATCGGCATTTAACTTTAATACTGAACATACCTATCCACAATCGTACTTTGGAAGTGTCGAACCCATGTTATCTGATTTGTTTCATCTATATCCTACTGACGATGCTGCAAACAATGTGCGTTCGAGTTATCGATTTGGAATGGTGGTAGATTCGTTGGCTACCTGGGATAGCGCCGGTTCACAGTTTCTTTTACCATTTTTCGAACCTCGTGATGCTCATAAAGGTGAGGTTGCTAGAGCGATGTTTTATTTTACTGTTCGCTATCAAAACTACCAGAGTTTTTTAACGACCCAAGAAAGCACCTTGAGAACTTGGTTGAAGCAATTTCCTCCATCGGTAATAGAAAAGAAAAGAGATACAGATATCTTTTTTTATCAAAAAAATCACAACCCTTTTATCAATTATCCACAATTTATTGATCGTATTAGTTCTATTTCAAATAGTTCAATTGCGAGCCCAATTTCCAGTCTCGACCTTACTGATTCAATAATTAATTATGGGATTGTATCAACCGGAACTCCGCATGTTTACAATTTGGTATTGGTAAACAATGGCACAAGTCCTATTAATTTTACGAACTTTAGTGTTTCCAATTCAAGTATATTAAGCTTTGCATCCGGCTCGGGAATTCCGACTACACTTTTACCCGGAGAAGATTTAACGGTGCAATTAGTGCTGACAACAAGTACTAGCGATTCGTTGTTTGAATATTTAAATTTCGATACCAATATACCTTCTGCATTTACTTTTCATATTCCTATTTTTGCTAACTTTTATCAACTTCCGCTGCATCTTTCTGAATTTAATTTACCGGCTCCTGAGTTTCAATTTTTTCCCAACCCAGCAAGTCAATTTGTTCGAATAAAATATACTTTGAATGGCGCTCAATCCGGAATTTTTAATTTACAGGATTGTCTTGGTCGAAAAGTTTACAGCAGTAATTTAATTGGTTCAAATAGTGATTATACCTTATCCTTAGAAGGATTAACCAAAGGAATCTATTTTGGCAGCATACAAAGTGGTGGGCGAATTGAGTATAAAAAGCTCTTAATTGTTAATTAATTCTTATCCATCAATAGCATTCTAAATCCTACTTTTGCGCATCATTTTTACCCCCTTTAATTTCGAAAATGGCAGCACAAAAAAAAATTAAGAATGCACTGATTTCTGTTTATTATAAAGATAACCTAGCTCCTATTGTAACTTCACTACATGCATTAGGTGTGCATATTTATTCAACAGGAGGCACACAAAGTTTTATTGAAAAATTAGGAATCCCGGTAATTCCGGTTGAAGAACTTACGTCGTATCCATCAATTTTGGGTGGACGAGTTAAAACATTACATCCTAAAATATTTGGTGGAATACTTGGAAGACGTGAATTACCAAGCGATATAGCTCAACTTGAAGAATATGCGATACCTCATCTCGACCTTGTAATTGTTGATTTATATCCTTTTGAAGAAACGTTAGCATCGGGGGCAAGTTCAGCTGAAATTATCGAAAAGATTGATATTGGAGGTGTTTCATTGATACGAGCAGCCGCAAAAAATTTTACAGATGTTGTAATTATCTCTTCTAAAAACCAGTATCCATTTTTAACTTCATTATTAGAAAGCAAGAAAGGATTTTCAGACAGCGATGATCGCAAACAGTTGGCAACTGAGGCGTTTGGCTTGACTGCTCACTACGATACTGCTATTTTTAATTATTTTAATGAAGGACAATCTCCTGTATTTTCAAAAAATATTCGCAGTTACAAAACCTTGCGTTATGGAGAAAATCCGCATCAAAAGGGTATTTTTTACGGTGACCTGGATGCCTTATTTACTCAATTAAACGGGAAAGAATTATCGTACAATAACTTGTTGGATGTGGATGCAGCGATTAATTTAATTGCTGAATTTGATGAATGTACCTTTGCCATTTTGAAGCATAACAATGCCTGTGGAGTTGCCTCCCGACCTTCGCTAATAGCAGCCTGGAAAGATGCCTTGGCAGGTGATCCGGTAAGTGCATTTGGTGGAGTACTTGTTTGTAACCGTGAAATCGACCTAGAAACTGCTACTGAACTAAATAAATTGTTTTTTGAAGTTGCTATCGCTCCCTCCTTTTCCGCTGAAGCGCTAGAATTGTTATGTTCAAAGCCGAATCGAATTTTACTAAAACAAAACGCTGTTTCACTTCCCGAAAAATCGTTCCGAACCTTATTAAATGGTGTAATTGAACAAGACAAAGATCTTAAAACAGAAACGCGCGAACAATTGCAAACATGCACAAAAGTTGCACCTAAAGAAGAGGCATACGAAGACTTGCTATTTGCAAACAAATTGGTGAAGCATACTAAATCAAATACCATCGTGCTTGCAAAAAACAAACAGTTATTGGCAAGTGGTGTTGGTCAAACGAGCCGTGTAGATGCATTGCATCAGGCAATAGCAAAGGCTAATGCTTTTGGTTTTTCATTGGAAGGAGCTGTAATGGCGAGTGATGCATTTTTTCCATTTCCTGATTGCGTAGAAATAGCAAATAAGGTAGGAATCACTACAGTAATTCAACCCGGAGGATCGATAAAAGATAAAGATTCAATCGCTTATTGTGATGCCAATAACATGGCAATGGTGATGACTGGTGTGCGTCATTTCAGGCATTAATAGGTTGGAAAATTAATCTTCAAAAACCCAAATTGTTTTTTCCTTTTCTACCAATTCTGTAAACTTCCCGAAAAATCGTGTTGCCTTTACGCTTCTATCATCAATCCAATGATAGTTTCCACCGCGTGGTTTTCCAAACATGATTCCATGGTAATTGAATTTATTGTCTTTCAACCATTGTTCGGTATAGGCGCGGTGTGCTTCGAGGCGCGAAGTAAAAAACGTAATGATGTGACCTTCGTCGTACCATTTATTAATTAAGGCTAAAGCATCCGGATAAACTTTGGCAGTTAGCATTCGCTCCGGCTCTTCATTCGGAATATCGTCGCAAATAGTTCCATCAATATCAATCAAGTAATTCTTAACATTTTCGGGCAATGTAGGACTAACTTTTTTCCCGTCTTTATCGAATGATTCTTTTAATAACATGTTTTTAAAAATAGCTTGCGAAAGTACTAAAAAAGAGGCTTCAACTTCCTTTTTTCAGATAAAAAAATGGAAGTTCTAAACAGCTCATGGAGTGTTCGAATTGAACACAGAACTGCTTAGGAAACATGAATTCCTAGCTCTTTCAGTTGTTCAACCGAAATTGTAGAAGGGGAATCAATCATCACATCGCGTCCCGAATTATTCTTCGGAAAAGCAATAAAATCGCGAATGGTATCGGTACCTCCGAACAAAGAGCACAATCGATCAAAACCGAAAGCAATTCCTCCGTGTGGAGGAGCACCAAATTCAAAAGCATTCATTAAAAATCCAAACTGCGCTTGTGCGTCTTCTTTTGTGAATCCTAACAATTCGAACATCTGAGCTTGCAAATCCTTATTGTGTATACGAATTGAACCACCGCCAACTTCCACACCATTAATTACCATATCGTAAGCGTTTGCACGCACATCACCAGGCTTATTTGCCAGTAATGAAATATCTTCAGGTTTGGGAGAGGTAAACGGATGGTGCATTGCATGCCAGCGAGCAGTATCTTCGGACCATTCTAACAAAGGAAAATCGATCACCCACAAACAACGGTACTCGGATGGATTGCGCAGTCCTAAACGTGAACCCATTTCAAGGCGCAATTCGCTCATAGCTTTTCGGGTTTTATTTTTTTCACCTGCAAGTATCAACATTAAGTCACCCGGATTTGCATCCATGGCCTTGGTCCAAAGCGCTAATTCTGTTTCATTGTAAAATTTATCTACCGACGATTTTACTGATCCATCTGCATTACATCGCGCATATATTAAACCGCTAGCTCCAATTTGAGGACGTTTTACAAACTCGGTTAATTCATCCAATTGTTTGCGTGTATATTCGGCAGCGCCTTTCGCACAAATACCAACAATGTATTCGGCATCGTCCATTACTTTAAAATTTTTCCCTTTCAACAAGTCATTCAATTCAACAAATTTCATATCGAATCGAATATCGGGCTTGTCGTTGCCATAATATTTCATGGCATCAGCATAGGTCATTCGCGGCATATCCGGAATGTTAATTCCCTTAACAGCAGAAAATAAATGACGCACCATACCTTCAAAGGTTTGCAAAATATCGTCTTGTTCAACAAAACTCATTTCACAATCGATTTGAGTAAACTCCGGTTGACGATCGGCACGTAAATCTTCGTCTCTAAAGCATTTTACCAACTGGTAGTAACGATCGAAGCCGCCAACCATGAGCAGTTGTTTAAAGGTTTGAGGAGATTGTGGTAAGGCATAAAATTCGCCTTGATTCATTCGTGAAGGCACCACAAAATCTCGTGCTCCTTCAGGAGTAGACTTTATTAATACCGGAGTTTCTACTTCCAAAAATTGCAGTCTATCTAAATACAAACGTGTTTCAATCGCAAGCCGGTGGCGTAACTCCAAATTTTTACGTACTGTTTCTCGGCGTAAATCAAGGTAGCGGTATTTCATGCGCAGCTCATCTCCACCATCGGTATTCTCTTCAATAGTAAAAGGCGGTGTTTGTGAGGTTGTAAGTATATCTAATGAACTTGCAATAATTTCAATTTCTCCGGTTTTTATTTTTAGATTTTTATTGCTTCGTTCAGCAACACTTCCGCTTACTTTAATAACATATTCACGTCCCAACTTTCGTGCGTTCAAACACAAGTCTGCATTGCTTTCCATGTTAAATACGATTTGAGTAATGCCATATCGATCGCGCAAATCAACAAAGGTCATTCCTCCCAAATCGCGCGATTTTTGTACCCATCCGCACAAGGTAACTGATTGATTAATTGATGTAGCTGTAAGTTCTCCGCAGGTATGTGTTCGTAGCATTTTTATACGTAAAATTGTGGTAATTTTTTTAAAGAAGGGCGAAAGTACAAAATTTACGAGGAAGATACCTAACACAATTTATTGTAGAAATCACCGCAACCCTTATACAAACCTACATTACTGCATGGAACAATTACTTTTGACTAGCGAACATTTTATGAAAGAAGCGTTGAAAGAAGCGCAAAAGGCATTTGCTGCGAATGAAGTCCCTGTAGGTGCAGTAATTGTTTACAAACAACAAATAATTGCACGAGGACATAATTTAACTGAACGTTTGAACGATGTAACAGCACATGCCGAAATGCAGGCATTTACCTCGGCTGCAAACTTTATTGGTGGAAAATATTTGAGCGATTGCACCTTATATGTTACACTTGAACCTTGTACCATGTGTGCCGGTGCTGCATTTTGGACACAGGTTTCAAAAATTGTTTACGGTGCTTCCGATAAAAAAAGAGGTTTTTCTCTACTATCAAAATCAGTTTTGCATCCTAAAACTACAGTAGAATCCGGAATATTGGCTGATGAATGTGCGGAACTTTTAAATAAATTTTTCGCACAAAAACGCGATTAATAAGTTCACATTGCAAGACTACCCTTTACTTATTTCGCTTAAGCAAAGCCATGTAAAAGCCATCGCAATCAAAATTTAAGGGCGAATAATTTTTCTCGCCTTCAAGGCTCCATTCCTCGTGCTGTTGTAAAAACCAATTTATTTGTTCCTTTCCCTCCGAAGGCAATATGCTGCAGGTAGCATAAACCATAAGACCTCCCACTTTTGTAATTGGTGAAAAACGTTCTAAAATTTCGCGTTGGGTTTGAATTACCTGATCAATTTCTATGGGTTTTAATATCCATTTAGTATCCGGATTACGGCGCAATACACCGAGTCCGCTGCAAGGCACATCCAGTAGTAAACGGTCGGCTGAGTCTTTTAAGCGTTTGGTCACTTTTGTTGAATCGATGTGTCTGCATTCAACAATAGCGACACCGGCCCTTTTGGCCCGTTTTTTTAATTCGGCCAATTTAAATTCCTTCGTATCCAAAGCGATAATATTACCCTTGTTTTTCATGATAGCTGCAAGGTGCAGCGTTTTACCACCAGCACCAGCACATGCATCAATAACACGCATTCCGGGCTTTACTTGCAAAAAATCAGCAACCATTTGCGATGCAGGGTCCTGTACTTCAAACCATCCATTTTTAAATGCTTCGTATCGAAATACATTTCTACTAAACTTCAACTGCAATGCATCAGGAGCCCAACTGAGAAGTTCGGTTTCGATTCCAACTTCGGTCAAATTAGTTTGAAGTTGAGAAGGAGTAGTTTTAAGCAAATTTGCTCGTAAAACCATGGCGGCAGGTTTGTTTAAGGCCGGAGCTAATTTGTTCCATTGTGAAGCACCCAATTCCTTTTCGCAACGTTGATCAAGCCAATCAGGATAGGATTCCCATATTTTTCGGATGTGTTCGTATTTTTTTAATAAGGAAATTATTTTTTGCTCATTGCAGTTTTTGTATTCAGGACTTTCCGGCAAATCTTCGCCTTTAATTACGAGCCAGGTGCCGTAAATTGTTTTCCAATTTTTTTCAGATAATTCATCTTTTGTATCGGCACAGGTTAAAATTAAGCGCCAATTGCGCACTAAATCATAGGTGGTTTCGGCAACAAAAGAACGTTCACGAACCTTCCATTTTTTATTGTTGCGCATGGTTTTTTCAAGCGCTTTATCCATGAAATTTCCATCCACAAAAATGTATTGCAAGGTTTTAAAGACCTCCTTCAACAGAGATTTTTTATCTACGGTTTTATGTATTTTCTTTTTTGGTATCATGCCACAAAGGTAACTTTTGAGCGTTAACAAAATAACTTAAAACTTGCACAATATGCTTATCTTTGCCTGCCAATCTGATTTTTGTGTATCGGGTTTTGCAGTTAACTGCAATAACAATTTTTAAGTTTTATAAGTGCCACAACATACAAATAGCACTTGTATTAACTTAAGTAAGAGGTACAATTCCCAAATCATTTTGTTACTAACACCAAGTTAATGCAGACAGAATTTCACCTTTGGGGAATTAAAATTTATGAGCCGGTAACTGCTTTTACGGATTTTATTTTAGCTTTTTTGTGTCTACTTTTTTACTATCGCTACTCATCGGCTACCAGCGAAAAAGGCATAATTTACTGGAAACGTTTTTTTTTATACATGGGCTTATCAACCTTAATTGGTGGATTTACACATTCACTATTTGAAAATCATACTAGCTTGGCTTATACTTTTTGCTGGCTTGGTATGCAACTTTGTAGTGTACTCTCGGTGTACCAAGCTCAAATGGCTACCATTTTCAGTATTTCAAATCCCAAAATTCCAATTTATAAGTCTGCGCAAAAAAGTATATACTTATGTCAAATACAACTCGTTGTATTTTGTATAGCGACCATTTACTTTAAAAATTTTTTAGTGGTAGTTTTGAATAGTACGATTGGCTTTTTATTGGTATTATACATACATGCCTTATCGGGAAAAAAATATGGCAACAAAGCTGCAAGTTGGATTGCATTAGGTATAACCGTTTCATTTTTAACAGCCTTTGTATACGCCTTTAAAATCTCGGTAAATGCCTGGTTTAATTTTAAGGATATTGCGCACGTAATAATGGCTATAAGCATTATCTTTATTTCTATTGGAGTTGGAAAATTTAACTCTGAAGTTACCTTTCAAGAATCAAAATCCGGCACTTAATTATTTTACATGTTTAAAACAAAACGTAGATTCGTTTACCTCTCCATATTGCTTTTTTGTATCGGTATATTCAATTCCTGTGTTACCCAACACAGAAAAGATATTTCAAAAGAAAAACCTTTGTGGATTCCAATGCAGCATTCCGAGTTAAAACAAAGCAAAGATTCTTTGCCTTCTAAATTTTTGTTGTTTAAATTAAATGAGGATGAGTTACGAAAACGCTTGGTTCACGACTCTTCGCAGCTAAAATCCATTATCGATTTCCCACTACCTGATTCAAGCTTTTCGAAATTTAGTGTTATTGAAGTACAAGTAATGTCGCCGGCATTGGCTGCAAAATATCCAGCATTTAAAACATATGAAGGAATTGAACTATCAAATCCAGCAAACAGAATTCGCATGGATTTAAATGACAAAAATTTTCATGGATATTTTATGACTGACAAGGGTGAGTTTTTTATTGCACCAGTTGATGGGCCTGATAAAAATTTATACATGGTTTTTAAGAAGGAAAATGCTCCATTTCAAAAACTACCCTTCGAAAACATGCGCCGCTGAAAATTCAGCAATTTCATTTTGTATATTTGTGTTATAAACTATCCCAAATTTTCTACAGATTATGAACCTTCCTATTTTTTTGAATCT
>WBZU01000109.1_pt1 | contig 83553 bp, 66 predicted proteins | sample 5204311 | NCBI WGS metagenome assembly WBZU01 (sample SAMN12344359, study PRJNA552823) | activated sludge metagenome | biome: Activated sludge suspended growth; feature: Nitrification reactor; material: Wastewater; isolation source: activated sludge from nitrification reactor of wastewater...
AGGTACGTATCCGAAGCACTCGACGTCGGTGCGCGTGTCCCAAAAACATCGTTGCACGTGCCCGGGTTCGTCGTGGCATAACGGAAATAACCGTACGCCCCATTCAAGTTCGGATCACCCGAACCGTTCAACGTGGCGCCGCTCGACGTGATCAGCGTGGCCGCGGTCGTCGTCGCCGTCGGCGCATCGGACGTCGTAAACGACATGACGGCGCCGAACCCAGTGCCTTCGGCGCTCGTGGCAATGGCGCAGTAGTAATACGTGGTATTGGGCGACAAACTCACGATGGATTGGCTGTACCCCACCGCCGAAGTGCCTGCGCCGAGCGCGGCCCCACCGCTCGCCGGCGCGCGTGAACCAAACACATCGTCGCACGTTCCCGGGTTGGTCGTGCTGTACCGGAAATACCCGGTCGTCGTTGACCCGTTCGGATTCCCGGTACCATTCAATGTCGCCGTGGTATTCGTAATGGCTGTGGCCGCAACGGTGGTCACCGTTGGCGGCGAAGGCGTGGTGAACGAGACGACCGCACCGAACGACAAATTCACCGAATTTTGCGCAATTGCACAATAGTAGTAGGTGGTCGTCGGCATCAAACCCGTGATCGCTTGGGAAAATGCAACCGCTGTATTTCCCGAGCCGAGCGACGTTCCGCCCGCTGCCGGTGCTCGCGTGCCGAAGCTGTCGTTGCATGTTCCGGGGCTTGTCGTGGCATAACGGAACCAGCCCGTCGTCGCCGCACCGCCGGGATTGGCCGAACCATTGAGCGTCGCCGTCGTACCGGTCAAGAGCGACGCCGCGTTCGTCGTCACCGTCGGCGCATTGGCCGGCGTCGTGAATGACAATACCGCGCCAAACCCATTGCCATACGAATTGCGCGTGATAGCACAGAAGTAATACGTCGTTCCCGGCAACAGGCCCGTAAGGCCGCGGGAATGCGCGACGTCCGTTCCGCCCGCGCCGAGGAGCGTATCCGATGCGCTCGACGTCGGTGCGCGCGTACCGAACACATCGTTACACGTGCCCGGGTCGGTCGTCGCGTACCGGTAATAGGCGTACGCCGTATTCAGCTTCGGATTGCCCGAGCCATTCAACGTCACCGTGGTTGCGGCGATCGACGTTGCCGCCAACGTCGTCGCCGTCGGAACATCCGGTGTCGTGAAATTCAGAACCGTGCCGAAAGCAATGCCTTCGAAGCTCGAGGCGATGGCACAGAAATAATACGTCGTTCCCGGTGACAACCCGGAGATCGATTGGCTGAAAGCAACCGCCGACGTTCCCGAACCCAGCGCAGTTCCGCCGCTCGTCGGGGCGCGTGAACCGAACACGTCATCGCACGTTCCGGGGTTTGTCGTGCTATACCGGAAGTAACCCGTCGTCGCCGATCCGTTTGGCGTTCCGGTACCATTCAACGTGGCCGCGGTATTCGTGATGCTCGTCGCGGCCGTCGTGGTCACCGTCGGTGGCGAGGGCGTTACGAAGCTCAAGACCGCGCCGAACGCCGTTCCCACGGAATTTTGTGCAATGGCGCAGAAGTAATACGTCGTCGCCGGAGTTAATCCCGTCGCGGATTGGTTGTATGCAACCGACGTAATGCCCGCACCGACCGACGAACCTCCGGCCATCGGTACGCGCGTGCCGAAAGAATCGTTGCACGTGCCGGGGCTGGCCGTGGCAATTCGGAACCAGGCTGTCGTCGCATCGCCGCCGGGGTTGACCGAACCATTCAATTGCGCGGTCGTTCCGGTCAATGACGTCGCGGAGCTCGTGGTTACCGTCGGAGCTGCGGCGAGCGTCGTGAATGACAAGACGGCGCCGTACGCATTGCCGTACGAATTGCGTGTAATGGCGCAGAAGTAATATGTCGTCGCCGGCGTGAGTCCCGTAATGGCGCGGGAAAAGTTTACATCCGTGCTGCCGGATCCCAAAAGAGTATCCGATGCGCTCGAAGTCGGGGCGCGGGTACCGAAGACGTCGTTGCACGTGCCCGGGCTCGTCGTCGCATAACGGAAATACGAATACGTTGCATTCAGGTTTGGATTGCCGGACCCGTTCAACGTCGCCCCGCTCGACGTGATCATCGTCGCCGCAAGCGTCGTCGCCGTCGGAACGTTGGGCGTCGTGAAGTTCAAAACCGCGCCGAATCCAAGCCCTTCGCTGTTCGTAGCGATCGCGCAGTAATAATACGTCGTTCCAGGCGACAAACCCGTCACCGATTGGCTGAACGCCACCGCCGACGTGCCTGATCCCAACGCCGTCCCGCCGCTCGTGGGCGCTCGCGACCCAAACACATCATTACACGTGCCCGGGTTCGTCAAACTGTAACGGAAATAGCCCGTCGCGGCCGCTCCATTGGGTACGCCCGTACCATTGAGCATCGCCGAAGTATTCGTGATGGTCGTCGCCGCGGTCGTCGTGACCGTCGGAATCGATGGCGTCGTGAAACTCAGCACCGAACCGAACGATGTGCCGATCGAATTTTGCGCAATCGCGCAGAAGTAATACGTCGTCGACGACGTGAGCCCGGTAATTCCCACGCCATACGCAATCGCGGTATTGCCGGAACCCAGCAATTGACCGCCCATCGTGGGCGCTCGCGTGCCGAACGCGTCGTTGCACGTGCCCGGGTTTGTCGTGCTATAACGGAACCACCCCGTCGTCGCGTCGCCTCCGGGATTGGCCGTCCCGTTCAATTGCGCCGTCGTGCCGGTCACGAGCGTTGCGGCGGTGGTCGTCACCGTGGGGGCATTGGCGAGCGTCGTGAATGACAAAACGGAGCCGAAAGACGTTCCGTAAGCATTGCTGGAAATGGCGCAATAATAATACGTCGTGCCCGGGGTCAAACCCGTGATCGCCCGCGTGTAATCCACCGGCGATGTGCCGGATCCCAATGCTGTTCCACCGCTCGTCGGAGCTCGCGTGCCGAAGGAATCATTGCATGTGCCGGGGTCTGTCGTGTTGTAACGAAACCATCCCGTCGCACTGGATGCATTTGGATTTGCCGAACCTTGCAGCGTTGCCCCGCTGCTCGTCACACCCATCACGCCCGTCGTCGTCACGGCGGGAGCGCCGGGAACCGTAAACGACAAAATCGACCCGAATGCCGTGCCGGAAGCATTCGAGACGATCGCACAGAAGTAGTACGTCACTCCGGAACTCAATCCGGTTGCCGTGATCGAGTATGGAATGGACGAACCTCCCGACCCGAGATCCGTGCCGCTCGAGGCGGGAACGCGGGTACCGAAAGTATCGTCGCAGGTCCCCGGGTTTGTCGAACTGATCCGGAACCAGCCCGTGGCTTGCTCGAAATTGGGATTTCCCGTCCCGTTGAGCGACGCCGAACTTGTGGTGATCGACGTGGCGGCGGTCGTCGAAGCCAAAGGCGCAGCCGCCCAAGCTCGAAACGACGTGAAGAAGACGAGGACGAAGAAAAACGCACGAACGACGTGGTGAAACATCGCAACTCCCGAAACGCGCCCCGGCACTTGGACGAGCGGCCGGACCGTAGTCGATTCGAAGTCGAAAGGGTAGCGATTTCTGTATCAACCGAAAAACCAAACAATTACGCGCCACGACCAACCGATTTTCTCGCCTCGACCCGCAAGTTCGGTTTGGCCGGGAGCGCCGAACGCGAATACGAACGCAGCGTATCGTTATCATCGTCCGACGCGGCGAATTCCATGAAGACGGCCTTTCGATAACATTGAACCCCGTTCGTCGCCCGAAACGATGCCGGACACGATTGCCACGCAAACGCGATGAACGGTGGAACGAAATGCGTGAATGAGTTTATGGGTACGTGCGCTCGTTACGGCCGAACCTATTTGCAACGCCAAGTCCCCATTGACTGAGCTACGAAATTCCGCACGCCGCGCGTCGACTCCGACATCGATATGGTTGAGGACCATAGCACCAGCCAATGGTACGCGTTACGACTTGTCGAATCGGCAGGATTGTCTTGCCGAATGGCGGACGACGAGTTCGATCCGCACTTCGTCGCCGGCGAAACTCATCGGTTCGCCCCTATGCAAATGATCAGATTACGTTGCGTACGCCAACGGATGACGCCGACGAAGATTTCGTGGCCTGTTGTGGTCGGTCGTGACGCGCCGTGGGTGGCCGTCTGGATTTCCACACGTTTTCGGCCGGTATGCGTCTTTCCTTGGCGACTTGCTTGCAAGAAAATCCAGACACGTGATAGCATGCGCGCAATCCCGCGACGCGATGGGAACTCCGAGGCTGCCCATGTTGCAACCAGGCACGATCATCCTTGAGAAATACCGCGTCGAACGAGTCTTGGGCAAAGGCGGGATGGGGATTGTCGTGGCTGCACGCCACGAACATTTGGGCGAGTTGTTTGCAGTCAAAACGATGTTGCCCGAGGGTCTCGAGAGCCCGGAAGCGGTCGAGCGATTTTTGCGGGAAGCTCGGGCTTCCGCGCGTCTCAAGGGCGAGCATGTGGTACGCGTGCACGACGTCGGAAACCTCGACAACGGCACTCCCTACATGTTGATGGAGTATCTCGAAGGCGAGGATTTGGGCGGAATTGTCGAACGGCGCGGGGCATTGCCGGTCGAAGAAGCCGTCGGATATGTGCACCAAGCTTGCGAGGCGGTGATCGAGGCGCACAGCCTTGGAATCGTGCATCGCGATTTGAAACCGTCAAATTTGTTTCTGACGCGACGCCCCAATGGCAGTCCGTGCATCAAAGTTTTGGATTTCGGTATCTCGAAGGAAATCGACCCGGAAAAAAAGGGCATGAAATTGACGAAAACCGGCCAATTCTTGGGTTCGCCCATGTACATGTCGCCGGAACAAATGACGGACGTAAAGAATACCGATGTTCGTTCGGACATCTGGTCGCTCGGCGTGATTTTATATGAGCTCACGACGGGCATTGCTCCGTTCATGGCGGAGACCGTCCCGAGCGTCGTGACGAAGGTCATTCTTTCGCAACCGCCCGTCCCGAGTAAGGTTTGTCCGGGACTTCCCGCGGGGCTCGATACCGTCATCATGCGTTGTTTGGAGAAGCAACCCGATGGACGTTATGCGTCGGTCCGCGAATTACTCGCGGCGCTCGAACCATTCGTGATGGTCGCTTCGACGACGCTCGAACGCTCGGGCTCGTACCCCAGAGCCATTCTTCCGTCGCGTCCGGAGCTGGTCGAAACCGCGCTCGACGTAGCGATTGTCTTGCCAAACGCGGCTGCACAAACGCTAGCCGGCCCCGATCCCGACGGAGCGTCTCTCGTGACCGAGGCTAAATCGAACAACGGAATGGATCGAACCTTACCGTTGGATCTTGCGTCGGTATTGCCCAATTCGACGGTCCAAGCGACGCCCGTGGCGATCGCGATTTCCGCATCGAATAAGAACCTCACGACCGACGACGAAGCGGCTCAGGTTTTACATGCCACACCAAAGCCGCAATCCAATACGAAAAAGAACGTGTGGCCATGGGCGGTGGCCGGCGTGCTCGCGAGCCTCGGAGCAGCTGCGTTTTTCGTGACGCACAAGACGCCTGAAACAACTGCCGAGCAAGCGGCGGCGGCAGCTCGAGAACAGGATTCCCCGTCGACATCGTCCGCGCCGCAAACGCCGGACGTGAGCGCGACGAATACGTCCACTTCCGGAAATACCAATACGCCTCATCAAACCGCATCGGCGGCGTTGGAGCCTTCGGCCTCGCCCGCAGCGCCGAATGCCAAAGCGACGGCGACGGAGGCGAAAGCGGGGACATCCCCGACGACGAAGACGAAATCGTCTTCAGGCTCGACGACGCGTAATGGCACAACCAAAAAACCTCCCGTACGCGGGTATGACGATTGAGGAATCGACGAGACGCAATGCGAAGTAATCGTTTCCTTGCCGGGTGTTTGTCGTTGGCGCCGGGGTTCGTCGCGATGACGGCGCATGCCGAACCTTCCGCCGCCGACAAAGAGCTGGCAAAACAGCTCTACCAGCAGGCGACGGCGGATATGCAACACGACGCGTACGATCGGGCGTGTCCGCAATTCGCGGCGGCCTTGCAGCTCGATCCCAACCATGTCCGCACGGCGATTTCGCTTGGTACGTGCGAAGAACGTTGGGGCAAATTCCTGAGCGCATTGCTGCGATTCGAACACGCCCGAACGCTGGCCGTAGCGCAATCCGCAGCGGAAAAGATTGTCGAAATCGACGGATTGATCGTCGATTTGAAGCATCGGGTCCCGCACCTGCGCGTCATCATCCCGGAACGAATCGCCACGATCAGCGAACTGACGGTGATTCGCAATGGAGCGATTCTGCCGGCTTCCGAATACGGTAAAACGGTCCCTGTGGATCCGGGCACGTACGAAGTCATGGCCTCGTCTCCGATATCCGGCGTGTGGAAAGCTCAAATCAAGCTCGAAGCGGGAAAAACCGCCGAAGTGACGGTGGGTGCCGATCCGACGCCGACGTATACCGCGAATGAGGATGTGCCGGGTTTTAATGCTTTGGGGGAAAGCTCCGGCGCGGGCGACGGCAATACGCGAGGCCTTCGTCGCGGTCTCGGATTTACCGGGATTGGCCTCGGTACCGCCGGGTTTGTCGCCGGGGGCGTCACCGGCGTTCTGGCGATATCGAAGAACAGCGCCAGTGACGATGGCCATTGCGATGCCGGCAATTATTGCGATACGACGGGAACGGCACTGCGTCGAGAAGCCCAGCAGTACGCGGCCGCGTCGACGGGGCTTTTTATCGTGGGAGGCGTTTTGTTGGCTACGGGCATCGTCCTCGTCGCGACGGCGCCTTCTGCAAAAACCAAAACGAGCTTATGGATTGGTCCAACCGGGATTGGATTACGCGGTCAATGGTAATTCCGAACCATTGATTCCGGAGCTTGCGGCAGCATGCATGGAACGATTCACTTTCGGAACTGAGCATCCTCAATGGCGGAGCTGTATACAATCCGTCCGTCGCCATTGCGGACATTCAGGGCGAACGGTTTTTCGTGACCGCATCGGGTTGGCCGACGCGAGGTGGTTCGATGGTGATTACGCGATTGATTCGGAATTAGTCGGGCCTCGTCGCTTGCATTCCTCAAAAGCGTCTGAAACGCAGCAACCACGTTATGGCTTCCTGCTCGCTCGTGAAGACGCGGGTCGGGGTTGAGGGCCGACTGAGTGCCAAAAAGAGATTAAACAAAAAGCGCCCGGATGAACTGCCGATCAAGAGCGCCATAGCCGCAAGATTTTTTGCGGCTGCGGGACTTGCATAATATTCACGCACCCCGGGTTTTTGCCGATACGACGGACGGCCGTCGACAAGCAGCGGGGTCTGCCGTCCCTCGGTGAGCATCTGAAACGTCGTAACGTTTTCCTTGGCATCGTCGAGGGTCTGTGTCGTCCCCTCAATGGGCGTTTGGACAACGATGCCGTCCGCGCGCCGGACATACACGCTGCTTTGCGTGCGAATTTCCACGACCGGGACCGGTACCCAGACGTTTTGCTGCATTTCCATAAGCCACTGTCACCTGCGGTGTCTGGTCATTTGTCCAAGTATACGAAAACGAAGCATTTTGGGAAGATAATTGACGAGTCGTCGAAATGCTCGGCGTACGCGAGAGTCAATGGGATCGGCTGTACGCGCGCGGCGCACCGTCCATGATCGGCGAGTGTGGTGGTTGCCGTTCCTTCGAGTTTGTCTCTCCACATATTCGTTGGAGATCACAGGTTTTTTGCCTGATGGTCCGTGGACAAACCGACCGTCGAGGGTCGGCGGATCGCGGCGAAGTTGGTCTGGACAGACGGTCTCGGGGAGCCGCGATCGGCCGTTTTTGCGCTGAAAGTTGCACGGGTTTTGATTTGACAGGTGCAACGCACGCGGATACTCTCGACACCCGACGGTTTTCTTACGGTTGTCCAGATGGCGAGCTCGCAAGAGACGAACGAACGCGCAGCGCGACTCGTGGGCACGATGCTCCGCGATAAGTGGCGTCTCGACGCGTTGATCGGCGTCGGCGGGATGGCAGCGGTTTACGCCGCGACGCACCGCAACGGAAAACGCGCGGCGATCAAGCTTCTGAGCCACGATCTTTCGGATGGTCAAGCGACGCGCACTCGTTTTTTGCGCGAAGGCTACGTTGCGAACAAGGTCGGTCATCCGGGTGTCGTCAACGTCCTCGACGACGATACGAGCGAAGATGGTCGGGCGTTTCTCGTGATGGAACTGCTCGAAGGGGAGACGCTGAAAGCTCGTTGGATGCGCTGGAAGGGGCGTATGCCCGTGCAGGACGTTCTGCACATCGCGTATCAACTGCTCGATGTGCTTGCGGCGGCACACGACAAGGGCATCGTTCATCGCGACATCAAGCCGGACAATGTTTTCCTGACAAACGATGGAGCTCTGAAGGTGTTGGACTTCGGTGTCGCGCGTTTGCGGGAAACCGAAACGGCCGCCGATGTGACTCGTTCGACCGCGATGCTTGGAACCCCCGCGTTCATGGCACCGGAACAAGCTCGAAGTCGTTGGGAATGGGTGGATGTGCGAACGGATGTGTGGGCTGTCGGCGCGACGATGTTCACGGCGCTCACGGGGCAATTCGTCCACACCGCGACGACCGTGACGGAGCTGCTCATTACCGCGGCGATGCAACAAGCCCGACCGATCAACTCGGTGCTGCCGGATCTGCCCGAATCCATTGCGTCGATCATCGATCGGGCGCTCGCGTTCGACCAAGCGCAACGTTGGCCCGACGCGCGCTCGATGCAGTCGGCCATTGGTTTGGCATTGCAGGGTTTGTCCGTCGAGACATCGGCCGGTTCGCTCGGGATAACGCAACCCTTGGCCCTGCCCATGACAAACCCCGCTTCGGCGCCGTCCCGGGCGTCGCAAGTTCGACCGGCGATGGCTTCGGTCCTCGAAATGTCGCGCATCAACGCGCCGCCCCCGCCGCAAGCAAGCCTGAGCGTCGCGTCGGCCCCCCGCACGGATTCGTTCACCCAGCCCTTGGATTTCCACGCCGCGGCGCTCGCGGCGGCCCAGACGGTGACCCCGTCGGTACACACGGCACTGCTTCCCATTGCGCCCCAAGCGACATCGACCCCCAAGCCTCAAACGCCCGAGCACACGCAAGTCACCACGTTGTATCGGCCTCCTCCGGTATCGGTGCCTGCGCCGCCCGTGGAGACCATTCCCACAGCGCCGGAACCCGTTCCGGATTCACCGGTTGTCTCGACACTGGTAGCCGCAGCGACGGGCAGCGCCACGATCTACGCGACGCGACCGAAGTCGAACACCACACCGCTCGTCTTCGCTGCGGCCGGGGCGGTGTTGCTGATCGGCCTTGTCGCGGCGCTTTTCATGGTGCAATCGGGCAAGGCCGACGGTTCCACAGAGACAAACGCGACGAGCGCCACGACGGCACCGGCGGCACCACCTCCACCAGCGAAGCCGGCGCCGGTTGTCCAGACAACCTCGTCTGTCGAGACAACCACCACGGAGCCCGCTCCCACCGCAACCAATGACGCGCCGAAGACCACGTCCTCGCCAAGACAAACCAATACGACGAAACCTCGAACGACCCCGGTAGGGACCAAGAAACGAGACCCGTTTGACAAGTATTGATCGCGAACGGAAGAGGAGTTTCGTGTGATTCGCGCGAACTTGGAGCTCGGGGCGAAACGTGTTCCGATCAAACTCGGCATTGGGTTGATTTGCGCGGCGACCCTGCTCGTGGGAACGGATGCATGGGCGCAACCGGGCAAACCATCGCGGGCGGAGATCTTGTTTCGGGAGGGACGAGATGCGAAATCACGTGGTGACAAGGCCACCGCGTGCGCCAAGTTCGAGGAAAGCGTGAGCCTTGCCCGTGCGCCCGGGGCGCTCATGAACTTGGCGGATTGCGAAGAAGACAAACAGCACTTGCTCAATGCGTCCAAGTTGTGGGCCGAAGCGATCAATGCGTTGAAAGAACCGGACGAACGACTCGCACCGGCAAGAAAACGAGCTTCGACGTTGATCACAAAAATTCCGCGGGTCGTCGTGCATGTCGATCCGGACGACGAAAATGTGCAGCTCGAAGTCGACGGAAATCCGGTTCCTGCGGACAAAGCCGGCTCCCCGCTGCTCGTGGATCCCGGAGCTCACACCATCGTCGCCAAGTCCGGCGAGCGTTCCGGAAAAACCACCGTCACGATTGATGCCCAAGAGCGCAAAGACGTGACGATTACGCTGCAAGGCGGAAGTGTCCAATCGAGCACATTGCGTACGACGGGGTTTGTCATCGGAGGCGTCGGAGTCGCCGGATTGATTGGGTTTGGCGTGACCGCCGGGTTGATTCAGGGTTATCGCGGAACGATCGAGCGTGAATGCAACGCGCAAAAACAATGCTCGGATATAGGGCTCGAGGCGGTTTCATCAGGACAATCGCTCACGCCCATCAACACCGCCGCTTTGATCGTTGGAGCCGTCGGGGTCTCGGCCGGCGTGACGCTCGTGTTATTGAGTTCGCGTAAGTCACCGACACCAACGTCCACCGCATTCCATATCGGCGGCGCTCCCAATGGATTTTCCGCTTCTTTTAGCGGCACGTTTTAATCGAATCACTTAAGCCGCAGCCCTTTGCCCCGTTCATCACCCGCAACTGCCAAAAGGAAAACCCATGCCGAGTTTGCAAGCAGTGCCAGGTGGACAATCCGCATTGGTCTTGCAAATCGTCGATGCCGCCGCGCATTGCGTGGCGCATTTGGTTTCGAGACCTGTCGAGCAGCAAGGCGAACCCCCGCAATCATCGACGCCGTCGCAATAATATATCGGCGAATTTCCGCACTCTTGTGTCGTGAGGCAAGAGAGCTTGATGAATCCGGAAAGACAGCAACCCTGCGTTCCTTCGATGGATGGGCATTCTTTGGCGTCACACGTGACATAAGCCTGCGTGCTCCCGCCGGAGCTCGAACTGCTGCTCGAACTCGAATCACCGCCTGAACTGCTGCTCGAACTTCCATCGCCGCTCGAGCTGCTGCTCGAACCGGGATCGGGACCACCACTGGAGCTTGATCCCGCCATTGTGGAATTTCCTCCCGCACCGCTCGTAACGCCGGAGCTGGAGCTGGAACAGGGCTGTTTGTCACATGGGGTCGTTTCATCCAGAGACGAATAACCTTCAAAGTCTTCGACGACGATACATGCCGAAGCAATCGTTGCGACGGAGACGGTGATAGACGCGACGAGAAGTGATTTTTTCATTGTTTATTTTTCCCGGGCAAACTGCTGACGACCGGCGATTGGCAATGTGATACCCCCATCAAGGCGTACAAATTCCTATGTCACCATAAGCGTTGGGATTGCAATGTTTTCCCACCTGGCAGTCGAGATCGCTCCGGCACAATCGCGAACCGCCACAATCGGCCGAACATCGCGCGACGTTGTTGCTGAAGCAGCAGGGACTTCCATTGCAATCCTCGCGGCCGTCGCAATAAAAGATAGGCCGCATGCCGCAGTTGGCCGTGGATTCACACGTCATATTGCTCGAGTCCGCATAACAACATCCATTGCTGCCCTCGATCACGGGACAAGGCATACCTCCACAAACGACCGTCGCCTCGACCGGTCCGCCGGCGCTCGAACTGCTGGAAGCGGAGGAGCTTGACGAGCTGGAGCTGGATGAGCCGGGAGGAGGGGGGTTTGGCGCGGAACCGCTGGACGAACTGGAGCTCGAATTCGAGCATCCGGCCGGATCGCACGTCGTTGTTGGCTCGATAGGGCCATAACCTTCAAAGTCTTCGAGCACGACGCACGCGGAATGGAAGTAACCGACGAAGCCGAGAAGCACGAAGCGGCGAGTCCAACGAACCATGCAATGGATGTATCAGTGCTTGGGAAAAAGGGAAATGCTTCCCAAGAGGTCCGGCAACTTTTCCATTGTCGAGTCTGGAAAAGTGCCGGACGGTGCGATATCGGCTTACCCGTTTCGACGTCGTCGCGCGGCGAAGCCGGCAATCGAGGCCAATACGAGGAGCACGGCGTTTCGGTCTTTTGCCGAAGACGAGCCGGGTATTTCGCAACCACAGCCGCGGTCGATGCGAATGGGCCCCGAGCCGCCGGCGCCATTGGATTCGCCTCCGCCCGCTCCGGCCATGCCTCCCGCACCGCCGGCGCCGCCTTTGCCGCCCATACCGGCATTTCCGCCTTCGCCGCCGGCCCCGGCCATACCGCCCGTGCCGCCACCGCCATTTCCGGCATTGCCGCCGGCGCCGCCATTTCCGGCATTACCGCCGGCCCCGGCCTGACCTCCCTGCCCGGCCGCGCCGCCATTACCTCCACTCCCGCCGGCGCCTCCCGTACCGCCGGCACCTCCGGTGCCCGTTTGGCAATTCCCATTTTGGCAAACGCCGTTCGAGCATGGAGCTCCATCGGGTTTGGCCGGGTTATCGCATTGACCGTTCATCATGTTGCACGTGCCGGCGACGTGGCATTCATCGAGCGGCATGCAAACGACGGGCATGGCCGGGGTGCACGCCCCCATGACGCAGCGATCTCCCTGGGTACACGCATTGCCATCATTACACGCGCTCCCGTCCGGCTTCGGCGTATTCGAACACATTCCGGTGGCGGGATCGCACATACCCGCATTTTGGCATTGATTTCCCGGCATGCATGCGACCGGATTCGCGCCCGTGCATGTGCCCATCACGCAGGTATCCGTTTGCGTACACGCATTCCCATCATTACAAGACGAACCATTGGGTTTGGCCGGGTTGGAACACATCCCCGTCACCGCATCGCACGTCCCCGCGTCGTGGCATTGGTCCATGGGCATACACGTGACGGCCATGCCCGCGGCGCACGTTCCCGCGACGCAACGATCCGCCGTGGTGCAGTTATTGCCGTCGTTACACGATGTTCCGTCGGGTTTGGCCGGATTGGAGCACATCCCTGTCGCCGGATTACACGTCCCGGCGTCGCGGCATTGATCACCCGGCATACACGCGACCGGATCGGTGCCTACGCATGTTCCAGTTTGACAAACATCCACCTGCGTGCAGGCATTGTTGTCATTGCAGGACGTACCATTGGGAGCATTCGGGTTCGAGCAAACGCCGGTGCCCGCCTGGCACATTCCGGCGATGTGACAAGCATCTTGAGCCGTGCATGCGGCGACTTGGCAACAAACGCCATTGACGCAAAAACCGCTGGCACAATCCGAAGCCAGGGAGCAAGATTCACCATTGACGTTGTTGACGTGAAAAACGTAAGCCGAGCCTTGGTCGGCGGACGTCGCGATATCGTCGAGCGGCGCGCCGAAGATGGCCGAATTTCCCGAAACGGAAATGGCTGCACCAAAACCCTTGTTGGCGCTCGCGTCGCTCGGAGCAATCTGCTGCTGCTCGGACCATGACGCACCATTGAACGTAAATACATACGCGCCCCCTTGGTCCACATTTCCGCCCACGTCTTTGCCGTTGGCGCCCACCAGCGCCGTCGTGACGGTCAAACCCAGAGCGCCGCCGAAGAAATCATTCGCCATCCCGTCGCTCGCCGTAATTTTTTGCTTGAAGGTCCAGGTCAAACCATTGGTGGTATAGGTATATGCCGAACCTTTGGATCCATCGTCTCCGGGAGCGCCTACGAGCACCGCCGTCGGGGTGATGCGAACTTGCTTGCCGAAGAGATCATTGCCCGCTCCGTCGCCCGCCGTGAGTTTTTGCACTTGGACCCAGGACGAACCATTAAACGAAAACGGATACGCCGAACCTTGATCGACGTTCGCGCCGACATCATCCGTCGACGCACCGACGACGGCCACCGTGCCGGAGAGAAAAACGTCACCGCCGAAACCGTCCCCGGACAAACCATCGCCGGCCGTAATTTTTTGCTGCTGGGACCAATTGCCCGCATTCGATGTGAAAACGTAGGCGGCACCTTGATTCGCGTTCGTTCCATCGCCCTGCGGTGCGCCGACGAAAGCATTCGTTCCGGAAATCGAAACGGCCGAACCGAAATTGTCGTTTGCCTGGCCGTCATTGGCCACCAGCTTTTGCTGCTGCGACCACGTCGTCCCATTCAACTTGAAAACATACACCGCGCCTTGATCCGCATTGCCTCCGATATCGGCCGATTGCGCTCCGACCATGGCCGTACCACTCGAAACCGCCAATGCCTTGCCAAAACGATCCTGCGCCGCCCCGTCGCTCGCCGTGAGTTTTTGCTGCTGCGACCACGTCGTCCCGTTGTACGTAAATACGTAAACCGCCCCTTGTTGCGCATTGCCCCCAATCGTTTCCAGCGGTGCGGCGACAAGAGCCGTCGTGCCGTCGAGCGCCACCTGCAGACCGAAATTTTGGCCCGCGACACCATTGCCGGCGACGAGCTTCGCCTGCTGCGTCCATAACAGCGGATCGATCTCCATGGGATATACGGCCCCGGTATCATCCCAATGCAGGCGCATGTCGTTGTCTGTCACTCCAAACCACGCCGCAACGCGTTTGCCCCGAGCGTCCTTCACATACAGATCGGTATATCGAGCGACCTGGGTCCCTTCGTGATCCAGCAGCGAAATCGTTTGCCCGCGACCATCGCGATCGGCATCGTCGAGTCGAGGCAGGACATTGCCGTTCACGGCGATCGAGACGACTTTTGTGCCGCGACAATCGGGCGCTCGGTCCACGGTAAAACCCTGCTCGAGGCCCAACGGACCGTGCACGTACCATTCATGCACGCCGTCACGATCGATGCGCACGCGATTGTTGGTCGTCAAAACATTTGCCACGACGGGCGGCTTCCCGGCTTCGCCCGAGCAACCCAAACTCGACGTCGAGAGGGAAAACCTCCACGGCAAAGGTCCCGACGGCTTGACGTGAACGGCGCCGGCATCAATCGTCGCGACAAACTTCTGTGTCGGATGCTCGAAGTTCGCCCGCCCCGACGCATCGAGCGTCGCCCGGTAGTCAACGCCCGCATTGGTTTGAACGCTTTGAATGAAAGCCGCGCGAAGGTCCGCAGGCATCAGCGCTTCGTTCGACGCCGACGACGACTCGATACGCGCCGGCTCTTTCGATGTCGAATCACAAGACGCCGAGATCATCAAGATGACGGGCAAGAACGCGGGTTGGATTCGTCGCATACGGGAGAGTCGCCAAAGCATGATTTTCGATCCTATCGTTGAGGAGGACAAACGGCACAAGAAGATCGCCGCCACTTTATTTCAGGCGATCTTCTCCTGCAAGATGGTGCGCAGCAAATGAGCGTTCAGCCTCGCCGGCGGATTATTTTGGAACCGGTGGAATTACGACAGTATTGATCGGTTGGGTGCTCATGCCCGCCGGATACGCGTAACTCACCGCGAAATCCCAGCCCCAAACCGTAAGACCAAACGGAGCAGCGCTATCGGCCGTGTGGACGCCATTGTCGCACGATCCTTGGGGCGCGCCATCCTTCACCAAATCAACACCGGCGTATTCGTATTGCCCCGACGCACCAATCGGTTGCCAATTCGTCACTTCGCCCAGGCAATCCAAGCTCACCGGCTTGAACGTTCCATCCTTCGTCTTTTGCCGGACAAACACGAGGTGACTCGTTTTGTACGTGGAGTCCGTCAAAAACAGGTAATGATTGAGGTACTGGGCGGGCGGAATCGTAATGACATATTCCGGATCACCTTGATTCGAGCCGGGTAGATTGGTCCAACCCGACATGTGCCCGGCCAAGGCAAACGGATGATCCGCGTCCTGGCTTTTGACCGTAAATGAATCTTTCGACGAAAATCGAGCGATTTGTCCGCCGGTCAACGTGGTCGGAGCCCCCGCAGGCGCGGCCGGATCATACGTGAGATTCGTGCCGTCGACAGCGCCCGTGATGGTCCAAAGAACGTCTTCGTTATTTCCCGCCATTCGATCGCGATATCGCGCCGCCACATAGTCGCTTCCCAGCGCTTTGACCGGCAAAATCTGCTGATGTCCGCAATCGCAGGCGTACTTGCCCGTGGGAATGTTCATACAGCCCGATCCACCCCAGACACCAATGGGTTTGTCGGAACTAATCGGACTTCCGGCGAGCTCTTCATTTTGGAGAAATTGCAGCACTTGTCCCCGGTTGACGAGATACGTCGCGGGCTGCCCTTTGGTGGCGATCGAAACGCCCGGACCTCCGACGATATTGACGCGAGGCAAAATCGTGACCTGCGTATTGTCTTGCGTACCGACGATTTGCATGAAGGGGCTCGCATTGATGCCCGAAAATGTCGGTTCTTGTTCGTACGCGTCGGCGGCGATGTAATTCGTTCCCCAGGCCGGCGTGGGAATGAGCAACGTCGCACTGGCCACGTAGCTCGGAGCACCACCATAAGGGAAAATATCGTAAGCGACGACCGGTGCCGTCGCTTGAATACGAAATGCTTTGGACAAACCCGATCCGGGTACGGACGTGTCCTTGGCAACTGCAGCCGGACTTGGACATGCGGGCATCGCGCCCGGCGCCTGCGACAAGAACAAGACGGCGATTTTCCCGGGATCGAGCTGACCATTGGGAAGAGGTTCATACGTCAACGATGCGCCGCTGCCGGTAGGGATACGCGCGAATTGCGTCGCATCCAGCATTTGCCCGTCGTATTCGACTTGCAATCCAATCGGCGTCGACCACGTATTGGCCAATGCCGCCGCATAACATGTGCCTCGAGACTGCGTAATGGCCGAAGGTTGCACCGCGTAAAACTCGCAGCCGATCGTGCTGCCATTGGCCTCCGCCGCCGCGCACGCGTCCACACACGTTCCGCCGGGTTCGCATCCCTGCCCCGCCGGACATGTCTTCACCACGGCGTTGTTGCAATCGAGAACTTCGTGCAAATCCGCCGAACAATGAATCGTACAGGACGAACCGCTGCCCGTACTGCCGACCGTGAGTATGGGGTCGCCGCCATCGCCACCTTGTGCCTTGCCGCCCGTCCCAATTCCCCCTTGACCACCATTGGAAGAACCACCGCCGCCGGTATTGTTGAATAGTCGTTCCCCGTTGGCGCTGCATGCAATGGGCGCAGCACCAAGGTACGCCAATGCGCCGAGCACCACGGACGCACCGACGAGATGGCTCGAATTCCAGGAGAAATAAGCACGGAAATGGGACATGGACAACTCCTCGAGCACGCGTCGACCACGTGCTCGAAGCAGCCTATCCGAGTCGAATCGCGAATACAAGTCGCCTTTGTTGCGGACCGACGACGACCTGCACCGCAGTCTTTCGACTACGTCGTGATTTCGTCCGCCCACGGATCCGTTTGCGTCGGGTCCTCGAATGCATCGTCGGCGAAATGGTTTGGTCCCAGCAATCCATCGAATGGACCGGGAACCTCGGCGTCGTCGTCATCGGCCTCGGCCATGATTTCATCGAGGTTCGCAATGGTGCCCTCAGCCTGGTATTCGCCCCAAGCATCGGCATGTTCTTGCATCAACAACGCCTCGACCGCCGGGATTTTGAGTCGCCGAATGGGTTTTCCATCCGTGCTGCTTCGTGGTCGAAAGCGCAATTCACGCAATGCGTACACCGTAAGTTCGATAGGAAAAACATCCGCTACGTGAATGTGCAAATATTCGCGAATTTCCCCGAACTTGCGAATGGTCACTCGCTCGGTTTCGAATGTCCACCCGAGCGCCTTCAAATGGCGTTCGAGCGATTCTTCATCGTCGGTGAACAGAGAAAGATCGATATCGCTCCCGCGTCGAATGTGCCCCGTACCGACCGAACCGATCAATCGGGATTCAAAGGGCAAGAGCGCCCGCATCGTTTCAAGCGCGACGATCCGCATCGCAAACAAACGCCGCGTACGCCGATCACCTTCGGCAAGCTCGGCAAGCAGCAACAACGCATCGCGAATCTCGCCGTTGGATGGCAAGTCTTGCGGCCGATAACGCAAACGTTTTCCGCCTGTTCGTCCAAGCAAACGTTTCGCCGCCATTCGTTTGGCCGTGAAGTATTGCTTGACGTCTTCTTCGTACATGAGGCGCGCAGCCTCACCGGCAATCTGGGCTCGCAAGCCCCCAAATCGTTCGGCGCTCATGAGGATACGGGTCGGTCACACCCGAGCGTGGTTTGTCGGACCAGAGTCTGTTCGTGGATGAGGAGAGGTTCGAGGACGTCACGCAATTTGCGCAGAGCTCCGCCGACGGTTTTTCCGTTGCGCCCCGTGCCATAAATGCGTTTTTGGACGACTTGCTGCGAGACGCCCAAGCGCCGAGCGATCTCGCCTTGCGACAAACCTTCGAAGAAAAACGCTTCAACCGCTTCGCGCTGTTTGTCCGTCAAGGCTGTCGTCAATGCATCACGTAATGCCGCGTGCAGCGCTTCCCGCGCCGGTGTCGGCGGCTCGTCATCGTAATGCAAATGCTGCGTCGCCTCGAAACGATCGAGATCCGGCATCAATCGTTCGCGGCGCTTTTCACGCGAATGTTTCCTTTCGTGATTCATGGCAGAGGGCGGATTCTCCGCCGGGTTCGAGGAGGGAAAAATCGGCGCCTTCGAATAACATCGAAAGAGCCATTTCGGGCGAAGGCACCACGGCAAGTGGCGAACGACCACCGACATCCCAGCGTCGAAGCTGCTGCAAATCGACGAGAGCCGGAGTTCCGCGATAGCGGCGTTTGGTTTGTCGGGGATTCTTCAGCAAATCCAGATGATGGCGCACGAGCCACACGATGCGGGGCGATACGATGTCCGACAGAAGCTCGGCTCCCACTTCATCGTGAGAAGCCGAGTCTATCGCTTTTCCGACATCATGCAAGAGCGCCGCAGCCCATAAACCACGGTCGCTCGTGGCCGCTCGAGCCAATTGGAATACCTGAAGCGAATGATAGAGCGCGTCGCCTTCGGGATGATACGCCGGATCCTGGCGAACACCGTCGAGCGCGAGCAAAAGCGGGAGAAGTTCTTCGTACATGCATCTGCGGCACGAACAAAGCGAGTGCCTCTACCCTTGGGGCCAAGTCACACCCACCCGTGGGAAAAAAGTTGTCGGCATCTTCAAAGCGGGCGATTTCACGTCACGGCCGCGCGCAAGCGCACGGGCACGTACTTGTGATAAGGCGTCCGCGTCCGCGGCTCGCAATGCGCGCTCGAAGTGAGCCGATTGATTTGCGGGCCCAGAGGTTCCTCATTCTTGTAACGAAGTCCATACCCGTGCGGGAGCGACACGACGCCGCGACGTACGGTGTCATCCATTTCGACGACGACTTCGATTTCGCCATTTTCCGACGTACAAATCGCTTTGCCACCCGATTGAACGCCCAATGATTTCGCATCTTCGGGGTGAATTCGCAACGCCCCGTGCGGATCGACGCGTCGCCACGACGGATGACGATAAATCGTATTCGCGTTGTAACTGCGTCGTTCGCCCGCCATGAGAATGAACGGAAAGTCTTTACCTGGTAAAACCTCGTCGCGAAGACATCGCAATTCTTCGAGCATCTCCGGAATTTCCAAATGCACGCGGCCGTCCTTGTTCCGAATGAGCGACCAGACGTCGGGCATACGATGGCGGCTGATGAGCGTGCCGGAGCGTTTTTCCAATATCGCCCGAAACAAGTTTACACCCGCCGTCCAGCGATTGCCCTTGTGACCGGCCCGATTGACCGCAGCTTGATGCTGTTGGGAAAATGCAATCGATAGCGGCAGAAAAGGCGCCGCCGCGGCAGCTCCGTTCGGCAAGGTTTTTCCCAGCGTACGATAGAGAATGGACGCTGCAAAGGGCATCAGCTTCTTGTTCGTCGCCAAAGTAGCCGCAAAAGCCGCCATGAATCCGGCGTATGCCAACGCCGAAGGCTCTCTGCGAGCGATCGCTTCGAGCTTGGGGAACGAAGAGGGAAGCGCGCCCATTTTCTCGAGCAATTGCGTATAGATCTCCGGTTCGGGACGCGATTCTCCAAGCGGCGGAAAAAGCGGGTGCCGCAAGTGAAATGCGTTCTCGGGAAATTCCAAATTGAATCCGGTGGCCTCCCATTTCTCGAATTGCGACGCCGCGGGTAAGACGTAATGCGCGAGCCGCGCCGATTCATTCATCGTCACATCCACGACGACCAGCAATTCCAATTTCTTGAATGCTCGCTCGTACGCCGTCGTGTCCGCGTAACTGGCCAATGGATTGGCGCTGTCGACAAAGACCGCTCGAATTCTGTTTTCGCCTTCGTGCTCGATTTCATCAGGCAAAATATTGGGCGGATAAATCCCCGAAATGGGATGCATGCCATGATGCGCCGTCCTCTTGAGCTGCTTGCCTTTGATGGCAACGCGTTCGTCCGTATGTCCCAAAATCGGCACGAGCGACGCGTGCAAATTATTCCCACCTCGGCGCCCGAAATTCCCCGTAACGAGATACAAGAGTTTTTCCAAGTATCCATTGAGCGTCGTGTGCAGCGTATGTTGAATCCCAAGATCGATACGCACGCACGCGGAATGCGCGCGGGCAAACCCTCGCGCGACCTTTTTCACCTCGTCCATAGGTACGTCGGCCCGTGCGATGTAATCCTCGATGGGCACCTCGAGCAGAGCCTTTTCGATGGCCTCGAAGCCCGTGCAATGCAAACGAATGAATTCGCGATCGTGCAATCCCTCGCGCACGATGAGGGCCAAAATCGCGCTCATGAGATACGCGTCCGTTCCGGGTCGCAATTGCAAATGAACGTCGGCCAATTTCGCCGTCTCCGTGCGCCGCGGATCAATCACGACCATCGTTCGTTTCGGGTCGTTGTGCAATTCCTTCAATGTGTCTCGCGCATTCGGAATTCCATGCGCCTGAAACGGGTTCGTCCCGATGAACAAGACGAAATCGGCGTGTTCGACGTCTTCGGTCGTATGGCACGTTTGGTGTCCAAACAGTCGCCCGTTCAGCCAAAAATCGCCCGTCTTCTCCTGCCCAAGCGAATTGTACGCAAAGCGGCTCTTCATCGCGGCCAAAAGCTGACTGGAATACGCTCCGCCCAAGTGATTGCCTTGGCCACCGCCGCCGACGATGGCAAACGCATCTCCACCATGTTTGTCGCGGATACTCACGAGACGCTCGGCGATCTCCGTCAACGCTTCGTCCCAGCCGATTCGAGCGAACGTCCCGTCGGGTTGTCGCTTGAGCGGGTATTGCAGACGATCGTCGTGATTTTGGTAAAACTCGAGGCGCGCCGCTTTTTGGCACAGATATCCTTTCGACAAAGGATGCTCTTCGTCGCCGCGAATTTTGGCGAGCCGCGGGCCGTCGATTTCGACGCGCAATCCGCAATTGCGTGAACACAAAATGCAGGCGGTGGTGTCGGAACGTAGAGGCTCTCGAGCTTCGGTGGACATGAAAACTCCCGGGCGGAAAACGCGATTATCGCAAAACGATGTCCAATTGATGAGCCTCGACGAGGCTTGGAACTTCCCACCGCTCGGTCATGCGACGAATGACCGCTTCGGGCACACGTGCGGCGCGGGCGCGGTTTTGCGCAATGAGCGTGGGCATGGGCGCCTCGACGTACACGATATGCACGCGCGCACCGTAATCACCGGCCATCGAAATCAATGGCCCACGACGTTGGCGATTGAGGTTTGTCGCGTTATATACGAACCGATCACCACGCCGCAAATGCTCCTTGACCCGTTCTTTTCCGGCTTGCACGATGGAGCCTTGATTGTCTTCGGGATCGATATCCATCGAAATGCGCAGTTCGTCCAACGAAACGACGGGCAAATCGCCGAATCGATCGCGCACGCACGTATCCTTTCCCGCCCCGGGCAAACCGCACATCATGATCATTTCCCCGCGCGTATCGTCGTGCGCGACCACGTCCGGATGGCGATTCTCCGAGCGAAAATACACGACCCGCGTATGGTCCGACGGAAATGCCCGAGGTTTGTCGTAACAGCCTTCGTCGGCACAAAACGCGCGAAAAAGTTCGATGTTGTCGACGACACGCTGCATATCTTGGCAAATACGACCACGAATGTCCGCTTCGGCCACGAGCGCCAACAGATCGGCTCGACAAACGAGCGAGAGCTCCGCCGCCAATCGCTGCGCGTCGTCTCGTTCAATCAAGTAAAACGGAATTTGGTGGTATCGAACCAACCCGCACACCATTTCGCGCATGGCAAACGGGGCGCCAAGCTCCCACAAAAGCCTTCGAGCAAGCATTTCCCCGGCCCGAGAATGCCCCTTGGCCGTAATGCGCCCGTCGGGTTCTTCCTTCGTCGTGAACGGTTTGGCGACATCGTGCAGCAAGCAAGCGAGCCACGCAACGGCTCGATCCGCTTCGGACAATGCGCGCCAGGCAGGCATTTCCACCAGCGTTTCGAGCACCATACGCGTGTGAATCCAGACGTTGCCTTCGGCGTGATGAATCGCGTCCTGCGGACAAGGTTCGAGCGCTTTGACCCAATCAAAAACTTGCAGGTCGTTCCACGGAACTTTGAACGTCGGAGCCGCGGGCGGATTAACGAGCAATTGCAATGACATGGGAAACTCGGCGGTAAAAGTGGGGCGCGAGTATGGCACAATGTGCGGGATTGTGCTAGGTCGCAGCGGCCATGTCTGCCAAATATCCGCGAACGTTCCATTTTCCTTGGTCCCCGGGCGGGACGTCCGATGACAAGCGCCTTGCCGACGTTTCGCCGCTCGTCGGTGCGGAAATTGTCGTCACGGAGAAGTGCGACGGATCGAATTTGACCTACACCCGAAAGAATGTTTTTTCGCGGTCCCATTCGGGTCCGCCGGCGCATCCGAGCTTCGATTTGGCGAAAGCAACGCACGGGCGCATCGGGCATACGATTTCGGAAGGTATTTCGATTTTTTGCGAATACTGTTATGCCGTGCATTCGATTACGTACGAACGATTGCCACAGTATTCGCTGGTGTTCGGCGTGCGCGACGACGTCACCGGTCTCTTTTGGGATTGGGATATGGTCGTGGCGCAAGCTTCGGATTTGGGTTTGCCCACGGTGCCCGTGTTATTTCGGGGCGTGGTGAATTCGGCCGAAGAATTGCGGGTTCTGACGGAAAAACTGTCGCGAGGCCCTTCGACGTACGGCGGACCGCGAGAAGGCATCGTGGCGCGCATCACGGCGGCATTTCCAGAAGATATGTTCGGGAAAAACGTCGCCAAGTGGGTGCGCAAAGATCACGTGCAAACCGACGAACATTGGCTCCATCAAGCCATCGTTCCGCAGAAGCTCGGGTGATCCGTTCCCGACGACGTCACCTCTTCCCCCCAAGCTTGCCTAATTCCGCAGTCAATTCATTACGCAGTTTGTCAAACCGCTGCTCGTACCAACCAAAATCGTCATCCGGACCGGAGACGATGTCCTTGTACCACGCATTCGCGACGGCATAATCCCCAAGCTTGCCCGTCTTCGCAATCTGCAGGGCAAACACGGGTACGCGAAGCGAATGAAACAATTTCTTTCGCGCGGGTCCGGGTTCGTCGAGGAACGTTTTCTTGGCCTTTTGCCAATCCGCATTCGACTTCCCCGTCGCCGATATCGAGAGCTTCTTCTTGTCGAGCTTGTACCCGAACGCCGGTCGCGGCACGACGAGCACGTGTTCGGCAGACGCAAAAAAACATTCCAATGCAAAGACGCTCTGATCATCCAGCGCCTGCTGAAATGTCGCCACGCCATGCACCACGATGTTGATGTCGTCTCCAAATGCCAAATCCAGCTTTTGACCCGGTTTGGAAAGTACGAACAAAAAGTCTTCGTCCGATTTCGGGCCCGCCGTGCCATACACGCGCGAACCCACACGGTACGCCGCGCGCACGTCCGTCACGCCGACGCGCAAAATGGAAACCAGTTTGTCCAAAGACGCCGCCATCACAGCCCCCGTGCGAATTCGGGTCGCAATCGAATCTTGCCCGACAATGCCGCGTCGATCACTTCCACGATGCGACCGCGATCGAACGGTAATCGCCCGGCTATCGGCAGATAATTCGACGCATGGTTCGTCCGGAAAAGCGCGTTCGTCGGCGCCGCCTCCGCAATGAATGTCCGCAGCTCCCGCAAGAGTCCGGGCACATCCGGCAAGACAAACTTTCCGCGTCTCTCCAAGGTCGCCAAGGGTGTGTCCGGTACGACCGTCAACGTCAACGCCGCCAAATACTCGGGATCCATTTCCGTCGCCAACCGAGCGCTCGCTCGCGCATGTTCCTCCGAACGCTCCACGCCTCCGGCACCAAGCAGAAAAATCGCCGACATCTTCATGCCCGCTTCTTTCGCCCTCTTCGCGGCTTGTACGTGTTCGTCGAATGTCGAACCCTTGGCAATTCGTTTGAGCACCAAATCATCGCCCGACTCGGGACCGATGTACAACAAATCCAAACCATTCTCGCGCAACACCCGCAATTCGTCCGGCGTCTTTTCCAAGATGTTCGACGCCATCGCGTAACAACTCACCTGTCGCAGCTGCGGAAATGCTTTACGACACGCTTGCAGAATCGTGAGCCAATGGTCGAGCGGCAAGATCAACGCATCGCCGTCCGCGACGAAGACCTTTTCCACATCGTCGCCAAAAGCCGCCCCCGCCGACGTTATGTCCTGCAACGTTTCGTCCAGGTTTCGCACACGAAACGTTTTGTCCCGGTACATGTCGCAATAAGTGCATTTATTCCACGAGCAACCAATGGTCGCCTGCAGAATGTACGAGTGCGCTTCGCTCGGGGGACGATACAGTTTGCCTTCGTAACGCATGACGGTCGTGCGAGGATACGTCAACGAACGACGAAAATCGACGAATTTTTGCGGTCGCTCAACGTTCGATGTTCGTAACGACGCGCCGCACCCAAAGCCGATCCCTTTCCGTCAGCTCATTTCGCGGGACGCAGGCGCGACGCAGTACAGGTAAAACTCCCGCAGGATCCGATCCACACAACCCCGACGCCCACGCCGGGTTTGCTTCGACAACCCCCCAGCCACGCTCCCGCATGTACCCGACATCGACGACGACCGCCGGAGGCATTTCAACGTCGGAATCATCGAGCAATGCTTGAACACACGTTTTTGCCGCGCTGATTTCCGTTTCGTTCGTGCTCCAATCACCATCGGCATTTCGCGCCAACGTGCCTTCGCGTATGTACGGGGAAAACGCCGAGATTCGACGCTCGACGATAAAAAACCGAAATTCGACCTCGAATCGAACGGGCTCGCTGATCAGCACGGGCAAATCCCGCTCCAACAGCGGATCCGGATCGATCGCTGCGCCATCGTCATACACGCGCGCGGGAAAACATTTGTCGTCCGTGGGTTTGGCGAAGATTCGTTCCGGAAGGACAATCGCTTCGGCGAGCGTCAACAGCTTCACGTCGCGTAATCGATGCCGAAAAGGCAAACGCGGGAGCCAATCCGCCGTCGGTTCCAAAAGGACAATCCCCAAGTCGTCGGCGATGGCGTCGGCGAGCAGCGTTTCGCCATAATACACGGGCGATCGAGCGGCCAATCCTTCGGGACATTGAAACGAATGCAATCGTTCCACATCCCAGCCCGCGGCAAGCGCCGCGGAAAAGAGCGCATTGGAATCGGCGCTGTAACGATGAGACAAGACGAGCGTCGGCATGAGCGACCTCTACAATTGCTCGGCGCGAATACGCGCGTAGGAATCTTCACCGCTTTGGCAAAGTTTGGCCAGGTAATCGACTCGCGGGACCTCCGTACGAATCCAGTAGGTCGCCGCCAGCGTCAATCCTTCATAAAAATCGGCATCTTCGGGCTTCGACGAGCGATTCTTTTGCGCCGTCGTGGCCAGCCAAAGCCAAATCCACCCCGTGACCACCGTCGAGGTCAAATCCAAGTAATGCGCGCTGTGCCGAAGCATGCCCGCCACGTCTCCGTTCAGGCCCTTCATGGCCAAATTCTGCGTCGTTTCGCGCGTTTTTCCGGACGCATCCTCCACGCATCGCACCAAATCCGCGTCGATCCCCGCTTCCCGCGCCTGCGTACACGTGGCCGCGATTTCCTCGAGCAACGCGGCAAATGCCGCTCCACCCGCCATGGGGACCTTTCGGCCGAGCAAATCCAAGGAATGAATGCCCGTGGTGCCTTCGTGAATGCTGTTCAATTTCTGATCCCGAAGCCACGACTCGGGCAAGTATTCGCTGGAATAACCGTATCCGCCCAGAATTTGCACCGCCAGCGCGTTCGATTCGAAGCCCTTCTCCGCCGGAAAACTCTTCGCCATCGGCGTGAGCAAATCCAATAACAAAAACGCCCGATTACGCTCCGCTTCCGTCGTCGCATGTTCGCTCAGATCCGTCAGACGCGCGGCATACGCGAGCAGCGCCAAACTTCCCCATGCAATGGCTTTCTGCCGCAAGAGCATACGCCGCACGTCCACATGCTCGATAATGGGAATTTGCGGCGATCGCGGATCGCGATTTTCATACCCGCGCCCCTGCGGGCGATTCTTGGCATATTCGAGCGATTCATGAAACGCAACGGACGCCGTCGACGCCCCATTCAATCCAACCATCAAGCGCGCTTCATTCATCATTTGAAACATGTACGAAATGCCCCGATGCGGCTCCCCCACGAGCCACCCATGGCAATCTCCGGAACTGCCGAACGCGAGCGCCAAACTCGGTAAACCACGCCAACCTATTTTATGAATCACGCCCGCCACTTCGACATCGTTCGGCACCAGCGTATCCCCATCGAAACGCTTTTTCGGAATCGCAAATAAACTCACGCCTTTGATGCCCGCAGGCGCTCCTTCGATCCGCGCCAACGTCAAATGCACGATGTTTTCGGTCAAATCATGATCCCCGCCGGAAATGAAGATCTTCGACCCCGAAATCAAATAATGCCCCGCCTCCGTCTTCACCGCCGTCGTCGCCACGTCGCTCAAACTGCTGCCCGCATGCGGCTCGGTCAAAGCCATCGTCCCCGTCCATTCGCCGCTGTACATCCGCGCCATGTACCGCGCCTTGAGTTCGTCCGAACCAAACGATTCGAGCAATCGAGCGGCGCCCGTGGTCAAGCCGAGGAATCCATACGCCGACAAATTGGCCGCCATCAAATACGAATTGGCCACCGCAGCCACCGTCATCGGCAATTGTTGCCCACCGACTTCGACCGGGCGTGTCGCGCAAAGAACGCCAAGCTCGACCAATCGCGGATACAAATCGTGCATCATCGGGTGCAGATGCACGTGACCGTTTTCGAGGCGCGGGGGAGCTTCATCGAAGGGCTTGTAAGCCGGAAACAAATGTCGACGGGCCAGGCGGCGCGCCGAGGCCAAGTAAATCTCGGCCGTTTCGCGATTGTGATCCGAAAATGCCGGAAGCGCGAACAAGCCTTCGATGTCGAGCACTTCGAAGAGCAAAAAGTCGATGAAACGGTCGTGAACGAGCGGGTTTGTCGAAGACATGATGGGCGAAAGGAAATGCCGGCTCGAACCGAATGTCAAGCGGCAAATTTGCGCCTCTCAGCGAGCTTTGGTCAAATCGCTGTGGACGAGCACGTTCCGCCCCGACGCTTCGAAGAGCATCGACAAGCGCAGGGCTTTTTGCTGCAAGGCCTCCGCGAGCTTTTTCTTTTGCTCCGGATCCTTCGCGGTTTCACGTCGTTCACGCAGTTCGGCGATTTCACGAATCAATTCGACTTCTTCCGGGGCACTTCCCGCGGTGCGATGAATCAATGCGGCAATGCGGTCTTCATAAGGCAATCCCTCGAGCGGGTCTTTCGGCAATGGTTTGCCTGCGCCCGGGAGATTGTCGAAGGAACCTTTCACGGCCGCTTCCGTGATTCGGGCTTCGACGAGCATCTGGAAGTCTTTGGCACGCATGGTTTCTCCTCGCGCAAGCATCGTGTGGACAACCGCCGACCGAGTCAAGGTCTCTTCGAGGAATACTTGGAAATGTTTGGCCCCGAGACCGTTTCGAGTTATCGTGCACGTAAGGTCATGATTCTCAACGCCAAAAGACTCACATTGCGCCCCTGGGATGCCCGAGACATCGACGTTTTGCCGCAAATTGCCAATGATCGACGCATTTGGCGCAATGTCCGGGATGGTTTTCCTTCGCCTTATGATCGAGCCGCCGCTGAAGGATGGATAACGCTCTGCGAAAAAGGCGCCATGCCGCACACGTTCGCCATTGAAGTGGAAGGTCGCGCCATCGGGGGCATCGGTTTGCACCCGTTCGATGATGTACACCGCAAATCGGCGGAGCTCGGCTATTGGCTCGGCGTTGACTTCTGGGGCCGAGGTTATGCCACGGAAGCGGTACAAACCATCGTGCCCCATGGATTCAATCAATTGGGCATCGAGCGAATTCAGGCCGGAGTTTATGCCTGGAACGAAAGCTCCGCCCGCGTCCTCGTCAAATCCGGATTCGATTACGAAGGCCGAATGCGGCGACACGCATTCAAAGACGAGCAATTCGTCGACGTATTGCTCTATGCGCGCCTTCGCGCGGCGTGACGCTCCGAAGCATTGCGCGGTTGCATCATCAATTCGCCCCCCGGTAACTCGCGTGCCCAGTATTGCAGCGCAGACGACGCGCTCTTTTTCTGTATACGCTCGACATCGATTTGCTTAATCTCGACCATTCGAGCACGACCCAGGCTCGGGTCGGCCATTCATCCACTTCGCCAGCTTGATGAATTGAGAGGTAGGTCCCGATGATGTTCCGCCGGACAAACGTTTTGTGCGCGATTGCAGTGCTTGGAGCAATGTGTTCATTGGAGGGTTGCGGCGATGAAACCCGTCCGCGTCCCGCCGATAGCGGCGCGGGAACATCGAGCAGCGGCGGCGGCGGCGACAGCGGTATGGCCGGCAGCGGCGGATCCGATGGTGGAAATGGCGGCGGCGGAAAAGGTGGTGCTGCGGGTAATGGCGGAATGGGCGGAGCCGCGTCGAGCAGCAGCGGCAGCAATGGCGGAATGGGCGGAATGGGCGGTGGTTTGTCCAGTAGCTCCGGCGGCGGAATGGGCGGAATGGGCGGAATGGGCGGCAGTTTGTCCAGTAGCTCCGGCGGCGGAATGGGCGGAATGGGCGGCAGTTTGTCCAGCAGCACCGGTAGCTCCAGCAGCAGTAGCTCCAGCAGCAGTAGTAGCAGCAGCACCGGTAGCTCCAGCAGCAGCAGCAGTAGCAGCAGCACCGGTAGCTCCAGCAGCAGCAGCAGTAGCAGCAGCAGCAGTAGCAGCAGCACCGGTAGCTCCAGCAGCAGTAGCAGCAGCAGCAGCAGCAGTAGCAGTTCCAGCAGCAGCAGTGGAGCCATGCCATTTTGCGGCGACGGTACCATTACCATGGGCGAAGCTTGCGATGACGGGGACATGCAATCGGGGGACGGTTGTTCGGCGGCATGTCAAATAGAATCCGGATATACGTGTATGGGGATGCCGAGCCTTTGTGGGGATATCAATGAATGCCTGACCAACAACGGTGGGTGCGCGGCGAATGAATCCTGCGTGAATTCGCCGGGCTCTTTTTCGTGCGTCGTGGGCTGCGCGGCGGATCCGACCGGCATCAGCAATGCCTTCCTGACCATCGGACCCAGCGAAGCCATCGCCGCGATGTGCAATGCCCAAGTGCTCGTGGGAAACCAAAGCACGAATCGATTGGAAGTGCGCTCCTCGACCGGCGCCGTCGTTTCGAGTTACAATTTACCCGACAAACCTTACGACATCGCTTACGATATCGTCTCCAACACCGCTTACGCGACGCTCTTCAATACAATGGCCATGACGACGGATTTGGTGCGGGTCAATTTGATGACCGGTGCGGTGACGGCCATTCCTATCGGCGGCGTGGGAATACGAATTGCCATTGGCAAAAATGGCCTCGTCTTCGTCACCATGAGCGATGCCTCGAGCTTCCCCAATCGTCCCATTGCCTTGGTCAATGGAACGACCGGAACCTTGATCAAAACGCTGCTCGTTCCTTATGGCGGCAGCTTGATCGCCTTCGATCGAAACTCGAACCTGATGTATTTGGCCGACGAGGGCGCGAGCCCGAGCAAGCTCGAACGATATGTATTCGATCCAATGGGACAAACGTTGACCCTGGCCCAGAGTCGAGCCAATACCGGCAACTATGGGGTGAACTTGGCCATTTCTCCCGATGGTTTGCACGTGGCTCTCTCGTGCAGCCAAGGAAACCAAAACATGCCGTCCAACGATTACAAGCTCCACGACATCAATTCGGCCGACTTGAACGCGACATACGGGATATTCAACACGAGCTTGTACCCGACCGCGGCGGTGTTTTCCCCCGACAATACGAAGCTCATGGCCACCAATGGGACCTCGATGCGCCGATTCAGCGTCGCGACCCATACCCTCTTGACGGAAAACGTCCTGCAATCGTGTACCAATGGCGAGGTCCGCAAAATCGCGGTTTCACCGGGCGGCACATTTACCTACGTGCTCACGCGTTGCGGAGCGCCGGCGACGTCGGGCATCGTGGCCCGATTCTATTATCCGTGACAAACTGATTATGGATTCGGCGGACCGGCCGCGGCCGAAGTCGCCGGTGTCGGAATCGGCGCCGGCACGGGGCTCGGCGGCGGCGTCTCCGTCGCATTCGTCGGAGGATTGTTCGGCGGCAATGCCACGGCCGAACCAACCCCGGCGACAGGCGCCCCGCCCATCGCATTCGTATCCACATTGAGGAGCATTTGTGCTCCTTGACTTCCACCCAATACCACGACCTTCGAATTGGGCGACTTGGCCAATTCGAGCGTCGCGTCAATGCTGCGCCACCGCAACAGATCCGGACTCACCTTGCTCGCGATCAAGTTATAATCGCGAATACCCGCAGCTTCCGTGCGCTTTCGTTCGGCTTCTTTTTCTTCGCGGTCGAGCTTGTAGCGGTATTCGAGCATCAACTGCTCTTGCCGGTATTTGTCGGCAATGGCCTGCTGCACGATCTCCGGCAGCTTGATATCCATCAATTTCAGCTCTTGAATGACCACGTAAGCCTCGGACATGGGCTTTCCGTTGTTTTCTTCCAATCGCCCGAGCACGGGAATTTGCCCGAGCTCCTGCAAGAAATCCCGAGCGCTCGAATAAATCTCATGCGCCGGGCGCGTACCAAACGTCCGCCGCACATGAGCATGCACCTCGGGCTCCACCAGCCGAGCGAAATATTCCTGTCCGATATCCTGATGCAAAAACCCCAGCATTTCCTTGTTCGGTCGGAACCGAACCGCCACTTCCACATCCAAATTCAACCCCTCTTCACTGAGCACGTCGAATTTGAGCGTCTTGGTCTGCAACCGAGTTTCGTAAATCGTGATGTTGTCCCAAGGCGGAATGATGGTCAAACCTTCGGTCCACACCTTGTTTGTCACGGTACCACCCGCGAAAAAGCGGTACATGACGCCGTAACTACCCGCGGGAACCGTAATGAAAATGCGCTTCCACAAGAAACCCAGAAGCAACAAGAGCACGATCAGCGTCGTGTACGCGTAAAACTGGACTTTTTGTACGCGACGCAAAAAGTGAGTGCGCGGCGAACTCGCTTCATCTTCCTGCGATTCGGGGGTTTCCGGATCCGCGGATTCGGGACTCAACTGGAGCGATGGCTCGGTCATCGGTGCGTATGCCTGGGACTGGGGTTATCGAATCTGTACGGACCCGGGCGCGTGGTTCAATACCTCGCCCCGTGAAACATTGGACTTTTTGCGCGTTTTGGGGGCTGCAATGGGCTTTTCCCCCGAAAGAATCGTCACCAAAAACCCTCCGACCGGAGTCAACACGATGGACAGAATGAATGCCCCCCAAAATCCAACCCGCCGCGTTCGACCCAAAAGACCGATCACGAACACGAGGAGAATGGGAAGTCCAAATCTGAATATCGGCGCCAAAGGGTCCATGGTCGACTCACTCAACCAGCCTTGTTCTTGGGTGGCTCGTTCTTGTGCATATCCGCAACCGTTTGTTTCGCTTTCTCGAATTCCTGTCGGAAATGGCTGCGCATCTTGTGCGGATCAAAATCGAGCAAGGTGCCTCCCGCCTCGAAATGCATGATGAAAACCACACCCGTGGCATGCGTCGCCGCGCCTCCGATGAGCGGAACACTGACGACACCCAATGCCGTTCCCACCCCGGGAAGTAGTTTTACGAGGCTCGTACCGACCGCGGTTCCAAGCGCCACGCCGCCAATGCTCGAAGCCAACGAACCGACGAGCTTTTTCGCAATGCTTTCGCTGAATTTCACGCCATAAAGTTCGGATAACTCCGAAAGCATCTTGAGCTGCACGCCCGCAATGGCAATGGCATCGAATACCGGGAAAGGCACGACCCCGGCCCCGAGCGACCACAAAACATTTCGACGCACGATCGCTTCCGCGCGACCCACGCGCGACACCGTATCGGCAATCGGCGGAGCCTTGGGCGCAGCGGCCTTTGGAGGCTCTCGCGCAGGCGCGGTTTTCGGCGTTTCGGGACGCGCCGCAGCCGGAGGTTCCGGCTTGGGTGCTTCTTTCGCCGCCGCAGCAGGAGCGGCAGGCTTGGGTTCGTCTTTTGGAACCGCGGGCGAAGCCGCAGGCTTGGGCTCGTCTTTCGCCGCGATTGGAGCCGCCGCAGGCTTGGGTTCGTCTTTTGGAACCGCAGGCGCCGCCGCCGGTTTGGCTTCCTCTTTCGCCTTGGCAGCGGGCGCGACGGGTTTGGGTTCGTCCTTTGGAACTGCGGAAGACGCGGCGGGTTTCGCTTCTTCTTTCGCCGCAACCGCAGCCACGACAGGCTTGGGTTCGTCTTTGCTTACCGACTTCGCCGGACTCTTCGCCGCCTGGGACTTGGATTCTTCCTTGGCACTCGCAGCAGGTTTCGAAGCGTCTTTCTCCGCGGCTTTCGGCGCTTCTTTGGTTGCGGCAGGCTTGGATGTTTCCTTGGCGGGTACCGCCGACAGATCCACCGAAGTCTCTTCCGTGACCTCGATGGATGGAGTCGTTTTGTCGCTCTTCACGGCGTTGTTTGCTTGCGCGTTTTCGGTAGCCATCAGCGTTTTTCGCGTTCGAAAAGAGGAGGATGGGATTCGGAACGGCATTCCAACATAGTTCATCGTGTGATGCAAGGGGGTGGATCCAACGCGTCGCGAAAGCGGAGCCAGGTGCCGGCGAAGGACACTTCTTTGCAGCGATGAACCGACACGTGGAACATTTCCGGATCCACACGCCACGACGTGAGACTTTTTTCTATCGCGCCGCCACGACGTGGCGCCTTTTTCCGCCAAGGTTCCACGACGTGAGACTTTTTTCTATCGCGCCGCCACGGCGTGGCGCCTTTTTCCGCCGAGGCTCCACGACGTGCGACCTTTTTCTATCGCGGCACTACGACGTGGCGCCTTTTTTGGCCGAGGCCCCACGACGTGGCGCTCTTTTGGATTCAAGCGCCGAAACGTGGCGCCTTCGTAGACTTCGAGGCCGAGTTCCAAAACCTTTGGCACCTGTGAAAAACATGGTAACGTCATCGCCCCCGACGTTCGGTGCGGATCTATTTCGATTGCGATGAGTTTGCTTCGATTGCTCAGAGAAGACGCAGGATCCGAGTCCCCGCGCATCATCATTTCCGCGGTGCTCGCCGGCGTCGCCAATGTCGTCTTGCTCGCGACCATCAATGCGGCGGCGCACGCCCCGGCGACCGTCGACATTCAATCGCTATTTCTTTATGCCGTATCCGTCGCCGCGTTCGTCATCAATACGCGTTACACGACGCACCGAATCACTGAAATCGTCGAGAACCTGATCGAGCGCACCAAATTGCGCATTGGGGAAAAACTCGTCAGGATCGAACTCGAAGCGCTCGAACGGGTCAAAGGTGCCGAGGTTTGTACACGAATCACGGATAACCTGACGATCATCACCGATCGCGTGGGTCGCATCGCGACCATGATTCAATCGGCGTTTTTGGTCGGATTTGCCTTGATGTACGTCATTTGGGTGGCTCCCGCGGCATTCGTCGTCATTGCGCTCGTGTGTATCGTTGGTGGAATCAAATTCCAAGAAGTGCGCCGAGACTTGATGATGGCCACGAAAGCCGCCGCCATGGATCGCATTCGATTTCTCGAACGGATGACGGACTTGCTCGGCGGAATCAAAGAACTGCAATTCGGCCGTCGACGTCGCCGTGACGTGCGCGAAAATGTCCTCGAAGCGTCCAGCGATTTGAAATCGTCGCTCATCAAAGTAAACAATCTCTCGACGGATGGGGCGCTCATCGCCAATTCCATTCTATTCTTCGTTCTCGCCGGCGTTATTTTCACCTTGCAGCAATACATGCCGCTCGACGCCTATCGCATGCTCAGCGTCGTTTCGGCGGTTTTGTTCTTATGGGGTCCGTTCATGGGCTTCATTTGGGGATTTCTGCCATATCTCCGGTCGGATGTGGCGATGCAGGAAGTCCTGGCGCTCGAAACGAAACTCGAAAAAGCGGCGCGCGAGACCATTCCCGAACAAAATCCCAAAGATCCTTGGACCCTTCCTCGTCATGCGATTCGCGCGGAAAATGTCGAATACGAATACGGCGGCGAGGATGGAGCCGATGCTTTTCATGTCGGCCCGGTGAACCTACAAATCGAGCCGGGCGAAATCGTCTTCATCGTCGGCGGCAATGGCAGCGGCAAGTCGACTTTGCTCAAAGTGCTCACCGGATTGTATTGGCCCACCGGCGGGAGCGTGGTCGTCGATGACATTCCCGTTCGTCGGGACAATGTCGTGGCTTATCGCAATAAAATCTCCTCGATCTTTTCCGATTTTCATCTCTTCGCCAAACTGCACGGCATCGACCGCGTCGACGAACGCACCGTGGGTGACTTGCTCACGTCCATGCGCCTCGACGGACAAACGGCTTTCGTCGATCGGGCGTTTACCAAGTTATCCTTGTCGACGGGCCAGAAAAAACGGCTCGCGCTCGTCGTGGCTTTGCTCGAAAATCGTCCCATTTGCACATTCGATGAATGGGCGGCGGATCAGGATCCGGAATTTCGGCGATATTTTTACGAAGAATTGCTCCCGGCGTTGCGTAAGGAAGGAAAAACCGTTTTCGTCGCCAGTCATGACGATCGATATTTCCATTGCGCCGATAAAGTCGTGACGATGGAGTACGGCAAGATTCGCTCCGTCGACATCCATACGCATTCCAAGGAGGTCGCATGAACCTCGTGGACATGGTTCGCGCTGAGAGCAAGGACGTACGCATCGGCGTCATTTCATTCGCCACGTGCGCGGGATTGGCGAACGTCGTGGCCTTGATATTGGTCAATTCGGTCGTTCATGCACCGGAAAAGGCGACCATTACCAGCTTCATGGCGTATGCATCCGCCGCGTTCCTTTCGATTGTCGCCGCGCGCGTTTCCGCACATCGCTTGACGACGATGATTGAAACGGCTTTGCATCAGGTCAAAGGTCGCATTGTCGAAAAAATCGAAGGAGCCGGAATCCAATCGATTGAGCGTATGGGCACCAATCTGATCATTGATCGGATCACGGAAAATATGACGACCATTTCGGTGGCGACGACGGGAATCAGCGCGATCTTGCCCGGTTCGTGCATGCTCGTCTTCGGCATTCTGTATCTGGTGTCGTTGTCGCCGGCGGCCTGCATGATCTTGCTTCCCGTGCAAATCGTGTGTGTGTACCTGTACCACCGCCAAATCCGGACGCTGCATCCATTGATGGTCCGTCGGGCCAAACTACGCGTGCGTTTTCTCGACGCTTTGTCGGGGCTTTTGCGCGGAGCCAAAGAGATTCGCTTGAACCGCGCTCGAGCTGCCGGCGCATTGCACGATTATACGGATCAAACGAAGACCCTGACCCAACTGTCCACGCGCGTCAACAAAGCCTTCGATGACAATGGGCTTTATGTGTCGCTCAATCGTTATGGCGTTCTCGCGGCGATCGCCTTCGTAGCCCCGCAACATATCGCTTTGGATGGCGCTCAGGTCGCCAAACTCGTCGCGACCACGCTCTTCATTTGGAGCAGCATCCAAGCATTGCTCGATATTTATCTCTCGTACGTCCGCGCCAATGATGCATTTGCCAACATCGTCGACCTCGAACGAAATTTGGACGGCGCTCGGCAATCCGCGACCAAAGCGGTGCAGACCGAGGATCCCTGGGCGGGTCGATGGAATCGCCTGCACCTCGAAAATGTCGAATATTTTTACGCCGCGGAGAATGGCGACAAACCATTTCATCTCGGCCCTGTCGATCTCACCATCGAGCCCGGTGAAGTGATCTTTTTCGTAGGCGGCAATGGAAGCGGCAAATCGACGTTGCTCAAGGTATTGACCGGACTTTATCCTCCGTCGACCGGAGAAATCCGGCTGGGTGATAAGGAAATCGCGCCGGAAAATGTCGAAGCTTATCGCGAAATGATTTCGGTCATTTTCTCCGACTTCCACCTTTTCTCGAAGGCGTACGGGCTTCTCCATGTGGAACCCGCGGCGGTGAAGGCCCTTTTGCGCGACTTGCACATCGATGACAAGACCTCGTTCGAAGATGGCCAATTCACCACGCAAAAGTTATCGACGGGGCAAAAGAAGCGTCTCGCCATGGTCATTGCGCTGCTCGACGATCGGCCTTTGCTGGTGCTCGACGAATGGGCCGCCGATCAGGATCCGGAATTTCGTAAACACTTTTATGAAGACATGATTCCAGCGCTGAAACGCAAAGGAAAAACCATCTTGGCCGTGAGCCACGACGATCGGTATTTTCACTTGGCGGATCGAGTATTCACGCTGGAAGAAGGACGGATCCGCGCAACGAAACAACCGCTACCACAAGGCGCGACCGACGTTTCTACTTGAGCACGCCCGCAACGGCCGCACGAATGGCCGCAACATCGGCCCCCACCGCGGATCCATCGCCGGCGGCTTTGGCCAGTGAGCTGTCGGGATTGAGTTCGAAATTATTCGCTGCGAAATCCTTGAATCCGACGGCCGCCACATCCGCCGGAAACAAATTGCCCATCGGATAACCCCCCGCTGAACCTCCTCCGAAAATAGCGTTGTTCGTAAAGACGGCCCCGGGCGCAAAGAAATTCAACGCATTCGTTCCTTCGCCTTGACCCGAACCGAATGCACCGTAATCGCCGTGAGCAACCAGATTGTCACGAAAAACAAAATTCGACGCCACAGGCACGCTGTCCCCCATCACGAGAAAAGCGTTGCCCGCAATCGGCGCGGTATTATGACTGATCTCGAGTCCCTCCGTGGCAACTTGCGGCGTGATGACTTGGAACACTCGGCCGTCGCCGCCAAACGTCGCGCGATTGACATCTTCGAGCAAATTGTGCGTCATGACGATACGTTTCGAGCCGCCGGATGGTCCCGAATCGTCGTTTCCGGCAAGATTGATGCCGCTTGCCGTGTGCAAGATATGATTGAGCGTAAATGTCAAATCGTACACGACGCCCGGAACGGCGCCTCCTTCACCGCGGGGCGTGAGCACCACGGCAAACCCGTTTTGGGCCGCCGCCCAGCTATTTTCGAGCACATTGCCCGCAAAAAGCACCCGCTGAGCATTTTTGATCTCGAAAAGGTTCTTGACGGTCCAGGATTCGTTTCTCCAGACGGGAGGTTTGTAAAAATGATTGCCGCAGATTTCGATATCGGAGGGAATGTTGTTCGGCAAAGCCGATGGCGCGCCGCCAAACATGATGTTTTCCCCCGCCCCTTCGAGACGATTGTTGATGATTTTATACGGACCGGGGCCATTCCAGCCGCCAATCGCTTGCGTGTCGGCCCCCATTTCTTTGAAGTCGGTGAAATACGAATCAATCACGCCCACGTGCGCGCCGCCGAGCGCGATGCCGCGACGAGTACCTTTGGCCGCGTCACCGTGCAAATACGAACGATCGACGATGATATGATGAGGAACATCAGCCATAGTGGAAACGCCTGCTCCGATATCGATGAGGTTGTGAATGTACACGCCCGGCGAAGGCATGATTTCAAGGCCAATCAATCGATAATGGTGCCCCCCGGGCGCAACGCTGACGACGGGACCCGTATCGGCGGGTAAAACCAATTTGGGTAATTTGGCGGCATCCGCGGGTGTGATTCGAGTCCCTTCGGGCGGAAGGTTCGCGTCGGGCGTGCTCGTGCGAATCACGATCCAATCATTGCCGGATTTGTTCGGCAATGTAAATGTTCCGGTGAAGGTTGCGCCGGCTTCGATTTCAATGACATCGCCCGGATTGGCTGCATTGATGGCTGCTTGCAAATCTTCCCCGGCCTTGACGGAATGTAGCATTCCTTTCGGCGCGGCGTACGTCGTGTCCACGGTTTCCTGCGGCAATGATTGCTTGACAACGGGGCTCGTCGTAATGCCCGCAGGGCAACCCACGGACGACGGGGCCACCCCGCCGCCTCCACCGGATCCCGATGAACTGCCCGCAATTCCGCCTGAACCGCTGGAACTGGTTTGTCCATTTGGACCGCTGGGATCGGTACCGCAACCGGAAATTGCAGTGGAGAACAGACCCGTCGTGACGACTCCAATGACCGAGAAGGAAAGAAAGATTTTGGTTCGCATGGAATCGAGGGTGCCGGCAACCGACCGGACGGTCAATGAATTTCCGCCGGAACGTGGGACGTAATCTTTGTCCTTGCGTTTCGTCGACGCTTTCTTATGATTGCCGCCGTGGAAATGAACACACCGGACGTTCGCCAGTCTCCCGATCTTCATGAGAATGATCGGCATACGCTCCTGAACGAACAAGACGCTGCGAAATTTGCTGCTGAACTTCCCCTGAATCATCGATTTCGCCTGGGGTCGACGATTACTCCCGTCCAAAATGCTTACCTCGATCGCAATGGGTACCTGGTGTTCGCCGCAGTCGCCACGCCCGAGGAAGCCGCACGCATCGTATCCGAAGTGGACCACGTGCAAGCACAGTTTCTCGCGGAAGGCCGGCGCAAGGCGTACGGAGTTCCCCTATGGTTCGGCCAAGACGAACAGGGCCGACCCTATTTGCAACGCACCGGCTTCTTGTCGATGTATTCCGATTACGTGCGGCAATTCGTCACCGACGCGCGTTTCGAGCCGATTCGGACGCTGATCGGCGAAAACGCGCGCATTGGACACGAAGAAAAAGACGGCGTCGTGTTCAATCGTTACATTCGGACAAAGGGCAGTTTGCGCCCAGGTTTGGCATGGCATACCGATGGCTTGCGAGATGCCTTCTATGGACAACTTCCGGGTCCGATGCTGAACGTGGGGTTGCATTTCGAGCGCATTCGGCCGGAAGACGGCGGATTGCGCATCATTCCGGGAAGCCACAAGCAAGGCTGGCGCGACTTCTTGTTTCGAAAAGCCTACTTCATTGATAATCGACCGGACCCCGCGGAAATCATGGTGGAAACATGGCCGGGCGACCTCACCGTACACGACGGGCGCACGTGGCACCGCGTCGCGGCATCGCAACACCTCGGCGCACGCAGTCGTCGGCAAAGCATGTATGTGCCTTACGTGACAGGTCCTTATCAACCGAAAACCGAAAACAGCGCTCCGGCTCCGTATCTTCGCGTATTCGATCTGGTCCTACGCGCAAAGGCGTGGATGGCCCCGCGTCAATAAGGCGGCAGCATACGCCGAAAGCCGTGGGCCAGCGCAATGCCGAGAAAAACCATATTGCGGATGGGAATCGCCGGCCAGAAGAGCGGCAACGGCCCCGTCGAATCCAATGCCTGCGTATGGGCTTCTTTCGATTCGAACGTCGCGGCCAAACGTCCTCCGAGCGTCCTCATCCACGAAACCGACCGCGGCCAATCTTGAATTCCATCGAGCCATGCCGCAGGAATCGCGCTCGCACCGGCCGTCGCGCCGGCAAGTGCCCCCACAATGGCCCCCGTGCTGTCCGCGTCGCCGCCCAATAAAATGACATCCTCCACGGCTCGTTCGATATGTCCCGGATTCGACAACCAACAAAACAGCGCCGCCGGGACGGTATGCAACATATAACCGCTCACGCCGCGATCGAAATGCATGTCCGCGGCGAACTGCTGAAGCGTGGATTTCCGCGCGAGATGCTCGCGAACACGTTCCAAGGCTGCACAAAGATCCGGCTGACGAACCGCACCCAGGATTTCATCGAGCAATACACTTGGACAAACGTTTTCGGGACCTTGACGAACGCCGTGCGCCGCAGCGAGCGCAATCGCCAAAGCGCCTTCCTCGGCACGCGGATCGGTATGCGTCATACGCGTCGAGGTCCGTACGTAGGGGCCGATGCGTTCGGGATGCGCGGCAAAACAAGCTCCAATGATGGGAGCTCGCATGGCGGGACCATTTCCTGCGGAATACACGCCGCTCGTTTCGGGAGAAAAACCAATCCATAATTTCACGAGCGCCCGCAAGGTCGCCCAACCGACGGCCGCAGGCATTGCGGCAAACCATCCTCGGAGGCGCCAAGCCAATGACCGACCAAATCGATGCGCGTCTTTCGGCGACGCCAGCAAAGCTTGCGCCGTGAGACAAGCGTGCTCGGCATCGTCGCTCGTCATTCCGCGTCCAAAGACGAATCGATGACGTAATGGCCGATCGCCGAACAGTTTCAGTGCGCGTTGCGGCGACAAACCTTCGCGCGGCAATCCAAGGGCATCACCGACGGCGGCCCCGAGCAGCACACCTTGAAGCTGATCCAATCGCGTGGGCATACCTCGTCGAGGAGCAAACCGCGTGCCGCAATGAATAACCGCGTCACGAAGCGAAACATCCACGGGACGGGGCGTCACGGGCGCCAAAATGACAAGACGATTCTCCAAATAGCGCCAAGGTGACAGAAAATCGCTGTGAGTTGGGAATGAACGAGGCAAGTCTCGGCGTTCACGCGCCCATGGTTTCCAAGGATCGACCGCATCGCGCGTTTGAGGTCATGCACGAAAGAAAAACCATTGCCGCCGGAGCGCAGAGCGCGTATTTCACGTCCATGCCGCGGACGAGTGGACGACGAAATGAGCCTTGGTTGGTCGGCGTATTTGCCATGATGGTGGGATGTGGCGGAGCGACGGCCGAGCACCATTACGTTCCACCGAAGTTGCCGCCGATGGAGGCAATGGAGGAACCGGCGCCACCGAAAACACCGCCGGTCGATACACCTGCTCCGACAAACTCGGCCACGCCGATTCCCCCGGCTGTGGCGGAACCTGCGCCCAATGTGCCCGCGGCAGTCGTATCGCAAAAGGAGCCGGGCAAAGCGTCGGGCCCGTGTCCGGCGGTGACCGATGAAGCTCCGCATATTTTGGCCCGAGCATTGGCGGCGGAAAAACAAACGACCGATCCCGGGCCGCATCGAGCCATTGCCGAAGCGATTCGCATGCGTCTCGACGCGTTGTTTCAACACGGCTGCCATCGGCGTCTCAATGACCCACAGCTCCTCGATGAAATCGTCAAAATGGCGGACAACCCGGCCGACTTCAAAGAACGCCTGGACATGACCAACCTGGGTGATCTGGGCGTGACGGCATCTTACGGCACCTACTGGGGAGGGTTTTATGTGCATTATCGCTGGCATGATGGAATGATTCGTACGCGAATTCTCGTCACGGGCGAGCAGGGCGACCTCGACAAACAGTTATTGACCTTGACGGCGCGAATTGCCAAATTGTCGAATTACCCCGAGCCGGTTCTCGTCCTGGGCAGTACGCATCCGTGGATGTCTTCGTGTTGGCGGGCCATGCGCCTTCGCGTGCTTGCTCCAAGCGGCGATCCATTGCATCCGAAGGCTCTTTTGGACAAACCGACGAGCGGCCGTTGGTGCGAAGCCATGACGACCGAGGTCAAAGGCGACACGATCCATTTTACGTACGATATGTTTGGCGGTCCGTGGAGCATAGCCCTGGTTCAGCGCACGTACACATTCACGTTTCGGCTCGAGGGCGACGCGATGGTCGAGCATTTTGGATTCGCCCCGAAGCTCGAACATTTGCCCGAAGATTGGCTCATGCGCGAATGGACGTTATCGCAGGAAGCCACGGTCGAAGGCGCGCGGGAACGATTGCAGCCCATGCACGAAAAAATGCACAAAGCGCTCGTGGCGGCCGAAAAAAAGAGCACCGGCGAATTCGAATATTCGCAGGAATTGTTTCCGGTATCGGATACCGAACGTCGTGTGGCCATGTATTGCGTGCATCGCGAGACGCAAGCGCCATGCGGACAATGGCCGACACCGGTGGACGTTTTCATCGAACGGCGCGACGGCAAGTGGTACGTCAAGGACGTCGTACCGCGCGTCAAAAAGTAGCGTTTGCAGCGAAAATCCCAGCGTTCCGAGGCGTGCGTCGAGCGCGCCGGTGGGGATCGAAAAAGTTGTGTGCCTCGGTTGACAACCCGATCTTCGGACTTACGTTGGGTTCCCTCATGACCACTGCGGCGTCGATTCACCTTGCCCGAGCCAGCAAAGCAGCCCGCCTTTTGAAGGAAGCCGGATCGCAAGAGGAAGCGGCGCTGTTGCTCGATGCAGGCATGAGCGAGCTCAATGCAGCGTTGGTCGCCGCGCCCAAAGCCATTGCGGAGCGCGTGCAGCAAATGGTCAATGAAATCGCGCGGCAAATGCTGAGCGTGGTCCATGAAGACGCGGTCGTCGACGCGCTCGAATCCGCGCAAGCCTGACAGCCCGCTTCGCCTCTCAAGTTCCTTCCTGCCAAATCCCCGCAATCATTCCGGCAAAATAACGAATTCGATCCGCCGATTCGTTCGCCGCCCCTCCACTTCGGGCGGATGCGAAATAGGTCGCGCCTCCCCGAAACCGCGAGCAACGAGTCTCTCTGGAGAGATGCCTCGGGCCACGAAATGAGCCTTCACCGCATCGGCGCGTTGTTGGGTGAGCACCTCATTAAATTGCTGCGATCCACGGGAATCCGAGTGAGCGCCGATTTCGATGTGCAGCGACGGATCGTCGTGCAGAAAATTGGCGACGGCCTGGAGAACAGGTTCACTTTCGACGTGAATGACCGGGCTGTTGAATTCGAATAGAATGGGTTTCGCCGTTTTTATCTCGCATTCGGAAATCCACGCGAGTGCCCCGACGACCGGTTCTTGGCGCTGCGCATACTTGCAATGACGTTTGGTCGAAAGCGATTGAGGATTCGCCCGGACTGCCGAAACCTCATCGTTTGTCGGTTCGGACGCAATGACCGTCGGCACGGGCGCGGGATCGATGGCCACGATTTGGGATTGATTTGCGATCGTCGAATGACGCTGCTCCGTCGAGGCTCCACAACCCGCCGTCATCGAAAGAACGAGGCTCCACCCGACGTGACGTGCTCGCATATCGCGACGATAACCTCGAACGACGAAGTTGACGAGCTATTTTTTCTTTGCCGGCGGCGCCGATTTCGTGTCAGAGATGGCGCGGCGAATACGAGGAACAATCATGGGTTGGAACTTCGGGTGCGTGGTCATTGATGGGAACGTCGCGGCAAAAGTGACGGAATTGCTCGAGCCCGAGCTACAGCAATTCGTGACGGGCGCGGAGACGCCGGAAGAATTGCAAAGCAAGCGCTTGATCGATCTGGGAAACCTCGTCTTGAAGCAGCTCGAGCTCCCCGCCGTCGCGGACGATGCGCCCATTTCATTTTCCGATGCGACCAGTCGATATTTCGATGGTTATGCCGTGGGCGTCGTTCATGACCGCACCATTTTGCTGGGTCAACGTTTGGTATGGGAGCAAGATACGGAATATTTTGTGGAGGCGTATTCACGCTTGTCCAATCAATTTGGCCCGGTGTATGTGTTTTGGTGGCACGACGCTTCGGGCACGTACATGATGTCGGCTTTTCGGGAGGGAAAACGAATTCGTTATTTCGGGACGGGAGAGGGTATCGACGAAAACCATGGGGCACATATCGCCGGTGAAACGGAGACCGATGTTCACCCGCATGATCGGATGATCGCGGTGCTCGAAAACGTCTGCGGATGCTCGTTCGTCGAATTGCTGAAGGTCACGATGGAGCGATTTTCCGCTTGTTGAAACCAGGGTGAATGGGAACAGGCGCCGAGTGTCGATTGCCCTGCCAAACCTGTTTATACATGACGCCCGACGTCACCGCGCAGCGCGCCCATTCCACTCGTAAATGCACCAGCACATCGAGGTGCCGGCCGTGAAATCATACCGCAAATCGAGGACATTCTTCGTGGCGACGCGCACCGCAAATTTCAGCTCGTTCTTCGCATCATTCGCGTCGGGTTGACCCAGCGTCAGCGTATAATCCTGCATGAGTTTGTCGGCGGGCCAGGTGTGATCCGCCAATTGCCACAATCGCGACAAGATGTGCGCCTTTTGGGCGGCCGGATCCGGCCCCAGCTGCTCGCGATTTTGCCAATCGATGAGCGCGTGTTGGTTGCGCGTTCCGTCCGCGCGAGTTTCAACCAGGTAAAACGATCGGCAATCATCACAGGCGTCATTGTTATCGCCTCCTTCGGCCGACCAAAACGATGTGCCGACTCGACCCAGGCCAATCCACACGCCCGTTTGATGGTTTCGGATGTACGTATCGGCCACAAAACGCGCAATCGGACCTTTTTGCGGCGTCCATTGCACGACGTTCACGTCACGTCGGCACATGTCCGTATATTCGACGGATGCCGCCGATGCTTTTGGCGAATCGGCAAGCGTCGCCAAGATCAGCGCCGAAAAAACCGCTTTGCTCACAACACTTCGAGCTGAGAAAATCGAGTTCACGGCGCGTCAACGCCCCACCCGGAAAGGATATTCCACACGGGTGCGAAGTCCTCTTTGCAACGTATCGCAAATGAGATAATCGTTGAAGTACAATGGTTGTGCGAGACCGCGGATCGACGCATTCGGTTATCGCATTTGTATCCACCTGACGGAACGTCTTGCAATCAAGGAGCGCTGGAGTCATGCACCAACATCATATTTTGGGGGTTCTTTTTACCGCGTGTGTTTTCGTCGTCGGCTGTTCAGGCGATACCGGACCGCTGTTTGGACAAACCACGAACTCGTCATCTTCGGGCGGAGGCGGCGCGGGCGGAGCCGGTGGAAGCGGCGGCGGGGCGGTCGAGACGCCGCCGGATTACGGACTATTGTACGACATCGGAAAAATCAGCGAATTCACCATTACGTTCACAGCGGCTGATTGGATGGCGCTCGAAGCGGATCGCGTCAAGAATGAAATGCTCCCCGCTAACCAGCGCGATTTCACGTATGTCCCGTGCTCGGTCACCTTCAATGGCGAAACCTGGACACAAGTGGCGATTCGCTACAAGGGCAATTCGTCGTTCAACATCCCCGGACCGAAAAATTCGTTCAAGCTTGATATCAACGAGCTCGTCGCCGGTCAAAACATCCACGGGATCAAGAAGATGAATTTCAACAATGGCTTCAAGGATCCCACGATGTTGCGCGAATGCATGTCCCTCGAGATGTATCGAAATGCGGGCGTGCAGGCGCCGCGCTGCGCGTATGCGCGCATCAATTACGACCTCGGTGACGGTCAAGGTCCGCGTTATTGGGGGTTGTATACGAATATCGAACAGGTCGACAAGACATACTTGACCGACCGATTCACCGCCGAGTTTAGCGATGGAAACCTATACAAGCCCGATGGTCCGGGCTCGGATCTGTCCATGTTCTCCCAAACGACCTACGAGAAGAAGACGAATGAAACGGCCGCCGATTACAGCGACATCATCGCCCTCATTGATTTGCTCAAGACCTTGAATGATCCGACATCGGTCAAGACAAACCTGGAGCCGATCTTCAACATCGACGGGTTTCTGCGCTTTTTGGCGATCAACAATATCTTGACCAGCTGGGACTCGTATCCGGGAACGGGGCACAATTACTACTTGTACAACAATCCCAAAAACAAAGGCGCCACGGGCAAAGATTATTGGGAATACATCGTTTGGGACGCAAATGAGGCATTTGGAAACTTCATTCCCATGGGAAAAACCGCCGTCGACAATCTGTCATGGCCGTGGGATCAACCTTTTGCGATGTACCAAAAGGTGCTCATCTCGAAGATATTGCTCGTCCCCGAATGGCGAACGAAGCTCGGCGAATACATGAAGCAGTACCTCAAAGATCCAAAGGTATTCGAGCCGGTCGCCGCCCAAGCGCGTGCGGACGAACTGCATAAATTCATCGGCGACGCGGTTCATCAGGACAAAAACTTCCTTTTTACTACCGCAAATCCGGATCAATTTACGCAAGGTTTGACGCAGGACGTGCAAGGCGGACCGCAAGGGGCCATTTTGGCTCTGAAACCCTACATCGCCGGACGAGCCATGTTTTTGAATGGTTCGATTCCGTAATCGATAACCGGCTTGAACCTGGATCCATTCGTGCTACAAGCGTGCGCGCATGTGGATCTTTGCGTACGGCTCGCTGATTTTCCGCCCCTCGTTTGTCTATCTGGAAAAACGACGCGCCTTTCTGCCCGATCACGCCCGACGCTTTTGGCAAGGTTCACCGGATCATCGCGGCATTCCCGAAGCGCCCGGTCGAGTCGCTACGCTCATCCCCGCTCCCAATGAATGGTGCGGCGGATGCGTCTATCGTATTGATCCTCGAGACGCCGCGGTTATTCTCGCCGAACTCGATATTCGTGAACAAGCCGGATTCGATCGTCATCAGCTCCTGGTGCACGATGCTCCGAACGGCCGGGCATTCGCCGAGGCCATCGTTTACGTTGCCAAGCAAGACAATCCGCATTTTTTGGGACCGCTCGAAGAAGCTCGAATTGCCGCCTGGGTTCGGCGCAGCCACGGCCCGAGCGGCCCCAACGCCGAATACGTTCTCGCCTTGCACCAGGCGTTGCGAAATCTCGACATTCACGACCCGCACGTCGAAGCCATTGTCCAACACCTGGGCGAAAGCTCGGCCGAGGGCGATTTCAACGGTTCGCAAACGTCGCGTTCGAATCGTTAAAGTCAGCTTCACTTTTCGACCGAAGTGCGGTACGTCTTGCGACGCTCGCAACGTTGAGGTTTGTCGACGCAAACAGGTGTTCCATGGTTCCAAACAACGTACCGGTCAACGAATCCGCGGCGCCTCGATACGACGTCATCGTCGTTGGGGCCGGTTTTTCCGGACTCGGTGCAGCCATTCAGCTCAAAGCGGCGGGAATCGATAATTTCATCATTCTCGAATCGGCGTCGGACCTTGGCGGAACGTGGCGCGACAACACTTACCCGGGTATCGCCGTCGACATTACTTCGTTCAGTTATTCATTTTCTTTCGAGCAAAACCCATTTTGGTCCCGCATTTTCGCGCCCGGACACGAATTGCAGGCTTATGCTCGGCATTGCGCTCAAAAATACGGCCTCACGCCGCATTTTCGCTTCAATCGTCGCGTCAAACAGGCTCGATTCGATGCCGGGCGTCATACCTGGCAGGTGGAAACCGACCTGGGTGAAACCCTCACGGCCCGATATCTCATTTCAGCGACGGGCGCATTGACTCAGCCGAGAATCCCCGATATTCCAGGCATTCAATCGTTTCGGGGCAAAATCATGCATACGGCGCGTTGGGATCACACGCACGACGTCACGAACGAGCGCGTCGCGGTCATCGGCACGGGCGCGACGGCCGTTCAAGTGGTCCCCACGATTGCGCCGCGCGTCGCGCAAATGCACGTCTATCAACGCACGCCCATTTGGATCGTCCCCAAGCCGGATGCGAAAATTTCGCCCGCTTTTCAGGAAATGTTTCATCGCGTGCCCGGAGTTCAATCGACCGTCCGATTGGCCTCCGGCCTGGTCACCGAAATGGTGATGGTCTTCGGCGTCATTTACAACAAACAATTGCCCAATGTCGTCAAACGCCTCGAACAGCTCTGTTTGCGACATCTCGAAAGACAAGTGCACGACCCGGTCGTTCGGAAAAAACTCACGCCCAATTATGGATTCGGCTGCAAGAGGCCCAGTTTTTCCAGTGAATTCTATTTGGCGTTCAACCGGCCGAACGTGGAGCTCGTCACGGAAGGCATCAAAAGCATCGACACGAACGCGATTGTCACGAACGACGGCAAGCGACGGGAAGTCGATACGCTGATTTGCGCAACGGGTTTCAAAGTTTTCGAGAAAGGCAATTTGCCCACGTACGAAGTCTGGGGCACCGATGAATTGGAATTATCGGATTTTTGGGATCGACATCGATACCAAGCTTATGAAGGAGCAACCGTTCCTGGATTTCCGAATTTTTTCCTCGTGCTGGGTCCTTATTCGACGACCGGCGCTTCGTGGTTTTCCATGGTCGAAGCCCAAAGTCATCACGCTTTGCGGTGCATTCTCGAAGCGCGTCGGCGCGGAGCAACGTACGTCGAAGTCAAACAGCAGGCCCATGACGCGTATTTTGCCGAAATTCTGCGACGACAAACCCATACCGTGTTCTTCAACAACAACTGCTCCTCGGCGAATAGCTACTACTTCGACAAACACGGTGACGCCCCGTTCCTTCGCCCCGCGTCGGGTTTGGAGCTCTGGTGGCGCAGTCATCACTTCCCCTTGAACGACTACCGATTCGAGAGCTGATCGAATCGGCCTGGAGCGACGAACCGGCGCACGTTTTTCTTGGAAAAATTTTCCCTACACCGACAAACTCGTGCTAGGGTGCCGAACAGCCTGTCGGGGACAGGGTTTGTCGAGAGGATACTTGGCGATGAAAGATCCGGCGAATGTGGCCATGTTGGCAACCAAAGTAGCGGCGCGAATCGAGGAGTTCCGCGCGGCTCGGGGTTTGTCATTTGCCGAGCTGACGCGGGCAGCGTCGATGACTTCCGAAGAAATCACGATCATTCGCGAAGGCCGCACGGAGATCACCACTGATTTGTTGACGCGCATTGCGAAGGTGCTCAACGTGCATCCTGCGGTGTTGTTGATGTGTCCCGACGAAGATCCGATGGCGCAATTGCTCGAACAATATCGCGATCTTCCTCGGGATGAATTTCAACGGATCGCCGCGGATTTCGTGGTGCGTGGTTATCGCGGCACTCGAGGTTCGGCATAATTCAGCCGCGACTGCGTTCCGCTTCGCGACGCAGGATGTCCGCGCGATTGTCGCGATACCAAGCAATGGTTTTTCGCAACCCTTCGGCGAACGTCGTTTGTGCGGTAAAACCAAAGCGTTCTTTGGCCCGGGTCACGTCGAGCATGCGCCGAGGTTGCCCATTGGGTTTGGACGTATCCCATTCAATCTCGCCTCGATACCCGACGGCGGTTTTGATTTCATTCGCCAAATCCCGCATGGAGATCTCGAATCCGGCGCCCAAATTCACCGGATCGGCGCCGTCGTAACGTTCCGTCGCCAAAACGATGCCGAGGGCCGCATCTTCCACGAACAAGAATTCGCGTGTCGGGCTCCCATCGCCCCAGAGTACGACTTTGGGCACGCCGGCCAGGTCCGCTTCGACAAACTTGCGCACCATGGCGGGAATGACGTGCGAGTCTTCCAAGTCGAAATTATCGTGAGGACCGTAAAGATTGACGGGAAAAACCATCACGAAGTTGCAGCCGAATTCGGCGCGATACGCTTGCGCCATGACGAGAATGGCTTTTTTGGCGATACCGTACGGAGCATTCGTTTCTTCGGGATATCCATTCCAGAGGTCGTCTTCGCGAAACGGAACGGGGGCGAATTTTGGATACGCGCAAATGGTCCCGGCCACGACCACCTTGGAAATGCCCACGCGGCGCGCTTGTTCGAGCACGTTGACGCCCATGGTCATGTTGTCGTGGAAAAACGTGCCCGGATGACGGCGATTGGCGCCGATACCGCCGACTCGTGCGGCGAGATGAATCACGACATCCGGTCGAACCTCATCGAAGAGTTTGCCCGTGGCGTGAGCATCGACGAGGTTCACTTCGCGCGAACGCGGAACGATGATCCGCTGCACGCCACGCGCCCGCAATAGCGCGATGACGTGAAGCCCTACAAAGCCCGCGCCGCCGGTCACCAAAATCGTTTGATCAGAAAATTGTTTGGACATGGATCGACTCGCTCGCCAACCGCGCATACCACCATGCGCACGCGATTGCACGTGCGGAATGACGCCACGAGCCAGGCGGCGCGAATTTCCACTGGACGAACTCGCCGGCGTGGTGAATAGATGTGCTTCGTCGTCGCCTCGCGACAGGATCGGATGAACCCATGAAACGTGCGCTCATCACGGGAATTACAGGTCAAGACGGTTCGTACTTGACCGAATTGCTCCTCGCCAAAGGATACGAAGTTCACGGCATCGTCCGCCGTTCGAGTTCCTTCAACACCGAACGAATCGATCACTTGTACAACGATCCGCACGAGACCGATGTGCGTTTGCGTCTGCACTACGGTGATTTGAACGACGCCTCGTCGCTGCACGCGATCGTCACGAGCGTTTGTCCCGACGAAATCTACAACCTCGGTGCTCAGAGCCATGTGCGGGTTTCATTCGACATACCCGAGTACACGGGTGAAATTACGGGGCTCGGCACGCTGCGAATCCTCGAAACAATCCGTAAAGTCGGTCTGAAGTGTCGGTTTTACCAAGCAAGCAGCAGCGAGCTTTATGGCAAAGTCGTCGAGACTCCGCAGCGCGAATCGACGCCGTTTCATCCGCGAAGTCCTTACGCTTGCGCGAAGGCTTATGCGTTTTACATCGCGCAGAACTATCGGGAAGCGTACGGAATGCACGTCACGAATGGCATTTTGTTCAACCACGAGAGCGAACGACGCGGCGAAACGTTCGTGACGCGCAAGATCACCCGCGCGGTTGGTCGAATCAAACTCGGTCTGCAGAAGGACCTTTTCCTCGGCAATATCGACGCAAAACGCGACTGGGGTCATGCGCAGGACTATGTCGAAGCGATGTGGCTCATGGTGCAACAACAGACCGGCGACGACTATGTCGTTGGAACGGGTGAAACGCATTCGGTGCGCGAATTCCTCGAACTCGCTTTCGGTCAGGCGGGCCTCGATTACAAGGATTTCGTGAAGATCGATCCGCGATATTTCCGGCCGGCGGAAGTCGATCTGCTGCTGGCCGACCCGTCGAAAGTGCAAAATGCCCTTGGCTGGAAGCCGAAGATCACTTTTCCCGAGCTCGTCTCGCGCATGGTCAACCACGACATCGAGCTCGCAGCCCGCGAAAAACGCGCTCGCGGATAACCGCCCGACAACCCACCTCCATTGACAACTCGCCGCGATTTCCGGCATCCTGCCATCGTGCGTCCGCGCATCGAATCGTCGTGCATCTTCAGCGCTCTCGTGGTCGCCGGATTGTTCCTGGCCAAACCGAGCAGCACGTACGACATTCCCTTGCCCGGTCCCGCGCCGCGCGAACATGGCCTCACCGTCGCCGGCATCGGCCGGCCCACGGACGAACGATGTGCCGATTGCCACGTGGAAATTGCTGCGGAATGGCGGCAGTCGTTGCATCGAGCCGCGTGGGAGAACGAATACTTCTTGCACGCGTACGCGCTCGAACCGCTCGCATTTTGTCGCGGATGTCATGCGCCCGAGGCTCATCCTTCGCAAGAACCGTCGGTGGAAGCGCGACGCGTGGGCGTCGGATGCACATCGTGTCACGTCGTCTCGGCCGGGATTGTCGGGACGCACGGCATGGCGGCGACGCAAAATGGTCACGGGGTCATCGGCGACGCTCGAATGGCTACGGCCGCGGCTTGCGGGCGTTGTCACGATTTTGCATTTCCCGCGACGCGCAGACCGGAAGACGATCGCATGCAGAAAACCATGAGCGAGCATGCGGCGTCGGTTTATTCCGCCAAACCTTGTCAAGAATGCCACATGCCGCTCGTCCCCAGTCAAAAAGGGCCGGCCCACCGCAAGCACGATTTTCGAGTTTTCGGAGATCGGGAATTCATGCGTCGCGCCGTGGTCGTCGAAGGTGCAAAAATTCAAAATGACGGATTGCACCTTGATTTGAACTTGGGCACGATCGGGCATGCATTTCCCACCGGGGATTTGTATCGACGCGTGGAAGTTCGCGCCACGCCGGTCGATTCGCAGGGAAAAACCATTGGCTCTCCGTCCGTGGAAGTGCTGAACCGGATTTTCGGGCCTGCGTATGCCGGTCCGGACCAACCCATTCCGCGAGAGCGTGAAGATCGGCGCCTCACAGGGCCGAAACAATTCATCTTGCCCTTGCCCGGCGGCACCAAGCAGGCTCGATATGAAATCGTGTGGCAACGTTTGCCCCCGGTGATGGCCCAGAAGTTTCGAATGAAAATGAGCGAACATGAAATGGTGGTCGGCGAAGGGATCGTAATACGATGAAGAAGCACCTCGAATTCCCGCTCTGCGCGGCGCTTTTGGCAACGTTGACCATCCCGTCCTCCGCCCACGCCGATCCCAGAGAAGAAACGCTGTTGCCCATCGAGCGGAAGATCTCGACCTTTTCGATTCGCATCACGAAAACGGGGTATGCGCATTTCGGTCCGAACGACAAACCTCCCGTGGGTTCCAAGCCGGCCAAGATCATCGCCATTGACGGCCGAAATTCCAAAGATATTTGGATGCTCACGAATACGGCGGTCGTGTTGCAAGACGATGGCAAGGAAATCAAATTTCGCCAAGCCAAACCTTGCAACTGGGGTACCAACGACAGCGATAATTACGGCGTCGGAACCCAGTTCTTCAACATCGTCGTGGATGAAAACGAAGTGCACGTCATCGGCCAATCCCGTGGAATCAATACGCGCGTCGGACAGGAACTCCGAGCCACATTGTCGCGTGACGGCAAATGGAAGTGCAAAGAAAGGTCGCTCATACCCGACCATATTCACGGCTCCGGCCCGCTCACGTGGAACGCCGCGTATAATTGGGATGGAGATGCTTGTCGCATTGGATCGAGCGCCGGGCATTGTACCACGGGACCGAAGTTTGCCCCGACGCACGTGGATCCGTCGCGTGACGCCATTGATATGGGCATCCACAACAAGGCTTTCTGGATGCACGGACCGGATGACGGTTGGGTCGTGACGCTGGACGAACGGTTTTCCCCCGTTCTTTATCGATTCAATGGTATTACTTGGGTCAAACAAGCGGAAATCGATGAAAGTGAGCACGTGCGGTCGATGTGGGCCGACGAGCACCACCAGGTTTGGATCACCGCGACCACGGGACAAGAATGGAATTCCCCCTCGAACATTCTCATGCGTTTTGATGGAAAAACGTTGACCCACGTAAATACGCCGAGCAGCTTTGCCACACGCCGAGTTCTCGGGCATTCGTCGAAAGACGTCTGGTTCGGCGGCCATGGCGATACCATCTATCAATGGGACGGCGGTCGCTTGCGACAGGGCAATGTCCCGGGTGAAGTCACCGATATGTGGGTTTCTTCGGATGACGTGGCCTTTTTCGTTCTGCCGGAAGCCATTGCTTTCGCGGCTCCCAGTGGAGAATCACACTGATGTTGCGTCGAACCGTTTTTCTCGGCACGCTGATCCTCGCTTCCTGCGGCCCGTCGAACGATCCCAAGAAAAACCTCAAGACCCCGGTGGTCGCGGTCAAACCCGACGTCACCAAGGACGAGGCACCCAAGGCTGACGGCGAGAACCACCGGCGGACGCTCAATGAATCACCCAATGGCGATATCGCCACGATCGTGCGTCCCGGCAATGTCGTCAAAATCGAGAGCAAGGCGCATGGAACACTGTCGCTCGAGTCCGATCTTCTGCATCCGCCCGCAGGCAACCGCGCACTCATTGGAATCAGCGCGCAAACATTGGTCTACCTGGAGGACGGTCGGCTCTTGCTCGGTATTGGCGATGGAACGCTCGTCGCGCTCGATACGAACTACAAACCGCAATGGATGATCGGTTTTCGCGGCGCGGTCATGGGCGTCATTCCATACAAACGCGATCGCGTCATCATAACGACGCAAAGCGGAGTGGTCGCGTCCGTCGGCGCGAAAGACGGGCAGGTTTTTTGGGAAAAACAGATTACGGGGGGCCCACTGAGCCCCGCCGCCGTCGGTCCGGACCAGACGATTTACGTCTGCAGTCCTCGCGGCGTATTGGCATTCAGCGAAAATGGCGCCCTCGTCTTTACCCACGCAGCGGCTGCGAAATTCGATGTGCGTGAACGCCCCGAAATCGCCGACGACTTTCAGGTGGACGAAGCGGGCCTCATTTCCGGTCACGACATCCATTTCAACATCAAGGATCCGCATCCGCCCATTGTCGACACCACGCCCATTTACCTGGTGGATTACGACAAGGTCCTCAATGAACCGGTGTATTCGGTGATTCCCGCGGGACCCAACGACTTGTGGCTGAATGTCGCCGACAAAAAGAAAGAAGAATTGGTCAAGTTTTCGTCCGGAAAAACGCAGCGGTTCAAGTTGCCAAAAACAACTGCGAAATCCGAACGTCGGCATGAAGAAGAAAAACCGGAAAAGCCGATTTTTCAATTTGATAACTTCGTCATCGGTCCCAATGGCAATCCGTGGATCCTTGCCCGTAAGCTCTTCGGTCTGGCCGACTTCGAAGAGGGCATGTGGAATCGCGAAGCCAAAGCGGCCATTCTCGAATTTTCAGGAACGTCCATTCAAGAACGAAACGACCTGAACAAAGCATTCGGCGAACACTTTGTAAACACGGACTCGAGCTCGCAGATACGTGCTGCCGACAATGGATCGGCGCGCATTTTCTGCTTCGGCAACAACTACGTCGAGCCCACCTACGCTTGCGCGATTTACGACGGCCCAACGCCTAAAATAGTGAAAAAGACGGTTGGTGTTCGTACGATCAATGTCGTCGGAAAATACTCGTACGTTGTTTTCGAAGACGGCACCATCGAGCGACTCGAAGGAAACGAATTGGTATCGTTTGCCAAACCCGTCGATGCCGGCGATCAAATAACCGCGATCGGGGGACTCAACGACAATGACCTTTGGCTCACCACGCTCAACACGGCCGTTTACCATTGGGATGGTACGTCTTTCAAAACGTATGGCGTGCCCGAGCCCATCGCGTCCGGCGTGGTCGCGATCGCCCCGAATGACGTCTGGAGCCGCAATGGACACCAACATTGGGATGGCAATCGTTGGTCTTTGATCGCCGGTTCTCAAGGTGCCGCGGGGTTGGTCGCGCGCGGGCCCAACGATATTTGGGTCGGTAATTCCACGGGCTTGTTCCACTCCAAACCGACGACTCGTACGCTGCTCCGGTGGCCGGAAGCCCAGTTTGTCGAAACAAAACCCCTCGAAGCACCCAAACCGTTGACCATCGGAGCGCCGCAAACGGGTTACACCGTGACGAAAACGTCGCTGATCATGAAAAACGCGCCGCCGATTTCGACCGCCAAACGCTTTGAAGTTGCACGTGACGGGACGCTCTGGCTCGAATCTTGGGATCGTTTGGTTGAAGTGGATGCGGAAGGTCAAACCATTTTGCTCGACGATACGGAGAAACGCATCGCGTTCGATCGCTGGTTTTATCCCGAAGGATCAAAACGCGGCATTTTCACGCGGCGCGAGCGCGAATCGGAGAGTAACGGAAGTCGAGATGCATTACATCGCTTCGACGATGGCAAACCCACCAAAATGGAGCTGCAACTTTCGGGGCACGACATCATGGCCATCGCCGGAAATGCGGCTGGAACGACCTGGATTCTCGGCTCGGCCGAAGCCGCATCGCCTTATGCTCTGCACCAATTGGGTCCGCAAGAATTGAGCGCTCACGCACTCGTACGCGCGGACGAAAAGTCGCCCTTTCAAATGGTCATGGGCTTGCCCTCGATGTCGTACCAGAGCGTCGCGGTAACGCCGGACGGAGGAGGGTTTTTCGTGGGCGCACTCAATCCCGGCACCACGGGCGAGGGCGTGATCGTGCACGCGCGGGGGCGACTTGGAACCGAATCCGTCGTTCGATATCGCGCCCCCGCCACGATTTTTGCCGTCGCCGCCCTGAGCAATGACGAAGCGTGGGCCGTCGGAGCCATGGGCGTCGTCATTCACATCAAAGGAAACACGATTGAACGCAACGTGATTCCCGGCAATCCCTGGTTGCGTGCGGTTGTCGTGACAAGCCCGAACGACGTGTGGCTCGCCGGCGACGACGCCACATTGCTTCATTACGACGGCGCGGTATTTCATCCCGTACCGCAGCCGCTCGGACCACGCGCAGCATTCTCGGGATTGGGTTTTTCTCGAGGCGTCTTATGGGCCGCGAGTCCCTCTGGAATCTTGCGCGTCACGAAATCCAAATAAATGGAGTGACAAACTGCGAGCGATTCGGGTAATGTTTCGGCATGCTCATGCCGCCGCTCGCCGATTTGCACCGCCATCTCGATGGTTCGTTGCGCCCTTCGACCCTCGAGGAATTGGCCCTTTGTCACGGAAAAACCATTCCCGCGGATTTGCCTTTTCGCGTGGGCATCGGCCTGAACGAAGCCTTGAGCCGTTTTGCGTTCATGTTATCGCTTCTGCAGACGCCCGATGCTGTTCGTCGCGTCGCTTCCGAAATGTGTGAAGATGCACTCGAGGAAAACGTCACGACGCTCGAAATTCGTTTTGCCCCGCAATTACATTTGGGGGCGAACATGGAAGAAATCGTCGACGCGGCGCTCGAAGGTATCAACGGCCGAGCAGGATTGATTTTATGCGGGCTTTATGGCGAACCGCCGTTCGTCATGAAGAATCTCGTGGACATTGCGGCGAACCGCAAAGGCGTCGTCGGCATTGACTTGGCTGGGGGACCGTTGCCGACGCACGGGTTTGGCCTGGACGATTATGCGCCGTTTTTCTCACGTGCGAACGACTTGGGAATCGGTCGCACGGTCCACGCGGGCGAAGGGCGTCCACCGGCCGAAATTCGTCAAGCCATTGAAGTGCTCCATGCGCAGCGAATCGGGCATGGCACGACGTTGTTGCAGGATCCGAGCGTCGTGGATTTGGTGCTGGAGCGCGGGGTTTTGATTGAAGCGTGCCCGACGAGCAACGTGCACACGGGGGTCATCACGTCGGTCGAAGCGCATCCGCTCGTGCAATGGATCGATTTGGGCGTACGCGTGTGCGTGAACGCGGACAACACGTACTTGTCGAGCGTGAATGCGCGCGACGAATACGAGCACGTGCGTGGTTTGGCGGGGATGAACGAATCGAAGTGGTTGAAGCTTATCGAAATGGGACACGCGGGAGCGTTTGGGCGGGGGTAAGTCAGTCGCAGAAACCATCGACGTTGCAAGAGCCGGACACACAGTTCGATCCGTTCGTGCAAACTTCGCCTTTGGCTCCCAAGCAAAGACTTGCGGGCATTGCACACTTGCCGCTTATGCAATCGACATCGTCCGTGCAACCCTTATTGACAATCTTCAGACACTTGCCCATCCCATCGCAGCGCGATGCCATCTCACATTTCGCCGCGGCATTGAATTGGTCAATGTACGCGGGATCCGTTTGATAATACGGAATGTTTGTACACGCTCCAGCCATTCCCGCCACAACGCAGCTCTTGCATTCTTCCGTACAGGCGGTGTCACAACAAACCTTATCCGCAATGACGCCGGATTGACAATCCATTGCGTTGCTAGCCATTTCACCATTGCACAGCTTTATCGGGCAAACACCGCTGTTGTTCATTTTGCACTTTTCATAATCGTCTTTCCCCGCGAGCATGCACGCGACACACATCCCCGCTTTGTCGCAGGCCCTCGGCTCGCCCATCGGTCCGTTCGAGCATGTTTCTCCGACATTTTTGGTCGCCGTGCTCCAAGTGCCATCGGCCTTGCACGCAAACATGCTGCATTCCGTCGCAGCGGGCGGATCCGTATCATCAACCCCTACGCCCGGCGTACCTGCATTGCAGACCGGCTTCATGCAATCGCCGTCCATATCGGTCATCGGCACGTCTTTATCGTTGACGATGGACTTCGGAACGCCCGCTTCGCAAACCGGATCGTGGCAATCACCTTTGGTGTCGGTAGCCGTATCCAGGGGATCGTCCACGACTTTCAATGCGCCGCCCTGGCAAATCTTTTTCTGGCAATCCCCCGGCTCGAGCGGATCCGCCGTCATCCCCTCCATCAACGGCGTCGTCACGCATTCCCCAGCGGTGCATGCCCACATGCCACAAACCGTATCGGAAGGACAATCGGCTGCACTCGCGCACTTGCACGGCACCATGTCCTTCTTGCAATTCAGCTCGCAGGTTCCTTTTTGACAAACCCCTTCATTCTCACCGAAAAAGCATTGGCTGCCGTCCGCCTCGGGGGTCGACGTGGAGTTACCATTGGCGTCGCATGAATCCTTCGTGCATGGATTCTCGTCATCTGTGCAGCTGCCCTGTAGTGCCGCGACGCTCGTAAAACACCCTCCGAGCACCAGAAGACCGAACGAGCCGACGAATAAACCTGCCGACGCAAAACGAAGCCAAGCACTGCGCGCCATGTTCACACCCTCCACAAAAGCTTTGTGTTCAAAACGTTCCGGACAAGACGACACCGCGAGGTGACGGCAAAACGATCAACGAAGTCTTCTTTGGCGCCGGGGTTTTGCTCGGCCCGGTGACGGCCAAAACGAGCGCTCCAACCGCAGCAACACCGCCCACGGCAAACCCGACGATACCCACCGTCCGAAACAGATCCCGCTTCTGTTCCAAGTCTCCGAGCGTCTTGCACCGAGGATCCGGATCATTGGCGACGCACAATTTTTCGTTCACCGTGCGGTCGAATTTGATTTCATTGCCCAGCTTCGTGGCCTCGTCGTTTTTCCCATACGCCGCCACGGTAAAACCCACGCCCGCGCCGATACCCACGACACCCAGGCCAATCCCGGTAAACAAGAGCGGCGTGCGCCACGTCTGCGCTTCTTTGATCACCTTCGTCGGCGGCGAATTCAGCTTCATGTCCACCGTCGGCGTCGTGCGCGGAGCCAAATCGACGACCAGTTTGCCCCGCCAACCATCCGGCGTCTCCGCCTCGAATCGTCGACCCTGTCCCGCATCGACGAGCACCGGCTCGGGCAGCGGTGACGTGCCCAAATTACGCCCGTCCACCGTGATTTTCGCCCCGGGTTTGTCCACCTTGACCGTCACGATCGCCAGCTTCGACTGCGCTTCGATCATCAGGTCCTCGGCGATCTTGCGATCCTCCGGCGCCAAACCCACCGCGTACTCCAAGAAAATGTCGAGGTGCTCCGCGGCTTCGCGATGCCGTCCCGTCGCCATTTCCGCTTGCGCCAATAGCGCCACCGTCGGCGCACTGTCGGGCTTGATGTCGAACGCCGCCAAGAATTCCTGACGTGCCGCGTCCCATCGATTCGCCTTCGCCGCCGCTTGTCCCGCAGCAAAATGCTTCTCGAACTCCGCCGTCTCCGGATCGTTCCCCGCGGTCTTTTTCGTCGGAGGTTTGGCGCCTTTGGCCTGCGCCCACGCGTCCGATGTTGTACCGGGACAAATCCCGAGCACAATGCCCAACGCCAACGAACAAGCTTGAATTTTGCGTCCCGTCATCTGCGTCACTCGGTTCTGTCCCACGCAGGGACGAACTTGTCAATCGGACTCGATCCGCCTCACACCCTACGACAAACCTCGAACGAATCGTTTTGAGGTGCAACGAAAGTCACGGAACACATCGATTGTAGCGATAAATTCCACTTCGTTGGTACTCCAACCATTCGTACGATCCTGGATCTCGGCATCTTTGCGATGTGTATCATGCTTGCGGATTCTGTGACAAATTCTCCAGAGCTTTGCGCGATCGAACATCTCCCGAACCGCGGAGAAATACGTCCGTCAACGCTTGAAACGCACCGTGACTCGTGTTGTGCTTCCTGGCTGCCGACCGTCGCTCGATTTATCATCCATGATGATCCCCGGACTTCTTGGCGCAGTTTGTTTCGGAGCCCTGACCTGGAGCTTTCTCGAGTACGTGATTCATCGTTTCGCCGGTCATGGCCGAGGTCTCTGGCGTTCGACACCTTTCGGCAAAGAACACACGCGCCACCACGCCGAAGGCAATTACTTCGCCCCCACGTGGAAAAAAGTCCCCGTCGCGATCGTGATCATGCTGCTCGTCGCGCCCATCGCGATCGCTTTGACAAACCTTGTCGTGGGTTTGTCTTACGCAACGAGCCTCGTGGGTACGTACGCCGCTTACGAAGTGCTGCATCGGCGCTTGCACACGCATGAGGGGCGATCTGCGTATGGACGCTGGGCGCGTTTGCATCATTTCCACCACCACTTCGTGGATCCTCGGACAAACCACGGCGTGACGAGTCCTCTTTGGGACTTGGTCTTCGGCACGTACCGAAAACCCGAAACCATTCGCGTTCCGCAACGATTGTGCATGAAGTGGCTGGTCGATCCGCGGACGCAAACCATCGTCGAATCCTATTCCGACGTATTCATTGTCATTCCTTCGCGCTCGTAAGACCGCGTTGACGCAATTCGCACGGTCGCCTATTTTTATTGAATGAAAAAACGACACCCGAATTTTGCCTCTCTCGTCGCTCTTTTCACCTGCGCCGCGGCGTTTGTCGGGTGCAATAGTCCCGACCCGGGTACGGAGAAATCGAGCATCACGGTGGACGGCCGCGAACGTACATTCGTGTTCCACGTACCGGAATCCGCGCCCGCGGAAGGCTCGCGTATGGTCGTGATTTCTCTGCACGGTCGACTCGGTACGGGCGTACAACAAGAAGACCTCACCGGATTTTCGACCCTCGCGGACAAACGAGGGTTTGTCGCAATTTACCCTGATGGAATCGACAAATCCTGGGCCGACGGCCGAGGCACGAGCGAGGCGGAAATGCAAGGCGTGGACGATGTGGCGTTCATCTCGGCGCTCATTGATCACGCCATCGAAAAACTTGGCGGAGATCCCAAGAAAGTCTTCATCAACGGTCATTCGAACGGGAGCGTAATGACCAACCGATTGGCCTGTGAACTATCCGCGAAAATCGCCGGCATTGGACACAATGCGGGACCCATTGCCGAAAAAGTATCCATGACGTGCAGTCCATCGCGAAGTTTGTCCGTGATCGGGTTTCACGGTACAGCCGACGAATTCATGCCTTATGCAGGCGGCGAAGTCGTCAAAGGTTCGGGCGGCAAAGTTCTCAGCGCCAAAGACGCACGCGCCTTTTGGGCCTCCAAAGCAGGTTGCGCGATGGAAACGAAAACCACGGCGCTACCCGATACCGCCACGGACGATGGAACGACGGTGGAATTGGAAGAAAGCACCGCCTGCAAAGATGGCGCGGAAATCCAGCTGCACACCATTACGAACGGCGGTCATACCTGGCCGGGCAGCACGGACGATCTCGGCGAAACGTTGGTGGGCAAATTGAGCCGCGACATCATCGCCTCCGAAATCATGATCGATTTCTACGAAAAACACCCGATGCCGTAGCGGATTGGGGTTTCACCCCAAACCCGACCAGGGTCTATCCGACCCTGGACCCGGACCAGCGAGCGCTGGACCCAAATTGATTTGTCCGCTACGCGGCCAAATCAACAGGGCTCATGTCTGCTATAGCCTCCTGATACGTATTTGGGTTGGCCACGTAGTGGACAAACCAATACAAGGGTCAAGGGCCTGGGCCCTTGCGCGGGTCGAGGGCGAGGAGCCCTCGTGGGGTTTGGGGCGACGCCCCAACACGCTCAATTAGGAATTTGGCCGCAAGCGACGCCGCGATACAAGGCGTCGTTGTTGATTTCGTGGCATTCTTTGGTTTGGCCCTGCGGATCGACGCGCACGTAAATGTCCACCGTATTGCCTCCCAAATCCGCTTGGCAATTGACGATGGTGCATTCGGCGACCCCGAGCGCGATCGGAATCTGCGCGGTGCACAAAAGCGGCCCTTGAGCGGTTCCATTGTAGAAACTCACTTCGGTGCCGCTCACCATGGGCAATGTTCCGCGATTGCAAACACGAGCCTCGATTGTCGCAATGGTACCATTGCACTTCACCGCCCCGACATCACCTCCCGCGGTAAGGTCCGGCGTGCCCAAGGCTTCGAGGTTTCCTTGGACATTTTGGCGGAAATTATTGAGCTTCATGTCCTTCCAATTGAGTGCGACCGCCGAGGTTTTGGGAATTTGTCCGAAATCTCCCACGTGCGTGACCGCATACGCGTGCTGGCTCCACACGGGACGCGACGCCGCCCAACGTTCCTGTTCGTCCCGCAAAACGACGATACCATGATTCTGGGCGAAATTTGCGGCCGGGAATAGCGGATCTGTCGCGGGACATCCGAGCGCGCCGGCATAATTGTTCACCGCGGAAACGATTTCCGTGTGATAATCGCCGTCGACATCGACGATGACCGGATTCTCGTAGGTTGTTCCGGACGAACGAGCCGCGCTGTAAATGACTTTGCCCGTCGTGCCGTCATACACGCGTAAGAAACATTCGTCCGCATAGACGGCTTCGGCTTTGCCATCGTAATCGAAATCGAAGACGCTCGATCCGGTCACGTTCGAGCTTGCGTCTTGGGAAGGTTGTTTCCACAAAATACCGGTGTTGATCGATTGACCATTGCATTTGGCGGGATCGCCGCCATTGATGCAATCGAGATCGAACACGACGTATTGCGTTCCGCCGGCGCTTGCAAATTCGCGTCGACCATCGCCATCGAAATCGGCGACCGTCGGTAATCCGCCCGTGCCTCCTCCGGGGATCGTAAACGGCCCAAAAACGACCGTGCCTTCAATCGTCTGCACTCGAACGGTTCCTCCCGAAACGACGATGATCTCGGCTCGATCTTGTCCGCCAAACCCAGCCAGAGGAAAATTCCCCATTTCAGCGACGGCTGTTTGTCCTGCTGCAAGAGCTCCCGCATTGAAGTACGCTTCGGCAACCCAATCGTTCATGGCCGAGTTCCATTCATGAATGGCATTGCCGCGAACGAGCTCCATTTTGCCGTCTTCGTCCACGTCCGCGATGACCGGAACGATGCCCTTGCTGTACGCGGGGAATCCGAGCGTATTCGAAAGAATGCATCCATCGGCGCGATAGACCGTACCGCCGTAAATGATTTCGGGTTTGCCGTCGTCATCGAGGTCATGAATCGACGGGCCGCTCCATTTGTCGGTTCCGCCTGTCGTATCGTTTGTCGCGGGCGGGCCCATGCCTCCCGCACACGTGCCCGAGCGCCAGAACGTGCTGAATGTTTTCACGACCGGGTCGAAACGGAATGCAATCACGCCGCCGCCGGCTCGAGCGGCAACGACTTCAGCGTGACCGTCGCCATCGAGATCCCCTGCGGAAACGGAAGCCGGGGACATCGTGGCATCTTCGGCGGCGTCGAAGCTGAATTGCTGGCTGCAATCTTTACCGCTGATAATGCGCATGACGCCTGGATTTTGATAAGAACCGGCCGTCGGAAACGTCGTGAACACAATCGATGGAGACAAGGTCTTCACATCGCTGTCGAAATCGAAGTCCACAACGACGGGCGTGGCCATGACGTGGAAATAGTTGGGATGCGCATCGCCCATGGGCGGCTCCGTCCAACGGCATTGTTCCGATGGAACGATCGATTCGATCGAAACATCGGATTTGCACGCAGCGTCATTCACGTGGTCCATGGGCAAACCATAAGGAACACAAATGCCGTTTGCACAATAGCTGTCGAAGAGGCATTCATCGTTCGTCGTACACGGAGGTTGCGCGCGGACGCAGGTCGTTCCGAGACCGCAAATTTCGCCCGGAGGACAGCAGGTATTTCCACACGTTTGCGCGGCGGAACATCCGGCATCTTCGAATAAACTTCCGCCGTCGCCATTGCCGCCTTTTCCAGCGCTCCCGCCTGTTTGTCCACCGGAACCGCCGGCTCCACCCATTCCCGAAGGAACACACTTGCCTTCGGAACAAGTTTGTCCCGCCCCACACGCCGGTGAACACGTGGACGACGTGTTCGTCCCGGAACTACAAGCGAATCCAACAAACCCCAACAACGCGACCAGGGCACCAACGCCCAACGCCCTCGACGTACGCATCGCAACCTCCTCGGTTAAGTGAAAAGAACGCGTTCATCCTACTTCCGAAGCGCCCCTCGCGAAAGCAAAAAGGCTCGCCCAATCGCTCGCCGGATTCGGCAACCACGAATGAATGTGCCGCAACGTCGTGCTCGATTTGTTTCGCCCCCTCGAGTCCACCGGACATTTCACCCCGTATCACCATGCCAAACTGCGGTTCGTCCAGACTGAATTGCGTTTGTCTTCCTTATTTCAGTTCGGCGCCCACTTTTGCGTCAATCGCGCAAAGTCCGGTTTTTGCTTGAGGTTGTCGCATGAGCTTCGTAGGTTTTTCCGGCAACCTTCCCGAGTCAAACGGTTACAGATGGACGCACCTATTGTTGTCGGAGACGTTTTGCTTGACAAATACCGTGTCGAGCGGGTGTTGGGTCAAGGCGGCATGGGGTTTGTCGTTGCGGTACGCCACATCGACCTCGGGCAGCTTTATGCGATGAAGTTCCTTTTGCCCGCGGGGCTCGGGCATCCCGAGGCGATGGAGCGATTTCTGCGGGAGGCGCAGGCGGCGGCGCTGTTGCGGAGTGATCACGCAACGGTTCGTTGGTGGTCAAAGTATTGGACTTCGGCATCTCGAAACATACGGCGTCGGACAAGGTCGAATTGACGAACACGAGCGCGACGCTTGGATCGCCGCTGCTTTGGTCTTCTGACATGCGACCGCGAAACGATGTCCATTCCGTTTCGCCCGCTCGCACGGCGTAGCAGGGTCTCGACGATCGCCTCGGCGTTTCGATGCGCCAAACAATGGGCCCATCGCGTGCTCATTGCAATATCGCTCGACAGCGTCCTCGCGTAAAACCGCTGTTCGTCTCTGAGCGCCCATCCGCGGCAAACCCAATACCTCCACCGACCCAGCCTCGACAAACAAAGTGTTTGCCCCAGGGGTACGTCCGAGCCTACCTTGGTTCGTCATGGAAGTCGTCGCGTCATGCCCGATGTCGGCCACCGGCTTCGTGTGGCAATCGAGCGCTCAAACGTCAGCGCAAACGATCATCGTCAAGGCTACGTTCGTCTTGGAACCCGGCCATGCCAAACTCGCCCCTCCGGAAGCCTGGGAACCGATTCGGACAACGGACCAGTTTGTCAAGGATAACCATCACGGCATCCTGGTCGCCCCGACGGACCGCATTCCGTACAAGCGTCGCGTAGATGTTCTGCTGGTCGGACATGCGTACGCTCCAGACAAACAACCCGTACGTTCGCTCGTCGCCCGCATCGACGTCGCCGAGATGAGCAAGAGCCTCGAAGTGTATTGTGATCGCGGGTTTCGCGCTTCCGACAACCGGCTGCTCGAAGGTCCGCGGTTTACAAAAATGGCGCTCGATTGGTCACGTGCGGCGGGAGGTCCCGGTACGACAAACCCTGCCGGCATGCGCTTCGATGCCTCGCCCGACGCCGTCGGATTGATTTCGGTGCCCAATGTGCAACCGCCGAAAACCATCGTGGCGAGCCGCGCGGATACGTTCTGCCCCGTCGGCTTCGGCCCCATCGCACCGATGTGGCCCGGACGAACCCAAAAGCTTCAGCCATTCGCCGAACGATTCTCGCCGACGCATTGGACCGAACACCCGCTCCCCGAAGACTTCGATTACGAGTTCTTCCAGACCGCACCACCCGATCAGCAGCTGCGTCACTTGCGTTCCGACGAGCCGTTGGTCTTGCAAAACCTACATCCAACACACGCGCACCTGGTCACTCGTTTGCCCGGAGTGAGTCCTCGCGGGGTCGTGAATCGAGCATCCGGGGAACGGGAAGACGTGACGTTTGTCGCGGACACTTTGTGGATCGACACGGATCGAAGCATTTGCTGTGTGGTTTGGCGGGGCAGCATCGGGCTGCGACACCCCGACGAACAGGGGCTCGTCACGGTGACGCTCGTCGAACCCGTCGTGGAATCGATCGAAGCGAGTTTGATCGAGACGATTCCGCCGGGTGTGGTGGATGAAGACGAGCTGTTGTCCATGACGAAACTTGCACCGTTTGAGGTCAAACCAAAAGGGACGACGATGCCATTTGTCGACGCCGCCGTCGTCGGCCGCCCGCCCGGCCCCATTCGCACGGGTGATGATGGTGCCTTGCCATTTGGGCCGGTGGGTTTGTCTGGGACTCCTCCGGCGCCGATCGCCTTGGGTCAGGTCACTTTGCCTGCGCAAAGCCCGACGAGCTCGCCGACGGTGCAGACGCCGCCGGGGGCTCGAGGTCCCACCGTCGTGAACGCACCGGGTTTGTCCGAACCGACGAAAGGGGCACCGAAAACAGCGCCCAGCGTCGGCGCGACGGAAGAACCGAGCGGGACTCCGACAATCCGAGACGTTCGACCGGATGTAACTACGCGCAGCGCTTTCGGCGATCCCTCGTCGACATTTGTCAATCGAAACCATCGTCTGGAACGAGCAGTGCATACGGTGCAGCTGCTTTGGCACGCATCGAGCGACCCGGTACGTGCTCGTTGCCTCGCGGCATGCCGAGACCTCGTGGATGATGCTGCGGACGACGCGGCGATTGCTCATGCGTTGCTGACCAGCTCGATTCGTATGGACGCGACGAACGTACGGACGGCCTTCGCGCGAGCGGCGGATGCTCGGGGAGAGTTTGTCGCGCCCATCATCGTGCTCGAAGGCGAGCTCGAGGTTCTCTTTGACGAACTCGCCGAACTGAGGGCGGCCATTTCGGGAGCAACGGCGGTGTTGACGGCGGCGGACGTGGAACTGGATCGAGCGCTCGTCAAGGCGAAGGAATTCATCGCGCTGCCCGATCTGTTGGCGGCGCCGACGGTATGCCGCGAGTTGACGGCGCGTTTACGCGCTGCGTTTGTCAAGGAAAAGCATCCGTTGCCGGCCGATTTTCTGGACGCACCGATGGAAGAAGCCCTGCTCATTGGGCGTCATTATCAAAAGCGAAGTGTGCTTGGCGGGACGCACCTGCGGTGTTTGCTCCGGACCATTGGAGAGGCCGAGCCATTTGCGGCGTATCTTCCGACGGAAGCGGTATCGAACTTGCCGCTTTTGAAGCGATTTCGAGTGTTGGTTGCGGTGGAGGTACATCCGACGCAGCGCTCGGACGAGGCGCCCGGAAAAACGTTGCGCGTGTTGGTTCTTGGACGGATTGCGAGTGATTTGCTGGCCGCCGGATGTTCGCCGGCGGAAATGGTCGTTCGTCAATGACAAACATGTACATGCGCGATTGAAGCAATCATGTCGACATGAGCGCGCATTACGAACGTCAACAAACTGCGCGATTGACGCAATTTAATGGATGACCCTGCCAAACGTTCATGTGGGTTTCACCTGTACTGCGTTTGTCTTCAGCGATCACAATTTGTTTCGAGCATGGGTGGTTCGAAATCGTTTGTCGAACCGACGTCGGTGTGTAGACTCGACAAATGGCCGAGGGGAATGGCAATTCTTGGGACGCAAACGAATCATCCGGCAAGAAAGAGATTTTCCGGCCGGGCGATAGGGTCGACAATCGCTATCGTGTAGAGGAGCGACTTGGTGCGGGTGGGATGGGTACGGTGTACCGAGTGACTCACCTTCAGACGAATTGCGTGGCCGCACTCAAGGTGCTTCATCCGGATCGCGCGCAGGACCCGGTCTCGCAGCGTTTGTTCGAACAAGAGCTGCGCATGAGCAGTATTATCGGGCCAAACCCTCATCTCGTATACGTCTATGATGCCGGCTTCGATTCGCAACGAAATGTTCGGTATCTGGTTATGAACTTCATCGACGGGGTGACGTTCGACGAGTACCTCGAGCAGTGGGGCCCATTCCCGCCCGAGCTGGTGATTATTCTCGGGTTGCAGTGTGCGCGAGCGATGAAACAAGTTCATCTGGCCGGCGTAGTCCATCGGGATCTCAAGCCCGGCAATATTTTTTTGACGTTTACTGACGAAGGAAAACCGCATGCCATGATTTCGGATTTTGGCATTGCCAAGGTCATTCACGGTTCGACAAACGCTTTCCTTACGCCCGTGTGCACGCCCACGTATGCGCCGCCGGAATTGCTGCTGGCCAACGTGCCGACGACAGAAGGTTCGCCACACCAAACCATTCCGCCGGCCGTTTCGGCGGCGACGGACATTTATTCCTTCGGGCTCATTTTATATGAAATGTTGACGGGTTCGGCGCCGCGTACGTTGGCGCTTCCCGTGCACGAAGTTGCCGACGCAAATTCGACGACCCAGCAGGCCTCGGAAACTCTGAAATGTACCATTTCGCAAGCCTGTGCGCGAGCGCCTCAATTGCCGGAGGGGTCGGCGGATTGGTGGAAAAAATGCCTTCAGTTCAATCCCGCGGATCGATGGCCGAGCATCGATGATGCGATGACGGAGCTGGTCAAATTGTTCGAGGCGGACAAACGTTTTTCCGAGATGGACCTGCAAGTCAATTATGGATCCATCGTGAAAACGTTCGTGCCACACCGATTCAAACGAAATGCTCGTTCACGCCTTTTGCCCAATGCCCAGGAAACGACGACGATTCCCAGAAGCGCACGAGCCCCCGACGAGGACCTACAAACAAAAATTCGTCATAACAACCGCAGCCATAAAAAAACGGGCTGAGCAATCGAGGCGGAATGGTTCGACGCCGCAAGTTGCGTCGTGATTCACACCCTCCACGGGCCGACACGAAATGTTCGCGCCGATCGCAAACGTTCGCGAACCGTCGCGACGTCGCGAATGAATAAATAATTTCCGCAATCCGAAGGCTCGACGCTCGGCGTGAGAACCCGTTTGTCCGCTTGATACCGATACGAATCGAAGCCCGCGTCGCGCAAGGTATCGAATGCTGTTTTTCCCAAATGAACACTTCGATCCCGACCCGCGTCGACCTCCATGACGATCGCCCGCAACTTCGGCGAAACCAGCGTTTCGGTCGCCCCGGCCAAGACGTCGCGTTCGAATCCCTCGACGTCTATTTTCATCACCAAAGGCACTCGCCCGTCGAGCAATTCATCCAATGACAGCACGTCGACCAAAACGGTTTGTCCTGTATACGACGCATCGACGATATGGTTCATCGTATCGAGATCTGCGGAGAATCGCAATTGACCTCGAGCCTTCGACAATCCAATATTACGCGCTTCGACCAACGACCCGATGCGATTGTAAAAAATATTGTTCTCGAGGTGGACGAACGTCGTCGGAACAGGTTCGACGGAAATCGTATGAGCACCAATCACTTTGGACGCGAGAATCGTATAAGTGCCGACGTTGGCGCCGATATCCGCGAACAGATCCTCCGGCCGGAGCAGATGCAGCACGAAGGACATTTCTTCATATTCGTGCAGACCGACGTAAATGTTGCCCGTCGCGCCGGTCATTCCTCGGGAAACAACCAAGTGTGCATCCTCGACAAACGGTACGATGCTCGGTCCGAGTCCAATGCGGCTCGCGATCTGCCAACGGACAAACCTGAGCGCCGTGGCCCGAGGCTGTTGTCGACCGAGGGGGTGTTGCGCCAGAAACTTGAGGGTATTGAGGCGGCTCACAATTCGTTTTGCCGACACGAACAACGCGGCGGATGCGGTTGTCGCTCACGTACGGCCGGAAGTCAACGCTGATAAAGCTCGCGGAGCTGGAAATGTGGCGGTCGTCCGGTAGAACCATGCCGCGTTGTTGACAAACGAGCACGGTTGCATTTTACCTGGACGTTTGCTTGACTGAGCGCGATCGTCGTTCGAGGAACAGCATGCAAGGTCGAGGAACCTGCAAGGCGATATTTCAGCTTGAAACACATCAGGACGGGGGCTGGGTAACGAGGTGCCACACGCGATGGTTCGTCTCGCGATTCTGACCAGTCATCCGATTCAGTACCAAGCACCGCTCTTTCGTGCGTTGGCCGCGCGAAATGACGTGAAGCTGAAAGTCTTTTTTTGTTGGGATTTTGGAATCAAAGAAACCATTGACACGGGGTTTGGTCGATCGTTTACTTGGGACGTCCCGCTGCTCGAAGGGTATGATCACGAATTGATTCCGAACCTCGCCAAGCACCCGGAAACCAATCATTTTTGGGGATTGCTCAACCCGAAGGCGCCGGCCTGCATTCGTGCATTTCGACCGGACGCATTGATTGTCCACGGTTATGCGCACTTTACAGAGCTTGCCCTGATCGTTGCGTCTCCCGCGTTGGGTATTCCAGTGCTCGTCCGCGGCGACTCGAATTTGTTGCATCGACGGCCATATCATATCGCCGCCGCGAAAAAGCTTCTGCTCACACCGCTTTTTGGGACCCTGGCCGGGGTGCTTTCATCCGGTACGTTGAACACCGAGTATTACGCGTATTATGGAGTGCCGCCCGAACGCATTTTTCATGCGCCTTTCACGGTCGACAACGCCTTTTTTCAACGACGCGAAGAGCAAGCTCGAATGTCGGCCCAAGCCATTCGGAAGGAACTCGGCATCACCGAAAACGATGTCGTCGCGGTTTTTGCCGCCAAACTCTTGGCCTTCAAAGGATGCGATGATCTGATTCGCGCCTTCAGTCGCTGTACGCATAAAAATGGGCACTTGATCATCGTCGGGGATGGGCCGGCAAAAGATGATTACGTGGCGCTGGCGAACAGTTTGGCCCCCGGCCGGGTGCATTTTTTGGGATTCTTCAATCAACAACGCATGCCGACGGCGTATGCGCTGGGCGATGTCTTCGTATTGCCGTCCCATTATGAACCTTGGGGGCTCGTGATCAACGAAGCCATGTGCCTCGGATTGCCGATCATCGCTTCGGACCAATGCGGCGCCGTGCCGGATTTGGTTCTTCCCGACAATGGCTGGGTTTTTCCGGCCAAGAACGTCGATGCCCTGGCCGGCGTGCTGGACGCCGCATTCGGTGATCGCGAAGGACTCACGCGGAAAGCCGCTCATTCACGAAAGCGTATCGCCGCTTGGGATATCCCGCAAACGGCCGAAGGGTTTGTCCGAGCGGCCTGTGCCGTCTCCTCCGGTGCGTATACGTCATGAGCAACGAATCCTCGAACACGCAAACGCAGCAACCCGCGACCTCGGGACTCGCCAATCGCGTGCTCCTCAGCACCTTGGCTTTGTCGCTTGGCGCGGTGATCCATATCGTCGGGCAAATCATCGTCGTGCCCATCGGTATGGCGACATGGCATAAAGAACGCTGGGGTGAATGGCTTTCCATTTCGGCGCTCGTGATGTTCTTGGCATTGACGGATTTGGGTGTGCAAACCCATGTCGTCAATAAAATGAGCGCGCATTTCGCTCGCGGAAAAACCGACGATATCCTGCACGAACTTCATAGTTCATTACGTATTCAAGCCCCGCTGGCGTTGATCGTTTGGACGCTCGGAGCGATCATATTCTACTTTTTGCCTTTGAAATCTTGGCTCGAAATTCGATCGGCCACGGAGCTCGAGACCTATTTGACGATTGTATTTTTCAGCTTCGAATTATTGTTGAACGTACCGTTTGGCGTGGTCAACAGTACGTATCGCGCCGCGCATCATTTGCCGCGTGCCGCCGTCATGGCAACGGTCAAACGGGTCGTTGAAATCGCGATTCTTTCGGCGATGATGCTGCTTCGGGCACCATTTTGGACCGTCGCGCTCGGTCGCGTCTTGTCGGTGCTCGTGATGTACACTTGGGCCATTCGGGATTTGCATCGGCTGTTCCCATGGTTCAATTTGCGCCCCTTGCGCGGCAACGCGCGCGATGGATTGCTGATGTTGCCGTCGGGCGCGTTATTCTTGTTGGCGGCTCTTTCCGATTATTTGGCCAATCAAGGCAATTTGATGGTCATTCAAGGCGCCCTTGGCGGCGTGGCCGTCGCGCAATTGGCCACGCATCGAACGATGTCGAGCATGGGGAAAATCGTCGCCACGCAGCTCGCATCGGCGATTTGGCCCGAACTGACGGCGCTCGAAGCGGTCGGCGACCGCCGTCGTCTCATTCGCTTGCATCGCACGGCCGCGAAACTCGTGGCATTCTTGGCGGGTATACCACTCTTGGCGTTTTTCCCGGTGAGCTCTTGGGTCTACCAGGCTTGGACCATGCGCGAATTGACGCTCGACGGTTTCATTCTGGGATTATTTATTCTGCAAACGATTCTTTGGGGCGTTTGGTATTCGGGCTGGACGGTGCTCATGGCGACGAACCGCCAAGGAAGACTCGTTTGGTTTTTGGCCATCAATGCCGTCATTTCCATGGGATTGTGCGTGATCTTGGTCCCGCGTATGGGTATTCGAGGCGCCGCCGTTTCCATGCTGATCGCCGATTGCGTCGTGGCCGTGTGGGCGATTCCGCGCGCGGCGTGCGTCGCGCTTGGCGATTCGACGTTCGGGTTTTTCCGGGAAGTCCTTTGGGCCATCGGACTCGGCTTGGCGGCTCCGACGCTCATGGCCGCGGGCGCATACGTCGTATTGCCCGCGGGCGTGTTACGAGCGCTCGGGACCTCCGTTCTTTTCTTGGTGATCTCCTTGCCGCTCGTGTGGATATCGCTTCTGCCCGAGGAGCAAGCGCTTTGTTCGAACATGTTCGGAAAAATCCGGAATCGAATACCATTTTTGCGCAAATTCGGAAAAGGAGCGTCGACATGAGTGCCGGATATCAAGATTATGGCTGGCAAGACAAACCAGCGCAATCCAGCGGATATATTTATCCCGTCATCCGACAGCTCTTACGTTATGACAAAAGCAAGCGCATCCTCGACATGGGCTGCGGCAACGGCGAAATGGCCACTCGTTTGATCGCCGATGGTTTCGACGTCTTCGGTATCGACGCGTCGCAAACGGGCATCGACATTGCCAAACGTAAACATCCCGATCGGTTTTTCCTGCACGATGTATCCGCGGACAAACTCCCGGACGAGCTCGGAGACCAACCCTTCGATGTGGTCATTTCTACGGAGGTCATCGAGCATCTGTACGCTCCGCGCGCCTATATGGCGCTCGTGCGAAGAACCCTGCAAAGCAAGCGCGGCGAGGTCATCTTGTCCACGCCATACCATGGATATTTGAAAAACGTGGCGCTGGCGGTGAGCGGAAAAATGGACACCCATTTTTCGGCGTTATGGGACGGCGGGCACATCAAGTTTTGGTCCCGAAAAACCCTGACGAGCCTCTTGGAAGAATTCGGCTTCGACGTAACGGAATTTCACGGGGCGGGGCGCTTGCCGTATCTTTGGAAGAGCATGATCGTCCGGGCTAAATTGTCGCGCGGTTGACCGGCCCCGACGGTTGGCTCGAAGAATGCGGGGTTGTCGATGTTATGACAACCCCGTCGCGTTTGACTTGGCAAACCTAAGCAATCTGCGGAATGCCTACGGTCTGATGCAGCCGCGTCACGTCTTCCGGACGCAAACCGAGCATCGCGGGCAGCCCCTTCAAATAAGACCGTTCGGCATCGGTTTCCGTCCCGGCGCTCAAGACAGAGACCAAGTAAAACTGCTCGGCAATTTGCGGTGACCGGATTTGTCCGACGAGCGCGAATGGCGGCTGAGGTGCGTCGAATTCTTTGGCGAGTGCGGCCTGTTCTTCAGCGGACAAACCCGCCGCGGCCAAACGGCCCATGATGCGACCTCGTTCTTCGGCGTCGATTTGGCCGTCGATGAATGCCGCCGTAATCATCGCTCGAATCAGCAATAATGCATCCGCTTGAGCTTCCGGTGAAGGAGCTGGCGGCGGGGCGGGCGGGGCAGCGTCGGCAGGCGCAGGCGCGGGTGGAACGGCCGGGGCAGTGTTCATCGTCGCGGGCGCGGGAGGCGGCGCTTGCGGCGCTTCGGGGGCAAGCACGGGCGCGGCAACAGCCATATCGGGAGCAACCGGAGGCTGAGCGGCAGGAGCAACCGGCACCGAGTTTGGCACGACCGACATTTGCGGAGGCGGTGCCGCGGGAGTTTGTTGTGGAGGTGCCGCAGGTGCCGAAGGCATGGTGGACGTGGCTGCCATGGGGTTTGTCGGGGCTCCCCATTGTTGCGGCGGCGCCGTCGCCGGACCTCCCCATTGCTGTTGCGGTGCGCCTTGCGGAGCGGCCTGCATCGGCGCGTTTGTCGGGGCTCCCCATTGTTGCGGCGGCGCCGTCGCCGGGCCTCCCCATTGCTGTTGCGGTGCGCCTTGCGGAGCGGCCTGCATCGGCGCGTTTGTCGGGGCGCCCCATTGTTGCGGCGGCGCCGTCGCCGGGCCTCCCCATTGCTGTTGCGGCGCGCCTTGCGGAGCCGCCTGCATCGGCGCGTTTGTCGGGGCGCCCCATTGTTGCGGCGGCGCCGTTGCCGGGCCTCCCCATTGCTGTTGCGGCGCGCCTTGCGGAGCGGCCTGCATCGGTGCGTTTGTCGGGGCTCCCCATTGTTGCGGCGGCGCCGTCGCCGGGCCTCCCCATTGCTGTTGCGGCGCGCCTTGCGGAGCGGCCTGCATCGGTGCGTTTGTCGGGGCTCCCCATTGTTGCGGCGGCGCCGTCGCCGGGCCTCCCCATTGCTGTTGCGGTGCAGCTCCACCTTGAGGCGGAAGGTTTGGCGCGCCACCCCATTGCGGTTGCGCTTGCCGAGCGGGTGCGCTCGTGCCCCACGAGGAAGGATCATTGTGATACTGCGGAACACCGTAGTTTGGCATTCCACCACCTTGCGGTAAACCCGGCATTGCACCACCGGGATACCCCGGACCGGCACCCATTGCGGGCGCGCCACCAGGCGGAATGGGACCCGAAGAACTGCCCAAGATATTTTGGAAAAACCCCGGTTGCGCCTGAGCTGCGGGCATTCCGGGCGCGCCGGGAACGCCAGGAGCACCGGGCATCGCCGGTGCCGAAGGTTGTGAAAAATGCTGATATGCCATGTACGCCAGGCCGCCGGCCGCTGCGAGACCGGCCGCACCGGCAATCGCCGTTCCCGCACCAATACCGTCGAACACGCCATCGTCGCGCCGTCGGTAATCGTCGTCGCGGCGATCGTAGCGCCGTTGAGAATGACGAACCCCTCCCCCATTCATTCCGTCGGAAACCAAAGCGCCCAAGATTCTTTGTGCGTCGAACATGCGCCGCATATTCGCAGACGTCCACGGCGATTTGCAAGCATTGAATCACGCGGCTTGCACACGAGTGGCACCTTCGTTACCGTTGCGCCGGAAAGGAGCCGGCGTTGAACCAACACGCGGACGTCATCATCGTCGGGGCAGGCATCATTGGAGCAAGCGTCGCATATCACCTCGCTTCGCGCGGCGGCCTTTCGATCCTGGTGCTGGAAAAAGAATCGGCCCACGGTCGAGGCAGCACCGGACGCGCAACCGGAGGATATCGGGCGCAATACAGTACGGAAATCAATGTCCGATTGTCGCTGCTCGCCCGCGACGCATTACGGCGTTTTTCCGCAGATACCGGCGTCGACCCGGGATATCGGCCCTGCGGCTATCTGTGGATCGCCAAATCCCCCGACGAATTTGAAGACTTGACGCGAGCGCATACGCTTCAACAGCGCCTCGGATTGCACGAAGCCGAGCTGCTCGACGCCGAGGCCGTGCTCCGGAAAAACCCATTCGTCGCTCCAAACGACATCGTGGGCGGTGCGTTTTGCCAAACCGATGGTTTCCTTCGACCGCTCGAGCTGCTGCGCGGTTACGTAGAATCCGCCAAACGACGCGGCGTGACGTTCCTCTTCGACGCCGAGGTGACGTCGGTCGAAAAAACATCGACCGGTCGCATTCACACCGTGCACACGCACAATGGATTGTCTGTCAAAACCGATGCGGTCGTCGACGCCGGCGGAGCATGGGCCGCAAGCATCGCCAAACTCGCCGGCGTCGATCTGCCCGTCGCGCCTCTTCGCCGACAAGTCGCGTTGACCGAGCCCAGCAATCGATTGCCCGACGATATGCCCATGACGATCTTCATGGAGGATGGGTTTCACCTGCGCGTACGCGACGGGCGCGTGATGCTGCTTTGGCCGACGCCGGGAAATCCGACGGATGCCTACGACACCGGCGTCGACCCCTCGTGGCTCGAGGAAATCGCCCGAAAAGCCGCGCGAAATGTGCCCTGTTTGTCCGACATACGGATCGACGCGGAGACGTGCTGGGCCGGATTGTACGAAATGAGCCCCGACAAACACGCCATTCTCGGAGCCGCCCCCGGTTGCCCGAACCTTTTTCTCATCAATGGTTCGTCCGGGCATGGTGTCATGCATTCCCCGGCGCTTGGACGATTGCTCGCGGAAATCATCGTCGACGGTCGAGCATCGACGCTCGATACATGGCCCCTGCGCCCAAGCCGGTTTGCCGAGGGAGATTTGATTCACGCCTCGGATCGTCTGTGATTCAGCCCTTGGCTTCGAAAATGCCCAATCCCGGTTCGTCGGGAAGCACGTATTTCGGACCGGTCGCCTGATACCCGCGCCCGTCATACGGATCTGCCGCCAAAAGCCATGCCGTATCGAGATCCACGAATTCGACGCCACCAAGCGCTGCGGCGACATGAGCCCCCGCGGTCATTCCGAGCCGCGTTTCCACCATACCGCCGATCATCAGCGGCATTCCACGCTCTTTTGCCCGTCGCCCGATAGCCAAACAACCCAATGGCCCCCCGGACTTGACGAGCTTCAAATTCACACCGTCGGCCGCTTTTGCCGCGATCACTTTATCGAGATCCTCGAGCCGTTTGACCGATTCATCCGCAATGATCGGAACATCGAGCGCGGCGGTCACGAGCGCCATGGCGTCGAGTTCGTCTTGGCCACACGGCTGCTCGTAACACTCCACGACAAGGCGATTGGCTTCGATGGCGCGAATGAGACGAATTGCGGCTTCGGCTGAAAAACCGGCATTCGCGTCGATACGAAATCGCGCCTCGGGAACGGCTTCATGAATGGCGAGCAGCGCCGCGATGTCCGCCTCGAGGTTCTTGCCGACCTTGACTTTGAAATGCGTAAAACCCAGCTTTGACCACGCGCGGGCGCCATCGGCCATTTGCGAAGGTTCGGCGATCGGAATCGTAATGTCGGATTCGAGCGTCTTCGTCGCGGCGCCTAAAGAACCGCCGAACAACGTTCGCAAAGGCAAACCAAGGCTCCGTGCCCAAGCGTCGCAAAGAGCGGTCTCCACGGCGGCCCGCGCCACCGGTGTCGTTGGAATCACCTCATCCAAAAGCGCGGTGCATTCCGCCGTGCCGTGCAAATCGAGCGGCGTGATTCCGTCCACTGCCGGCAACGCGACCGGCCGTCCCGACAAACGTTTGCCGGCCACGTCGAGCGCCGCCAAAACCTCGGGCTGATCCTCGGCCGTGACGGGCCGGAGCGCCGCTCCTTCACCCAATCCCCAAGCTGTTTGTCCGGTCTGTTCGTTCCGAAGAACCACCTTGACTTGCGCGGCCCGAGTCACATCCACGCGTCCTGTGGCAATGACAAACGGTTCGCGCAATGGAACCGACAAGGGAATAGTTTCAACACCAACGATTCGATACGGAACGAGCGCCATGGGCGCGTGAACATAACGCAGGTCTGGGAATCAAAACAAGCCGGGTTCGTCACTTTGATCCGCCGGGCGCAAAGGCTTTTCGAACGACACTCGCCCGCGATTCGGTGTATCATCCGCGTATGTCGGCATCGCATCCCCTGCCCGAGGGCTCCGCTTATGCTGAGCTGCCGGAACCGTTGCGTGAAACCATCGTCCGATCGTTTGTCGATCGCGTCACGGGCGAACCCGGGGCGCAGGACAATTTGATGTTCGGTTTTCGTGATCCTCCGCCGCAAACCCCGTGGGAGGCGCTCGATAACCTTGGACTCATGGCGGTGAACCTGCTCGTGCAGCTTTACCATCGTATTGCGGGAATCGATGCGACGGGCGAGACCTGGAAGCAAATTCGTTGGATTCGCAATCAATGGTGGGGAGGAAGCGCCGGAATCAAAGTCGCTTATTGGAATCCGGCGGAAATGCGTTTTCACCTCGACGGATTACTCGATGGTCGTCACGGAAACCGAGTTGCTCGGGACAAATTCATCGGCGCGCTCGATCATCAATCCAAACCTGCCTACATGCTGATTCTCGGGGCTTTCAATCCCTGGGCGGAGCCTCCCGACGCCGACACGTGGCGCGAAGTGGATTTGCCGATGAAAGTCGCCCTGCATTTCTGCGTCGGAAAAACGGATTTGGCCGGCCCGGAAAAACTCAGCGATCGCCCCGTCGCGCTCGATGACATTCACCTCGATTGGTCATCGCCGGTCGAAGGCATCGAACCGGACACGGGACGCTGTAATTACCTCGAACCTTGGGAAGGGTCGCTCGAGCATTGGTATCAGGCCCATTATGCTCACGAAGCGCCGGTGTTCACTTTTGAATGCCTCGAAAAGGACATCGCCCGGGTGCGTGAAACCTTGCTTGGCGCCAATCGAGCGGCGGATTTGATGCGCGTCGATGGTCTTGCCAAAGAATGGGACCGCGTCAAACGTCGGCTGGCCGTGCGTGGAAAACCCGGTTATGACGAATCACTCGCGCATTACGAAAAATTCCAGCGCCTCGTCGAAAGCTTGGGCCTTTCGGCATTGGTGAGGAAATCCTGAAGCGATTCGGGATCCTCCTGGCGATGGGAACGAGCGCCGGATGCGCGAGTTCCATGTATCCAAGGCCCGCCGATACAACACCCGCAAAACATTGGGCCATCGAAGCCGACTTGCCCCTGTTCGCCGGCAGCGCGGATCAAGTTCGTGTGCATAGTCCGTCGGGAAAAACCGAAACACAACGCGGCCTCGGAGGAAATATCGATGAAGTCGGCGGCCCGATGCCGATCTTCGTTCCGGAAATCATCGGACGGTTCGGTCTCTCGGAACGGTGGGAAGTCGCCGCCATCGCCGGCCCATTACGTTTGGCGGGAGAAACTCGTTGGGGAATTTGGGCCGAACGCCGAAGAAACCCCGTGTCGATCGCTTTGGCTTTCGCGGCAGGCATTCAGCCTTTTTACGATCGCATGGGACCGTGGCTCCGCGGCGGGATCGATCTGAGCGCTCGACGCGGAATGCTGATGGTCATGACGAACCTTTACGTGACGTACGGCCGTGAAGCCCACGCTTTTCCACTGAACCTGCCGTCTCGCCCGGAAGATCACCTCACCACCGACGGCGCGGCGCAACATGCCCAAGTCACCCGACGCGAGGTACGTTTTTTGCCCAGTCTGGCCCTTGGAACGGCAATACCTTCAGGCTATTTGATGGCGGGACTGGTGCCGTGGTTCGTCGTGCACAGCGAACCGGCGGACGCCATGCATTGCGACGGATGTTTGGCAGGAACAACCGTTTCCGATTTTCGAGAAACGTTTGGAATGATGTTGGTCGTCGGCGGAGCGTTTCGGCGGGGTTTTTGATCCATACCCGGCGAGCTTGACCGCCATTTCGATCAACGACGACGGCGGCGGAGTGCGCCGAGACCAAGCAGGCCCAAAAGACCGTAGGGCAAATGGTCATGATGGGTTGATGTCGACGTCAACGTGCACAAAACGCCCGTGCCTTCCACAACGACGGCGTTGGGTTTGCAAGTGCGACTATCGGCGGCGCAAATACCCCCGTTGCAATCGCTGTCCTGCACGCACCCGACGCACGTAAAAGACATTTCATCGCAAACCCCCTCCGCGCATTCGTTATCCCGAGTGCAGGCTACGCACGTGCCCGAGGGTTCGTCGCAGAACAAGCCGCCCATGCAATCGGTATCGGCCTGGCAACCACCTTTGGGAGGTATGACGCACGCATGAGGCTTGGCCATGGTGTCGCATACCTCGTCGCTCAGGCAATCGGTGTCTTTGTCGCATACGCATTGATTCACGGTGCCGTCGCAGTTTCCACTGCCGCATTCCATGCCGTCCATGCACATTCCACCGAGCTCTTTTCGGCACGACGAATCGCAGCCGTCGCCCGGGGATGTATTGCCGTCGTCGCATCCTTCGCCGGTTTCAATGACCGCATTGCCGCAACCGAATGGAACACATGCATGCGGATTCGCGCCCAAATTGCAGCTTTGGCCCATCTGGCAATCGATATCTTCATCGCATACGCATTGATTTACGGTGCCGTCGCAATTTCCACTGCCGCATTCGGTGGAGTTCATGCACGATTGACCAAGCTCTTTCGCACAGGACGAATCGCAGCCGTCACCCGCAGATGTATTGCCGTCGTCGCAGCTCTCATTGGCTTCGATAACCCCATTGCCGCAGCCGGGCGGAACGCATGCATTGGGTGCGCTGCTCGTCCTGCAAACTTCGCCCATGACGCAATCCGAATCTTGGTCGCAAGCACAAACGTTCATATCGCACAAACCGCTCGCGCATGACGTATTCATGGCGCAGGTTTGTCCGAGCTCGAGCAAGCAGCTGAGATTGCAGCCGTCTCCCGCGGTCGTGTTTCCGTCGTCGCACGCTTCTCCGGCTTCGAGAACGCCGTTTCCGCAACCGAGCGGGACACATTGGTTCGGACTGGCCGTCGTATTGCAGAGTTTTCCACCGGAACAATCGGAGTCTTCATTGCAGGCGCAAACATTGCCCGCCGAATCGCAGAACCCGCTGACACAGTCGCTCGACGCGCCGCTACAGGTTTGTCCAAGCTCGAGCAAACAAGCGGGCGTACAGCCGTCGCCCACGACTTTATTGCCATCATCGCAGCCTTCGCCGGGTTCGATGACGTGGTTGCCGCAACCCGGATTCACGCAAGCGTTTGGCATGGCGTTCACATTGCAAACTTCGACCCCGGGACAATCGGCATTTTCATCGCATGCGCACCTCGTATCCGTCGAATCACAAAAGCCGCTCGCGCACGTTGCGGATCCGCCCGGACAGGAACGGCCCAGTTCAATCAAACAGCCGCTCGTACAACCATCGCCGTTCGTCATATTGTTGTCGTCGCAGCCTTCGCCCGGTTCGACGACGCCGTTTCCACATCCCGGATTCACGCAAATGTTTGGCGCGGCAATCGTGTTGCAAACTTGGACCCCGGAACAATCGGCGTTTTCATCGCAGACGCAAATCGCATCGACGGCATCACACGCCCCGCTCGCACAAGCACTCGATGCCGTGCAGGCTTCGCCGAGTTCGAGAAGACAAACGCTGTTGCAACCGTCGCCGCTGGTGCGATTGCCATCGTCACAACCTTCGACCGCTCCTTTTTGGCCGTCACCGCAAATGGCGCATCCCAAGGGCCCGCAAGCAATCGAATCCGTGAAGATCGAATCGAGCGGACCGCAACCGGTGTTACCGGGAAGTGTTCCCAGACAATCCGTGCCGATATTCGTGCCGTTATTTGCCGAGCCGCAATAGTAGTTTGCGGGATTGGCCGGGTTGAACCCCGCAGCCAACGCCGGACCGAGCTCAATCGCCCAGTCCATGAAGAAATCATCATCGACATTGGCGTTATCGCCAAAACTCCCCGGCGTAATGGGGACGACTTGCGCGTGAGCAACCGCCGCCGTCAATGGATCGGTCACCGTCGTAATCGCGGGTATATCCGGTGCATCCGCAGGACTGTTGGGCACCGTCGTCATCGTATTCTTGTAAAAATAAATGGCGTCGGGGTTGTTCACACCATCCACAATCGTCGCATATTCGTACGTGGTCGGATCGCCATCGGTATTGATGAGACAGCCCCAGCCGAATGGACCGATGTTTGTCGCGGCTTGACGAGGATCGATGTCGAGACGCAAACGAAAGTACAAGTGCGTGGCATCCGAGGCAATGTAGAGAGCCGGATGCGCAGCGTCGCCGACGATATCGCGGGCGGTCGAAGCGTCCCCTTCGATATCCCCCACGGGCAAACCGCCCGTTCGTGCAATCACCCATCCCGGGTTTGGCATAGGGAACGTAAACGTCGTTTGACTGGCTCGAACATCGATTACGCCCGACACACCTGCCACAAGTCCGGCAGCCGCCACGAGACGCCTGATCCAGCGATGCGCCGTCCGCTTCGAAAATGGTTTGTCACACGGATGCACGTGACACCTCCATGGGTGAATAAGCAATGAACCGAATTATTGGGGTGAGATTCTATCGGCCAAGAAGACTACTTGTTTCTTGGCCGATGTGAGCACTTTGCAGCAGACGCTTCGCCGAGGTGTTGGTGACCTCGGCCGAACGCCTTACTTCTTCGTCGGGGCGGGCGCCTTCGCCGGAGCGGGGGCCTTCGCCGGTGCGGGTGCCTTCGCCGGAGCGGGCGCCTTGGCCGGTGCGGGTGCCTTCGCCGGAGCGGGTGCCTTCGCCGGTGCAGGCGGCTTCGCAGGCGTAGGCGCCTTGTCGGCAGGCTTGGTCGCGTCCGCCGGCTTCTTGTCCGCAGGCTTGGTCGTGTCCGCGGGCTTCGTCGTGTCCGCAGGCTTCGTCGTGTCCGCAGGCTTCTTGTCCGCGGGCTTGGTCGTGTCCGCAGGCTTCGTCGTGTCCGCAGGCTTCGTCGTGTCCGCAGGCTTGGTCGTGTCCGCGGGCTTCGGGGGCAACGAACCCTTCGGCACCTTCTCGAGAATCACGAATTGCACGCGGCGGTTCTTTTGACGACCTTCGTCCGTCGCATTGTCGCCGATCGGTTTTTCCGGACCATACCCCTTCGGGATGAGGCGGGCATCTTCGACGCCGCGAGCGACGAGCGCCTTCTTGACGCTGTCGGCACGCGATTGCGAGAGCTTCTTGTTCAAGAATGCCGAGCCCTTGTTGTCGGTGTGTCCTTGCACCTCGATCTTCGTCAATTCCGGATGCTCCTTGAGCACGCCGGCGACGTCGTCGAGCAACGGATCGGACACCTTCTTGATCGTTGCTTTCGCCGTATCGAATTGCACCTGCTCGAGGATCAAGACTTCAGTCTCGGTCACGCGAACAGCGCCGGGGCAACCATTCTTGGTCGGATCGGGATCCGCTTTGCCCTTCTCGTTCGGGCAAGCGTCCTTGTCGTCACGGAACGAGTCACCGTCCGTATCGCCCGGACAACCGTTTGTCGCGGGATCGCCGGTCTTGAGACCCTTGATATCTTTGCAGGCGTCTTCCGCATCGATGACGCCGTCTTCATCCGTATCCGGCGGGCAGCCATTCTTGGCCTTGTCCGCATTCACGACGCCCTTGACGTCTTTGCACGCGTCTTCCGCATCGATGATGCTGTCTTCGTCGGCATCCGGCGGGCAACCATGCTTCGCGGGATTGTCACTCGGAACCCCCGCGACCTGCACGCAAGCATCCTTGGCATCGATCACGCCGTCGCCATCGGTATCCGGCGGGCAACCGTTCTTCGCCGGATCGGCGTTCTCGACGCCCTTGACGTCTTTACACGCGTCCTTCGCATCCAAAATGCCGTCGCCGTCCATATCCGGAGGCGGAGGCGGCTCGGGCTTCTTCATCTTCGGCGAATACGCGAGCATGCCGAGCACGCGCAGCTGCGGCGTACCGATACCGGACGAAAGACCACCGCCGACGCCGACGCCGGCTTGGAAGTTCTCGAGGAATCGGTAGCGGGCATCGAGCATCGCTTCGAGGTTTGTCGCACGACCGAAAGGCGTGTCGTTGTCATTGTCCAAGACAAACCCGGCCGTGATCTCCGGACCGACCTGGAAGTTGCCGTCGGCGAGAAGAACACCGACGCCCGCGCCGGTGCGCAACGTCGTACCTTGCGCTGTTCCGTTCGGGCCGCCGTAAACCACCGCTCGACGAAGATCCACACCCAAGTCGAACGACCACACGAGCTTCTCGCTCACGAGACCGCCCGCGATCACCTGCGGAAGCGCACGCGCGCCTTCACCCACGAACGAATTCTCCCCGGAATCGCCCGTC
>WBZU01000110.1_pt1 | contig 83232 bp, 75 predicted proteins | sample 5204311 | NCBI WGS metagenome assembly WBZU01 (sample SAMN12344359, study PRJNA552823) | activated sludge metagenome | biome: Activated sludge suspended growth; feature: Nitrification reactor; material: Wastewater; isolation source: activated sludge from nitrification reactor of wastewater...
CCATCGCCGACCAGCGACTCGCCGACACACAAGCCGTTTACTTTTGCCATGCTTCTCTCTCCTTTTCCGGTTAGTTGGCAAGAATGCGGGACTGCTCCCACGGTTGATTCGCCATCGGGGGCGAAAATGCCCCGCTGGCAGTCAGTTCAAGATCAGGAATGGACAGGATCCCATTCATGTAGAACGACGTCACCGTGAGGTCGGCCGTCGTCCCTGGATTGATGTTCTGCTGTTTCAGCAACGCGTCCCAAGTGCTCAACTCGCGTTCGAACTCTCTCGGGTCGGCACTTTGCAGTACGGATCGAGCCAGGGCATGGGCCTGATGGCTGACGCGCAGGGCTTCTTCCATGCCGTGCTTACGGGCAACGTGGGAATCCGGATTGCGGGCAAGCAATTCCAGATAGACCGCAGTGGCGACCCAAGGTTCGTCGTTCCAGCGACGACGCAGTTGCTCGATGATCGGCTGAACGCCGAGCACATCCTCGAATCCGTTTGCGTACTGGCGCGCGACGAGATCGGTCTCTCGAGCAGCAGCCATGGCGGAGCGCAGGTCGACCGTGGCTGGCTCGGCGACATCATGTTTGGAGCGACGGCCGAGGCCGCCAGGTTGCGCGAGGCGTATCGCTTCGTAGGCGCGATTCGCGTCCTCCACCGACAGCGTGTCGAGACACTCACGCAGAGCGTCCTGGACGGACTGTCCGGCACGCATGGCGAGTACTGCGTGGGTCAATGGTGCACAGAGCAGGACGATACCCAGATTCGTGTTGCATCCTACGACTGAACGAGTTGCTGCGATCGACTCGAATATCCGTTCGCCGACTGTCGAGGCGGTACGGGAAATCGGACCGAGAATTGCATTCGCCGAGGCGAGAAAATCGTCCGCGCTCATCCCGTGCCCGCTACTGCGGATACTGACGTTGCCCGGCTTTATCGCGAGCACGTCAATTTCGCACGCGCGACGAAGCATTTCCGCGAGAAAAATCTGGCGCGGCTTGCGGCCGTTCAGATCTTCTTGGACAGACATCAGCATACGGCCTCGAGCGAGCGGACAACAGGCAACCTGCGGGCGATCAGATCGTCGACCATCATTTGTGCAATATCCTTCTCGCAGACCCCTTGAAGGCCTTTCCATGCTGGGATGCTGTTTACTTCGAGGATCTGCAGGCGACCATCGCGGTCTCGGATAATATCGACGCCGGCATAGTCCATATCGAGCGCTTGGACAGCGTCGGTCGCAAGTCGTACCAGCGGCTCATCGAGCGGGGCGGCCTCGCATCGTGCACCTTGAGCCACGTTGTTGATCCACGTGCGACCGTGGCGGGTCATTGCTGCGACTGCGCGTCCTCCAATGACCAGAATTCGCCAATCCTGCCAACCGCCTGCACTGTCTTTCGCGCCGACATAACGCTGGAGGTACCAGACGCCACTTACGGAATCAGCTGGCGGAACGTCCTCGCCACCGGAGACCCTGATCAACCCAACGCCCTGGGAACCGAAGAGCGGCTTTGACACGACTTGATGTCCTGCCGCTGTTTCGCGAAGCACAATCGCGCGCGCCTCGGAAATGTTCTCGGAAACCCAGGTCGGAGGCGTAGGCAGGCCGCGCTGGCGCAACAGGAAACTCGTCATCGCCTTGTCTACGCTGCGTTCGATGGCGCGTGCGTCGTTGTAGACCGGGATCCCCGTCTCGCGCAGGGCATGAAGCAGATCCAGTCGAAGAATTACCTGCTCGAGGGTGCCACCAGGCACGCCCCGCACAAAAACAGCCGCGGGCAACTCGTTCTCGAAGCCCGCCAGGCGGACAGGCATGCCGTCGTTTGCAATGTCCAATCGGCAGTTCGTCAGGCTGACAAACTGTGAATCGATTCTTCGCGCCTTGAAGGCACGGCCAAGCGCGGCACCATGCCAGCCCGGGTCATCAGTGACGATGGCGACCCTTCGCCTCACTCGGAATCTCCGAACGATGCGGCAAGAAGTTCCGGATTCAGACGGCCCCCGCGGAATGTGCGTCCCGAGTCGATATTGGTCACCACGACCTCTGCAGGCGCGAACAACTGTGGGTCGATCTTGTAGAAATCGTACTTGACGCCCTTGAAAATGTCGGCAAAAGGTCGTCCATAGTCGCGGGACGCGGTGCAGGGGAGATTCTGCGCAAGCGACGACGCGGCATCATCGTCGCCGGTTACATAAAGCTGGACCGTTGCGCCGAACAGAATCGCATCATTGGTACGGCCCATCGCCTGCACAAAATCCGGTGCAGGGGGTGGAACGGGCGCGCAGCCTGCGCCATCGACAATCCGATCGAGTGGAAAGTGCAGGGCGTGCGACTTGTGCAAGGCGACCTCGAGCACGCGGGCGACAATTTGCACGCATCCTGCAAGACTGCGCGTCGGCGTCAGGATGAAGGTCAGACGATCCGGGGCCACGCGGCAGTCGCGCGAAACCTTGTCGATGATCTCTTGCGGTGGAACACGGTCGACCTCCAGCACCAGGCAGGTTGCGTCGCTACTGTCCTGATAGCCCAGTTCTTCGAACAGGGGCTCCTTGCGGGACAGGGCTCTGCCGGGGCCGGAACCAAGTGCATGAAAGGCCGCCTTGCCTTCTCCGTGCGACAGACTCCAGCCCGCATACTGACTGCCCAAGCAAGCGAGAACCGGGTTTCGAGCAGACACCGACACCTGCATCGGCCAACGACTATTGGTCGCGACGAGATCCACCTTGCCGAGCCCACCCATGCAGATTTCTGCCACACGGCGACCCGCCTCGAGACCACCCGGAACGGCGATCCCGGCATCCACGATGCGGGCACCCGATGGAAGCACGTTAATCGAGACGCGAAGCGCGTCTCGCTGGCGAATCATTTCTTCCACGAGCGGCAGCGTCATTTGATTCACGCTGGCCTGGGCGCCGCTCAGCGGGCTGACCACATTCGACTCGGCATTCATGCCGCAACCTCCTCGAGAGACTCCAGTACCGCAGCCCGATAACGCTGTATCTGTCCGATGACTTCAGCATGCGTGCGCCCTTCAGCTCGTACCGAGCAGATCGGCATCCCGCGATCCACGACGGCTTCCGACGTGGGGATGTCACTGCACCAACGCGCAGGCCGCCAACTGCGCGGAAGCTTCAATTGGTTGCGCGCAAAAACGATGGCGTGGGCGCGCACGGGTCCCCACGATTGTTCGATAGTCACACTCTCGCCGGAGCATGCGGCGACATGCGCAGCAAGCAGTCCGTTCATCACGTCCGGATCGTAAAGCTCGAGGGTTGCCGTCGGCCTCGGATTGATTTCCAGAATCGAGTAGGTGCCGCCGTCGATCACGAAATCAATGCCGTTCAGTCCGACCAGACCCGCAAGGCGCGCGAGAACATCCAGTTTGAATGCCAATTCGTCGTAAATGCGTTGCGGGACGATTGCATGACTCACAGAGCCCGAGTACGCGAATGGCGCGCCGATGCCATCACCCGTCGGCAAGGCTTCGCTGAATCCGATGATGCGCGCACCCTGGCGATCGACCAGAAACAAGGCAGAACAAACAGCGCCTCGCACCCGACGTTGGAAATAGTCACGGCCCGGCTCGAAACTGCTGTTCGCGCAGGCACGCACATGCTGACCGCCCGCCCCGCCTATTCGCTTGATCAGCCAGCAATCGTCGTCTTCCGGCGGATCGAGACGCGTTTCCGGATGGGGTAGTCCCGCGAGATCCAGCAAACGGGTCAGTGAAATCGGATCCTTCACGGATCGCACTACGTCCGGCGAGTTGCCGCGGAGGGGGTAACGCCGCGAGAACCGTTCCAGTAACTCGGGGTCGCTTTCGAAGCCTGCGCCATACACCAGCGCGTCCGTTTCATGGGGCGGCGAGAGAACTTCGGCTGCTTCAAGCAGTCGATCGCCGTCAATGCCGATACCTGAGGTGTCTGATATCACGTTCGCCGAGGCCGCAACCTTACGGGTGTCCGTATCGCCAAAGCAGTCGAGTACCACGCTCGAAAACCCCGAGCGCGCAGCGCACTGAGCCAATGCCCGACCGCTGGTGGCGACGATCAGCATGTGCTGCATGTCAGCTCGTCATGGCTCGTGCAGCCGCAAACGCGTCCCGGAAATCCAGATAGACCGGCTTGTCGGTCTCCAGCATCGACTCGAACAGTCCTCGTTGCACCTGATACTTCACGTTGCCGATCGCTAGCGCGCCGACGCCGACTGCCTTGCCGGATGCTGCTTCGATGGCGGAGCCTTCATCCATCACGCCGAGACCTTCGATGCCCGCCGGCGGAACTGCGTTGACGTCCGCGGCGACCAGCAGGTTGCGAGCGAGCTGTAGCTGGCTCGCAGAGAGAACGCGAATCCCGGCCTTCGCCGTCGCCAGCACAATGTGGGTTTGTCCGACAAGGTCTGCTTTCTGTTCATCGGTTCCCGCTTCCACCGGCTTGGTTGATGCACCGTAACGCGCATTGACTACTTCGGAAGTCATCCTTGCGCGATTTGCACTGGAATGGCTGGAGATCTGAACGTTTGCGCCGGCCCCCGAAGCTAGGACTGCTGCCGCCGCACCGACCGGCCCGGTCCCGCCAAGCACGAGCACATTCTTGTCTCGAAGGTCTGTTTCATGCACAACCCTGAGCTGGCGTTCGACACACGCCACCATTGCGGCCGCAGTCGTGAATGCACCGCTGGGGTCGGCGAACACCGACACCTCGAACGGAGGGACCATCGAATTCCTAGCGATGTCCAGCATGTCCGCCGCCATCCCGATTTCGCGGCCGCCGATAAAAATGCCGGTGCGTTTTACGCCCTTCGGGCCGCGCGAAAAAATTGCGTCCTGCGTAAGCGGGCCCACCTGATCGAGTGTCACGTCCGTGTACGGAACGATGATCTGATAGCCGGCATCTGCGGCCATGTTCACGTCGAACGGGCTCATGTTTCGGGTAGGCGAGAACATGTGAAGGATGAAAGGTTTTTCCATGTTGGGTCGTTTTGTCGAATGGTTCGGAAAGGATTTCAGTTGCCCGGGGCACGATGCCTTGGCGAGATAGCGTCGCTGCCATCGCGATACACTGAACCGGGAGCGCATACGTCTCCACCGCGATTGCGCGCGACGCAGACAACAGGTTCCACATCGGGGAAATTGCTCAGCAGTGCGCTGCGCAACGTTTGCGCAGCAATTTCTGTGTCGACCACGGCAAATCCTGTGGGCCCCCAAGAACTTTGCCCGATGCAATGGACGCCCCGTGCCTTGAGGAAGTCCAGCGCGCGGGCAATTCGCGGACTCGTGTAGCGCCCGCCCTGTGCGGGCGAAAAGTAATCGCCGATCGAATTCTGGATATCGGAGATGGCCTTGCCGAAGGTCGGCAAATCAGCCTCGGCAAGCGCCGGAAGTGCACACATCATCACTTCGCGACACAGCCGTTCCGCCTCTCGTTCGGGAAATGTGGGGAGAGTGCGAAATGCCGAGCTCTCTGCTTGTCCATGCAATCCGGTCGATTGCGGGTCGAGCAGCAAAAGCACACGCCAGTTCTGGGGGAAAGGCATGCGCGAAATCAATGGCGGCGGCGTGTCGGTCGCGCCGCGCCCACCGTCCACCACAAATCCGCCGTCCTCGAACACTGCGACTCCGATACCGGAACGCGCACCGCGATCGAGGAGATGGGCGATCTCCCTGGCCGAAAGATCCGAGCCCATCAGCCTGGAAACTGCCGTTCCCAACGCCAAGGCCAACTGCGTACCTGATCCCAGCCCCGCGTGGGAGGGAATCGCGGACTCGATCACAACACTCAAATCGCCCGGGATATCAATCACGGCGCGCAGACGTTCGAGATAACGGCCCGCGCGTTCAGCGTCCTTGCCGGTAATCGATGGTGCACTGCCACGTCTGACGACAACTCGCGTGGCGAGCCCGTCCACAGCGAGGCCAAGGCTACCGTACTTTCGCCCGAGCGACCCGTTGAGGTCGACAAAACCCATGTGGAGGCGCGCCGGCGCCGTAACGGCGACCGCAACTGCGGCGTTCGAATGAACGCGAGTTGGCATGTGGCGTCTCCCTTTATTGCTGATTCGTTTGGAACGCTTCAATTTAGCAAGGCGTGTGCCAATGATGCAGCCCCATGCGCTGCTCGCGAGCTGCTTGATTGGTCGTTGGATTTGTGCCGCGCATGTAGCACTGTGTCACCCGAGCCTGCGCATCCTCGGGCATTCCGGATGGGCGCTGCGGACAAGCCTGCGAACCCGAACAGGCAGATACACAGTGGACATTGTTACATGCAGGGAAGAATGTCGCAGGTTGGCACGCAACCTGCGAATGTGAACCGCCGTTTTGCAGAAGACTGCGGTCCAGCTGCAGACCTTTCCAGTATTTCCCTTGAATCATCGGAATCAGTATGGATAACGTGACCTGTCCGTTCTGCGGGCTAGCATGCGACGACCTTCAGATTGAAGTCATAGAGGGTTCTGTTTGCGCGACGGACAATGCTTGCGGTCTGAGTCTGGACCATTATCGACGCCTTGCGCCGGTGGCCGGTGCATCGCCACATATCAAGGGCAAAGCAGCAACGATCGACGAAGCGGTCAAATCGGCGGCAGGCATTCTCGCGAAAGCGAGCTTGCCGCTGTTTGATGGATTCGCGGCCGACCTTTCCGGTGCCCGACGCATCGTACAACTCGCCGATCGGTGTGGTGCGGTTATCGAGCACATGAATTCGACCGCCAAGATGCGTAACCTGCTTAGCGTACAGGATGCTGGCTGGATAACCACGACGCTGGCCGAGGTCAAGAACCGTGCCGACCTGGTTGTATTGCTTGGAACCGATGCGGTGTCCCGCTTTCCACGTTTCTTCGAACGGCTGATCTGGTCACAGGAATCGATGTTCGGGCTCGACTCCGGAGCCCGGCAGATAGTCTATGTTGGTGCCGGGCTCGATGATCGGGCCGGGCATGCTCCCGATGGACGCCCTCCAGAAGTCATACCCTGCAAGGTCGACGAAATTGGCGAGGGCATGGGTGCAATGCGATCGATTCTGGCAGGGCAGTCATTGCATGCCGAGTCGGTTGCCGGTGTACCGGTCGGGCAATGGACTTCGCTTCTCGAGCGATTGAGGAGTGCGAAGTATGCGGTCATCGTGTGGGCTGCAGCCGATTTCGCATTCGAGCACGCCGAACTGACCGTACAGACGATTTCCGCATTGATCAAGGATCTCAATCTATCCAACCGAGTCGTGGGGCTTCCGCTCGGCGGAAGCGACGGGGATTTCACTTCCAACGGCGTTCTTCTGTGGCAGACAGGGTTCCCGTTCCGCTGCAGTTTTGCCACCGGAGCGCCCGTCTACGATCCCTACATGAACTCGTCGCAACGCTTATTGACCTCTGGCGAGGCGGATGCGCTGCTTTGGGTCAGTGCCTACAACCCGGCGCGTCTTCCGACTAAAGTTTCGGTGCCGACCATCGTGCTTGCGCCGCCGGGCGCCGTTTTCGAGTCTGAGCCCGATGTCTATATTCCCGTCGGGACGCCCGGGGTCGATCACGCCGGGCACTACACGCGAACCGACAAGGTCGTTGCGTTGCCGCTGCGCAAGCTGCGCGAAATCGGGCTGCCCTCGGTTGCGGATGTCGTGGCTTCCATCGAAGCTGCGCTTGACGACGGGGTGGCATGAGATGGGTTTGATCAAATTTGCCGGCGGCAAGGTTTTCGATCCGGAGAACGGCGTCGACGGTCTGGTTCAGGACATCTTCGTTCGTGACGGTCGCATCGTTCCAGCGCCGGTATCCGGTGAATCGATTTCACAAGAGATCGATTGTCGGGGACGGCTGGTGATGGCCGGCGCCATCGACATGCACACGCATATCGGTGGCGGCAAGGTGAACATCGCGCGCACGATGCTTCCAGAGGATCATCGAGGGGATCTGCTTGCGCGCACAGAGCTGACCAGGGCGTCTTGCGGCTATTGCGCTCCCGGAACGCTTGCAGCTGGATACCGTTATGCCGAAATGGGTTACACGGCATGCTTCGAGCCGGCGGTGTTGCCGATCAATGCGCGCCAGGCTCACATGGAGATGGGTGACACGCCGATCGTCGACAAGGGCGGATATGTAATGCTTGGCAGTGACGATTTTCTGCTGCGCATGATGACCGCGAAGCAGGATCAGCGCGCCATCGACGACTACGTCGCGTGGACCATCAACGCCGCGCAGGCGATCGGAATCAAGGTAGTCAATCCAGGCGGGATATCGGCGTTCAAGTTCAATCAGCGCAGCCTGGATCTCGACGAGCAGCATCCGTTTTACTCGGTTACGCCCAGGCAGATTCTCAAAGTGCTGGCGCAGGCGGTTCATGACCTTGGCGTTCCGCATCCGCTGCATGTGCATGGATGCAACCTGGGCGTGCCCGGGAATGTGGATACGACGCTGGCGACGATCCAGGCTGTCGAAGGATTGCCGATGCATCTTACGCATATCCAGTTTCACAGTTACGGTACGGAGGGCGACCGCAAGTTTTCCTCCGGTGCGGCGCAGATCGCCGAGGCGATCAATGCGAACCGCAACATCACTGCAGATGTCGGACAGATCATGTTCGGCCAGACGGTCACTGCGTCTGGCGACAACATGTCGCAGCATCGCAATAGCGGGCTGGCCAGCCCGAAGAAATTCGTGGTCATGGATATCGAATGCGATGCCGGCTGCGGGGTGGTCCCGTTCAAGTATCGCGACAAGAACTTCGTCAATGCCCTGCAATGGGCAATCGGATTGGAGATCTTTCTGCTCGTGAACGATCCGTGGCGGATTTTTCTTACCACCGACCATCCGAACGGTGCGCCGTTCACCAGTTATCCGCATTTGATCAAACTGCTGATGGACAAGACCTACCGCAACGCAATGCTGGGGACGATAAATGCCGATGCAGCGGCCATGAGTACGCTTGGAAGTATCGATCGCGAATACACGATGTACGAGATCGCGACGATGACCCGGGCTGCGCCAGCCCGTTTGCTGGGATTGAAGGATCGAGGGCATCTGGCGCCGGGCGCCGCTGCCGACATTGTGGTCTACCGTGAGCAGGAAGACGTGGAGGAAATGTTTGCCCGACCGGAATTCGTGTTCAAGGACGGCACTTTGGTCGCGCGTGACGGGCGTATCGTGGAGGTGACTTGGGGCAATACGCATGTTGTGCGGCCCGAGTATGATCCCGCGATCGAAAAACAGCTCAAACCGTACTTCGATCGCTACCATTCCATACGCATGGAGAACTTCAAGATTCACGACGACGAGCTGTGCGAGTGCGGCCATGGATCCAAAGCCATGCCCCACGATTGCCGATACAAGAGGGTCCGATAGGTGATCATCAATGGAGTCTCGATAGACGAGACCTTTGCCGAAGCGTTCGGCATGCGGGGAACCCGTCTGATCATTACTGCGCATGATCTCACATGGGCGCGCCATGCTGCGGTTGCGCTTACCGGGTTTGCGACCTCAGTGATTGCATGCGGTGCGGAAGCAGGGATCGAGCGAGAGCTATCGCCCGATGAGACGCCTGACGGCCGGCCGGGCGTGTCGGCGCTTCTGTTCGCGGTGTCGTCCAAGGAACTCGGCAAGCAACTCGAGCGCAGGGTGGGGCAGTGCGTTCTCACTTGCCCGACGACTGCCGTGTTCGCCGGCCTGGATGCGCCGGAAAAGCTTCCGTTGGGCAAAACCTTGCGCTTCTTTGGCGATGGATTTCAGAATTCCAAGGTGGTTGCGGGCCGTCGATACTGGCGCATTCCGGTGATGGACGGAGAATTTCTTGCCGAAGAGACGACGTCGATGGTGAAGACGGTCGGCGGAGGCAATTTCCTTGTATTGGCGCAGGATCAGGTGTCTGCTTTGCGGGCCTGCGAAGCCGCGATCGGCGAAATGCGCAAACTGCCGAATGTCATCATGCCGTTTCCCGGAGGTGTGGTTCGATCGGGGTCCAAGGTCGGTTCCAAGTACAAGGCGTTGCCGGCATCGACCAACGATGCCTTCTGTCCCACGTTGCGCGGCGCGACGCGCAGCGAGCTGACGTCAGACATCGGGAGTGTGATGGAGATTGTGATTGATGGACTGACCGATACCGACGTGCGGGCGGCCATGAAGAGCGGATTGGAAGCCGTTTGTCGGGTTGGCGCGGCGGGAGGTGTTCGCAGGATATCGGCGGGGAATTACGGCGGCAAGCTGGGGCAGTTCCATTTCCATCTGCGGGAGATACTCGCGTGAGTGCGCTGACTTTCACTCTCCGGCAAAAGGCGGTGCAGCGCATCGACGTGTCTTGCCTGACGCCGGAGAAGGTTGCCGGCATGTCGCTCGATCAGATTCGGACACTGCCGATTCATCAGGGCAACCGTCAAGTGTCTGTTGGCGAGCTATTTGCCGTCGCGGGAGGGGTTTCGGATGAGTTGGTGTTTTCCGGCTGCTCCCAGCTCGATCACGTCGGACAAGGCATGAGCACGGGGCGGATTCGCGTCGAGGGCGATGCTGGCGCCTATGTCGGTACAGCGATGCGTAGCGGCGAGATCGTGATCAGCGGCTCCGTCGGGATATTTGCGGCCTGCGGGATGCGCGGTGGCACGCTGACAGTCGGCGGCAATGCCGGTGACTTCCTTGGCGGCGCATTGCCAGGCGAGATGCGGGGGATGCGCGGCGGGCTCGTGCGCGTGCTGGGTAACGCCGGTGACCGCGCTGGTGATCGAATGCGCAGGGGAGCAATCCTCATCGGCGGCAACGCGGGGGAATGCTGCGCAAGCCGGATGATCGCGGGAACGATTGCGGTGTTCGGCACGATCGGCGAAAGGGCAGGGTACGGAATGACGCGGGGTACGCTTCTGTGCGCGACAGCGCCTGACAGGATCCTGCCAACCTTCAACGAATGCGGCACGTTCGAACTCGGTTTCCTGACGTTGTTGTTCAAGCAATGGGCCACACTCGGCGCGCCTTTCGCAGAGCTATCAGGGCGTTCACCGCGAGTTCAGCGTCTCATGGGAGATCTCGGTGCCGGCGGCAAGGGCGAGATCCTTGTTCTCCGCTGACCCTGTACGACCTTGGGCTCGGCCAATTGAATTGATTCGACATGCGACGAGCATTCCATGCGCGCAACGGCTGGTGTGACCGGCAGGATCGGATTGACGCCGCGTGGTGGGGCTACGAAACGTCGACCACCGTTCCGACAGCTCGCCGCAAGGTGGGTTCGTCGGCAACTCGTGTGATCGGTTGATCTGCACAGGCAGCGAGCCACTTTCGCGCCGGCCCTCGACCCGGGATGGCGATGTCTGGGGCGATTTCCAGTAGAGGGTGAAGAACGAACGCGCGCTCATGGGCGCGCGGGTGCGGAAGGCGCAGTCGCTCGGTCTCCAACTCGAAATCGCCGTAAAGAAGCACATCCAGGTCCAGAGTTCGCGGACCGTTCACCATTTCCCGGACGCGCCCGTGGCGTCGCTCGATTTCCAGCAGTGCGTCGAGGAGTTGTTCGGGACTCAGGCGCGTCATCACTTCCGCAACGCCGTTCACAAAATCGGGCTGGTCAGCGTAGCCGATTGGCGCAGTGCGATAAATCGACGAGCGAGCGGTGAGGCGTGAGTCGCGCAGGACAGCCAGTTCATCGAACGCCAGCAATATTTGATGTTCCGGCGAACGGAGATTGCTGCCAAGCCCGATGAATGCGCGATGCTCGATCATTTCGCCTTGCCTTTCGGCTCCAATCGCGAGAGGACGACACTTTCTTCGATCAGCGCCGGTGCGTCCTGTTTTTCGCTGTCGGGGATGACGGTCCCGAGCTTCACGACCCCTCCGGGGACTGCGTCGGAAACCTGAAAGACGTAGATCTTGTCGGCAAAACGCTTGAAGTTGTCGCGAACACGCTCCGGATCCTTGGCGTAGGGCGCGATGCGAATTTCCCTTGCCGGTATTTTCTTGCCATCGAACGTAGCTTCGATATCCTTTATCTCGGCAGATTCGGCCAGCGCGAGGCGGATCCTGCGCCGGAAGAAATAGGTCGAGCCTCCCTTGGCCTTGGGGGTTGTCGTCAAGCGATTCATTTCCAGCAAATCCCGCTCGAGGAAGCACTGGATGACAGGATTTCCAAGAGCGCTATCTATCGACTCGACCGGTATCGTCTGACCGCCCATTGCGCACTTGGTGTCCACTTTGTGTCCATTGCCGTTGGGCGAGGGGCCGACAACAATCGAGATGTCATCGTGCGCCGGCGCCTCGAGCGAACCTTTCTTGTCGAAACTGTAGTGCAGGGTTTGCTGACCGGAAATGCCCTTCAGGTGGTCGGTGACAAACAAAGCCGTTTCTGCCGGCGATATGGGTTGATCTTCCGCGAGAGCCGGGAAGGGCGTTGCGAGACATGCCGAAGCGATGATGGCCTTGAAGGTTCGTGTCTTGCAGCAGCGCCGAACTGTATTACTCAACATCTTCTCCTGAAACGAATCATGTGGATTCAAAAGCGTCATCGGAATGGTACTCAGCAGGGGGGGATCTCGGGTTCCCCACAGTCGAGAGCCAAGGTCAAATCCTTCGACAGCTTTTCATTCAGACCCTGCAAGGTGTGCTGAACGGCTGTGGCTTCAGAACGGTTACCCGAACCCGCGAGCGCAAGCCCGAGCTCGTACCATGTTGGCGCGTAGCCACCGTCCAGCGATACGGATCGCCGCAATGCGGGGACCGCCGCATCCAGCTGCTTGAGACGGGATTTCGATACGCCGAGCGTTCGCCAGGCCGATGCGCTGTCCGGTTCGAGGCGGGTCCACTCCGATGCAACATGCGCCATGCCCTGCCAGTCGCCCTCAGCTGCGTAGGTGGCTGCCCGAAGAAAGTGCGGCTGCTGGTCCCGTGGCCGTCCCCAGAACGGCGTTCCCTTCAACGGCGCGACCGTCTGGCCATCGAAATGGGCGATTGCGTCCACGACCCAGCTCACCGGCAGGGAGAAATGAAACGCCTCGCCTGCACGGTAGCGAAAAGTCACAATGCCGACAAGGCGGCCCTTGTCGTCGAACAGCCCGCCGCCGCTCGCACCGGAGGTGAATGGGGTCGTTGACTGAACGATCTTTGCACCGTCGTAGTCATGGAGCGCATTGATCACACCGACATTCAAGCGTGGCGCGATACCGAAAATGAAACCCACGGCATGGACCGCCTGTCCGATCTGCGGTGCGTCGAAACTCATTTCGGCAGGCGCGAGGTCGCCTGAATGCGGCGCGCGCAAGACACACAGGTCGTGCTCGACGTCTGCTCGCTGCGCTTCTACTTCCCAACGGAACTCGCCACGTACCAGTTCGATGGCTCTTGCCCGTGCAGTGACATGGCAGTTGGTTACGACAAAGCCATCGCCGACGAGTACGCCGGTGCCCATCGACACGCTGCCATCCGTGTTCATCGCCTCGACCTTGAGTACCTTGTGGGTCAGGCGCGTGAATAACTCGAAGTCGAGCGCCTGCGCCCAGGCGACACCGACGGGAATCGCCATGCCTGCCAGAACGACGAGAATCCTGCTGCCTTGGGAGATCAGGCTACCGGCCATGGCGCACGAGTCGGTGGGAGACGAGGCCTAACGCGTGCCGCCTGTCGCAGACTGCGACAACTGCAATGGGTTTCCACTTTCATCGAGCTGGGGGACGCCGTAGGCCGCCAGAATCTGCTGAATCTGGGCGCGGTTCTCGTCGATCAGCTTTTCGATCTTGTCCTTCCATTCCTTCTCGCCGTAGCGTACGCCCATCGAAATTGAATAATCGAACTGGAACGTCGGCTGTGGTTTGAAGGGCACTACCACGACCTCGGCGGCGGTGACTTTCTTGCCGAAATAGCCGGCGATCGGACCCCAGACAAATGCCGCGTCCAGTTTCCCGTCGACCAGATCGCGTTCGACGATCTCGCCCGGATAGTTTGCTGGATCGCCGCTCATGGTCTGGTAAGGCACGAGCTGATTGGTCAGTCCGTTTCGCACCAGCCAATCAACCGGAGACGACTGTGCAAATGCGCCGAGCCTGAGTTTTGCGACTTGTTCGGGGGGCAGATTGAGAATGTCCTCCGGTGCTTTCACCGAGTCCAGCCCCTTCCCACGCACATAGACCATTGCAAAAGTCGAGCGCAGGTACGGCTTTGTCGTCGACGCGAGCTCCGCACCCGTTGGCCATCCGATTACCAGATCGCACTTGTAGTGGTCGGCGTTCGCCGCCTTCGCGCGCAATGTGCTGCGGATGAATCCCAGGCGCTGCGGGAACCAGGTGTATTCGAGTTTCCAGCCGAGTTTCTGGGCCAGAAGCTCTGCGATCTTGTTCTCGTAGCCTTCCTGTTTCTGGTTCGACAACGGCAGGTTGTTCGGGTCGGCACAAACGCGGAGTACCTTTTCGGGTTCCTCCTCGGCAGCAACCGACATCGCGATACAGGACAGCGTCAGCGCAATAGCGAAACCGATAGTCCGCAACTTGAACTCCTGAAAGAAATGAGCGACTCAGCGAAAGGCCAATGGAGCAAGACGCCGCGTTCAGCTCAAGCGGAACAGCGGCACAGAATCTATGAGTTTGCTGCCAAGCGAAAGTTCGCGGCCGACTCTGGACAATCGCCGCGAATCAGGCGGGGAGCCAAACACCATTCCCTCGCCCGATTCGCCGGTCGTCACAACGGAAATCCAGTCGTGTGAGCGCGGGCGTCACTCGGCAGCGGTGACCTTGGCTGTTTTGCATGCGCCGTCCGAGCGGCATTTCAGATAGGCGTACAGGGCGTCCATCTTGGGCTCAAGCTGGGGGTGGTTGGGCATGCCCTTCTCAGGGCGCCCGGTCAGCACCGTGGTCTTGAATTGATCCTTGGTCAGAACTTTGAGGCTCTCGATCAGAGAGGGGCCAACCATACCTTCCTGGTTTGGGCCGTGGCAGCGCTCGCAGGCAGCACTGCGCCAGGTTTCAAAACCCTGACGCGTGGCTTTGTCGACCTTGCCTTCAGCATTGACCGTATACGGTGCGTCGGCGACGGCGACGAGTGGAGCGGTGCCGAGGAAGGCGATTGCAGCGACAGCAAGCATTTTTTTCATGTAGGGGTGTCTCCTCGACGGTTGGGTTAAAAAAAAGCTGGCATCCCAGTAACGCTTGGGATGCCAGCCGGTGGACTTCAGAACTGTAAATTAGTCCTCAGAGCCGATCATCAGGGCAGCGAGAACACCGTCAGAACGCCACCCAGTTCGGTGTAGTTCCGCAGTTCCTTGTAGCCGCCCACTGCGCCGAGACCGTCGGTGTCCTTCTCGAGACCTGCTGCCATGCCGATGCCGGCCCAGCCGCCGATGCCCGACAGTACGCCGACGTACTGCTTACCCTTGAACTCCCACGTGTTGACGTTGCCGATGATGCCTGACGGCGTCTTGAACTTGTAAAGTTCCTTGCCGTTCAGATCAACGGCCTTCAGGTAGCCTTCGAGCGTGCCATAGAACACGATGTCGCCGGCGGTAGCCAGCGCGCCAGACCAGACCGAGAACTTCTCGGGCTTGGACCAGACGATCTTGCCCTTGGCCGGATCCCAGGCGATGAAGTTACCCATGCCGCCATGGCTGTTCGGCGCCGGGTACATCGACAGGGTTGCACCGACATACGGCTGGCCGGCAGTGTATTCGACCTTGAACGGCTCATAGTCCATGCAGACGTGGTTCGTCGGCACGTAGAAGAGACCGGTCTTCGGGTTGAAGGTAACAGGCTGTTGGTCCTTCGTACCGAGTGCCGCCGGGCAGATGCCCTTCGAGTTCACGTCGGAACCGTTCTGGTGGGTCGAGTACTTCGCGACGACTTGCGGACGGCCCGTCTTCATGTCGACGTGGGTGGCCCAGTTCACAGCCGGATCGTACTTCTCGGCGACGAGAAGTTCACCGGTCACGCGGTCGAGCGTGTAGGCGAATCCGTTGCGGTCGAAGTGCGACAGCATCTTGCGCTGCTTGCCGGTCTTGTCCTTGCCTTCCCACAGCGGCACTTCATTGATGCCGTCGTAGTCCCACTCGTCGTGCGGGGTCATCTGATAGACCCACTTCACCTTGCCGGTGTCGATGTCACGCGACCAAAGGCTCATCGACCACTTGTTGTCACCCGGGCGCTGCACGGGGTTCCAGGTGGACGGGTTGCCGTTGCCGTAGAACATCTGGCGCAGCTCGGGGTCGTACGAATACCAGCCCCAAGTCGTGCCGCCACCGATCTTCCATTGGTCGCCCTGCCACGTCTTCAGCGAGCTGTCCTTGCCGACCGGCGCCATCTTGCCGTCGGTCCAGGTCATGGACTTTTCCGGATCCATGATCATGTCGGAATCCGGGCCCATCGAGTAGCCCTTCCACGCCAGCTTGCCGTCGGCGATGTTGTAGGCGGCGATGTAGCCGCGAACACCGAATTCGCCACCGGAGATGCCGGTCACGACGTACTTGTCGAAGACGTGGGGAGCGTTCGTGTTGGTTGCGCCGACCTTCGGGTCGCCATTCTTGACATCCCAAATCTTCTTGCCGGTCTTGGCGTCGAGAGCGACGAGGGTCGTGTCGGCTTGCTGCAGGAAGATCTTGCCTTCGCCGTATGCCAAGCCACGGTTAACCGTGTCGCAGCACATGACGGGAATGACGGAAGGATCCTGCTTCGGCTCGTACTTCCACTTGATCTTCTGCGTTTCGAGATCGATCGCGAAAACCTTGTTCGGGAACGCGGAGTGGATGTAGAGCGTATCGCCGATCACCAGCGGGCCGCCTTCGTGGCCGCGCAGCACGCCGGTCGAGAACGTCCACGCCACCTTGAGATCCTTGACGTTGTTCTTGTTGATCTGCTTCAGTTCGCTGTAGCGCTGGTTCGAGAAATCGCCTGCGGGCGCTGCCCAGTTCTTCGGGTCCTTCATCAGCTTGCCGAGATCCGCGTTGGCCAGGGCCAGACCCGGTACGGCGGCGACTGCCATGGCAATCGCTCCCTGCTTCAACATCGATTTGCGTGACATAAGCTCCTCCAGAGTTTGTCGCAACAATCGCATGATCACCACGTGAATGACCCGCGATCGCCTGCCTCGTCTTGTGTGCATCCCTGCTTGGGGTGCGAGAGGCGTTACAAAGTTAGCACATAGCATGCCGGAATCAATGTGCAGTGCAGCGACCGGCGAGTGAGGCGGATTCCCGTCTGAGCGCGGGTGCGGCGCGCAGTTCTGCGCCCGGCGCGTGTGTCAGAAATGTCACTTGCGCCAGCGACCGCATTGACAACGTGTGTCACAAACGTGGGCGTTACACTTTTTCCGCAGCGCGAACTTTTTGCTGCCGGAAAGATCAATCCGGTCAGGGCCGTAAGGGTTTACCCGAGAGAGCGAGGACGCATTCATGGATGAGAAAAAACTGCCTGCCTGTACGGTTGAAGAAGTCAAGGCGAGGTTGGATGCCGAACTGCCTCACTGGTACTACGAGGACGGTTGGATCCGGCGCAAGTACCGGACCGAGGGATGGAAGGGAACCCTGATGGTGATCAACACGGTCGGCCACCTTGCGGAAGCGGCCTGGCACCATCCCGACATCGCCGCATCCTATGCCTTCGTGATCGTGAAGCTGCAGACGCATTCGTCGAAGGGCATTACCGATCGCGATTTCGCGCTCGCGCGCAAGATTGAAGAAGTCATACAGTGGCAGCCGGGTCTTGAGGGCGGCGCGCTGGAGGGTACGCCGCGCGACGACCAGCGTTTCCGGTACATCAAGTACGACTGAAACGCTTGCCGGCTTGACGCCCCAAGCTGCGGGCCCGCGGTATGCGGAGCAGGGCAGGAACGTGCGCGATGACGAGGAGGATAAACGCGATGCTCGCGAGCAGCACGCGCACGTCTGCCTGATACGGCGCGGGGCGTGCGAATTCCGGCGCGGTCATGGCGCGCAGCAGGCCTGCCGGGTCGCTCAGTCGGTGATAACCCAGTTCGACCTCGCGGGCGAACCCGGCGAGGTAGGCGTCCTTCAGCGAGGACAGGTGTTCCGTCATGGTCGGCTTCATCGTGGCGACCGCCTTGCCGCCTTCGTCGACCATCTTTTCGCCCGCTGCGCTGCCGGTGCGTCCGGCGGTGATGACGTCGATCTGCATGACTTCGTCGGCGCCCCAATATCCCATCGGGTGGCCCTCAGGGTCGAGTTTCGGAATCGGCTTGAGCGTTTCGCCGCCGACACCGACAATCAAGCCGCGCACGTCGCCCGGCTTGCCGTCGTAGACAGGTTTGTTCTGCCAGGTGGTCTGGTCCATGTAGGTATAGCCTTGGCCCTTTTCGCTCTTGGCGTCGAGGACAGGTCTCAGGACGGGATTGAGCGGCGGGGATTCATGGCCGTCGGTGATGAATAGCACGCCATGGCTGCCGCCGAGTTCCTTCACGCTGCGCATGCTCCAGAACACGCCTTTTGCCACCTCGCTGGCGTTGGCCCATGCCATGCGTCCGTCGATTCGGTCCAGCGTATCCAGCAATTCGTGGTAGTTGTCGCAAACCTCGATGGGTGCGACCAGCAGCAGCACACGGTACTCGGTGAAGATCGACCAGCCGATGCGTGATCCGCAAGGCAACGCGGGCAGGACCTGCCGCAACGTGTGTTTGGCATAGTTGAGGCGGCTGGTTTCCTTGCCGTCGATCTCGTAGTCCATCACGTTCATGCTCTGCGTCACGTCGAGCGTCACGACGAAATCAAAGGCATCGCGCGTGGTTTTCCAATGCGGCTCGAAAAGCGCGATCAGCAGGAGCAGCATCGCGACCCCGGTCAGGCGTGATCGCATCGAAAGCCCGCGCAGCGCGTCGCGCAGTCCCGCAAACCGGTCGGCGAGAGACATTGGGCGAGTGCTCACGGCAGCCCCATGGTGAAGCCCTTCATCGTGGTCGCGGCACGCTCGTTGTTCAGAGGGGGCGGGGCCGCATCGTCGTCGGGCTGATCGCCTTCCGGCGCGAGGCGCAGCGTGCGTTCCAGGTTGTAGCGCGCATCCCAGTGTGCCGGATTGTCGCGCAGCACCTCGCGGTAACCGACCTTTGCCAGTTCGAGCAGCGGTAGCGACTGCGCTGCTGCCGCGGGGTTGTCCGATTCACGCATGCGTACGGCTTCGCGGAAATGAAGGTTTGCGCTGTTGAATCGAGCCGCGATCCTGAGATGCGCCGGCGCATCCGGCTGGATCTGCCTGTAAAGCGTCAAGGCGCGCAAATAGTCGCCATCTTCTGCGGCCCGTGCTGCACTGGCGAATACCAGATAAGGGCGGCGCTCCTCGGGCGACACGGGAACATTGGCGGCGATCAGCGCGTTCTGCTCGCGCGCCTGGGCAATCCTGAACGCATCGTAGCCGGCAGCGATCGCAAGCCCGGCGAGCGCGACGCCGAGCAGGCGCCGTACGCGTGGTTTCATGGCCATCTCCTGACACGCATCAGTGCCGCGGCAAACAGCAGCAGACAGCCAACTGCCGCAACGGCGTAACAGCGTGTTGCGAAATCGAAACGGGGCAGCATTTCCTGATACTGGATCGGCAGGTTCTCGAGGCGGCTGACGTCACTTATCGCCCGCTTGAGCGCTTCCGGATCCTCGGCCTCGTAGGCGCGGTAAGGGATGCCCAGACCCTCGAAGAAACGATGCAGGGAACGCTCGGGCGCGGACTCCATCGCTTCCGAGTCGCCTGCTTCGGCCCTGATGCCGCGCGCACCCGCAGAGCGGATGTAGATCCAGTAGAGTCCGATGCGGTTGCGTTTGAGGACGGTCGTCAGCCGCTCTCGCATGCCCGGCTCGAGTTGCGCGCCGCCATCCGATACCAGGAGAATCAGGCGCGAGCCCGCGTAGGCGCGCTGGTCGAAGAAATCGGCCGCTGCGAGCAATCCGCGGCCCATATCGGTTTCCGACAGACCCTTGCCGACCCCACCGGCCGTGATCGCGCCCTGGATCATGTCCTGTTTCTGGGTGAAGGACATGACCGGAATCGGCGACGCGGAAAACAGCACCAGGGCGAGCAAGTCATCGGGCCGGTTGGCGCTGAACTCGGACAACAGCCTTCGTGCCATGCGCCCCTTCGATTCCAGGTCGGCCGACTCGCCACGCCGGCCCGAGTAAAGGGCAGGTTGCGAGCCCTTGGGTAGCAGGGGCTCATCCATGCTGCGGCTGCGGTCCAGCAGCAGCACGATCTCGGCGCCCTTGCCGACGCGTTCCACCGGCACCTGCGGCCGATGCAGGCCGGCCAGGCCAAGCGTGATCGCGAGCATCACCGCTGCGGCAACGATGCGCAGAAGCCAGCCGAGGGCCGTCGACAGCGGATCGGGCGGCACCAGCGCGAGCCACGAATAATTGACGGTGTCGGCGTCGCGCCGAAGCAGCGGTAGCAGCGCCAGCGGTGCGGCCAGCAACCAGCCTGGTTCGGAGAATGCGAGGTTGATCGGCGCCATCAGGCCATCTCGCGTTCCAGCGCCTTGAGCCTGCGGGCCAGCGCGAGCAGATTCGCCGCCTCGAAGCTGCCCTCGCGCGCATCGCCATCCTGCGCAGGGGTGCCGAAGAACTCGTTGCGCGATGCAGCGAAGAATTGCGACACGGCCTCTCGTGCCGGCGCGAGCGCCGGGCGCTTGTCGAAGAAGTCGTCGAGTGCCTGGGCGAACAGCGTGCGGCCTGCCGTGGCGTCGAAGGCGCGATGCAGGGTTCGCATCCCATCTCGCATCGCGTCGGGCGACCTATCCTTTGCAAGCTGGCGGCGCAAGGTCCGCTCGGCTCGCGCGAAAGGACGCGTGCGTCGCCCGCGCAGGTCGACGCCGAAGTACCACCCCGCCCACAGCAGGCCGATCAATCCTGCGATGCCGCCATAGAGGGCGATCCTCTGCCGGCGCGGCTGGACGTCGATCAGCGGCGGTGGCGTGTCGGGACGCATTTCCTCGAGGCCGGCGCGCGCCAATACCACCGTGGGTGTAAGCGGCGCTACCGTGAGGGGCGCTTCGGCCAGCACCTCGTCGACGATGCGATCGCCATCGCGCAACTGCACTCGCAGCGCCGGCAGGGCGACCGTGCGCAGGTCGGGCGGCGAGTTGATGAACTGGTAACGGAGTTCGATCCGCCACTCGCTGCCGGCGCGTACCGCCTCGACATCGCGGCGTTCTACCCAGGCGCCGGCGCGGCCAGGCTTGGGTAGCGATTCTTCGATCAAGGTCTGGCCGGCGCCCGGGCTGAGTCGCACCGTCTGGTGGATGACGTCGCCGATGGTGTAGCCGAACTGCCGTGCTGGCTGGGTTTCCGCTTCGATCGCGGCGTGTGCCGTGCCGGCTGCCAGCGACCATGCAGCCAGCAGTGCGATGCGTTCAGCGCGCATGCTCGTCATCTCCGAGGAAGTAGCGTGTCAGCGCGTCGGCTTCGAAAGCGCCGTCGACAAAGAAGGGGCGCGTCCGATGCGTGGCGAAACACTTGCACAGGTCGGCGCGGCGTTGCGCGACCCGCTCGATCCAGCGTCGCCGCAGGCCGGCGCGCATCAACACGGTGCGGTGGCGGCCGGTCTCCGGATCGGCCAGCTCGATCAGGCCGAAGCCCGGCAGGCGCTCGGCCTCGGCGCCGTCCCACACCACGATCGGCACCACTTCGTGGTGCGCCAGGCCATCGAGCAGCGAGGACAGCATGTCGAGCGGGAAATGGAAGTCGGACACCAGGAACACCAGTGAGCGCGTGCGCGGCAGCCAGTGCAGTGCCTCGAGCAGCCCGGCGCTGCCGCCGGACGGCGTAACACCTTCCAGCCGCGTCAGCGCGGTCTGCACTGCCGAACGCGCATGCGTCACCGGCAGCCATACCTGTTCGCGAATCGTGTCGTCGGCGGCAATCAATCCGAAGGCATCGCCGGTGCGCCGCGCCGAGAAGCCGGCTGCGGCGACGAAGGCTTCGACCACGTCGAACTTGCGGCGCACGCCGGCGAATCCCATCGATGCCGACAGGTCGAGCAGCACGCACACCGGCAGCGCAGCACGTGTGCGATGCAGACGGACCAGCCAGTCGCCGGTCGGGCTCGCAAGGCTGGCGCGGATGTCGATGCGCCGCGGGTCGCTGTAGCCGGAAAGCGGCGCGTGGCCGACGAACTCCATGCCGCTGCCCTGGGTGGTGGCGGCGTGGAAGCCCTGGCGCTGCCCGCGCGCGCGCCAGTGGACCTTGTAATGGAATTCCTGCATGGACGCTTCAGTCTTCAGCAAAACGACGCGTAGCGGTCGACAACCCCATCGCCCCGGAAGGCGCATTCAAAGGCGTTCTCGGGGCATGCTGCCTGCTCGGCCGCATGGGTGTTGCAATCCAGGGCATGCATGCCCAAGGCCCAATATCCATGCGGGTTGCAGCCCGGGCGGTGCGCCGTCATCAGCCGCCGCATCACGGTGCCGCGACGTGCCCGAGGATCTGCGAGATCAGCGGCTCGATCAGGTCAGCGCGGCGCATTTCATAGACCGGCGTGAAGAACACGCGGTGCGAGATTGTCTGGCGGAACACGCCCTGCAGGTCTTCCGGCGTCAGGTAGTCGCGCCCGGCGAGCCAGGCGGTGACGCGCGCTGCGCGCATCAGCATTGCCGTGCCGCGCGGGCTGGCGCCGGAGAGAACCAGCCGACCCATGTCGACGCCACTCAGGCTCACGCCGAACTTTTCCGGCGTGCGTGTGGCGTGCCACAGATCCAGCGCATAGTGTTGCAATGCATCCGATGCCTTGACGCTGGCCTGGATGGCGGCAGCGATATCGTTGAGTTCGCGGTAGGGCACCACGGCCTCCGCCACGCGCTCGATCAAACGGTCGGTGTCGTGGAACGCCGGGTCGAACATCAACGCGGTCTGGATTTCGCGCTCGGCCGGCGTGTCCATGGGGATCTCGAGCATGAAGCGGTCGCGCGCTGCGGAAGACAGCTCGAAGGTTTCTTCCTTCTCGACGCGGTTGCGGTCGGCGAACACCAGCATGTGCGGAAAGCGGTGCTCGCGGTTGAACGCGCTCACGCTGCGCTCGGCCATCGCACGCAGCAGTAGCGACTGCACCTGCGGACGCGCCCGGTTGATCTCGTTGAAGAAGAACACCGACAGCGCGTCGCCACTCTTGAGGAGCGGGCCGGGTTCCACGCGCGGCTTGCCTTCCTCGCTGATGTAGGTGTGATAGACAAGATCGTTGGGCATCAGGTCGATGGTGCCCTCGATGCGCTCGTAGGCACCGCCGATGGCGCGTGCCACGGCGCGCAGCAGTGTGGTCTTGCCGACCCCGACATCGCCTTCGAGCAGCACGTGGCCGCGCGCGAACACGGCAATGTTGATCAGGCGGATCGCATGATCCTGGCCCACCACCGCATGGCGTACTTCGGTTTCGAGGCGCAGCGCCTTGTCACGCCAGTCGGCAAGCAGAGCGTCGTTCAAGTTCATTCAGTCTCCCCCGGGTTCGGGTTGTGGTTGTTTTGCTTTGCAGCATCCATCGCCCTTCGCGCGCGATCCCAGATAGGCCCGAAGGGCACAAAGGTTAGCGGCGATCGCGTCGCATCATCAAGCAGATCCCGTGCCTTCCAATTCGGTTTCGGATTCACGTCTGAAGCGGCCGTAATGCAGCAGCACGCTCGGCAGCACCAGGAGGTTGAGGATGGTCGAGCTCACCAGGCCGCCGATGATGATGGTCGCCATCGGGCCTTCGATCTCGCGTCCGGGCTCCGCGCTGCCGAGCGCCAGCGGTGCGAGGCCGAGGCCGGTCACCAGCGCGGTCATCAGGATCGAGGGCAGCCGTTCGAGGGCGCCCTTGAGCGCAGTGTCGAAATCCCATGGCAGACCGTCCTCCTCGACCAGGTGCTGGTAGTGCGACACGAGCATGATCGAGTTGCGCAGCGTGATGCCGAACAGCGTCACGAATCCGACCACCGAACCGAGCGTCATCCAGCCGCCGGTCGCCAGCACGGCAATCACGCCGCCGATCAGTGCGAAGGGCAGGTTGACGAAGGTCAGCGCAAGATTGCGCACCGAGCGGAATGCCAGCATCAGCAGCGCTGCGACGCCGACGCCGGCGAGCAGCGCGTTCCAGATCAGGTCGTGCTGCGCCTGCCGCTGTGCTTCAGCCGCACTGTCGACGACGATATAGTTGCCCGGTGCGAGTTTGACGTCCTCTGACAGCCGCTTGCGCAGGCGCTCGACGAATTCGCGTGAATCGTGTCCGCGCGCGATGTTGGCTGTGACAGTTTGCAGACGGCGCCCGCCGCTGTGCAGGATCTTGTAGCGGCCCTGGCCGACGGAAATGTCGGCAATGTCGCGTAACTCGAGATTGCGTCCGTCGGGTGCGCGCAACGGCAGTTTCGCCACCTGGCTGATGTCGCGCCGATGCTCGGGCGCGAGCATGATTGCGACAGGTGTAACAGATGCGCCGTGATACACCTGTCCCACCGCGAGGCCTTCGTATGCGGCCTGGAGCGTATCGAGCACGTCGCCCGGTGCGAGCCCGTGGAGTGCGAGCCGGGCGTAGTTGAGACGGATCGACAGCTCGGGTGCGCCGGGCGGTGCAAGCACCTGCGCGTCGCGCGCACCGGGCACGCGTGCCAGTGCGAGCGCCACGGCCTGCGCATCCCGGTCGAGGGCGTCGAGTTGCGGCCCGAAGATGCTGACCACGACATCGGCTGGGTAGCCGGTCACGGTTTCCCCGATGCGCTCGGTCAGGAAAGTGTTGACGGCGAAGTGCAGGCCGGCGAAACCCGGCTTCTGCGCGGCGGCCTCGTCGGTCTTGTCCTCGTCGCCATCGTCGCCCGACAGCGTGCGGCGGATGTCCTTGAGTATGCGGACCTGCTCCTCGCCGGACAACTGGCCGATTTCGACCTCGAACTCGCTGTAGTGCAGTCCGAACGTGTCCGCGCCGTTCTGCGCGCGGCCGACCCACTGCGCCACCGATTTGACGCCGGGAATCTTCAACAGCTCTTCCGCGACCCGCTTGCCCAGACGAAGCGATTCGCCCTCCGAGGTGCCTGGAATCGCCGTCATGTGAACGATGTAGTGGCCTTCCTTGAGCGGCGGGATGAACTCGCCGCCGAACAACGGCAGTACGCCGATGCCGGCCGCGATCGACAGCGCCACGGCGGCAAAGATCGCGCGCGGTCGCTTCTCGATCGCTTTCAATACGCGGTGATAACCCGGCTTGATCCAGGCGATCAGCGGCGGATCCTCGCTCTTGAGCGGAATCTTCGCCAGCAGGATGTAAGACATCGCAGGTGTCACCGTGATCGCCACGACGAGCGAGGCGAGAATCGCGCAGATGTAGGCAAAGCCGAGCGGCGCGAACAGCTTGCCGGCCACGCCTGAGAGTGCCAGCAGGGGCACGAACACCAGAGCGACGATGAATGTCGCATAAACGACCGAGCTGCGCACTTCCATCGAGGCATCGAACACCACTTTCCAGCCCGGGCTTGGCTGTGCGAGCAGGCGGTTCTCGCGCAGGCGGCGGAAAATGTTCTCGCAGTCGATGATCGCGTCGTCCACCACCTCGCCGAGCGCGATGGCCAAACCGCCCAGCACCATGATGTTGAGCGACATGCCCGCGGCCTGCAGCACCAGCACCGCCGCGATCAGCGAGAGGGGAATTGCGACCGCCGAGACAATTGCCGTGCGCACGTTGTAGAGAAACAGGAAAAGCACCGTGATCACCAGCGCCGCACCGATCATCACGTCCTGACGCACGTTGCCGACCGCGGTGTCGATGAAATCCGCTGGCCGGAACAGCTTGGGGTGCAGCGTGATGCCTTCTCGTTCTATCAACGGTCCCAGTTCGGCAAGCGCACGCTCGAGCGCGAATGTCGTGTCGCGCGTGTTGGCGCCGAGTTGGCCCTGGATGAAAAGGAACACGCCCGGTTCGCCATTGATGAGGGCGCCGCTGATCGATGGCGCGGGCCCTTCGGCGACGCGCGCCACGTCGCCGAGCAACAGAGGCCGATTGCCCCGTTGGCCGATCACGGTACGCGCCAGTTCGTCGGCGCTCGTCGCCTGCGACTCGACGGTGAGGCCGATGCGCTGATTGGCGGATTCGACGAATCCGGCGCCGCGCACACCGGTGGTCTGGCGCGCGGCATTGGCAAGCTCGGGCAGCGTCATGCCGGCTTGCGCGAGCTTGAGCGGGTCGACCATCACCTGCCATTGGCGGACTTTGCCGCCGAAGATGTTGACGTCGGCCACGCCGGGCACTGCGAGCAGATGCGGGCGGATCTGCCAATCCACCAGGCTGCGCAGTTCGAGCGCATTGTGCCTTTTCGACGTGACTCCGACGCCCAGAACGGTGCTGGCGGAGGATGTCAGCGGCGTGATGGACGGCGTGATGCCGCGCGGCAGCTGATTGCCGGCCTGCGTCAGCCGTTCGGCGACGAGCTGGCGGTTGCGATAAATGTCGGAGCGGTCGGCAAAGATGACGGTGACGACCGAAAGTCCCGGTATCGACTGTGAGCGCAGGGATTGCACGCCCGCCACACCGCCGATCGACTGCTCGATCGGGTTGGTTACCAGGGTTTCGACCAGATCTGCGGAGAGTCCCGGCGACTCGGTCTGGATTACGACCTGGGTGGGTGAGAACTCGGGAAATACGTCGAGGCTCGCCTCGAGCATGCGCACGACGCCGAAGATGACGACAGCGAGCGCGATCGCCATCACCAGCCCCGCATTGCGCACCGAAAATCTGACGATGCCCGCGATCATCGGCGACGCCCCGCAATGCGCAAACGCTCGTCAGTCATCGTTCTCGTTCTTGATCTGGAACTTGAGCTCCTCGGAGAGCAGTACCTGCGCGCCGCGCACGACGATTTCCGCGTCTTCCTCCAGGCCGGTGACGAACCAGTCGTCCCCGATGGCCTCGCCGCCGGAAACGTCGCGGCGGCGGAACTCGCTGGCGTCCTCTTTCTTCTCGTCCGCCTCGCGCAGGTAGATCCACGGCTTGCCCGTGTGCCAGACGATGGCGGCGGATGGCACCAGTGCGCCCTCCCGCAGCCGGTGGCCGCGGCTTAGGCTGCCCGACAGTCGCATGCCCGGGCGCAGTTCGGGGGCAGAAACGCGGTAGAGCAGACCGCTGCCACCCAGTTGCGCGTCCGCTTGCGGTGCGGGGCCGACCGCGACGGTGGCAACGGGTTTCGCGCGGCCAGGCACCGAAATGCGCAACAAGCCGGGCGCGCCCGCGATGTCTTCCGGACGCACTGCGGCACGCAGCAGGCAGTCCTTTCCGGATGCGAGACGGTCGATGCCAGTCGCATCGGCGCCGTCGAGCCAGCCGGCGATCGTCGTACCCCACGCCGTGCGGGCCTGGGCGCGCAGCGATTCGAGTGCGGCCTCGGCGCTTTGTCGCCGCGCCGCATCCGCCTGCGCCTGGGCGGCAGCCTGTTGCGCGGCACGCTGCGAGGCATTGCGATCATCCTCGAACAAGGCGCGCACGCGCGATTCCTCGGCCCGGCTCGCATTGGCGGCGGCCTGCGCGGCCTGCAGGTCGAGGGCGGCTGCCTGCAGGCGGCCGCGCAGCTCGACCAGCGGTTGCGGATCGAGAACGGTCACGCCCACGGTCGATTGCGGGGCCAGTTCGGTTGCCGACGCCTTTGCGTACTCGATGCCGACTTCGCGAATTGCGGCCGAGGACAATTGCACCACGGGCATGCCGCCTTCGTCCTCGACGTGCGAGGCGGTGGGCACCTCTTCCTCTTCGCGGCCGCTGAACAGGCGGAACTCGTCGCGACCGAGATAAACGGTTGCCCACCCCAGCAGGATCATCAGTGCGGTCTGGAGCAGCAGCAGGCGGATTGCGGTGTTGCGCGTCATCGGGCGTCCATGGCGTTTGCGGCAATTGCGGGTTCGGGCCTTTCTGGCGCCGGAATCGTGCCGAGCGGGCGCTGCACCGCGTCTTCCAGGGTGCCGCGGCTTCGTTCGACCGCCGCCCGGGCGTCGGCTTCGCGGCGTGCCGCCGCGTTCAGCGCGAGCTGCGCCGTCACGCGTTCCAGGCGATCTGCGTCACCGGACGCGAAGCGCCGCTCGACCCGGGCGGCGAGCGCCGCTTCCTTTTCGCGCGCTTTCACCGCGGCTTCGAGTGCTGCTTCGGCAGCCATGGCCACCTGGCGCGCCCGGTCGAGTTCGGCGATGGCTGCGGCCTGCAGGGCGGCGAAGCGCGCAGCCTCGGCGTCGCGCCGCGCGCGCGCTTCGGCAATCTGCCCCTGGTTTCGATCGAGCAGAGGCAACAACGCCGATAGGCCGAGCGACCAGCGATTGTCGCCCTGGTCCCAGGCGTAGCCGGGCTTGATCGAGAACTCCGGAATCTGGCGCGCGATCTCGAGTTGCAGTTGCGCGTCAATCGCTGCGTAGCTTTCGAGGGCCATGCGTACGTCGAGGCGGTCATTCAGGGCGGCACGTTGCAGCGCAGGGGATGCAGGACTGCCTTCGGGTTGCGACAAAGCTTCATCTAGGCGCAGGCGCTCGAGGGTTTCGGCGGGCAGTCCGACCGCAAATGCCAATTCGATGCGGCTGCGTGCGATGGCCTGTTCCGCTGCCGACAGTTCGCGTGCCGATTCGGCTTCGCGCATTCGCGCACGCGCCGGCTCGGCGGCGGAAACGGCGCCGAGTTCGAGGCGCCGTTCATACAGGGAATATTCTTCGCGGCGCAGTGTGGCCTCCTCGGCGAGCATGCTGCGATGCCGCAGTGCAGCAACCCAGTTGGCATGGGCGTCGCGCACTTCGGCGCGAATCTGCCACGCGCGCCGGGCAGTCAGCCAGTCCGCTTCGCGTGCGCGGGCGTCTGCCTGCGCCACGCGGGCTCCGCGCCGCGAGTTGCCAGTGAGCGTCAGGTCGAGCACGAGACCGAGGGTCCAGGGCGAGCCGTTGCTCCCGCGATCGCTGTGGTGCTCGGTGACCAACTCGACACCGGGCGCGCGGCGGACGCGCGCCGTTTCGCGCGCGGCCTCGGCCACGGCGCGTTCGGCGCGCAGCTGCGCGAGGTCGTCGCGCAGTTCGTAGGCGAGGGCTGTGAGTGCCGCGACATCCCAGACCCGCAGCGGCCATTGGGCGGTGTTGACGCCGCGGCGGTTGAGCACGTCGCGCAGAGCCGGGTCGTCAGGGTCGCGGGCGAGCAGTTGCGACTGGACAAGCGACGGATCCAGTGGCTTCGGGTCGTGAACCTGCAGCGAGCAGGCACCCGATCCGAGCGCGCAAATCAGGCATGCGACGGATCCGGCTTTCGTTATTGTGATCGGCAAAGACTCCTCCGCGGCGAATGGTAGCGTCACCCGTCGCACTCGTGCAACGAAAGCTTTGCCCAAGTTCGCCGGTCACGGTTCACATGCTGCCGGCTGGTTTTGCCGGGGGCTATGCTAGATTGGCGCGCAACATCACAACGATACCCGAGGAGATCCGTCGATGAGCCGCGAGCGGCGAGATGTGCCGTCGACCGAGGATTTGCAGCCGGTGGCAGGTGGCGGGCTGCTCGATCGCCGACTATTCCTGAAGCGCGGACTGATCCTGTCGGGGGCAGGTGCGATGGTGCTGGCGGCGGATGCGCACGCCGGCGACGATGCGTTGCCCTGGATGCGCAAGCCGGGTCGCGGATTCTCGAATTACGGCCAGCCATCGGAGCAGGAGCGTCGGGCGATTCGCTGGATCTCGGCGAACCGCACCGTGCCGGGCAATGGTGTGTCGTGGACGCCGCTGCATGCGCTGGAAGGCATCGTGACGCCATCCGGATTGCATTTCGAGCGACACCACAACGGCGTGCCGGAGATACCTTTCGAGCGTCACCAGCTTCTCGTGCACGGCATGGTCAAGCGACCGCTGACCTTTTCGATGGCCGACCTGTCACGCTATCCGATGCGTTCGCAGATGCTGTTCCTCGAATGCGGCGGCAACAGCAACAGCGGCTGGAACAAGGAGCCACTGCAGTCCCGCGCCGGTTATCTGCACGGGCTGGTTTCCTGCAGTGAATGGGCGGGTGTCCCGCTCTCCATCGTGCTCGACGAGGCAGGTGTCGATCCGCAGGCGAAATGGCTGATCGCGGAGGGTGCCGACGCGGCCGCCATACACATCAGCATTCCGCTCGAAAAGGCGATGAAGGACTGCATGCTCGCGCTGTATCAGAATGGCGAGCGCATCAGGCCGGAGAACGGTTATCCGCTGCGGTTGATCGTTCCCGGTTGGGAGGGCATCCTCAACATCAAGTGGCTGCATCGCCTCGAACTTGCGCGCGAGCCGGTGATGGCGCGCAACGAGACGGCGCGCTACACCGAATTGATGCCGGACGGGCGCGCAAGGATGTTTACCTTCGTCATGGAGGCTAAATCGGTGATTACCTCGCCGTCGCCCGGAGAAACCTTGCCGGGGCGCGGTTTGTACGAGATACGCGGACTGGCATGGAGCGGTCGTGGGAAAATTCGCCGGGTCGAAGTTTCGGCGGATGCTGGACGGTCATGGGCGCCCGCACAGTTGCAGGAGCCGGTGCTGCCGCTTTGTTTCACGCGATTCCGCATTCCCTGGAACTGGAGCGGTGCCCCTGCCGTGCTGAAGAGCCGAGCCATCGATGAAACCGGGTACGTCCAGCCCGAGCGGGAAAAACTGATCGCCGAGCGCGGCCGCAACGGTTATTTCCACTACAACGCGATCGCTGCCTGGCAGGTGGAGGACGATGGCGAGGTGACGCATGTCTATCGCTAGGTGCCTGTGCCTCGCCGCGCTGGCGCTCCCTGCGATTTCGGCGACGCCGGCCGTTGCGGCAGATCACGTGGTCGGCCCGATGCTCGGCAAGTCCGCTTCGGCCGAACTGGTCGCCGCACGCAGCAGCAGCGTGTATCCCGACGGCCGTGGGCTACCGCAGGGGCGAGGCGATGTCGAAAGCGGGCGTACGGTGTTCAGGGAGAAGTGTGCGAGTTGCCATGGACCGGCAGGCGAGGGCGGACCAGGCGGACATCTGGCTGGGCGCGGACCGCTGACCGGACCGGATGCAGACAAGACCGTAGGAAACTACTGGCCGTTCGCGACCACGTTGTTCGATTTCGTGCATCGCGCCATGCCGATGAATGCGCCCGGCACGCTGACGGTGGACGAGACCTACTCGGTGACGACGTTCGTGCTGTTCCTCAATGGTGTGGTCGATGGGCAACGTACGCTCGATGCCCTGAGCTTGCCAAAGGTGCGCATGCCCAATCGCGCCGGATTCGTGTGGATCGATGCGAAAGGACAACCCGAGCCATGACTCGCGAATCCGAATTCCGCTTTGCCTGGCGTCTCGCGGCGGCCATCTTCATCGCCGTTGCGGTCGAGGCCCCGGCAGTTGCCGCTCCGCTGACGGTGCGGGAGGTGGCGCCCGGCGTATTCGTCCATTTCGGTGCGCATGAAGAAACGACGCGGGACAATCTTGGTTCCATTGCCAACATCGGTTTCGTGGTCGGCGAGAAATGCGTCGCAGTGGTCGATACCGGCGGCAGCGCTGCACTCGGTGCGCAGTTGCGCGAATCCGTGCGGGCCGTCACCAGACTTCCTGTCTGCTTCGTGATCAACACCCACATGCATCCGGATCATGTGTTCGGAAATGCCGCCTTTTCGGACGAGCCGGGCGTGGCGTTCGTGGGGCATGCCAAACTCGGTGCGGCGCTGGCGGCACGCGAACGGGGCTACCTCGATCGACTGCACCAGGAGATTGGTGATGCCGCTGCCGGGACGCGGGTGATTGCGCCGACACTGACGGTGGCCTCGACGCGCGACCTCGATCTGGGTGGCCGTGTTCTCAATCTGCGCGCCTGGCCGACTGCGCATACCGACAACGATCTGACCGTGCTCGATGCGCAGACTGGCACGCTCTGGTCGGGCGACCTCCTGTTCGTGGAGCGGATCCCTTCAATCGATGGCAGCCTGATAGGCTGGCTCAAGGTTTTGGGTGAATTGCGCCAACTCGAACCGAAACGCGTGGTTTCCGGCCATGGCGACGCAGGCGCGGGCTGGCGTGCAGCCATCGACAGACTGGAGGAATACCTTGCAGTCGTGAGGAACGAAACTCGTTCCGCGATCAAGGCGCGCCGCACCATGCAGGCGGCAGTCGCCGAGGTTGGCGCGACGCAGCGGGGCAAATGGCTGTTGTTCGACGATTACCACAAGCGGAATGTGACGGCAGCGTATGCGGAACTCGAATGGGAAGACTAGGTCAATCAGCTTTCAATGATAGATTCGCGGTGTCCGGCAACAGGTGCAGCACGAACGCCAGTAGGAGACAAAGATGAATCACTTGATTTTCAGCAGGTCAGGGCTTGCCTCGATAGCCGTGGCAATTGCGCTTGCGGTTCCGGGTGCGCCACATGCGCAGGATCAGGCCGGGGCTGGCAACTGGGACATGATTCGACAATCGATGTTTGCCGGCCGCACGATCGAGGAAGACGGTGCCAAACTGGTCGAACTGGAGACGCCGGTCCGCGCCGAGGATGCGGCGGTGGTGCCGATCGCCATCCGCACCCGGATGCCTCAGGATCCAGCGCAATACGTGAAGAAGGTCTACCTGGTCATCGACCGGAATCCGTCACCGGTCGGGGCCATTTTCACTTTCACGCCGGAGAGCGGCCGGGCCGACATCGAGACGCGCGTGCGGATCGAGGAATACACGAATGTACGGGCGATCGCCGAAACGAGCGATGGGCGCCTGTTCATGACGACCAACTATGTGAAGGCGTCGGGCGGATGCTCGGCGCCGGCCGGCAAGGATCTGGCCGAATCGATGGCGCGGATGGGCAGGATGAAGTTCCGTGTGGAGGGTGAAGTCAAGCAAGGCGAGCCCGCGCTGGCGCAACTGATGATCAGCCACCCGAATCTGTCGGGCATGGCGATGGATCAGATGACCCGGCTGTTCACACCGGCGCATTTCGTGCGCAAAATCGAAGTCACCTACGGCGGCAAGCCTGTCATGTCGGCCGAGGTCGATTTCACCATAAGCGAGAATCCGAACGTGCGCTTCTACTTCCTACCGCGCGGCCCGGGGGAACTGAAGGCCGAGGTGGTCGATTCAAACCAGCTCAAGTTCGAAAGCTCGATTCAGGTCAAGCCGGGAACGGCAGGCTCCTGAACGGGCCTGCCGGAAGGCGCTCAGTTCTTGAGCCCACAGGTCTTGCGCGCTTCGGTCAGCACGGTGTTGTAGTCCTTGTTCAGTTTCTTCATGCTGTCGGGGTCGCGAAAAACCGCGTTTCGCTCTCCGCCCATGGTCCGGTACCGGGCCACCATTGACGCCTCGACGTAGTCATCGTACTTGTAGGCTTTCGCAATCTCGTCGATGGCACACGAACACTTGTAAATGAATTGCTGTTCGCCGCCGTTTCTGTTCATGCACTCCAGTACGAATTCGACCCGATCGGTAGTTGGGAAATCATTGGTCCGCTGCTCTTCGGCAAAGGCCGACCCGCCGGTTGCCAGCGTGGTCATGAGCAATGCCTTGTACACCATGTGCATCAAAGTCTCCTCTGTGATTCTGTTTGCTCTTGCCGCGTACGGTACAGCAAGGCGCGTGCCGGTCTCGGCGCTTGCATGCTTTGGCGCCATCCGCGTCGCCAGGGCCATGGTACTGGGTTGGATCGCTGGGACGGGCATTGCGTTCGCCGACGATGCAAATTTCCGCCAGATTGCTCCGGGGGTCTATGCTGCGATCGCTCCGAACGAGGCACCATCACCGGGCAACCGGGGCTTCGTCAGCAACCTCGGATTCATCGTCGGCCGTTCGGGTGTCGTGGCGATCGGCACGGGCGCGAACGAAAAGGCGGGTCGGCTCATGCTTGAGTCGATACACCGCCTGACCCGCAAACCGGTGGTGCTGGCGGTCAATCTGCAGGCAACGCCCGACCATGTTCTCGGCAACGCAAGTTTTGCGCGACGCGGTATTCCCATCCTTGCTCACCGCGAGACCGATCGATTCATGGTCTACAACTGCCCCAACTGCATCCGGAATGCCCGCAGCGCCATCGGCGACCGGCGCATGGGAAAGGCTTCCATCGTTCGTCCGACCCGGATTGTCGACGCCAGTGTCGTTGAATCGGCCGGCGGCGTAGATATCGAAATCAGGCACGATGGGCACACGTTCCAGCCGGGCAGCCTTGTTGTGGTCGATCGACGTAGCGGCATCGTTTTCGCCGGCGAGGTGCTGAGTGTCGATCGTGTGCCGGATGTGCGGAATGCCGATCTCGAAACATGGCGAGCAGTACTGGAGCGGCTGGCAGCCCTGCCGGATGGTCAGGTGGTTCCGGCGCATGGCGCGGTCTCGGCGCCGCGGGTCGCGGCGTGTCTGGCAAGCTATCTGACGGATCTGTCAAGGAAAGTGGGAGAGATCTATGAACGAGGTGTGGCCATGCAGGACGCCGCTCGGGAAGCCGCTTTGCCGGACTATCAAGGCTGGCAGCTATATTCGACGATGCACGCAAGCAACATTCATTTTACCTTTCTCAAAGCCGAGGCGAGGGATCTGGCCCATTAGCCTCGACCGGGGTGTTCCGCTTGCGTGACATGAACGTCACGCGCAAATGCAACATTTCGCCCGAGCACCCGGTAAAGGATGCTCCTGCAAGGATTGCTGCGGAGCAAGCAAAGCGCTTGCTCTCGTGGCATACGGGTTGCTAAAGCTCTTAAGGTTAGGCTGTCGGCTTCACATTACGGGAATGTCGGCCGATGACCCTTCGATATTGCTCTGACTCAAGGAATTCATGACTACGACCACTGTCATTTCGCTCGACCGCATGCGCGCCAAGGTGCGCGGAACGCCAAAGGGACGCAACGTCGACCCGGATGCCTTGAACCGAATCCGCAAACTGCTCGGTGAATCGCCGAGGCGTCGCGACCTTCTCATCGAGTACCTGCATCGGATCCAGGACAAGTTCGGCCACCTGTCGGCGGCGCACATTGCCGCGCTTGCTCTCGAACTGCGCATGGCCCAGGCCGAAGTGTTCGAGGTGGCAACTTTCTATCATCACTTCGACGTTGTCGGGGAGGGCGAGGCGGCTCCTGCGGCGCTGACCGTCCGCGTGTGTGAAACGCTCTCATGCAAGATGGCGGGGTCCGACGCGTTGCTGGATCGCCTTCCGGAAATCCTCGGCCGGGCCGTTCGCGTGATTCCTGCCCCATGCGTGGGCCGTTGCGAACAGGCACCGGTCGTTGTGGTCGGACGCAATCCGGTTCCCGTGGCGACTCTCGATGCCGTTTCTACCGCGGTTTCGACGGGCAAGCGTGAACCGGAAAAGGGGGCGCATATCGGGTACAAGGCGTACCGCAAGGCCGGGGGATACAAGTTGTTCCAGCAACTCGTGAGCGGCGAACGCGACCCCGAAACCGTGATTGCTGCCCTGGAACATTCCGGACTGCGCGGTCTAGGCGGAGCAGGATTTCCGGCCGGGCGCAAGTGGCGCATCGTGCGCAAGGAACCCGCGCCGCGTCTGATGGCGGTCAACATTGACGAAGGTGAACCCGGCACCTTCAAGGATCGCTGGTATCTCGAACGCGACCCGCATCGTTTCCTCGAAGGCATGCTGATCGCCGCCTGGTGTGTCGGGATCGGCGAGGTGTTTGTGTACCTGCGCGACGAGTACGCACAGGTGCGTGACATCCTGACGCGCGAACTGGCGGCACTCATGGCGGATCCGCCGTGTGCCTTGCCGCCGATCGAATTGCGACGCGGGGCCGGCGCCTACATCTGCGGCGAGGAGTCGGCGATGATCGAGTCTATCGAGGGCAAGCGTGGCATGCCGCGACTGCGTCCGCCCTATGTAGCGCAGGTTGGTTTGTTCGGCCGTCCGACGCTCGAGCACAATATGGAAACCGTCTACTGGGTGCGTGACATCGTCGAGAAAGGACCGGAGTGGTTTGCCAGCCACGGCCGCAACGGCCGCAAGGGATTGCGTTCGTTCTCCGTCTCGGGGCGCGTGAACAACCCCGGTGTGCATCTTGCGCCCGCGGGCATCACGTTGCGTGAACTCGTTGAAGAATATTGCGGTGGCATGCTCGACGGGCATCAACTCTACGCCTATCTGCCGGGTGGAGCGTCCGGCGGCATTCTGCCGGCTTCGATGGCGAACATCCCGCTCGACTTCGACACCCTGAATCAGTATGGTTGCTTCATTGGTTCGGCGGCGGTGGTGGTGCTGTCACAGCACGACAGCGTCAAGGACGCGGCGCGCAATCTCATGCATTTCTTTTCAGACGAGTCGTGCGGCCAATGCACGCCATGCCGTGTGGGTACGTCGAAGGCTGCGATGCTGATGCAGGCGGACAAGTGGGACGCCGGCCTGCTGGAAGAGCTTTCTCGGGCGATGGCGGACGCGTCGATATGCGGTCTGGGGCAGGCGGCTCCGAATCCGATCCGCTGCGTGATCAAGTATTTCCCGCATGAAATTGCCTGAGCGGGCAGGAACAGGAACCGGACATGAATGCACCCGTTGACGCCGGAGCGAAGGCCCAGGCAATCGAATTCACCCTCGATGGACGCAAGCTGCTTGCGGCGCCCGGCGAGAGCATCCTGCAAACGGCCAAACGCCACGGCGTCGAGATTCCGCATCTCTGCTACAAGGACGGCTATCGGCCGGATGGAAACTGCCGTGCCTGTGTCGTCGAGATTGCCGGAGAGCGCGTCCTTGCACCGTCCTGCTGTCGCGCACCGACCCCTGGGATGGAGGTCAAGGCCGAAAGCGAACGCGCTCGTCATTCGCAGAAGATGGTGCTCGAGTTGCTCGGCGCCGACATGCCGGAAGGCTCGTACAAACTCGACTCGGAACTCGACAACTGGTCGCGCAAACTGGAGGTACGTGCGCCGCGTTTCCCTGGGCGCGAGCAGCCGGCGGCAGACGTGTCGCACCCGGCCATGGCAGTCAATCTCGATGCGTGCATACAGTGCAACCGCTGCGTGCGTGCTTGCCGTGAGGAGCAGAACAACGATGTGATCGGCTACGCGTTCCGCGGCGCGCATTCGAAGATCGTCTTCGACCAGGATGACCCGATGGGAGCGTCCACCTGCGTGGCCTGCGGCGAGTGCGTGCAGGCCTGTCCCACGGGCGCCCTGATGCCATCCGGCAATGTCGGATTGCAGGTGCCGGACAAGCTGGTCGACTCGGTTTGTCCCTACTGCGGCGTGGGCTGCCAGTTGACCTACCACGTCAAGGACAACCGAATCCTGCAGGTGACCGGCCGCGACGGACCGGCGAACCAGTCGCGACTCTGCGTCAAAGGGCGATTCGGATTCGACTACGTGCACCACCAGCACCGACTCACCAAGCCGCTGATCCGCAAGCCCGGCGTGCCGAAGCTCAAGGATTTTTCCGTCGACCCGAACAACTGGCAGGATGTGTTCCGCGAGGCAACGTGGGAAGAGGCGCTGGACCTGGCGGGTGGCTCGCTGAAGCGCATTCGCGACGAGATCGGCGTGCAGGCGCTGGCGGGCTTCGGATCGGCGAAGGGGAGTAACGAAGAAGCCTACCTGTTTCAGAAACTGGTAAGGACGGGTTTCGGCTCGAACAACGTAGACCATTGCACGCGCCTTTGCCATGCATCGAGCGTGGTCGCTCTCCTGGAGGGGTTGGGGTCGGGTGCGGTGTCTAACCCGGTGCGCGACGTGGAACTGGCCGAGGTTGTGTTCATCATCGGCGCAAACCCGACGGTCAATCATCCGGTTGCGGCGACGTTCATCAAGAATGCGGTGCGCGACGGAGCCAAATTGATTGTCGCGGATCCGCGGCGTTCCGAACTGGCCCGGCAGGCAACGCATTTCCTGCAATTCAAGCCCGATACCGACGTCGCGATGCTCAATGCGATGATGCATGCGATCATCCAAGAGGGGTTGGTCGACAAGAGGTTCATTGCGGATCGCACGTCTGGTTTCGACCAGATCAAGCGCAACGTCAAGGCATTCACGCCGGAAGCGATGGCGCCGGTCTGCGGCATCGATGCCGAAACGCTGCGCACCGTCGCGCGACTCTATGCAACGTCCAGGGGCTCGATCATCCTTTGGGGTATGGGTGTGTCTCAGCACGTACATGGCACAGACAACGCCCGATGCCTGATCGCGCTGGCAATGATGACGGGCCAGATCGGGCGTCCTGGTACGGGCCTGCATCCGCTGCGCGGGCAGAACAACGTGCAGGGCGCCTCCGACGCGGGCCTTATCCCGATGGTTTTCCCTGATTACCAACGGGTGGACAATGCCGATGTGCGCGCAAAGTTCGAGAGTCTGTGGGGCGCGACACTCGACCCGAAGCCGGGTCTGACGGTGGTCGAGATCATGGATGCGACCCATGCCGGCATCATCAAGGGCATGTACATCATGGGCGAGAACCCGGCGATGTCGGATCCGGATGCCGATCACGCGCGTCAGGCGATGGCGGAGCTCGATTTCCTCGTGGTGCAGGATATATTCCTCACCGAGACGGCGTATCTTGCCGACGTGGTGCTTCCCGCGTCGGCCTTCCCGGAGAAGACCGGAACCTTTACCAACACAGATCGCACGGTCCAGCTTGGACGCAAGGCACTTGCCTGTCCCGGCGATGCACGCGAGGATCTCTGGATCATTCAGCAGATGGCGCAGCGCCTCGGTCTCGACTGGAACTACGTTGGCGTGGCGGACGTATTCGACGAGATGCGCAACGCGATGCCGTCGATTGCTGGTATCACGTGGCAGCGGCTCGAGGCGCAGGATGCGGTGACCTACCCGTGCGAGAAGGAAGGCGATCCCGGCGAGCCCGTGGTGTTTACCGAGACGTTTCCGACTGCAGACGGGCGTGGCAAGTTCGTCCCGGCGAAGCTGGTGTGGGCCGATGAGCAACCCGACGACGAGTACCCGATGGTGCTGATCACCGGACGACAGCTCGAGCACTGGCATACCGGTTCGATGACGCGCCGTTCGCATGTGCTTGATGCGATCGAGCCGCACGCGGTCGCGACGCTCAATCCCGTCGACCTCAAGCGCATCGGCGCCAGGGCCGGCGACACGATCACGGTCAGCTCGCGTCGCGGCGAGATCGTGCTCTACGCGCGTGCCGACGTCGGCACGCCCGAGGGCGCCCTGTTCATCGCGTTCTGCTATTACGAGGCAGCGGTCAATCGGCTTACCAATCCCGCGCTCGATCCGTTCGGCAAGATACCGGAGTTCAAGTACTGCGCGGTAAGGGTGACCAAAGGCGGCAAGCCGACCGATCTGTCCAGCTATGGTGGCGGTCAGGCGCGCCATCCGAACCCGCCCGCGCGCGCCTGACGCGCCCGCGAAATCCCATACACCTGATAGGCGGCCGCGCGGAGACGCGCGGCCGTTTTCGTTTGACTGCCGGCCAACCAAGGCAAGTATGCCGGGAGGACTTATTTCACAATTTGCCTAAATTCGTATTCCGGCAGACCGTGAACACCAGCTGCGGGAAAGCAAAAGGGCCGCATGATGCGACCCTTGAAGCACTTGGCTCCCCGACCTGGGCTCGAACCAGGGACCTACGGATTAACAGTCCGGCGCTCTACCGACTGAGCTATCGGGGAATTGGTGAGGCGCGAATGTTAGACAACTCGCAGGGCTGCGTCAAGCCGGATTGCCGCCAAACCCAAACACAACGGAATCGCGCACAATATCGTCATGAATGATGATCAGATCTACTGCAAGACACCCGAGGGAGAACGGGCGCTGTTGCAGCGGACCCGATTGGTCCAGCGCAATCTGCGCAATGTCCTGATTCTCGTGGACGGCGCGACGAATGTCGCCGAACTGACACGCAAGCTGGGTGACGGTGGCTTTCTGCGCGCATCGCTCGGCGAGTTGGTGCGGGGTGGTTTCATCGAGACACTGGAGGAGCACCGCGTCAGACGGGGTCTCGAGGCCGCCAACGCCCCGGAGGGCGAGCCGAAGACCGTACCGGTGCCCGATCCGGTACCGCCCAAGCCGATCGAGTTGCCACCCCAGGTCGACTCCGTCCTGCCCGAGCATTCAGGCTGGCGTGTCGAGCCGAAGATCGACCTCGACGATCTCGAGGACGAAATCGATGATTCCCCGGTTGCCGAGGCAGCGCCCGTCGTCGCGGCGCCGGCGCGCAGCGCGCCGTTCTGGAAACGGTGGTTTACGATAAAGCCCCGCTCCGTTGAACGCGTAGTCGCACCAGCCGCCCCGGCGGCCGAGGAGTCTTTGGCGCCGTCGACGGTACCCAGGCCGCCCAGGAAGATCCGGATCAAGAAGATCCGCCGCGGGCAGGATGCGCAGCCATTCAGATGGAAATCGCACTTGGCCCGTGCGCTGCTCGTGCTGCTGGTTGCGGCAGTAGTCGGTGTCGTACTGTTTCCATACGATCGGTACCGCGGCGAGGTGGAACGCAGGGCGTCGGCGTGGCTGGGGCAACCGGTCTCCATCGGCAGCATGCGTCTGGCGCTCTCGGCTGAGCCGGGCATCGTTCTGGAGCAGGTGCGAGTGGGCGCGTCGCCTGGCGTTGCAGTCGGGTCGCTGCGGGTCATACCCAATGTGACGACCCTGGGCGGGCCGTCATGGAAACTGGGCACCGTGGTACTCGAGAGGCCGGTGATCGACCAGAACGCGATCCTCGCGCTCCTCGACGAACGCCGCACGCCGTCGGTCGATACGCTCCAGTTGCAGCGGGTTCGCGTAGAGCGCGCGACCGTGTCGATTTCGGGAATGTCGCTCGACGATGTGACGGGTGACATTCTCTTGACGCCCGATGCCGGCATTTCCGAGATCCGTCTCAATGGCGGCAACGGCGCGGTAAGCGTGGTCGCAGTGCCGGAGGGCAAGCACGCGTTGAAGCTGACTCTCGGCAGTACGGCATGGCGCCTTCCGCTGGCCGGCGGCGTTCCGGTCGAGTCGATCGACGCCCAGGCTGTGCTGACGCGCGATGCGCTTCGCGCGGACAAGTTCGACCTGCGCGTGTTCGACGGTGTCATGTCGGGTTCTGCGACAGTGCAATGGGCGCAGCGGGTCGATTTGTCGATCCAGGGGAAGTTTGAACGTATCGGCTTACAGCGACTGTTCGCCATGGTCGAGCCTGCCGCGCGCATCCAGGGCACAGCGGGTGGCCGCCTGAGCCTGCGCGGAAATGGTGAAAGCTTCGCCGGCGCGTTGCGCGCGCTGTCCGGCAGCGGGCCGTTCAAGGTAGACAACGGCGTGTTCCAGGGTTTCGATCTCGTGGAAGCGGTACGCAACAGTCGCAGCGAAATCCCGGTGCGCGGGGGTGACATTCGACTGGAAGAGCTCGAAGGCAGCGTCAGCTTCGAGGGTGGCAAGTGGCGCCTGGGAGGCTTGCGTGGGCACTCTGGCGCTCTTGCGGCATTCGGACACCTGAACCAGGCGGGTGGCAAGCTGGAGGGCGCGATGGACGTGCAATTGCGCGGTTCAGCCAATCAGGTGAATGTGCCGGTTTCCATCTCCGGCACACTGTCCGATCCTGTTCTGAAGGGACGTCGAGGCGGTGGGACGTCAGCCGATGCCGCGGCACAGGAGCCACGAGCGCAGTGATTGTTGAGCCAAGCAGGCAAAAACGGGCGCCGCGGCGCCCGTTTCGTTTGACGTCGGCTGGCGTTCAGCCTTTCAGCACGCTTGCAATCGCATTGGCCACGTAGCCGATGTTCTTGGTGTTCAGCGCCGCCAGACAGATGCGGCCGGTCGACACCGCATAGATGCCGAACTCGTTTTTCAGCTTCTCAACCTGCGCTGCCGTCAGGCCGGTATAGGAGAACATGCCGCGCTGCTTGACCACGAACGAGAAGTCTTGTGTCACGCCTTCGGCCTTGATGGCATCTACCAGGCCAGTGCGCATTGCGCGAATCCGGTCACGCATGCCGGCCAGTTCCTGTTCCCACGTTGCACGCAGCTCGGGCGAGGCGAGTACGCCGGAAACCAGCGCGCCGCCGTGCGTCGGTGGGTTCGAGTAGTTGGTGCGGATGACGCGCTTGAGCTGCGACATGACGCGCGCGGTCTCGTCCTTTCCGGCGGTAACGATCGACAGTGCGCCGACGCGTTCGCCATAAAGTGAGAAGTTCTTCGAGAACGAACTGGAAGCAAAGAACTGCAGGCCGGAAGCGGAGAAGGCGCGTACCGCCACCGCGTCGGCCTCGATGCCCTCGGCGAAGCCCTGGTAGGCCATGTCGAGGAAAGGCACCAGGCCGCGCTCGCGGCACAGGTCGACGACTTCGCCCCACTGTGCGTCGGAAAGGTCGGCGCCGGTCGGGTTGTGGCAGCAGGCGTGCAGTACGACCACCGAGCCCGCGGGCATGGCCTTGAAGCTCTGCTTCATGCCCTCGAAATTGACGCCGCGCGTGGCCGCATCGTAGTAGGCGTAGTTTTCGACCTCGAAGCCGGCGGATTCGAACAGCGCACGGTGGTTTTCCCACGACGGATCGCTGATGTAAACCTTGGCCGACGGGTTCAGGCGCTTGAGGTAGTCGGCTCCGATCTTCAGCGCGCCGGTGCCGCCAAGCGCTTGGGCGGTCAGCACTTGGCCGTCGGCGATCAGGGCCGAATCCTTGCCGAACAGCAGGTTTTGTACCGCCTGGTTGTAGGCGGGGGCACCTTCGATCGGTTGGTAACCACGCGGCGGCGCAGCCTTGAGGCGCACCTCTTCGGCGGACTTGACGGCGCCCAGTAGAGGAATCTTGCCATTGTCATCGAAGTACACGCCGACGCCGAGGTTCACCTTGGTGGTGCGGCTGTCGGCATTGAAGGCTTCGTTCAGGCCAAGAATCGGGTCGCGCGGGGCCATTTCCACCGCGGCGAATATCGAAGAGGTCATGAATGCTCCAGGTTGCGGTCGTTGCGGCATCGGGACACGGTATGTCCGGTGCGGCGAATTGCGGAATAATGCCGGTTTGTCCTCGAATCCGGGTCGCGGATCCAAGCGATTGACGGACCGCGAATTTTATCATGGCCGACCATTCCGACAGCGTGCAGATCAAAGCTCCCGACGTGCCCGTCGCAGGCTTCGAGGGAAGTCCGTGGCGGCTGCACCAGCCGTTTGCCCCGGCAGGGGATCAGCCTGAGGCAATCGCAAAGCTGGTCGAAGGCATCGAGGACGGGCTGTCGTTCCAGACCCTGCTAGGCGTGACGGGTTCGGGGAAGACCTACACCATGGCCAACGTGATCGCGCGCACGGGGCGCCCGGCCATCGTGATGGCGCCGAACAAGACGCTGGCGGCCCAACTCTACGCCGAGTTCCGCGAATTCTTCCCCGAGAACGCCGTCGAGTACTTCGTGTCGTACTACGACTATTACCAGCCGGAAGCCTACGTACCGTCGCGCGACCTGTTCATAGAGAAGGATTCTGCGATCAACGAGCACATCGAGCAGATGCGCTTGTCGGCGACCAAGAGCCTGATGGAGCGGCGTGACTGCGTGATCGTCGCCTCGGTGTCGGCGATTTACGGCATCGGGGACCCCGTCGACTACCACAGCATGGTGCTACACCTGCGCGAGGGCGAGAAACTTGCGCAGCGCGACATCATCCGCCGGCTGACCTCGATGCAGTACCAGCGCAACGACATGGAGTTCAAGCGCGGCGTGTTCCGCGTGCGAGGCGACGTGCTGGACATCTTCCCGGCAGAAAATGCCGAGCTGGCGCTGCGCGTCGAATTGTTCGACGACGAGATCGAGCATCTCACGTTGTTCGACCCGCTGACCGGGCACCAGAAGCACAAGCTGGCGCGCTTCACCGTCTATCCGTCGAGCCACTACGTGACGCCGCGCGACACCGTGCTGCGCGCCTGCGAGGCGATCAAGGTGGAATTGCGCGAACGGGTCGAAACCTTCGTCTCGCAGCAGAAGCTTCTGGAGGCGCAGCGCATCGAGCAGCGCACGCGCTTCGACCTCGAAATGCTCACCGAACTGGGCTTCTGCAAGGGCATCGAGAACTACTCGCGCCACCTGTCGGGCCGTGCTGCGGGCGAACCGCCGCCGACGCTGATCGATTACCTGCCGCGCGACGCGCTGATGTTCATCGACGAGTCGCACGTGACGGTGCCCCAGATCGGCGGCATGTTCAAGGGCGACATGTCGCGCAAGCAGAATCTGGTGGACTACGGCTTCCGCCTGCCTTCGGCGCTCGACAACCGGCCGCTGCGCTTCGATGAATTCGAGCGCCTGATGCCGCAAACCATCTTCGTATCGGCGACGCCGGCCGATTACGAAAAGCACCATCAGGGCCAGGTGGTCGAGCAGGTGGTACGGCCGACCGGGCTGGTCGATCCCGTGGTTGAAGTCCGGCCGGCGTCTACGCAGGTCGACGACGTGCTGGGCGAGATCAAGCTGCGCGTGGCGAAGAACGAACGCGTGTTGATCACCACGCTGACCAAGCGTCTCGCCGAGGATCTGACCGAATATCTGGCGGAGAACGGCATCCGCGTGCGCTACCTGCATTCCGACGTCGATACGGTGGAGCGCGTGGAGATCATCCGCGACCTTCGGCTGGGCGAGTTCGATGTGTTGGTCGGCATTAATTTATTGAGGGAAGGTATTGATATTCCAGAGGTATCGCTGGTTGCAATTCTCGATGCCGACAAGGAGGGCTTTCTGCGCTCGACGCGCAGCCTGATCCAGACCATCGGACGCGCGGCACGCCACCTCAACGGCACAGCGATCCTCTACGCCGATCGCGAGACGGATTCGATGCGTGCGGCAATCGGCGAAACTGAGCGGCGGCGCGCCAAGCAGATCGGATTCAATACCGAGCACGGCATTTCGCCCAAAGGAGTTATCAAACGAATCAAGGATATAATTGACGGTGTTTATACCGAAGATGAAGAGACGGGCGCTCGTGCGCTGGCCCAGGAGCGGGCGCGTTACGAGAGCATGAGCGAGCGCGACTTGGGGCGGGAAATCAAGCGCCTGGAAAAGCAAATGATCGAATTCGCGAAGAATCTCGAGTTCGAGCAGGCCGCTGCGGCGCGCGATGAATTGTTCCGTCTGCGCCAGAAGGCGTTCGGCGCCGATCAACATGGAGCGACCTGATGGGCTTGCAGTCGAAAAAGCGCATCCTCCTGGTTTGCATGGGCAACATCTGCCGCTCGCCAACGGCAGAAGGTGTCCTGAAAAAAATAATAAAAAACAGTGGGCTGGAGATGTTTATCGAAGTGGATTCTGCTGGGACGCACGGCTACCACGCGGGCGAACCGCCTGACCCGCGAGCGATCGCCGCGGCGGCAAAACGGGGCTACGACCTTAAAGGCTTGCGTGCCCGCAAGGTGCGCCGTGACGATTTCGCGCTGTTCGACCTCGTGCTGGCCATGGATCGCGAAAACGTTGCGAACCTGATGGAGCTTTGCCCGCCGGTGTACCACCCGCGCATCCAGCTATTTCTGCGTTACGGCCGAGACACCATGGAAGACGAGGTGCCCGATCCCTATTATGGCGGGCCGGCCGGGTTCGAAGCCGTGCTTGACATGGCCGAAGACGCAGCGCGCGGGCTGCTCGATCATCTGCGCGAGGTGTGAGGATTACCGGGCTTGCGCCCTGGAACCCGCATGGACAGGCGTTTCTGGGCATGGTTGCCCGCACGGCAAGCAACCACGGGCGTTCCAGGCCGGTATAGCTGGAGATGGCTGTTCGGTGCGCTTTTCCGGCCAGGTTGCTGAAGCACACCGGCGCGCGATGGAAAAGGGCCGGCAAGCCGGCCCTTTTGCCGCAGATCGCGCGTGCACTGCTATTTCTGGGTTTCCACCTGCTGCAACGGCGCGGCCTCGATCACAACCGGTGGGCGCGGCTTGCGGCCGAGTACCGGGGCCGGTGTTTCGGGCGCCGGCTGGGCGGCACGATCCGGATTGGTGGCAACCATCACCAGACCGCTTTCCTGCAGCGCCTGATCGAGATCGACCGCAACCGGCGCAACAGGTGACGCTACCGTGCGGTCCTGCAATGCGGCCGCAGCGGCTTCGATCATGCTGGCGCGTGGCGCCGGTGGCGTTGCTGGAACAGGTTCCGGCTTGGCCACGGCGGCGACCGGCTCTTCCGCCGCGTGCGGCGTCGGCTCGGAGGATTCGCTTTCCGTCACCGCTTCGGCGACCACAGGAAGAGGGGCTTCGGCTGCCGCTACCGACACGTCTGCGGACGACTTAACTTCGACCGGTTCGCTGACGGGCACGGGCGCAAGGGCCACGGTTTCTTCGATCAGCGCAGGCACCGACGACTCGACCAGCGGAGCGGAAACCGGCGCGCCGTTTGTCACTGGTTCGCCGGAAACAAGCGCCGGGGCTTCGCCAGATCCGATTTCTTCGGCAGCGATGCCTTCCGCGCCGGCAGCCGGTTGGCCGCCCGCACGATCGCCACGTTCCCCGCGTTCGCCGTTGCGCCTGCCACGCCGACCGCGCCGGCTGCGTTGACCGGCTTCCGTGCCCTCGGCCGCGGGTGCGCCGCTCGCGGGGGCGAGCAATTCTCCCTGGGCGGGCGACGCGTTTTCGGGCAGTTGCGGCTGGCGTGGTTCGCGGGGTTCGCGCTGTTCCTTCGGTTCGCGCTGCTCGCGGGGCTCGCGCGGTTCTCTCGGTTCCCTCGGTTCGCGGGGTTCCTTGGGCTGGCGGCCTTGTTGGCGGCTGTTTTCACCGCGTTCCTGGCGTTCCGCGCGCTCAGCCCGATCTCCGCGCTCGGGACGCGGCGGGCGCGGCGGGCGTTCGTTGCGCCCGGCTTCGCCGTCGGTGCGCGCCTGCGTTGCACGTTGGTCGCCGCGTTCCGGCCTTTCGCGGCGCTCGCCGCGCGCATTGCCGCGCTGGCCGCGGCGTTCGCCGCGCTCGGCACGCTGCGGTGCGCCCGTTGGCGCCGGCGCGACAGCGGCGGCGACCGCAGACTGTGCGTCGTTGGCCGCGGGTGCGGGTCGGCGGTTTCCACGGAACCAGCCGAAGATCTTGTCCATGATGCCAGCGCGCTCGACCACTGGCGCCGGGGCCGCTGCCTGAGCGGGTGCGGCGGCCGGTTGCGGCGCCGCGACGGGCGCAGGGCGGTCGGGCGTAATGCCCTTGACGGCTGCCTCCATGCGTTGCGGCCGATCTTCGGTCTGCGCGGAGGGCGGCTGGTAGGTCGGTTCGGATGGCGCATCCACCATCTTGTAGGACGGAACCGCGACATCTTCCTGATTGAGCTGGTCGTGGCGCAGGCGCGTCAGCTGGTAGGCCGGCGTTTCCATGTGCTGATTCGGAATCAGCAGCACATTCACCTTGTGGCGCATTTCGATGGTCTGGATGTCGGCGCGCTTCTCGTTGAGCAGGAAGGTGGCGACGTCGACCGGGATCTGCACATGAACCGCGCCGGTGTTCTCCTTCATGGCCTCTTCTTCGAGGATGCGCAGGATGTGCAGCGCGGCGGACTCGGTACTGCGGATGTGGCCGGTACCCGAGCAGCGCGGGCAGGGAATGTAGCTGGTTTCCGCGAGGGCCGGGCGCAGGCGCTGGCGCGACAGTTCCATGAGGCCGAAACGGCTGATCTTGCCGGTCTGCACGCGGGCGCGGTCGTGGTGCAGCGCGTCGCGCAGGCGGTTTTCGACCTCGCGCTGGTTCTTGCTGCTTTCCATGTCGATGAAGTCGATGACGATCAGGCCGCCCAGGTCGCGCAGGCGCAACTGGCGGGCGATTTCGTCGGCTGCCTCGCAGTTGGTGCGCAGCGCGGTTTCCTCGATGTCGGCACCGCGGGTGGCGCGACCGGAGTTCACGTCGATAGCGACCAGCGCTTCGGTATGGTCGATCACCACGGCGCCGCCCGAGGGCAGGTCGACCTGGCGGCCGAAGGCAGTTTCGATCTGGTGTTCGATCTGGAAACGGGAGAACAGCGGCACGTCGTCGCGGTAGCGCTTGACCCGATTGACGTTGGTCGGCATCACGTGCGCCATGAACTGCTGCGCCTGCTCGAACACGTCGTCGGTGTCGATGAGGATTTCGCCGATGTCGGGCTGGAAGTAGTCGCGGATCGCGCGGATCACCAAGCTGCCTTCCTGGTAGATCAGGAAGGCGCCGTCCTGAGCCTGCGCGGCGCCTTCGATGGCACGCCACAACTGGAGCAGGTAGTTCAAATCCCACTGCAGTTCTTCGGCGGTGCGGCCGATGCCGGCGGTGCGGGCAATCAGGCTCATGCCTTGCGGCACTTCGAGCTGGTCCATCGCCTCGCGCAGTTCCGCGCGCTCGTCGCCCTCGACGCGGCGCGACACGCCGCCGCCGCGCGGGTTGTTCGGCATCAAAACCAGATAACGGCCGGCGAGCGAGATGAAGGTGGTGAGGGCCGCGCCCTTGTTGCCGCGCTCGTCCTTCTCGACCTGGACGATCAGTTCCTGACCTTCGCGCAGTGCGTCACGGATTGTCGCCTTGGAGGGCTCGACGCCGTCGCGAAAATACGCCCGGGAGACTTCCTTGAAAGGCAGGAAGCCGTGCCGCTCCGCACCGTAATCGACGAACGCCGCTTCGAGGCTGGGCTCGATGCGGGTGATGACGGCCTTGTAGATGTTGCTCTTGCGTTGTTCCTTGGCGGCAGACTCGATATCGAGGTCGATCAGTTTCTGACCATCCACGATCGCGACGCGCAATTCCTCTGCCTGCGTCGCATTGAACAGCATGCGCTTCATTGTTTTAATCTCCCGCGCGCAACCTGTGGCGGGGACAAACCGCGCATCCGTCGGGGCGACGGGAATCAGTTTGGTCGGTAATTGGTCATCAGACTGGTCATCAGACGTTGATTTCGCAAACTAATTGCAAGGTTTGTCCGTAGCGGATCCTGAAGCCGGCAAAGCGTGCATCGGGTTTCAGGATCAGGCGTTCAGCGTGTCGGTGCGCGCGTCAAATAAGAGTTGCGGATAAATGGACTAAGATCGCGGGTTTTGGACCGCGAGTCACGACTTACGACTTGTGAAATACGACTTGATGTTGCTTATTGATGCTTTTCCCGGAGAGCCGCGAGCGCGAAACAATCGGCTCGTTTCCGCCACCCCAGCGACGTCGCATCGGAGCATCGCGGGGCGGGCAGTCTGAGCAGGCCGTCCGGCGCCGAGTATATTTCAAAATGAAGACGTTAAGCAAAGCCCCTTCTGTCGTGCGTGAAGTCATTGGCGAGGAGCAGGCTGGCCAGCGCATCGACAATTTCCTGTTGCGGGTGTGCAAGGGCGTCCCGAAAAGCCATGTTTATCGTATCTTGCGTAGTGGCGAGGTCAGGGCCAACGGCAAGCGCATCGATCCTTCCTATCGGCTGGCGCTCGGGGACGAGATCCGCATTCCGCCAATCCGGCTCTCGGCGAGTGTTGTCGAGCCGCCAGCGGTACCGGTGGGCAAGACTTTCCCGGTCATTTTCGAAGATGATGCACTGATTGCGCTCGACAAACCGGCCGGTACGGCGGTTCACGGCGGCAGTGGAGTGAGTTTCGGGGTCATCGAACAATTGCGTCGCCAGCGGCCGCAGGCACGATTTCTCGAACTCGCACACCGACTCGACAGGGAAACGTCCGGACTTTTGCTGATCGGAAAGAAACGATCGTCTCTCAATGCGTTGCATGACATGTTCCGCAGCGGGACGATCCGCAAGACTTACCTGACGCTGGTTTCCGGGCGATGGATGAACCCGCTTCAGCACGTCCGGCTCGGATTGACGAAGTACCTGACCGACGATGGAGAGCGACGTGTTTCCGTTGACCAGGAGGGCAAGCCGTCGCATTCGATCGTGCGGCTTCGTCGTCGCTGGGAAAATTTCAGCCTGCTCGAAGTCGAACTTCGCACTGGTCGCACGCATCAGATTCGCGTTCATCTGAGCCATCTGGGCTTTCCGCTCGCGGGCGACGACAAGTATGGCGATTTTGTGTTGAACAAGGATCTGATGAAACTGGGGCTGAAACGGATGTTTCTGCACGCAGCCTGGCTCGAAATGCCGCATCCGGCGACCGGCGCGCCTCTGGCACTGGCATCACCCCTGCCGGACGACTTGGCGCGGTTCGTTGCGCGGGTCGGGGAGAACGAGCGATGCGATTTCGAGGTCACCGATGGCGACTAATTTCGACCTGATCGTATTCGACTGGGATGGCACGCTGCTGGACTCGGCTGCTGCCATCGTCAGGTCGATCCAGTTCGCCTGTCGAGACCTGGGCGTACCCGAGCCGGCGCCTGATGCGGCACGCCAGGTGATCGGACTCGGCCTGCACGAAGCGCTCGGCCGCGCCGTGCCGACGCTCGACCCGATACGCTACCCGGAACTGGCCGACCGATATCGGTATCACTATCTGGCGCGTGATCATGAACTTGCTCTGTTCGAAGGCAGCGCACGCATGATCGAGGATCTGCATGCGCGTGGCCACATGCTTGCGATAGCAACCGGCAAGAGTCGCAGAGGGCTCGACCGTGCGCTTGGTCACTCAGGGCTGGAAAAGTGGTTCCACGGAACGCGTTGCGCCGATGAATGTCATCCGAAGCCGCATCCTGACATGCTGCTCGAATTGATGGACGAGTTTGGCGTCGAGGCCGGCCGCACGGTGATGATTGGCGACACGACGCATGATCTGATGATGGCTGCCAATGCCGGCGTGATGGCGGTCGCTGTGACCTTCGGAGCGCATGCGCCGGACGCACTACGTGGCGCGAAGCCGGCGTGCTGCTGTGATTCGACGGCGGAACTGGCCGAGTGGCTGCGCATTCATGGCTGATGAAGCGGGTTGGATCTGCACCAGCGATGCCTTGGTGGAAAAGGGGCCGGGAGTCCGCTTTGTCGTTCATCGCCTGGAGGGCGATGTTCCGGCGTTCGTCGTGAGGCACGAGGGGCGGGTACGCGCCTATCTGAATCGGTGCGCCCATGTCTCGGTGGAACTCGACTGGGAGCACGGACAGTTCTTCGATCCGTCCCGGCTATACTTGATCTGCTCGACGCACGGTGCAATGTACGAGCCGCAGACAGGCTACTGCGTTGCTGGCCCCTGCAAGGGGCGGCGCCTTGAATCGCTGGATGTTTTCGAGCGCGAAGGCGCGATTTACCTGAAGGATTGCGGGAAATGACCGAGCCGAACAACGAACCTAACTGGGAGCGAAGCGTGCTGGAAAAACTGGCGACGGAGGCGCTGGTTGAGCAGCGACGCCGGCGACGCTGGAGCATCTTCTTCCGCCTGCTGACCTTTCTCTATGTAGGGGTCATTCTATGGATGCTTGCCGGCCTTGGCGACGGCCCCCAGAACAAGCTGGCAGATGGCAGGCATACTGCGCTGGTCCAATTGCACGGCGTGATCGGACCGAAAGGGGATGCGAGCGCGGAGAACGTGATTCCTGCCCTGCAGTCGGCCTTCGAGGACAGAGGTACTCAAGGGGTGGTGCTGCTAATCAACAGTCCGGGCGGCAGTCCGGTTCAGGCGGGATTGATCAACGACGAGATACGCCGGCTTCGGGCAAAGCACCCGGCTACGCCGCTCTATGCGGTGGTCGAGGACATGTGTGCCTCCGGCGGATACTACGTGGCTGCAGCCGCCGACCGGATATTCGTCGACAAAGCGTCGATCGTCGGATCGATCGGCGTTCTGATGGACGGCTTCGGCTTCACCGGCACGATGGAGAAACTCGGCGTCGAACGCCGTCTGCTTACAGCCGGGGAGAACAAGGGTTTCCTCGATCCGTTCTCCCCACAGGAACCCAGGCATCTGGAGCATGCCAAGAGCCTGCTTTCGGACGTGCATAAGCAGTTCATCGAAGTGGTGCGCAAAGGGCGGGCGAACCGGCTCAAGGAAACGCCGGAAACCTTTTCGGGCCTGATGTGGACCGGCGAGCAGAGCATATCGATGGGCTTGGCGGATTCGCTCGGCAGCGTGGACTTTGTCGCACGCGAGGTTGTCAAGGCGGAACGGATCCGGGATTTCACGCAGAAGTCGAATTTTGCGGAGCGGCTCGCCAAACAGCTGGGAACGGCGTCCGGCGAGGCGATGGCAGGCCTGCTATCGCAGATGCGTCTTCGCTGAGTTTTCTGCGAGGAGCAGGAAGACGGTCGGCTGACGCTCGATCGGTGGCGCTGCGCATCGGCGCCATTCAGCGATACGCCGCGTGAAGACCGATTCGGACGGCGTCGACAGGTTCGACGCGACGCAAAGTAGCGTGCCGGACGCGCACGCCTTGATTGCTGCACAAAACATGCGTGTATTCCGGTAAGGCGTCTCGATGAATATCTGCGTCATGTTGCGGCGGGCTGATTCTCGTTCCAGCGCGACGAGCGTCGAGGACCGCTCGGCGTCTTCGATGGGCAGATAGCCGTGGAACGCAAATGATTGCCCGTTGAGTCCCGAGGCCATCAGGGCAAGCAGCAGGGAAGATGGGCCGACCAGCGGTACGACGTGGATATCGGAATCGTGCGCAGCGCGGACCAGGGCAGCGCCTGGGTCGGCGACAGCCGGACATCCGGCTTCAGACATCAAACCGACATCGAATCCGTCGAGTATCGGCCGCAACAAGGCTTTCAAATCGGCTTCGCTCGGGGTTTCGGGCAAAGTTTCGATCCGCGTTTCACGAAGCGGCTTTTCGTAGCCGAGCCGCTTCAATTCGGCGCGCGCGGTCTTGGCATTCTCGACGATGAAGTAATCGAGTTGGAGCGCTGCACCTCGCACGTCGGGAGGCAGGTAGGTCGTCCATGACCCGGCGCCCAGCGAGACCGGGAGCAGGATCAGTTTTCCCGTCGGGCGGCCCGTCACGGCAATGCAATCCCTTCGTTGCGCAGCATCTGGCAAAGTTTGATCAGTGGCAGCCCGATCAGTGCGGTGGGGTCGTCTCCGCGCATGTATTCGAGCAGCGATACGCCGAGAGATTCCGACCTTGCACTACCGGCACAATTGAGCGGTTGGTCTGCATCGACATAGCGCTCGATTTCGGGTGCCGTCAAAGTGCGAAATCCGACGCTCGTCGGGACGCAGGCGGTCTGGGTTTGGCCGGTATGCGAGTTGTGCAGGGAGACTGCGGTGTGGAAGACGATGCAGCGTCCGCTCATTTCGGCGAGATGGGCGATCGCGTTTTCGCGCGTTCCAGGCTTGCCGTAGTTGCGCCCGTTGGCGTGGGCGACCTGGTCGCTGCCGATGATCAGCGCATCCGGGAACCGGGATGCGACATTCTTGGCCTTGTCGACCGCCAGGCGAATGGCGGTTGCTTCCGGCGCTTCCGAGGGCAGGGGAGTCTCATCAGTGACGGGGTTTGCGATCTCGAAGGCAAGCCGGAGGCGCCCCAGAAGTTCGCGTCGGAAGGGGGACGTCGAGGCGAGCACGATTCGCTGTGTAGTATGCGTCATGAATGGCAGATGGATTTCGGCTGGCGAGCATTCGGACGGCTCGCGGAAGCAGGGAAATTTTGACAACGGAAACAAGGCGATGGTATCATTTACCGTTTATGTCGCAACGATCTTGGTTGGTTGATCCGTGGGCGTTTGCGCGGTCTGCCGGAAGCAGGCGCGGCGAACTCGTGTTGCGCGATTTGTCGAGGCTTGACGAAACGGTTCGCGGTGGCGGGCCTTTTCTCGTGGAAGTGCACGGATCGACAAGCGCAGACGGCAGGCTCTATCTCGATTTGGCAATCGAGGGCAGCGTTTCGATGGATTGCCAGCGTTGTCTCGAGGCGGTTTCGCACGAGGTCCGCCTCCGTGCGGTCTTCCTCTTGTGGCCGCTCGGCAAGGATCTGCCGAACGACGAGTTGGCCGAGGACGGGTTCGACGCGTTGCCGGTAGGGCAGGAAGCGGACTTGGCCGAGTTGGTCGAAGATGAGATCCTGCTCGGATTGCCGTTGGCGCCGCGACATGAAGCTTGCAATTTGCCGGCAGCAGAGGATGTCGGTGGGGGTGCGTCGCCATTCGACGTTCTCAAACAATTGAAGCGCCCCCAGTAGTTACGGGTGGTGCAAAGCTGAAGATCTACAAGGAGTCATCATGGCAGTGCAACAGAACAAGAAGTCCCCGTCGAAGCGTGGCATGCATCGGGCGCACGACTTTCTGACCAATCCTCCGCTGGCGGTCGAGTCGACGACCGGCGAGACACATCTTCGTCATCACATTTCGCCTTCCGGCTATTACCGCGGCAAGAAGGTGCTCAAGACCAAGGGCGAATAAGCGCTCGGCGTCGAATGGCGGGTCGCGGCGCGATCCGCCTCAATTTCCTTTTCTCCCTGCGCGACCTTTCCCTGCGTAGATGGACGTCAAAATTGCGATCGACTGCATGGGCGGAGATCACGGCCCTGCGGTGACGATTCCTGCCGCCCTGAGCTTTCTTCGTCATGAGCCGGATGCCTCGGTGATCCTGGTTGGCCGGCCGGAAAAGTTGGATCCACTGGTGCGTTCTGCGGCTGCCGGGTTGGGTGCGCGGTTGCGCATCGAGCCTGCCTCCGAGGTCGTCGAAATGGACGACGCCCCTGCGCAGGCGCTCCGTAGCAAGAAGGATTCATCCATGCGCCGGGCAATCGAGCTGGTCAAATCGGGCGATGCGGCCGCTGCCGTGTCAGCCGGAAACACCGGGGCGCTCATGGCGATATCGCGTTTTGTACTCAAGACGCTGCCCGGGATTGATCGGCCGGCAATATGCACAGTCCTGCCCAACATGGTCGGGGAAACCTACATGCTTGACCTCGGGGCAAATGTCGACTGCGAGGCTGAGCATCTGCGACAGTTTGGTGTCATGGGGGCCATGCTGGTCTCGGCGTTGGCGCACAAGGATCGCCCCAGCGTTGGGTTGCTCAACATTGGCGAAGAGGACATCAAGGGCAACGAAGTGGTGAAGCAGGCGGCGGAATTGCTGAAAGCCAGCGGGCTGAATTTCTACGGCAATGTCGAAGGAGATGACATTTACAAGGGAACCACGGATGTCGTCGTGTGTGACGGCTTCGTCGGCAATGTCGCGCTGAAGACGTCGGAGGGGCTCGCGCAGATGCTCGGAACCTTCCTTCGAGACGAGCTGTCCCGGAACTGGATCGCGAAACTGGGTGCGATCGTTGCAATGCCGGCGCTGCGAGGGTTCAAGCGGCGTGTCGATCACCGTCGCTACAACGGCGCGAGCCTGCTTGGCCTGCGTGGGGTGGTGGTGAAGAGCCACGGGTCGGCGGACGCGTATGCGTTCGAGCAGGCGCTGCACCGCGCTGCCGAGGAGGTCCGCAACGACGTCATAAGGCGGATCAAAGCCCAGCTTGGAATGAGCCAGGAAGCGGCTGCATGATCTACGCGAAAGTCATCGGGACCGGCAGTTATCTGCCTGGCGCACCTATCACGAACGATGATTTGGTCGCTCGGGGAATCGATACTTCGGACGCGTGGATCGTCGAGCGAACCGGAATACGAGCTCGACATTTTGCGGCGGAAAGCGAATTGACAAGCGACCTGGCTCTTCAAGCGAGTCGACGTGCGATCGAAGCTGCAGGAGTTGACGTTGCAAGCATCGATCTGATCATCGTCGCGACCTCCACGCCGGATTACGTGTTTCCCAGTACGGCATCGTTGCTGCAGGACAAGCTGGGAATTCGCAATGGCGGTGCCGCATTCGACGTACAGGCTGTGTGCAGCGGCTTCGTCTTTGCGTTGGCCACCGCTGAGAAGTTTATCGGCTCGGGCGCTTGCAAACGTGCGCTGGTCGTCGGTGCGGAAGTTTTTTCCCGGATACTCGATTGGAACGACCGGGGGACCTGCGTGCTATTCGGGGATGGTGCGGGGGCCGTAGTGCTCGATGCATCCGAAACGCCAGGGATCCTGTCCAGCGTGCTGCATACCGACGGGCAGTACAGCAAGATTCTTTCCGTGCCTGGGCAAGTGAGTTGCGGAAAGGTGGTCGGATCGCCTTTTCTGCAGATGGATGGGCAGGCCGTCTTCAAGTTCGCAGTCAAGGTGCTGGGCGATGTGGCTGTCGAAGCGGCGGGCATCGCCGGCATCTCGACTGGCGAGATAGATTGGGTCATTCCCCACCAGGCGAACATTCGTATCCTTCAGGCGACGGCCCGGCGGCTTGATCTCCCGATCGAGAAGATGGTGGTTACGGTGGGGCAACACGGGAACACCTCTGCCGCCTCGGTGCCGATGGCGTTTGATGTGGCGATGCGAGATGGGCGCATTCGCGCCGGGCAGAATGTGTTGCTCGAGGGCGTTGGCGGTGGGTTCACTTGGGGGGCGGTGTTGCTTAAGGCGTAAGCCGGCTTCGCCGCATTGGAAATTGAGCGAGATCAACATGAAGTTTGCATTTGTTTTTCCGGGCCAGGGATCCCAGTCCGTTGGAATGATGTCGGCATACGGCGATGCGCCAGTGGTGCGGCAGACTTTTGAAGAGGCGTCTTCATCGCTCAAGTTGGATCTTTGGCAGATGGTTTCCGAAGGGCCTTCTGACGTTCTGTCGCAAACCGTCAATACGCAGCCGCTCATGCTTGCGGCAGATGTCGCCGTGTATCGGTTGTGGGTTGAGCGGGGTGGGGCAACGCCGGCAATGATGGCGGGTCATAGTCTCGGAGAGTATGCGGCGCTGGTCGTGGCGGGCGTGATTGAGTTCCGGGATGCGATAGCGTTGGTTCGGCTGCGTGCGCAAGCGATGCAAGAGGCCGTTCCCGATGGTCGCGGTTCGATGGCTGCTATCCTGGGGCTCGATGAGAGTTCCGTCCGGCAAGTTTGCTTGGAAGTTGCACATTCGGATGTGGTTTCCTGTGCAAATCTCAACGATCCGGGCCAGATCGTCATCGCGGGGCATTCAGGAGCAGTTTCGCGGGCAGTAGAACTTGCAAAGGCACGCGGAGCGAAACGCGCGGTTCCGCTATCGGTGTCGGCTCCCTTTCATTGTTCGTTGATGACCCCGGCGTCAGAGCGACTTCTAGATCATCTTAATGGGATCAAGTTACAGCGACCGGAAATCTCGGTCGTGAACAATGTTGACGTTGCTTGTTATTCCGACGTCAATCAGATCCGTGATGCTTTGGTTAGGCAAACATACTCACCAGTACGTTGGATCGAGACGATCAATTTCTTTGCTCAGCAGCGATGCGATCACATCATCGAATGTGGGCCTGGCAAGGTTCTGGTGAAGTTGACTCGACGCATCAACCACGATCTCTTCAGTCACTCGCTGCACGATGAAGGTGCGATTGGAGACTTGCTGGCAATGGCTGGGGAGTAGCCGATGAATATGTTGAATGGACAAACAGCGCTAGTCACAGGTGCATCGCGCGGCATTGGCAGGGCCATTGCGGTGGAACTTGCCTCGAAAGGCGCGCGCGTTGTTGGAACGGCGACCAGCGACGCGGGTGTCGAGGAAGTCCGCAACGCACTTGCAGGTACAGGCGTCGACACTCTCGGATTGAAACTGGACGTTTGCGATTTCTCGGCCTGTAGCAGCGTACTTGCGGATATCGAAGCCAGATTCGGCACTGTTTCGATCCTTGTGAACAACGCCGGCATCACGCGGGACAATCTTGCGTTGCGCATGAGTGAAGAAGAGTGGGATCAAGTCATCGACACCAACCTCAAGGCCGTGTTTCGCACGTGCAAGCTGGTCATGCGAGGCATGATGAAAGCCCGGTACGGACGGATTATCAATATCACTTCGGTGGTGGGCGCTTCCGGAAATGCTGGTCAGGCCAATTATGCGGCTGCGAAGGCGGGCGTTGCCGGCATGACGCGTGCCCTGGCGCGCGAGCTTGGATCCCGGAACATTACTGTGAATTGTGTGGCGCCAGGTTTTATCGAGACGGACATGACGAAGGGCTTGCCGGAAGCACAGCGTAGCGCACTCATGAACCAGATTTCGTTGGGCAGGTTGGGGAAGCCCGAAGAGATTGCGGCTGCGGTTGCGTTTCTGGCCTCTCCGGCAGCAGGATACGTAACCGGAAGCACGCTGCACGTGAATGGCGGCATGTACATGGCATAGTTCCAGTCAGGCTGGTTTCTCGGCTGGGCAAAAGCCCATTTTTGGTACAATACGCAGGTTTTGCATACCCGGAACAGGGAAGGAGAAAAGTAATGGATAACATCGAGCAGCGCGTCAAGAAGATCGTCGCCGAACAATTGGGCGTCAATGAATCCGAGATCAAGATCGAGTCTTCCTTTGTTGACGATCTGGGTGCCGACTCGCTGGATACGGTGGAACTCGTGATGGCGCTCGAGGAAGAGTTCGAATGCGAAATTCCGGATGAGGAAGCGGAAAAAATCACAACGGTTCAGCAGGCCGTGAACTACATCACCGCCCATCTCAAGAAGGCCTGACCGGGCCTGCTGTCGTTCATCGGTCATATCGATCCCGTTCCACTGCATCGGAGCCGAAGTTGAGTCGCCGAAGAGTCGTCGTAACCGGCATGGGCATCATTTCCCCGGTTGGGAATACGGTCGCCCAAGCGTGGAGCAACATTTCGAACGGTCGGTCTGGTATCGGCAGGATTTCTCGATTCGATGCGCAGACATTCCCGACGCAGATCGCAGGCGAGGTGAAGGATTTTGATCTCGCCGCGTATTTGTCGCCCAAAGAGGCGAGGCGGTACGATACGTTCATTCACTACGGACTCGCGGCGGCTATCGATGCTCTGAAGGACGCGGGAATTGACAAGCAACCCGCCAACGCGGAGCGAATTGGCGTATGTATCGGTTCCGGGATCGGCGGGCTACCGCTGATCGAGGATACCCATCTTGCCTACCGTGAAGGCGGCGTGCGCAAGATCACGCCGTTTTTCGTTCCGGGGTCGATCATTAACATGATCTCGGGAATTCTCTCGATCAATTTCGGTTTCAAGGGGCCGAATTTTGCGACTGTCAGCGCGTGTGCGACCTCCAATCACGCTTTCGGCGAAGCTCAGCGTCTGATTGAGTACGGCGATGCGGACGTGATGATCGCGGGCGGGGCCGAGGCGACGGTTTCGCCGCTAGGAGTAGGCGGATTCTGTGCCGCGAAGGCGATGAGCACCCGCAATGATGACCCGACGGCGGCGAGCCGTCCGTGGGATGTTGGGCGAGACGGTTTCGTTTTGGGTGAAGGCGCCGGCGTCATGGTACTCGAAGAACTCGAGCACGCGCGCGCGCGCGGAGCCCGGATTTACGCCGAAGTTGCCGGATACGGGATGAGTTCGGATGCGTTCCACATCACTGCGCCGGCAGAAGACGGAGAGGGCGCTGCGCGAAGCATGGCTGCAGCGTTGAAAAATGGTCGGACGAATCTCGACGAGATCGACTATATCAATGCGCACGGCACGTCGACGCCGCTGGGCGATATTGCCGAAACACTTGCCGTGAAACGTGCGTTCGGTCCGCACGCAATGAAGCTTGCCGTCAGTTCCACAAAATCCATGACGGGACACCTGCTCGGTGCGGCAGGCGGGATCGAGGCAATATTTACCGTACTTGCGATTCACAACCAAGTGGCGCCGCCGACCATCAATCTCGTCGATCAGGATCCGGCATGCGATCTCGACTACGTGCCAAACCAGGCGCGCCCCATGAAGATTCGCGCAGCGCTGTCCAACGCTTTCGGGTTCGGCGGCACTAACAGCACATTGGTTTTCCGCGAGGTTTGAGATTGGAAGTGCGGGTGGCTGTGGGCCGCTCCCGTCTTCTGGCTGCGCTCCTTCTGTTTTGGTGCGTGCTCGCGTCGGTTGCGACGTTTCTTTCTGCGTTGCCCTCCTTCGCGACATGCTGTTTGGTCGCCCTGATCATCTGGGCGCTCTTTCGTGGCGTTTCCTGCCACGCTCTTCGGCTCGATGGCCGCTCGGTAGTGGCTCTGGCCTTGAATCCAGGATCAGGCGATTGTTCCATCCATCTGAGGAATGGCCAAGTTTTTGGCTACCGAATTGCCGAGGGTACGGTCGTCTGGCCGGGAATGATGGTGCTTAGGCTGTCGGCAATCGAGAGCGTCTCTGGGATGTCTCGCGCGCTTCCACTGATGAGGGACGCAGTGTCCTCGGCCGATTGGCGAAGGCTTTCGGTCCTGCTGCGTCAGCTTGCTAGTGACGCTTCGCGATGAAGCGACTACGGAGCACGGTGTTCCGCGCTGCCGGGAGCGGATCTGGATAGTCTCGGGAGAAATGCAGGCCGCGACTTTCGTGACGTCGCTTCGCGCTTCGGACAATAAGCTCGGCTGTTTGGACCAGATTACGTAGTTCAATCAGGTCGTTGGAGACGCGGAAGTTACTGTAATACTCGTCGATCTCGCGAGCCAGCAGCTTGATTCGATGCGCCGCCCTCTCGAGGCGCTTGTTGGTTCGAACTATGCCGACGTAGTCCCACATGAAGCGACGCAACTCGTCCCAATTGTGTGAGATCACGATGGACTCGTCCGCGTCGATCACGCGGCTCTCGTCCCAATGTGGCAGGTCGCGGATCTCCGGGAGGGGGTTCGACAGGATGTCTTCCGCCGCTGCCTCCGCAAACACGAGGCACTCAAGCAACGAATTGCTGGCCAGCCGATTGGCGCCGTGCAGCCCTGTGCATGCGGTTTCGCCAACGGCGTACAGCCCCGCAACGTCTGTTCTCGCCTTCAGATCAGTCCGGATGCCGCCGCACAGGTAGTGTGCCGCAGGAACGACCGGAATCGGTTGAGTTCGCATATCGATTCCGAGCGCCATGCAATTTGCGTGAATGTTCGGGAAGTGGTCGAGCAGGAACGCCGCCGGTTTGTGTGTCATGTCGAGGAAGACACAATCCAGGCCGTGTCTCTTCATCTCGAAATCGATGGCGCGTGCCACGATATCCCGGGGAGCCAATTCGGCTCGTCCGTCGTGGTGCGGCATGAAACGTGTTCCGTCGGGCAGGCGCAGGATACCCCCTTCACCACGAAGCGCTTCGGAGATTAGAAAGCTCTTCGCATGCGGGTGATAAAGGCACGTCGGGTGGAACTGAATGAATTCCATGTTGGAAACCGTGCAGCCAGCGCGCCACCCCATGGCGACGCCATCACCCGTCGCCGTGTCGGGATTGGTGGTGTAGAGGTATACCTTGCCCGCGCCCCCACTCGCGAGGACTGTGTGCCCGGCTGACATCGTCACGACCTGATCCTCACTCTTGTCGAGGACATAGGCACCCAGACAGCCTCGATCGGGCCGCCCGAATTTTCTGCCTACGATCAGATCTATCGCGATGTGATCCTCGAGGACGATGATGTTGGGGTGGTTCCGAACGTGCTCCGTCAGCGTGGCCTGCACTGCTGCACCCGTTGCATCGGCGGCATGGATCACTCTGCGATGGCTGTGTCCGCCCTCTCGCGTAAGGTGGAATCCAAACTCGGAATCGCGATCGCGAGTAAAGGGAACCCCGCGTGCGATCAGCCAGTCGATTGCCCGTTTCCCGTTCTCGACCACGAAGCGCGTTGCGTGTGCGTCACACAAGCCTGCCCCTGCGGTCAGCGTGTCCTGGATGTGTGCGTCAATTGAATCGGCTTTGTCGAGAACGGCTGCAATGCCGCCTTGTGCCCAACTGCTTGCGCTGACATCGAGGGTGCGCTTGGTGATGATCGCCACCTTCAATCGGTCGGCGAGTCTGAGGGCAAGCGACTGACCGGCCAGACCGCTGCCAATGATGAGAACGTCGATTGCAGGCACGGTGGGGCAATGCAAGTGATGAGTTGGACTGGGCAAGGACTATACACTGATCAGCTTCATAGAGCCTCTTGATCTGGCGCAAACAGCCTTGCGTATGGCTGAACTAATTTTGCTGGAACGTGTCTTTGAATTTAGCCGGATAGGTTACGCACCCATGTGCTGCTGGGGGCATCGGATATACTTGGCGCCGGCCCGATTTCCGGGTTACGCCCCAATTCATTTCTAGATGCTGGCGCATGAGTGACCGCGAGGTAGATCAGCAGTTAGTGGAACGCGCCCAGCGCGGAGACAAGCAGGCCTTTGGGCTGCTCGTTTCCAAGTACCAGCGAAAGTTGGTTCGTCTTCTTTCCAGGCTGATTCGAGATCCGGCTGAAGTGGAGGATGTTGCGCAGGAGGCGTTCATCAAGGCATATCGGGCTCTCCCGTCTTTCCGGGGCGATAGCGCGTTCTACACCTGGCTGTATCGGATAGGGATCAATACGGCGAAAAACCACCTCGTTTCGCAAGGAAGGCGGGCGCCGACGACGACGGAGTTCGATTCCGAGGAAGCGGAATCCTTCGAGGACGGGGAGCAGTTGCGCGACATCAATACGCCGGAAAGGGTGCTGTTGTCGAAACAGATCGGGGAAACTGTCAATTCCGCTATGGAAGCGTTGCCTGAGGAGCTTCGAACGGCAATCGTCCTGCGGGAAATCGAAGGTCTGAGTTATGAGGAAATTGCCGGGATCATGGAATGTCCGATCGGTACGGTTCGATCGAGGATCTTTCGTGCGCGAGAGGCGATTGCCGACAAGTTGAGGCCGCTGCTCGATACGGCGCCGGACAAGAGGTGGTGACGCGATGAACGAACGTCTTTCTGCACTGATGGATGATGCACTGGACGAGGGGGCGGTGGATTCGCTTATGGATGCCATGCGCCGAGATCCGCAAGCTGAGCGTACCTGGCAGTTGTACGGGCTCATTGGCGACAGTCTGCGTGGCGAAGTGCCGACCGAAGGATATCTCGCGAGAAGGGTGATGATGGACCTGGATCGTGAACCGACCGTGCTTGCTCCGCAGCCGAAGAGGCCGGAGTCCGGATTACGGATGCGATGGCTATTGCCGATCGCGGCGTCAGTCATGGGGGTAGGCGCCGTAGCCTGGGTGTCCCAGTCCATCAACGGATCGATTGCACCGCAACCTGTCGCACAGGTCGTCCATTCCCATCCTGTCTCGGTTCCGGTTGCCCCGAATTCCGGAGCGGCGAATCCTGCGAACGAGCAGGGTCAGGTTGCGCCAGACGGAGCCGTGGCCCCGGTGCAGGCGGGATTTGACCGAGAGTACCTGATCGCCCATCAAGGCTACTCCCCGGGCGCCAGCATGTCCGGGGTCGCGCAATACGTTCGCACGGTTTCCGAATCTCGAGGCGAGTTGCCCCGATGAAATGGATTGGAGCGCTTGCGCTCGTCTTGTCTGGCGTAGCGCAGCCCGTATTTGCCGAAGCGCAGGTCGATGCCAATGGCTGGTTGCAGAAGATAGTTTCGGCTGCGCGCAAGCTTAATTATTCGGGAACCTTCACGTACTCCAGCGGCAACCAGACCGAGACCTCCAGGATTACGCATGTCGTAGATGCCTCCGGAGAGCGCGAAAGGCTCGAGGTTCTCGACGGCAGTCCTCGCGAGGTTATTCGGGTCAACAGCGAAGTCAAGTGCTACTTGCCCGAAGAGCGGACAGTCATCATCGATCAATCCGCACACAGGCGAACGTTTCCCGGCAGGCTGGCGGAAATGCCGGCTAGCATTGGCGAGAACTACCACGTGAAGCTTGGGGAAGTCAGTCGCGTTGCGGGGCGTGACAGCCAGGTGATTTCTCTGCTTCCGAAGGACGGTCTCAGGTACGGCCACCAGCTTTGGGCAGATAGTGCAACCGGCTTGCTTCTCAAGGCGCGAACGATCGGCGAAAAAGGCGAAACTATCGAGCAGTTTGCCTTTGCCGACGTTGTAATCGGATCGTTGGTCGATCGCGAGCGGCTCAAGCCGAAGTTCCAGTCCAAATCGGCCGATTGGCGGGTTGTCAATGCGAAGGTGACGGACTCGGCTTCTGGCTCCGGTGAATGGGCATTCCAGAACGTCTTGCCAGGGTTCCAGCAATCTGCGGCGATGCAGAGGCAGGTCCATCTCGATCGCCCTGCCGCCTATCATGTCGTTTTTTCCGATGGGCTGGCTGCTATCTCCGTTTTCATCGAACCGGCCGTAGATGGTCGGGTCGAGCGTCTGGGCATGTTTGTTTCGGGCCCGTTCAATGTCTATAAGAGGGCCAATGCCGGGCATATCGTCACTGTGCTCGGCGAGGTGCCTGTTGGCACACTGAAGCAACTCGGCGATGGCGTCGAGGCCCGGCGAAAGTAGTTTATTGACCCATGGAAAAAACCGGACGGGTGACACGAACCGATGGTGCAAGCGCCGTCGTTGAAATTGACGCCGATGCCGGTGGCTGTGGCCGCTGTGACCTCCCCGGCGGGTGCCGCAGCGGCCTGCTTACCCAGATGTTTCGCAAACCCTGCAGGGAGTTCTCCGTCGCGAATGACATTGATGCGCGTGAGGGCGATCGTGTTTTGGTTTCGGTCGATCAGGGTACGCTGTCCGTTCTGTCGGTTACCGTCTATATTTTCCCGGTCATTACGATGCTGATCGGGGCTTTCCTCGGGCGGTACGTTCCCAGTGATTTGCCAGGATCGGAAGAGCCGCTTGCGCCGATCGTTTGTGGCCTGATCGGCCTTGTCTTCGGGGTGGCGGTGGCGTTCCGTCTTGTAGATTTGTCATGGTCTTCGGCGCGCCCGCGCCTCACGAGACTGTGACCGGGAAGGCATTCATCTGGCTGAATGCCGGATTGGGTAGTTGCATCCGGGTAATGGTGGTCGCGCTTGGATGGGTTTTTTGTGCATCGGCCTTGGCTCAACGGGCTCTGCCGGACTTTACGGAACTCGTGGAACGGCAAGGCGCCGCCGTGGTGAACATCAGCATCACGATTGCCTCCAAGGGGAAGCATGGATTTCAGCTTCCCCCTGGGGTCGATGAAGACGATCCGATGTTCGAGTTCTTCAAGCGATTCATCCCGCGCCAGCCTCCAGGGGGATCGCCGCACGAATACGAGAACAAGTCGCTCGGATCAGGTTTCATCGTGTCCAGCGATGGGTTCATCCTGACCAATGCGCATGTCGTAGATGGAGCGGACGAGGTGGCGGTCAAGCTTACCGACAAGCGGGAGTTCAAAGCCAAGGTGATCGGCACCGACAAGCGGACCGACATCGCATTGATCAAGATCGATGCGATCAATCTTCCCAAGGTCTCTCTTGGAGACCCGACGAAACTGCGGGTCGGTGAGTGGGTCGTGGCGATCGGATCACCATTTGGTTTCGAAAGCACCGTCACGGCCGGTATTGTGAGTGCGAAAGGTCGTTCCTTGCCTCAGGAGAACTTCGTTCCCTTCATTCAGACCGATGTCGCCGTAAACCCCGGAAACTCTGGTGGCCCCCTTTTCAACATGAAGGGGGAGGTTGTCGGCATCAATTCGCAGATCTACAGTCGTACCGGCGGTTTCATGGGCTTGTCGTTTGCGATCCCGATCGACCTTGCAATGGATGTTCAGACTCAGTTGCGAAACGCCGGCCGCGTCAGTCGAGGTCGCATCGGGGTCGTGATTCAGGAGGTCACGAAAGAACTTGCGGATTCCTTTGGGTTCGGGAAGACCCAGGGGGCCTTGGTAAACGCTGTAGAGAAAGGCGGTCCGGCCGACAAGGCGGGGATCGAAGCAGGCGATATCATCGTCAAGTTCGACGGAAAGCCGGTCGGCCAATCAGCTGAGCTGCCACGCATGGTGGGCGGAACCAAACCCGGGTCGAAATCGTCGGTCCAGGTCTTTCGTAAGGGGCAGTTGCGCGATCTCACGGTTGCGGTTGCGGAAATCCCCGAGGAAAGGTCTGCCGCATCACCCAGGAAGCAGAAGTTTGCAAAAGCCGAACGAAAAGCGAATGCCTTTGGGTTGGTGCTTTCGGAGATTTCATCCGAGCAGAAGCGCGAGTTGAAGGTGGAATCAGGCGTATTGGTCGAAGACGTCCGGAACGGCTTGCGCGCGGACCTGCGACCGGGAGATGTCGTTCTGTCGGCCACTCGGCGCGGTTCGGGAGCCGAGATCCAGAGCGTGGAACAACTGAACAAGATCCTCGCGGGCGTGGAAAGCGGGTCGCCCGTTACGTTGCTGGTCAGACGTGGGGATGGGCAGTTGTTTGTGACAATAAGGGCTCCGAGTGACAAGTGAGGGCGGAATCCCGCTGCTGACGTTGTATTCGAGGCAGTGGTGCCATCTTTGCGACGACATGGAGTCGGCGCTCGAGGCACTGCAGCGTGAGCTCCGGTTCGATCTCGAAATTCTGGATGTCGATGCATTCCCAGACCTAGAGGCTTTGTACGACGAGAAGGTGCCTGTCCTTGTCGGTGGCGATCAGGAAATCTGTCATCACTTTCTGGATCGTTCGGCGGTTCGTGCCTATTTGTTGAATTTCCGCTAAAATTTGGTTCTTCCGTGGCCCGGTAAAGGCATACCGAGCTCTGACAGTGGGTGCTCAACTGGGCGTGAAGGAATCGCGCCCGACCGCGGCGCCTTTTTTTTTGCCCGCCTTCCCCGATGCAACACATTCGCAATTTTTCAATCATCGCTCACATCGACCATGGCAAGTCGACCCTAGCGGATCGGCTGATTCAGCGCTGCGGCGGACTTTCCGACCGGGAGATGGAGGAACAGGTCCTCGATTCCATGGATCTCGAGCGCGAGCGCGGGATCACGATCAAGGCACAGACCGCTGCTCTGACCTACCGCGCCAAGGACGGCGCGATCTATAACCTCAATCTGATCGATACGCCCGGGCACGTCGACTTTTCGTACGAAGTGAGCCGATCCCTTGCGGCCTGCGAAGGAGCGCTGCTTGTCGTCGATGCCTCGCAGGGTGTCGAAGCGCAAACGGTGGCGAACTGCTACACGGCCATTGAGCAGGGTGTCGAAGTGGTTCCGGTGCTGAACAAGATCGACCTTCCTTCTGCCGACCCGGATCGCGCCAGGGAGGAGATCGAGGACGTCATCGGCGTCGATGCGACGGAGGCCGTTCTCGCCAGCGCAAAAACTGGCGAAGGGATCGATGATGTACTCGAAGCAATTATCGCCCGGATCCCCCCGCCGCGAGGCGATGAGTCGGCGCCACTCAAGGCCCTGATCATCGACTCGTGGTTTGACAACTATGTGGGTGTGGTGATGCTGGTACGGGTCGTTGATGGCGTGCTTCGGCCGAAGGACCGTGTGCTGCTCATGTCCACGGGGGCGACGCACCTCTGCGAACAGGTCGGCGTGTTCACGCCGAAGTCTTCGAGCAGGGATCGGTTGGCGGCCGGCGAGGTGGGCTTCATCATATCCGGAATCAAGGAGCTGAAATCTGCAAAGGTCGGCGATACGGTGACGCTTGCGGACCGGCCTGCAGCGTCCGCTTTGCCGGGTTTCAAGGAGATCAAGCCCCAGGTCTTTGCCGGGCTTTATCCGGTGGAGGCGAACCAGTACGACCAGTTGCGGGAGTCGCTGGAGAAGTTGAAGCTGAACGACGCATCACTTCAGTACGAACCTGAAGTGTCGCAGGCGCTCGGATTCGGGTTCCGTTGCGGATTTCTCGGCCTGTTGCACATGGAGATCGTGCAGGAACGACTGGAGCGCGAGTTCGACATGGACCTGATTACGACCGCGCCGACAGTCGTGTATGAAGTGAAGATGCACGATGGCGCCATCGTCCTGGTCGAAAACCCTTCGAAGTTGCCCGAAACACCGAAGATCGAAGAGATCCGCGAACCGATCATCAAGGCGACCATTTTCGTGCCTCAGGACTACCTTGGCGCGGTCATTACCTTGTGCGAGTCGAAACGCGGAGCGCAGGTCGACATGCACTACCATGGCCGGCAGGTACAGTTGATTTACGAACTGCCGATGGCGGAAGTGGTATTCGACTTTTTCGACAAGCTCAAGTCGGTATCCCGAGGGTACGCATCGCTCGACTACGAGTTCAAGGAGTTTCGGCCCGCCGATGTCGTGAAACTCGACATCCTCGTGGCAAGCGAGAAGGTCGATGCCCTGTCGCTCATCGTGCATCGGCAGAACGCCGTTTATCGCGGGAGAGAAGTAGCCGCCAAGATGCGCGAGCTGATTCCACGGCAAATGTTCGATGTTGCAGTGCAGGCGGCAATTGGCGCACATATCATCGCCCGCGAAACCATCAAGGCCTTGCGCAAGAACGTTCTTGCGAAGTGCTATGGTGGCGACATAACACGGAAGAAGAAATTGCTGGAAAAGCAGAAGGCAGGGAAAAAACGCATGAAACAGGTGGGCAATGTCGAGATACCCCAGGAAGCGTTCCTGGCCGTACTTCGTGTCGGCGACAAGTAACGAGCGGGGGCACGATTGAATTTTGCGTTGATACTTTTCGTGCTTCTCGTGCTCACTGGCATCGTCTGGTGTGCGGACCACTTCCATTTCCGTCGCCGCCGGGCACCGGGTTCTGCCGAGCCGTGGTGGGTCGAATACGGAGCGAGTTTCTTTCCGGTGATCCTTATTGTCTTCGTTCTCAGGTCATTTCTGGTTGAACCATTCAAGATTCCCTCGGGCTCGATGATTCCGACCCTGTTGGTAGGCGACTTCATCCTTGTGAACAAGTATGCCTACGGAATTCGGCTGCCGGTTCTGAACAAGAAGGTGATCGACATCGGATCGCCTCAGCGTGGCGACGTAATGGTGTTTCGATATCCCGCCGATCCGGCGCTCGACTACATCAAGCGGGTTGTCGGCTTGCCTGGAGACAAGGTTGCGTACCAGAACAAGCGACTGACGATCAATGGCCAGGTGGTGGAAACGCAACGCGTCGATGATTACCTTCATCCGGATCGCCTCACTTTCTCCGAACGATACAGCGAACGCCTGGGTTCGGAGCCTCACCTGCTGCTGAATGACAAGGAAGCGCCGGCCTTCGTTCCCCAGGTTCTGGCGTTTCCGTTCCGGGAAAACTGCATCTACAATAACGCAGGTGTCACTTGCGAGGTGCCGGCGGGGCATTATTTCGTCATGGGCGACAATCGCGATGCCAGTAGCGACAGCCGGGTTTGGGGGTTCGTGCCAGACGAGAACATCGTCGGGCGCGCATTCCTGATCTGGTTCAATTTTGGCGACCTGAAGCGCGTCGGCGGCTTCAAATAAGAGCGAGGATTACGCAATGCGTCGTCAGCGAGGACTGAGTTTCTGGGGATTCCTTTTCGTCGGTGTGCTCGCTGCGCTCGCGCTGCTGGTCGGGTTCAAGGTGACGCCTTCCGTTGTCGAGTATTACGGCATCAAGAAGGCCATTACCACCGTGGCGGGCGAAGCGACGCCCGGAACCACGGTTACCGATATCAGGAACGCATTCATGCGTCGCCAGGCGATCGATGATTTCTCGTCTGTCGACGGCAAGGATCTCGACATCTCCAAGGATGGCGGTGACGTCGTCATCAGTGTCGCCTACGACAAGAAGATTCCGTTGTTCGCCAACGTGAGCCTTCTGATCGAATACGAGGCGACTTCGGGCAAGAGCAAGGCGAAGCGCGTCGAGTGAACGCATTCGTGAATGGGTGATCTGCGAGCATTGCAGGGGCGGCTCAATCATCGCTTTGGCCGTATCGATCTGCTCGAGCAAGCCTTGACGCATCGCAGTGCGGGCGCTGCAAACAACGAGCGGCTCGAATTTCTCGGTGACTCGATCCTCAATTGTGTAATCGCGATCGCGTTGTGCGAACGGTTCGGCACGATGCGCGAAGGCGAACTGTCGAGGCTGCGGGCCAACCTTGTTCGTCAGGACACGTTGTACAAGGTGGCGCTCGGTCTCGATCTTGGCCCCAATCTTCGGCTTGGAGAAGGCGAACTTCGTAGCGGCGGGGTAGGTCGGCCGTCGATCCTTGGGGACGCCTTGGAAGCGGTTTTCGGTGCGATTTTTCTGGATGCGGGTTTCGATCGGGTCAAAGACGTCATCCTCGGGCTGTATCGAAATCACCTGGAACGGATCGACCCCAGGGTATCCGGCAAGGACGCAAAGACGCGGTTGCAGGAATGGCTGCAGGGCAGGCGTCTGCCGTTGCCAGCGTACGACTTGATGGCGGTTCAGGGAGAGGCGCATGCACAGGAATTCCAGGTGGCGTGCCGGGTCGGAAAACCGCCGACCAGCGCAATCGGGAGGGGGCCGAATCGGCGGGCCGCCGAGCAGGATGCAGCGCACCAAGTTCTCGAACAATTGAACGACGAATGACAGAACTCGACAACACGCCGCAGGATGTGTCCTTCCGGACTGGGTACGTCGCGATTGTCGGCCGGCCGAACGTGGGGAAGTCAACGCTGTTGAATCGGCTGGTCGGGCAGAAGGTCAGCATCGTGTCTCGCAAGGCCCAGACGACGCGTCATCGCATCGCGGGAATTCTGACCACCGACACTGCACAACTCGTATTCGTCGATACACCCGGATTTCAGACGACTCACCGTAACGCGTTGAATCGGGCCATGAACCGGAATGTGGTCAATGCGCTGAGCGATGTCGATGCAGTCGCACTGATGCTCGAGGCGGGGCGGTTCGGCGAAGAGGACCGTGCGGTGATCCGTCTGCTGCCGGACGGCGTACCTGTCGTCGTTGTGATCAACAAGGTGGATCGACTGAATGACAAATCGCGCCTGCTCCCGTTCATTGCGCAATTGCAGGCCGAAACGGGGCTTTCCGAGTTCGTGCCAATCAGTGCCGAAAAGGGCCAGGGGGTCGATGCGCTTGTCACGCTGCTCCGGCAGCTGCTGCCCGAGGGGGCGCCGATCTATGCGCCCGACGACATCACCGACCGCAGCGAGCGGTTTCTTGCCGCCGAGTTTCTGCGAGAAAAGATCTTCCGTCAGTTGGGCGAGGAACTGCCCTACGGCGTGGCAGTCGAGATCGAGAAGTTCGAGCAGAAAGGCGCCCTGCGGCACATCCATGCGGCCATCATCGTCGACAAGGATAATCACAAGGGCATCGTGATCGGCGAAAAGGGAGCCCGCCTCAAGCGGATTGGTGCGGACGCAAGGCGCGATCTGGAGAGCCTTTTCGGTGGCAAGGTGTTTCTCGAACTCTGGGTCAAGGTCAAGAGCGGCTGGGCGGACGACGAGCGCGCCATCAAGAGCCTCGGATACGAATAGGCGTAGCCAAGGTGAGTGGAAAGCAGCGCATCGACGACGAGCCCGCGTTCGTACTGCACAGTCACGCCTTCAAGGAAACCAGCCTGCTCGTCGAGGTGCTGTCGAGAAACCACGGGCGCGTCGCATTGGTGGCCCGAGGTGCGCGGCGGCCGCGTGCCGCATTGCGTGGCCTCCTGATTGCGTTTCAGCCTTTGGACCTGGGCTGGTTCGGACAGGCCGAGGTCCGAACGCTGGCCAAGGCCGAGTGGCAGGGCGGGCAGCCCTTGCTGGGCGGACAGGCCTTGTTGTGCGGCTATTACGTCAATGAGCTCCTGCTGAAGCTGCTGCCGCGAGACGATCCTCACCCGGCGCTGTTCGATGCATATCAAGCGGCGCTGCGCGGTCTGTCGCTAGGGCCGCCGTACCAGATCGTGCTTCGCCGGTTCGAGATGGCGCTTCTGAAAGAACTGGGATATGGCCTTACGCTGGACCTCGACGCGGACACGGGATCGGCGATCATTCCCGGCCTGAACTACGCCTATATAATCGAGCGCGGCCCGGTTCGCAGGGATGATGGCGCCGATCAGGGCATTGCCATTCCGGGGCGGGTGCTGCTGAACATGGCGGCCAACGACTGGAACCATCCCGAGACGCTGTCGCATGGCAAGGTACTGATGCGCAGCCTGATACAGCATTATCTGGGCAACCAGACGCTTCAGTCCCGGCGCGTATTCGTAGACCTGCAGGATGTCTGAAACAGGAGCAAGACCAACTTGATAGAACTCGGCGTCAATATCGACCATGTCGCAACTTTGCGGCAGGCGCGTCGTACCTACGAACCCGATCCGGTGTGGGCCGCCGTCGAGGCACATCTGGGCGGCGCGGACGGCATCACGGTCCACCTGCGGGAGGACCGGAGGCATATCCAGGACCACGACGTCCGACGCTTGCGCGAGCTCACGCACATCAAGCTGAACCTGGAGATGGCAGCGACCGACGAAATGGTGGCGATCGCCGCCGGGTTGCGGCCGGAAATGGCAATGCTCGTTCCCGAGGGACGTCAGGAGGTCACGACCGAGGGCGGTCTGGACATCCTGTCCCAGGAGTACAGGCTGCGGATGATCGTTGCCCGGCTCGTCGATGCCGGCATCATGACGAGCGTGTTCATCGACCCGGATCTGCGCCAGGTCGAGGCGGCGGCGCGCATCGGCGCTCGCGTTTGCGAGCTTCATACTGGACCATACGCCCATGCTTTCTACGAGCGCGGAAGAGATCCGCGCAGCCCAGCCGTGGTAGACGAACTGGAGAAGCTGCGTCGCGCAGGCGAGGCCGTGGTCGGGCACGGGATGCGCTTTAACGCCGGGCATGCGCTGACCTACTTCAATGTCCAACCGGTGGCGGCTCTGCCGCAAGTTCGTGAATTGCACATCGGCCACGCGATCGTGAGCCGGTCTGTGTTCATCGGCATGCGCGAGGCGGTTCGCGAGATGAAGCGGCTCATGCGCGAGGCAGCGGCTCACGCTCATCCGTCGCATCCATGATTCACGGCATCGGCACCGACGTCTGTCGCGTTGAACGCTTCGAGCGCATGCTGGAACGGTACGGGGAGCGCGCTGCAAGGCGCGTGCTCGGCGACCGTGAGTTATCGGAATTCTCGAGCGTGGTACACCCGGCACGCTTTCTTGCCCGACGTTTTGCTGCCAAGGAGGCCTTCGCGAAAGCCATCGGCACGGGAATTCGCGAACCTGTGTTCCTGAGCGCGATGCAGGTCGGGCACGACGGCCTCGGCAAGCCATTCATGGAGTGCGGCGGTGCGCTGGCCGCAATGATGTCCAGCGCTGGGCTGACGGCGCACCTCTCGATCAGCGACGAAGAGGACCTTGCCGTTGCCTTCGTGGTGATCGAGCGGAGCGTGGCATGACGCCGGACGATCTCGGCCGCGCTGCACTGCCCGGTCCGGTCATGCTCGACATCGCCGGCACGACCCTGACGGCTGAGGAAGGCGAGGTGCTGCGCCACCCGCTGGTTGGCGGCCTCATTCTTTTCACCCGCAACTACGAGTCGCCCGAACAGCTCCAGGAACTGACGCGCGCCGTCCATGCCGTTCGGCCTGCGCCACTGATCATCGCGGTGGACCACGAGGGCGGGCGGGTCCAGCGATTCCGCGCCGGCTTCACGCGCATACCGGCGATGCGCACGCTTGGCGCAATGTGGGAGGTGGATCACGCCGCCGCACTCGATGCGGCTCGCGCCGCGGGTTACGTGCTCGCGGCGGAACTTCGCTCCAATGGCGTCGATTTGTCGTTCACGCCCGTGCTGGATTTGGATTTCGGGCATAGCAGCGTGATCGGCGACCGTTCCTTCCACCGCGACGGGCAGGTCACGGCTTCGCTCGCGCAGGCGCTGCTCGTTGGCCTCAACGACGGTGGCATGGGTGCAGTCGGCAAGCACTTCCCCGGCCACGGCTTCGCGAGCGCGGACTCGCACGTGGCGATGCCGGTGGATAATCGCGAATTCGATGCGATCTGGAACGAGGATCTTGTCCCGTACCGCCATCGCCTCGGTCGCCAGCTTGCCGGAGTCATGCCGGCCCACGTCGTCTACTGCAAGGTGGATCCGAACCCGGCTGGATTCTCGCCCTTCTGGCTGCAGGAAGTGTTGCGCGCGCGGCTCGGATTTCGTGGCGCGATCTTCAGCGACGATCTGTCGATGGAAGGTGCGACGGTCGCGGGTGGCATCGTCGACCGCGCCCAGGCTGCCGTTGCGGCAGGCTGTGACGTCGTGCTGGTCTGCAATGCGCCGGAGCGCGCACGTGAGTTGCTGGACAACTGGCGCCCCGAGGTGGGCCCGGAAAGCGGCCGGAGAGTCGCCGGCCTGGTCCGGCGCGACGCCGCGCCGGATGCTTTCCAGCTTGAAGTGCGTGCCGATTACGTCGCCGCGCGCGAGAAGGTGATCGAACTCGCGAACGCGGCGGCAGGCGGGAATCCGCTGGCCTGATCGGCATGACGTTGCCTGCCGCGTTCGACCTCGACGCTTACGCCCGCCGCCTGACGGCCTGCCGCGATTGCCCGCGCCTTGCCGGTTTCCTCGACGAGGTGCGTGCTGCTCAACCCGGCTATTTCGCGCGTCCGGTACCGCCGTTCGGCATGACCGACGCCCGTCTGGTCATCGTCGGGCTCGCTCCCGGCATGCATGGCGCCAATCGCACCGGCCGGCCGTTCACCGGCGACTATGCGGGCATCCTGCTCTATGAAACGCTGCATCGGTTCGGTTTTGCGAGTCGTCCTGTCTCGGAATCCGCCGATGACGGTTTGCGCCTGATCGATTGCCTGCTTACCAACGCCGTGAAATGCCTGCCGCCGCAGAACAAGCCCGAAACCGATGAAGTCTGGCGCTGCAACCGCCACCTGAGGGAAGAGTTCGAAGCGCTGGAATCTGCGCGCGTGGTGCTGGCGCTCGGCCTGATCGCGCATCGGGCGGTGCTGCGCGCGTTCGGGGTGAAGCAGGGGAGCGCCGCGTTCGGGCATGGCGCGCGGCACGCACTTCCGCAAGGGCGCGTGCTGTTCGACAGCTATCACTGCAGCCGCTACAACACCAACACCGGCCGGTTGACCGAGTCCGGGTTTCACGCGGTGTTCGAGGCGATCCGGGCCGAACCGGCAATGGCTGTGAATAGCCGGTAATTGATCGCCGCTTCGTGATGTTCGACTCAAAGGCCTTTCTAGCGAATTGCCCGGAGCATCCCGGGGTTTATCGCATGATCGGGGCCGAGGACGAGGTTCTCTACGTCGGCAAGGCGAAGAATCTGCGCAAGCGCGTGTCGTCGTATTTCCGCCGCACCTTGAGCAGTCCCCGCATCGGCATGATGGTGCAGCAGGTGGTGCGCGTCGACATTACCGTCACCCGTTCGGAATCCGAAGCGCTGCTGCTAGAGAACAACCTGATCAAGGAACTCGCGCCCAAGTACAACATCCTCTTTCGCGACGACAAGTCCTACCCGTGGATCGTGCTGACGAACGACGGCTATCCCCGCATCGGTTTCCATCGCGGCAGCTTTGCAAAGGGCGCGCGGTATTTCGGCCCGTTTCCGAGTGCCTCGGCGGTCCGCGAGAGCGTTCAATTGCTGCAGAAGATCTTCCTTCTGCGCACCTGCGAGAACACGGTGTTCGCCAACCGGTCGCGTCCCTGCCTGTTGCACCAGATCAAGCGATGCAGCGGTCCCTGTGTCGGCCTCATCGGCGAGGACGCCTACGCCGCGGATGTGCGGCTCGCCTCGATGTTCCTCGACGGCAAGCACTCCGAGGTGATCTCGCGCCTCACCGAAAAGATGGAACGGGCAGCCGGCGTGCTTGCGTTCGAGCACGCGGCGGCATACCGCGACCAGATACGAACGCTGCAGAAGGTGCTGTCGAGGCAGTACGTGGAAAGCGCAAAGGAGGAGGATGTCGACATCCTCGCAGCGGTGAGCCAGGGCGGGCTGATCTGCGTGAATCTCGCGATGGTACGCGGCGGCCGCCACCTCGGCGATCGCCCGCAGTTTGCCGCCAACGCCGTGGGCGTCTCTGCCGAGGATGCGCTGCTCGCATTCGTGGACCAGCACTACCGCGAGCATGCCGCGCCATTGCGCATCCTCGTGAATGTCGAGATCGGCACCGACCTGCAGGATGCGCTCGACGATGCCGTCGGGCATCGCGTCGCCCTGACGAGGCCGCGTCTTGCAACCGAGCGCGCGTGGATGGACATGGCGGTGCAGAACGCCGAACTGGCCGTCGCTGCACGAGTAAAGGACCGCAGCAGGAGCGAGGAGCGGCTGGAGGCGCTGCAACATGCGCTCGGATTGATCGATGTGCCGTCGCGCATCGAATGCTTCGACATCAGTCACACGATGGGCGAAGCCACTGTCGCCTCCTGTGTTGTGTTCGCGGACAAGGGCATGAAGAAGTCGGAATATCGCCGCTACAACATCCACGACGTGACGGCAGGCGACGACTACGCGGCGATGCGCCAGGTGCTGACGCGTCGCTACGAAAAGGTCGCGGCCGGCGAGGGGACTTGCCCCGACCTGGTTTTGATAGACGGTGGCAAGGGGCAGGTTGGCGTTGCCCGCGAAGTGCTGGTCGAAGTCGGTCTGGAGCACGTGCCGATGATCGGCGTGGCGAAAGGGGAGGAGCGCAAGCCCGGTCTCGAAGACCTCATCTTCCCCGATGGGCGGGCACCGATACACCTGAAGCCCGATGACCCCGCGCTGCACCTGATACAGGAGATTCGCGACGAGGCACACCGTTTCGCCATCGGCGGACACCGCGCACGGCGCGCCAAGACCCGCGCCACCTCGCGCCTGGAAGACATCCCCGGCATCGGGCCGACGCGACGCAAGCGCCTGCTCGCGGAGTTCGGCGGCATGCAGGGTGTCAAGGCGGCAACGATCGAAGACCTGTGCCGCGTCGACGGCATCAGTGTCGCGCTCGCCGAGCAGATACACCGCCTGCTGCACTGATCCCGACGCGCGGTTTTGAGGCTGCCGCCACATGCGGCACAATGGCGGCATGTTCTTCAACCTGCCGAATGCGCTGACCTGGGCACGCATACTGCTCATCCCGATCGTCGTCGGCGTGTTTTACCTGCCGCCATCGATTCTGGATCCGGCGTCGCGCAATGGCATCGCAACCGCGGTATTCATCCTCGCCGCAATCACCGACTGGCTCGACGGCTGGCTCGCGCGCAGCCTGGCGCAGACCTCGGCGTTCGGGGCGTTCCTAGATCCGGTCGCCGACAAGCTCATGGTTGCGGCGGCACTCATCGTTCTGGTGCAGCTCGACCGCGTAGACGCCATCATCGCCTTCATCATCATCGGCCGCGAGATCACGATTTCCGCATTGCGCGAGTGGATGGCCAAGGTGGGTGAGGGAACCAGTGTTGCGGTGGCGACCATCGGCAAGTTCAAGACCATCGCGCAGATGGTCGCGATTCCGATGCTGCTGTTTCACGATGCGCTGTTCGGCATCGACACGCACTACGTTGGCACATTGTGCATCTATGTCGCTGCGCTGCTGACCGTGGTGTCCATGGTTTATTACCTCAAGAAGGCTGCGCCGGCGCTCGCCCGCCCGCAGTGAAAATCGCTGCTGCAGCGCGTTGACACATTTCCGCAGATCGCTATAATGCGCGTCTCTCTTGCGGGAGTAGCTCAGTTGGTAGAGCGCAACCTTGCCAAGGTTGAGGTCGCGAGTTCGAGACTCGTCTCCCGCTCCAGAATTTCGGGGAAAACGCGCTTCCGTACAAGAAAACGCGTTTTCCCTTTTTAATTGCCCCCGGCGGGGTGGCAGAGTGGTCATGCAGCGGCCTGCAAAGCCGTGTACGCCGGTTCGATTCCGACCCCCGCCTCCAGTTTCGCTCCTCGATTTCTCGCACCGTGTGACGGCACCGGCCTGGTCGCTTGCTGCGTGCCTACCATCCGCAAGGCGCGAGCGAAGACGCATCACCATAACCCGAACCGCATACGGCTGCAGCCCGCATGGGATGGCGCTCTCGAGCGATAGGCTCCTGGGTGGCCCGATCCATGGGCTATTCGGGGATGGCTGCCTGCAGAGCACCTATCCACGCGCGTTTCAGGCCGACCGCTGGCGGCCCCGAATGCGGATTGCAGCAAGCGGTTCGTGGCTTCCGGCCGGCGGTTGATCGCCATCAATCCATGTGCTGCCCGAAGGACTAGCATTTAATTAATGGGGTTCTTGTTCCGGCTTGGCCGAGCATGAGGAGTCGATAGATGGATGCTGATTCGCGCAAGGAAGTCGTTCCGTCCGATCGTGGGGCGCCGCCGAGGCGGATGGCACAGTCGCCGTTGGCGCCGCTGCCGCAGGCCGCGCTGCCAGCCGACGGTTTCGATCGTGGCCTGCATGCGGCGTTGGGTCGCGCGACGTCGGCGATTTCGCCTTCGTCGCTCTTGCTTGCCTATTCGGATTGGTTGTCGCATCTGGCCCTGTCGCCTGCGAAGCAGATGGAACTGGTGCAAAAGGCATATCGCAAGCTCCATCGCTATTCGCTTTACGTGCCGCACTCGTTGTCGGAGAAAGAGCCGCCCTGCATCGATCCGCTCGAACAGGACCGGCGCTTCAGCCATCCGGAATGGCGGCAGTGGCCGTTCAACCTGATCTACCAGTCGTTCCTGCTGACGCAGCAGTGGTGGTACAACGCGACGACCGAGATCCGCGGCGTGTCGCAGCACCATGAAGAAGTCGTCACCTTCGTCACGCGCCAGTTGCTCGATATCTTTTCGCCGTCGAATTTTCCCAACACCAATCCCGAGGTGCTGCGCAAGACGGTCGAAACCGGCGGACAGAACCTGTTCAACGGATGGAGCAACTTCGTCACCGACTGGGAACGTGCGCGCGCAGGTCGGCCGCCGGTCGGGACGGAAGCGTTCGAGGTCGGAACGAATCTCGCCATCACGCCGGGGCGCGTGGTGTTCCGCAATCGCCTGATCGAACTGGTCCAGTATTCGCCGTCGACCGAGACCGTGCATGCCGAGCCGGTGCTGATCGTGCCGGCATGGATCATGAAGTACTACATCCTCGACCTGCAGCCGCACAACTCGATGATCAAGTACCTCGTCGACCAGGGGCACACGGTGTTCTGCATCTCATGGAAGAACCCCGACGCCGGCGACCGCGATCGCGGCATGGAGGACTATCTGCGCATGGGGCTGATGGACGCGCTGGAAGCGGTTGGCGCCATCGTCCCGCAGCGCAAGGTGCATGCGGTGGGCTACTGCCTCGGCGGCACGCTGCTGTCGATCGGCGCGGCGGCATTGGCGCGCGACAACGACGAGCGGCTGGCCTCGATGACCCTGTTTGCCGCGCAGACGGATTTTACCGAGCCGGGCGAACTGGCCTTGTTCATCGACGAGAGCCAGGTGACCTTCCTCGAAGACATGATGTTCGATATTGGCTACCTGGCCGCAGGCCAGATGGCGGGTGCGTTCCAGTTGCTGCGCTCGAACGACCTGATCTGGTCGCGCCTGGTGCATGAGTACCTGATGGGCGAGCGCGCGCCGATGAACGACCTGATGGCCTGGAACGCCGATTCCACGCGCATGCCATACCGCATGCACTCGCAATACCTGCGGCGTCTGTTCCTCGGCAACGATCTTGCCGAAGGGCGTTATCGCGTCGGCGGCAAGCCGGTGGCGCTGAGCGACCTGAGCCTGCCGATCTTCTGCGTCGGCACCACCAGCGACCACGTTGCACCCTGGCGCTCGGTCTACAAGGTGCATCTGCTGGCCGATACCGACATCACGTTCGCGCTTACCACCGGCGGCCACAATGCCGGCATCGTCTGCCCGCCGGGCACGCCACGGCGCAGCTACCAGATCCTGCAGCGTCCGGCCGGCGGCAAGTACATGGATCCGGATGCCTACCTCGGTTCGGCCGAACATCGCGAGGGTTCGTGGTGGCCCGAGTGGCAGGCCTGGCTAGAAGGGCTGTCGGGCGGGCGCGTCGCGCCGCCATCGCTGGGTGCGCCCGACAAGGGCTACAACCCGCTCGAAGCCGCGCCGGGCACCTACGTCTATCTCAAGTAGCGGCGCGCGGTTCAGCCGGCCGTATGCGCGACCCTGGCGTCCGCGTTGTCCGGCGGCCGCGCAGGGTGCGCGCGCGGCCCCGGCAAGCACCATGCATGCCAGATCGCGTCGCGCCTGCGTCGCGCCAAATCGGCCGCGCTGCGCTTGACGTGCCCGTAGCCGCGTATCTTCTCCGGCAATGCGGCAAGTTCGATGGCAAGCGGCAGGCGCTCCAACCTCAGTTCGGCAAGGACGCGTCCGATGTCCGTTTCGTAGGTGTGGACGAGTTCCCGCTCGAGCCGGCGGTCCGCCGTGTAGCCGAACGGATCCCATACGGTGCCGCGCAGGCCGCGCAGCCGCGCCAGCAGGCTCAGCACCCAGAACGTGCGCTGGCTGTACGTCCGCTTCATGATGCGGCCCGTTTGCCGGTCGACACGGCTCAGCAGCGGCGGCGCGAAGTGGAAGCGGATCTCGTACTCGCCCTCGAAGCTCGCGTCGATGCGTTCGCGAAACGCGGGATCGGTGTAGAGGCGCGCGACCTCGTATTCGTCCTTGTAGGCGAGCAGCTTGAAATAGCCGCGCGCGACAGCCTCGCTCAAAGCCGTGCCGCCGAGGGGTGACTCCGCCGTGCGTACCCGCTCGACCAACGCGCGATAGCGCTGCGCATACGCGGCGTCCTGATACTCGGAGAGGAAGTCCGCGCGGCGTGCGACGACCTCGTCGAGTGTCGGTGGCCGTATCGGGAGCACTGCGGCCGGTTCGGCGAAGCGGCTCACCGCTTCCGCATCCATGGCAGCGCGGCGGCCCCACTGCAAGGCCTTCAGGTTCATTTCGACGGCCGCGGCATTGAGTTCGATCGCGCGCTGCAGCGAACCGAGCGTGACCGGCACCAAGCCTTTCTGCCACGCGTAGCCGAGCAGGAACAGGTTGGTGGCGATCGCATCGCCCATGAGCCGGGTTGCCAGCGCCTGTGCATCGAGGAAGTCGCAGCGCTCCGCGCCGACCGCTTCGCGGATTGCCTCACGCATCCGCGCCTCGGGGAACTGCCAGTCCGGGTCGAGCGCGAAATCGGCGGTCGGGGTCTCGGCACAATTGACGACCGCGCCGGTGTGGCCGCCGCGCACCTTGTTCAGGCATTCGACGCCGGCCGACACCACGAGGTCGCCGCCGATCAGCACATCGGCCTCGCCATGCGCAATCCGCGTCGCGTAAAGGTCGTCCGGGTTGTCGGCGATGCGTACATGCGAATACACGGCGCCGCCTTTCTGCGCCAGGCCGGTCATGTCGAGCACCGAAACGCCGCGTCCGTCGAGATGCGCCGCCATGCCGATCAGCGCACCGATGGTGACCACGCCGGTGCCGCCGACCCCCGTGACCAGGATGCCGAACGGCCTGCCGGTCGACGGCAGGGCGGGCTCGGGCGGCACGGTGAAGCGCGATTCGTCCGCCGCCAGCGCCTTGCCCTTGCGCAGGCGCCCGCCCTCGATGGTGACGAAGCTCGGACAGAAACCCTTCAGGCAGGAGAAATCCTTGTTGCAGGCCGACTGGTCGATCGCCCGCTTGCGGCCGAAATCGGTTTCCACCGGCACGACCGCCATGCAGTTGGATTGCACCCCGCAATCGCCGCATCCTTCGCACACCAGTTCGTTGATGAACACGCGCCGCGCCGGATCGGGGTAGGTACCGCGCTTGCGGCGGCGGCGCTTTTCCGCGGCGCAGGTCTGATCGTAGATCAGCGCCGTCACGCCGGGACGTTCGCGCAGTTCGCGCTGGATGCGGTCGAGCTCGTCGCGATGGCGCATCGGCGTGCCGGCGGGCAGGTCGCGCTCGCCGTAGTCGCGCGCCGTGCCGTCGGTGACGACCACCATCTCGCGCACGCCTTCGGCCTCGATCTGGCGCGCGATCATCGGCACCGAGAGCGGCCCATCGACCGGCTGGCCACCCGTCATCGCGACCGCGTCGTTGTAGAGGATCTTGTAGGTGATGTTCACGCCGGCCGCCACCGCCTGGCGGATCGCCAGCAGGCCGGAATGGAAGTAGGTGCCGTCGCCGAGGTTGGCGAACACGTGGCGCGTTTCGGTGAACGGCGCCTGGCCGACCCAGGGCACGCCTTCGCCGCCCATGTGCGAGAAGGTTGCGGTCTGCCGCTCGGGCATCCAGGTCGCCATGTAGTGGCAGCCAATGCCGGCGAGCGCGCGCGAGCCCTCGGGCACGTGGGTCGAGGTGTTGTGTGGACAGCCGGGGCAGAAGGTCGGTACGCGCTCGATGCGGTAGCTGCGCTGCGCGGCCGCGCGCTCCTTGGCGTCGAGGAAGGCGAGCCGCTCGCGGATGCGCGTCGACACGAAGAACCGCTCGATGCGATTGGCGATTGCACGCGCGATGATCGCGGGCGTCAGCTCGCCGGCCGCCGGGAGCAGCCATTCGCCATGGTCGAGGCAGCCGCGCGCGGTCGGAATCAGCGCCCATTCGCCTTTCTCGTCGAACTTGCCGACCACGCGCGGACGCACGTCCTCGCGCCAGTTGTACAGCTCTTCCTTGAGCTGGTATTCGAGGAACTGGCGCTTCTCCTCGACCACGAGAATTTCGTCCAGCCCTTCGGCGAAACGGCGCACGCCTTCGGCTTCGAGCGGCCAGATCATCCCGATCTTGTAGAGGCGCAGCCCGATTTCGCTCGCCAGCCTGTCGTCGATGCCGAGATCGTCCAGCGCCTGGCGAACGTCGGGATAGGATTTGCCCGAGGTGATGATGCCGAGCCGCGGATTTGGCGAATCGATGACGATTCGGTTGAGCCGGTTGGCGCGGCAGTAGGCGAGGGCGGCATAGAGCTTCATGTGCAGCAGCCGTGCCTCCTGTACCAGCGGTGGGTCGGGCCAGCGGATGTTGAGGCCGTCCTGCGGCATCTCGAAATCGGTCGGCAGGCGGATTTCCACGCGATGCGGGTCGCAGTCGACCGAGGCCGTGGTCTCCACCGTGTCGGCGACGGCCTTGAAGGCGACCCAGCAACCGGAATAGCGCGACAGGCTCCAGCCATGGATGCCGAGGTCGAGATACTCCTGCACGCTTGACGGTGCCAGCAGGGGCATCGTCACCGCCTTGAACACGTGGTCGGTCTGGTGCGGCAGCGAGGATGACTTGGCCGCGTGGTCGTCGCCTGCCACCACGAGCACGCCGCCGAAGCGCGATGTACCGGCGGCGTTGCCGTGGCGGAACACGTCGCCGCAGCGGTCTACGCCGGGACCCTTGCCGTACCACATCGCGAACACACCGTCGTGGCGCGCGCCGGGGAACAGATTCACCTGCTGCGTGCCCCAGACGGCGGTTGCCGCGAGGTCTTCATTCACGCCGGGCTGAAATACGATGCCGTGCGATTGGAGGTGCGGGCGCGCCTTCCACAGCGTCTGGTCGAGGCCGCCGAGTGGTGAACCGCGATAGCCTGAGACGAAGCCGGCGGTGTCCAGCCCTGCAGCGGCATCCCGCTCACGCTGCATCAGCAGCAGCCGCACCAGCGCCTGGTAGCCGGTCAGGAACACGCGGCCGGTCGGCAGGGTGTAGCGCTCGTCGAGCGCGCGCAGGGGGTTGGGGTGCGTGGGGCTTGCGGCGGCAGGATGGCCGGGAGCGTTCATCGACGATCTCCTTCATGGCATCGCCGGGTCGGCGATGTTCCGTCGCCGGCCTCGTGAGCCGGCGCCGCGTCGCGCACGGCACGCGCGATACGTTACTTGGACCATAGCACCCGCAGCCCGGTTGCGCGAAGTTTGCTGCTCTGCCGCAGCGCGCATGGAATGGCGATTCCGGCAGGACATGCCTTGCGGGCCAGCGTGCATGCGCCATCCGGCGATGGCGGCCTTGAAACGGCCATCCCGTGCGGCTTCCGGGGACGTCGGAGTCGCATGCGCCGCGCCGCGCAGAGGGTCGTCGCGCATACGGATTGTGATGCGGTGCGACAACATGCCGCATTCCCAACCTTGCTGCGTTGCAGGAAAATCAGAAAAGACTGATTTACCGCACGATCACGGGGGAAAACGCATGCGCTTCAGGCTTCATCCGCTGGCGGCAGGGCTTGCCGTCGCCTTTTCGTCATCCGCTGCGTGGCAATCGGCG